>Ga0265292_1000373_pt1 | contig 68911 bp, 68 predicted proteins | sample Munlanlewell296A_FD_189080 | JGI IMG/M metagenome (GOLD analysis project Ga0265292, IMG submission 189080) | Leachate microbial communities from a municipal landfill in Southern Ontario, Canada - Leachate well 296A | ecosystem: Engineered > Solid waste > Landfill > Unclassified | place: Canada...
ATACTACCTTAAGCCAATTAAATTTATTATCAAATTTAATTATTCTTTTTATTGATATTACAAATAATGCTAATGTAAAAGAGAACAAAATAAAAAATTGTCTATAAACAATATCAATTTTTATTTCAGATATTATTGGAGCAGTTAAATGATCATTCTTCGTAATAAATTCTAGTATATCTGGATAAATTAACGGCAAAATAATTAAAAAAAGAAATATATTTGGTTCTACAAATTTATAAATAGAAGAAATAAATTTATAAACGAGTCCTTTTTTTTTATAAGAGTGTAGGAGTTTAAAGATAATAAAGATAGCTAAAGCTATCATTATCACAATTATGATTATTTGAAGAGGTAAGCCATATTTTTTAATAAATTGGAGGGGTTTAATTAAATTGTATAAAAACATAATTAAAATAGCTAAAATTATTGTTAAGGGGTTATCTGGACTATGAATGTCATTTGTCCATAAATAAATAATTGGTATGGTAGCAATTATACTTATAACTAAAATAAGTCCTAAATATAAAAAAATTGTTGTTGGAATAATGCCCCCATAAAAATATGTTTGATTAAATTGATATCTAAAAAAGCCTGAAAGTATTTGATATCCACTTATATATGTAAGAATACTAAGTAAAGCTACTGAAGAGATCATTATTTCAATAAGTTTAATTATGTTAAACTTTTTATTATCGAACATAAATTATTTTCATATTCATATTTACTTAATATTAATTATTTATGAACTTCTTTAACTTAGTACTATTATAACACTCTAATTTCATATTTTTGATAAAATAAATTAAATGAAATTAAGTGATATAGCAATTTTTCGAACAGGACCTTATGCTTTTCGAATTTGTAGCAAACCGTCTGATCAAACAAATTTATAATTTTCAATTTTATATGTTTCTTTCAATTGTTCTTTGAGGAATAATTTCCCATTTCCTCCTTTTAAATATGATTCTCTTCGTCTTGCGTCTAGTTCGTTAATATAACCCTCATAATAAATAAGTTTGAGTGGTCTTTTAAATTTTGTTGATTTAACGAATCCATTAACATGAGCTTTGTAACGAGATTTTAAGTCATCAGTATACCCAGTGTAAAGCAATCTATCTTTTTCAGAAAATAAAATATAAACGTAATACATTATTTTATTTTCCATATTATGAAAGATGTGTCAACCGCTTATAACCTACAAAAGAAATACTTTGGAGTTAAATAGCAAGATAATTTTATCGATAGGCAACTAACAAAGCGGAGTGAGGATGCTAAGCGGGTTACCACCACGCTAAGGATAAATATATTTGATTAACAAAACGAGGTGAGCTCGCTGAGCGAGCTAACACCCCGCTGAGCGGGGTGAAGCGTGCGAGATTCGAACTCGCGATATTCACCCTGAAAAGGTGATGTCCTAGGCCGCTAGACGAACGCTCCATTTTTCAACTAAATAATTTTTCAATATTTTTCCTTTTTTTCCAAGACTTTATTTGTTTCTCACGTTTCCTTGCTTCTACCAAAGTATTATATTCCTCTGTATATTTTAACATCCAAGGGCCTTTATTTCTTGTATATTTACTCAAACCATAATTATGTTCGCTTAATCTTCTTTTTACATCATTTGTGCAACCAATGTAATATTTTCCTGTAGAGGTTGATTTAATAATGTAAGTAATAAACATTCTTATTAGGTGATGTCCTCGGTCCCGATTCCGACTATAAGATTATTCGGAATCGTGGATGCACGATGAATAAATTTCATCGGCACCGCTAGACGAACGCTCCAAATGAAGTAATTATAACAAAAATTATTCACTTTTTTAGTTTTTTCTCAATATCATCCCTTAAAACAAAATTCTCTACTGTCATATCATATCCCGTCTCTGGGTCCACAACATAAAGCTGACCATCCGGACCACGACGAGTTGTTACTGGCTGAAGAGTTGAATTTTTTGCAGGTTTTTGTTCAGGTTTTTTTTCTAATTGAATTTCTTCGGAAACTTCACTAAATAGTTTTTTTTCCCATTTTTCAATTCTATTCATTTTCACTTCTGGATCATTATAATAAATTCTGCCCGCATATAGTAAGGCGGCTGTTATAAGAGTAATCGGAATCGCTAAACCAACAAACTTTACTTCCTGCCAAGAACAAGCATATGTTGCGCCTGCCACCACAAAATACGCAATCGGAATAGAAGTTCTATTAAACCTAGTTTTTAACTCACTAAAATTCATTTACTAATTATACTATAAGATATAGTATAAATCCAACCGGCAACCCATACCCTGTTAAACGAGTTTACGCCTAACAGGGTATTTTTCTTACTTTAATTTACTCTTCAATTCATCCAACAATTCCTTAGCCATTTCCTTGCCACCAAGTCCAAAGGCTAAACCTCCGGATAGAGACAACATCACAACTATTCCGGTAAATAGAATTCTAATTAAATCTTGAGCAACTCCTAATTGATTAAGTACTACTAAAACTGTGAAAAATACGATCGTTCCACGAGTAAAAACAGCTAAGCTATTGCTTGCAGTTGATCCCATTGTCTTAACACTATGACGCACTAAATCAGCTGTTAAATTGGAAGCTAAGATACCTACAAAAGCGATTACAACAGCTACAACAACATTTGGTAAATAAAACAAAATCTCGTTAACAACGGTGGTCGCTCTTGATAGCCCCCATACCTCGAGTGCTGGAACCAAGAAAACGATAATCAGCATCCATTTTAATATTTCGGATAGCACTTCTGTCCACATATTTACTTCTTCCTTTTTAATCAATTTAGTTTTGTGAAATAAAAGATCTATTTTGGAAAAAGTAACTACCGTCACAATTAAGTGCTTGACGATACCTCCAATCAAAAGACCCACAATAAGAATGAGTAACCCTCCAAAAAAATTAGGCATAAAATTGCCCAGATTTTTGAAAAAATCAAACAAAATCACATTTATTAATTCAATCATTTATATTTTCACCTCCAAATCATATTAACTTATAATTTGATCGTTTGTCATCCCCGTGAAAACAGGGATCCAGGATGTCTGGATTCCCGCCTACGCGGGAATGACAATTTTTTTTCAAATATTTTAGTCTATGCTATCCCAAAACTTCAGGTCAATTTTTTCTCCTTCAATCAATATTGAAAAAACAGATATCTTTAGTTTATAGCCTTCAAATTTATTTTTCAACAAGTAATATTGAGCAGCTTTTTTTATATGATAGATTTTTCTTTTATTAACTGCTTCATACGGAGCACCATGATTTAAATTCGATCTGGTTTTGACCTCAACAAAATACAGACAATGATTTTTTTCTCCAATAATATCAATCTCTCCAAACTTCGAACGAAAATTTTTTTCAAGGATAGAATAATTATGAGACTTTAAAAAGTCTAATGCGAGATCTTCTCCAGTTTTACCGAGATTTTTTTGATAAAGGCTCATTAGTTTTTTTTGCGGAAACTACTGCGACCTTTTTATGTTTAGCAACAACTTTCTTTTTTACTTGATATAACTTTGTTCTTACTTCTTGTTCAGTTAGATTTTTAATAAAATATAGCTTTGCCTTTTGATAAGAAGATTTTTTGACTAACTCCATCTTAGCAATATAGGGAGATAATAAAGGAATGACTTTTTCAACACCTGTTCCGGTTTTAGAAATTTTTCTGACTGTAAACATCCTATTAGCTTCGCTGTCACCTTTGACTTTAGTAATGATTCCCTTAAAAATTTGGATTCTCTCCTTATCACCTTCTTTAAGTTTATAGTCAATCGAAACAGTGTCGCCGACTTTATATTGTGTTTCTTTGTAGAAAAATGAGTTCGACATATTTTTGAAACAGTTAAACGGTTAAAACTTAAACGGTTAAAAAAACTATTAAACTTTAAATATTAAACATGTTTAGCAGTTTAATGTTTAAAAGTTTTTTTAGGTTTTAACAGTTTAATACTTAACAGTTTCTTTAACTTTTAAGATTTAACATTTTACCAGTAATCACCCCTTTTTACAAGCCTTGAGAAAAGCTATAAATATTGGGTGTGGTCTTAGTGGTCGACTTTTATATTCAGGATGTCCCTGAGTGCCAAAATAAAAAGGATGAGCAGATTCTGGCAGTTCCATAATTTCGGCTAAATTTTCTACGACCGAACGGGCACTGATTACTAAGCCTTTTTTTTCAAAATCTTGCTTAAATTCATCGTTAAATTCATATCGATGTCGGTGTCTTTCACTGGTATTTTCTGTACCATAAATATCAAACGCTTTAGTTCCTTTTTTTATCTTTGCCTCCCAAGTCCCCAGTCTCATGGTCCCACCATACGCCCGCTTGTCCATATATTTTTTTTGAGCCGGCATAAGATGAATTACAGGGTGCTTTGTTTTCGAATTATTTTCATGGGTATCGGCGTCCGACCAACCTAAAATATCCCTTGCAAAAGCAATAACGGCCAGTTGCATTCCATAACACAAACCAAGGTAAGGAATATTATTTTTTCTGGCGTATGAGGCGGCGCTAATCATTCCTTCCGCCCCTCGCTCTCCCCAACCAATTGGAACAATTAAGCCATCAGGCGTGCCAATAATTTCCGGTCCGTTTTTTTCAACTTTTTCCGCGTCAATCCAATGAGTTTTTATTTCTGCTCCGACTTCAAAAGCACCGTGATCAAGGGCGTCAAATAAAGCAGCATAAGAATCCTTAAGTTGGTAATCCCCTGTCCCAAAATACTTTCCAACAATAGCAATATTGATAACTTTCTCTTTTTTAGAGTAAATCTTATCAACTAATTTTTCCCAATCTCTCAAATCAGGTTTTGTAACTTTGAGTTTAAACTGACTTAAAATTTTCTCAGCCATTTGCTGTTTTTGTAAAATTAAAGGAACTTCATAAGGATGAGAAACATCAGGATTTGAAATAATATTTTCTGGCTGAACATTACAAAATAAAGCAAATCGCTCGATCCTTCTTTTATCTAATAATTTTTCAGATCTGGCCACTATAAAATCCGGTTGAATACCCATTGAATTTAATGTTCTGACGGATAGTTGGGTTGGTTTGGTCTTAGGTTCACCAAGATGATTTGGTGTTGGGACATATGAAACATGGACGTGGATGACGTCGCCTGGATTCTTTAAGGTTAAAATTCGAGACGCTTCATAATAAAAAATGTTTTGATATTCCCCAGCCGTGCCCCCTAATTCGATGACAACAATATCAGCTTTTTTCTTTCTTCCCAATGTATTAATTCTGTCAATAATTTCGTTGGTAATATGGGGAATGGCTTCAACGTCCTCGCCCTTATATTCAAATCTTCGTTCTCTGTCAATGACCGTTTTATATATTTCCCCAATCGTGACAAAATTATCTTTTCCCATGTCTTCGTTTAGAAATTTTTCGTAAGTTCCGATATCCATATCAGCTTCAGTTCCATCTTCACATAAAAAAACATCTCCATGCTCAATTGGATTAATAGTTCCGGCATCAATATTCAAGTAATTTTCAAATTTTAATGGAGCAACTTTATATCCGGATTGTTTTAAAAGAAGAGAAATTGAAGCGGCAGTAATACCTTTACCAATTCCTGAAATAACGCCACCTGAAATAAAGATGTACTTCATAAATTAGTTTTAAAGTTTTTAAAGTTTATAAAGTTTTTAAAGTGTTTTAATCCTTTATGAACTTTATGAACTTTCTAACTTTATGAACTCTTAGCTTTAGGTTGTTCTATTGCTAGGCTCCATGCGCTCCATTTACACTTTGGATAATTTCCACATCCATAAAATCTTTTTTTAGTCTTAGTAAATTTTACCACAACTTCTCCTTGGCAAAGTGGGCATTTTCTGTTTTTAACAACTTTAACGATTGACTTAGTATATTTACACTTTGGATAATTTGCACAAGCAATAAATTTTCCAAAGCGGGAAAAGCGGGATATCAAATTCCCTCCATCCTCAGGGCAGATACCCTTAACATCGTCTTCTATTTTCAATATTGAACTGTCCTCTTTTCTGATGTCTAATTCTTTTTTAAATGGCGTATAAAAATCTCTCAGCAACTTAATATAGTCTTCTTCTTTATTGGCAATTCGATCTAAGCCGTCTTCTAAATTTGCGGTGTAAGAAAGATCAAAAATAGTTGGAAAACTACTGGAGAGATAGTCGCAAATTGAAGTACCGATAGAAGTTGGGATAAAATAGCGACCGTCTTTTTCCGTATAGTTTTTCATTTGAATAAGTGAAATAATCATTGCATAAGTTGAAGGTCGACCTATCCCCTTTTCCTCTAATGTTCTAATCAATGATGCTTCGTTATATCGAGGCGGAGCCTTGCTTAATAAAGCTTTTTCCTCCATGGTTTTTATTCCAATTTCAATTCCTTTTTCCAATTTAATAACTGTTTGATGATTGGTTACATAAAAAGGATCAAAGACTTTCAAAAACCCGTCAAAGATCACCTGCTGTTGTTCGCTTTCAAAAAGATAATTTTTGTTAGAAACAATTTCGGTTTTAACTGTCTTTATTGAAGCTTCTTTCATTTGAGTGGCAATAGCCCGATTAAAAATAAGTGTGTAAAGTCTTTGGTGATTAACGGTTAGTTTTGACTCTTTTTTTCCTTTAAAGGCGGCTTTTGCTTCTAACAGTTTTGTTGGTCTGATGGCTTCATGAGCTTCTTGGGCTGATCGCGACCTGGTCCTAAATCCACGAGGTTTTTCTAGTGCGTATTCTTTTCCAAATTTTTTTTCAATATATTCCTTTGCCGGAAAAACAAACCTCGCAGATAAATTAAACGAGTCGGTACGGTGATATGTAATTAAACCTCGCTCATATAAATCTTGAGCGAGCCTCATAGTTTGTTTTGATGAAAAACCGTGCTTATAATAAGCATCTTGTTGTAAAAGCGATGTTGTGTAAGGTGGCATTGGATAACGCGGGTCAATTGATTCCTTAACATCGGTTACTTTAAATTTGTCATCTAAACAATCTTTTTTAATTACTTCTACATTTTCATTATTGATTGTTGTTTTAGTATAGACATAATCTCCAGCAAATAATTTTATTGTTGTTTTTTGTTCATAAAGAATGCTATCTTTTGAAATAAGTTTAGCTTTTACATCTTGGTCAAACAAACCAAATATTTGAAAATAATCTTCAGTTTTGAATGCCTTAATTTCTTTTTCACGTTCAACAATCAATCTTAAGGCAACCGTCTGAACTCTTCCTGCTGATAACCAATTCTTACCGGTTTTTTTCCAAAGTAAAGGTGATAATTCGTAACCGACTACACGATCTAAAATTCTCCGCGCCATTTGAGCTTTGACCAAATCTAGTCTTAAGGTTTCCGGATTTGCCAAAGCTTCCGCCAATGCTTTAGGGGTTATTTCGTGAAATACAATTCTTTTTAAGTTGACGCCTTCTTTAAAGCCAATATTTGGCCAATCCTCGTTTATGTAGCCAAGAATATAAGCAATATGATAAGAAATAGCTTCTCCTTCGCGATCCTGATCGGTTGCCAAAATAATTTCTTGATTCTCTGCAGCAAGCTTTTTTAATTGAGTAATTACTTTTTCCTTGTTTAATATCGGCTCAAGATCCGGTTTAAAATCATGTTCATAATCTATGGCGATTTTACTTTTTGGTAAATCTCTTATGTGGCCCATTGATGCAAAAACAAAGTAGTTGTTTTTGTCCTTTTCATTTATTGATTTTAAAATGTAGTTAAAAGTCCGGGCTTTTGTGGGTGACTCAACAATGATTAGCGCCATACTTAAAAAAATAACAAATTATAAATCACAAATAACAAATAAATATTAAATTTTAAATATTAAAACCGAAGTATTATCTTAAAATATCAAACAAGGCATGAATAATCAATAGAAGTTAGATTGTTGTCATTCCCGCGAAGGCGGGAATCCAAGCTAAATTTACATTTTACAATTCTCCAGTTAGCTTTACGAGGATTTTTTTAATCTCCTTGGAAGTTATCTCCAAATCCCCTTTTACTTCCAAAATAATTTTTCCCTTAATTCTCGTTTGGATTATTTGCATGTTTATTTCCGGGTATTTATCCTTAATTTTATTAGTTAACTTTTCAACGTTTTCTTTATTGATATATTTACCAATGCTTTTTACTTGATATAAATAATTTCTGACAGCGCTTTCTGTTTGTTTAACGGTATAGTTTTCACCTAGGATTTTTTCATATAAATCAACCATCTGTTTTTTGTCATTAAGACGAGATAAAACATAAATGTGGCTCGAGCTGATTGATTTAGAATAGTATCCATCGATAACAACATCAGGGATTTTTTTAAGACGCAATAGATGGCAGATGTATGAAGACTTATAACCAATTTTATTAGCAAGATCAATGATACGCAGATTTTTTTCCTTAATGATATATTCAAGAAGCCGAGATTTTTGAAATATATCCTTATCTTCTTTAATCTGTTTTAATAACGAAGTAATATCCTGGATCATTCAATAATTATACTACCCTTACGTAAGATTGACCTAGTTTTTTATAAAACTCAACCTTTCCTTTGATTAACGCCATTATCGTAAAATCTCTTCCCAAAAGCGTTCCAACTCCCGGATGAACTTTTGTACCTCTTTGGCGAATGATTATATTTCCTGGATTTACGGTTTGATTTCCAAAGACTTTGACTCCCATTCTTTTAGATCTCGAATCGCGGTTTCCTTTAACTGTTTTTTGAGCCTTTGTATGCGCCATATTAAACTTTAACTATTTTTAACTTTGTCAGCTTTGACCTAAATCCTCTTACCTTTCTCTCTCTTGATTTTGCTTTAAATCTAGCGATCCTAATTTTTTCTCCTAGCACATTATCGATTACTTCAGCGGTAACTTTTCCTTTTAATAAAGGTTGTCCTAATTCAAAAGTTTTTCCTTCATCATCAAATCTTAATAAAGCTTCTAGCTCAACTTTCTTGCCTTTTTCTGTATCCATTAAGTCCACTGTTATTTCCATTCCATCCTTGACGAGGTATTGTTTTCCACCAGTTTTAACTACTGTATACATAGCCATAGATATAAATTATACAATAAAAACACATAACTTCAATCAGATATTAAACATTTAAACGGTTAAAACTTAAACAGTTAAAAAAACTTTTAAAACTTTAAACATTAAACATGTTTAGTAGTTTAAGGTTTGATAGTTTATTTAGGTTTTAACAGTTTAATACTTAGCTGTTTATTTTATTTATGGCAATAATGCAAATCCTATTAATAGTGCTATAACCGACGATCCTCCGTATGAAATAAAAGGCAAAGTAATTCCGGCAACTGGCATAATGCCCATATTCATACCCAGGTTAATAATTGTTTGAGAAATAAAATATGTAAGCATTCCTAAACAATAAAGAAATTTCTTTTGATCTTCTTGCGACTTTTGATAATAAAAAAAGATTGTTTTTCTCACTAAGTGAATAATAATTGTTGTAAAAAAAACTAAAACAAAAAAACCTCCAAAAAAACCAAACTGTTCAATCAGTGACGCAAAGGCAAAGTCAGTTGTATTTTCAGGTAAAAAAAATAGTTGTGACTGAGTTCCTAGACCTAGGCCGCGGCCAAAAAACATTCCTGATCCGATTGTAATGACAGCTTGAATCATATTATAAGCAGCCCCTTGAACATCTAAATGTGGACTTATAAAACTCAAAATTCTAGCTTTTTGATAATCTTTCATTAAAAGCCAACCAATTGGAGTAAAAAAAACTATCAAACCAATCAAATAACCAAGATATTTTTTTGAATAATCAGAAAACATTAGCATGGCAAAAAAAATAAAAAAATAAACCATAGCATTTCCTAAATCCGGCTGTTTAAAAACAATAATAAATGGAATCAAAAAATATAGAAAAATCTTAATAAACTTAAGGAAGGTATTACTTAATAAATTTTTTACTTTTAAGATTTCCGCCAAAAATAATATAAAAAAAACCTTAAAAAATTCTGATCCTTGAAAATTAAAAAAATAAAAATTTAGCCAACGCTTTGACCCTTTGACTTCAAGACCAACGATAAACGTAATTACTAAAACAGCAATAAAAAACCAATAAAAAAATTTACTATTTAATCTAAAAAAATGTGGGCCGATAGATTTCAATGAAAAGTAACCTACAAATCCGAAAATTAAAAAAATAAGCTGTCGAATGAAAAGATCATGGCTTAGCCCAAATAAATTGAATAAGCCAAAAACTGAAAGAAAAACCAAAGAAAAAATAATCATTATTATTGAACTTCAACTTTATCCCCAAAGCTGATTTTTTTGGCTAAAACTTTTTTGGAAATATAATCCTTTTCTGCTTTAAATTCTTCAGGGATGATTAAATCTATTTTATCATTTGGCTTTAAACCCTTAATCTTTCTTTCACCTTGAATTTCTCGGATCAATTCTCTGAGTTGTCCTTCTTTTTTTAATTGTTCCTCCGTAACCTTTACTTCTTTTTCTGGATAATGAAAATTACTGTTTATAGTAATATTTTTAATATTTAATTCTTTTAAAACTACATCCCAAACTTCATTAGAAACGGATTTAAAGTTTACTGTTAATTCACTTTTTATATTCAAATTGACCAACGGAATTCTCACTTTTACCCCTGTTAATTTTCTCTCCGCCTGTCCCGCCTCGACTATTTTTCGTGCAATTTCCATCTCTTTCTCTAATTCTAAATTTATTGTGGGTTTACCCTGAGCGAGCGTAAGCGAGTCGAAGGGCCAATTCTCAAGATTAACAGACTCTCTTCCTGTTAAGTTAGTATAAATTTCCTCGGCAACAAAAGGAATAAAGGGAGAAACTATAATTGATAGATTAACTAAAATATAGTAAAGTGTTTCGTAAAAATTATTCTTATCTTCAACGTTATCCGAATTCACCCAAACTCGATCGCGACTTCGTCTAATAAACCAAGTTGATAGATCAGAGACAAATTTTTCAATCTCTAATGCTGCATCTTTAGCGCTAAAATCTTTTAGATTTTTCTCAACGGAAAGAACCAACGAAGCAAACCGACTTAAAATCCACTTATCAAGAATGTTTTTTGAAGTCAAAAACGAAGATACCTTTTTTGAGACATCGCCAGGGGCCCCCGTGGGGGTGTGGCGCTCGAAAAAAACGGTATCAAGTTTTTGCCATTGGTCAAGATTAGCGTATTCCACAAAAAACTTATACGTATTCCAAAGCATCAAATAAAATTGGCGTCTTACCTCGTCTGCTTTTTTATATCCAAAAAGCATATTATCAGCCGGATTGTGACGCGCAAACATCCACCTCATTACATCGACTCCTATCTTATCAGCCCCTTCATTAAACTCAATCGCGTTTCCCCAACTTTTATGCATTGCCCGTCCATCCTCACCTAATTGAGTTCCAAAACCTAAAACGCGCTGAAATGGAGGCTCATTTTCAAGTACGGTAGACTCTGCAATCATCGCGTAGAACCAATTTTTAAACTGTCCCGGGAATGACTCAGTTATAAAGTTTACAGGAAACCATTTTCGCCATTCCGTTTTGTCAACATTATAAAGTGGTTCGCTATGATTGTCTTTGCTTATGGTTGAATAGGGAACGATTCCAGCATCAAGCCAAGGATTGCCAACGTCATTAATTCTCGATAAAGTTTTTCCACACTTTTGACATTTTATTTTTACTTCGTCAATAAAAGGCTTATGCGGTGTATGCCCTTCAAATTCAGCCCAACCAGAAACAGTCCTTTTTTTTAATTCTTCTTTCGACCCAATCACTTCAAAATTTCCACAACCCTCTTCTCCCCCACATTCATAAATCGGTAACGCCAAACCCCAATAACGATTTTTTTTGGAAATTAACCAATCATGCATATTCTTTAGCCAATCAAGTTCTCGATCAAGACCAAATTCCGGCATCCACTTTATTTTTTTTGTAACTTTCATCATGCGTTGACGTAAGGTCAAGTCACGACTTGACCCTACATCCGTTTTTGATTTTAAATCCATAGCAATATACCATTCATCTTCCACTTTCCATACTAACTCAGTCTTACATCTCCAACAAGCTGGATATCTATGCTTATAGGCAACTACTGCAAAAGCCCAACACTGACCGTTTTGATTAAGTTCTTTTTTTAAATAATCTAAGATAATTTCAGGATGTTTTTTAGCGTTTTTTCCTGACAAGAATCCCAAGTCTTTCATATAGTCAGCGTTGTCTTCTATGACTGGAATCATAGGAAGTCCTAATTTTTTTCCCATTTTAAAGTCCTCTACTCCAGCTGAAACTGCGGTATGGACCATCCCTGTTCCCTCAGTTGTAGTAATAGGTAAAATATTTTTGTCAGTTGCAAAAACAATATGAAATTTGTTTGGATTGGCGTCGGCCACTTCTTTAACTTTTGGTAAATTATCAAAAGGTCCATGATATTTTAGACCAACTAACTCGCTTCCTTTGACTGTTTTTAATATTTTATAGTTTTCTTTAAAAACTGATTTAACTAATTCTTTTGCTATCCAAAATTTTTGTTCAGTTGAACCTTGAACTAATGAATATTCGAAAGTTGCTTCAATGGCAACAGCAATGTTGGCAGGAATCGTCCAGGGTGTAGTGGTCCAAACCAGCAAATTTTCGTTCTTTCGACCAATAATAGGCAGTTCAAAATATACCGATTGATGAACAAGTTCTTTGTAGTCTTCGGTTAACATTTCATGTTGAGATATGGCCGTTTCGCATCGGGGGCACCATGGAACAGATTCATGACCTTTGTAAATCCAACCATGATCAAAGCATTTTTTCAAAAAATTCCAAATCATATAATTATTTTCGTCAGACATTGTGAAGTAAGAATGTTTCCAATCGGCAAAATATCCAAGTCGTTTTGATTGCTCAGTTTGGATAGCAGAAAACTTCATTACTCGGTCTTTACAAAGTTGGACAAATTTAGCAATTGATGCCTTCTTATTTCCTGGCACTAAATTTTCAATATCTTTTTTTGTATGTAGTCCTAGTTCTTTTTCTACCTCAACCTCAACCCAAAGACCCTGACAGTCAAAACCATTTTGAAATCTTTGTTTATAACCTAACAGGTTATAAAAACGCGGCCAAAGATCTTTATAGGTTCTTCCCCAAGCATGATGAACTCCCATGGGATTATTTGCAGTTATTGGACCGTCCTGGAAAGAAAAATATTTTTTTGATTTAGAATTTTTTTCTCGATATTTTTTATCAATTCCTTTTTCATACCAATGTTTCAACCACTTTTTTTCCATCTCGGGAAAATTCTCATTAAGATTTACAGGTTTAAACATATCTGATTATTATATATCAAAAATTAAGAGGGAGTAGGTTATTTTTTACGTAGGAAAGCAGGTATGTCAAATTCAGAAGAGTCGTCATCAATAAATTCATCCTCATTATTTTCAATATTTTCTTCTTGGTTTTTTTCGATGTCACTTATTTTTTTTGGTGCAGATTCAACTTCTTCTGATTTTTTGAACCTAAATAATTTCAATCGATTATCATCGAACTTTGTGGCAATTATGGTCACCTTAATTTGATCCATCATTTTTTCATCGATTACTGCGCCAAAAATAATATCGGCATCTGGGTCGACTGATTTGGCTATAATTGAAGCGGCTTCGTCCACTTCGGCCATCGTCATGTCAGGACCACCAACTACATTAAACAAAACGCCTTTAGCACCTTCAATTGATATATCTAGCAACGGAGACGAAATTGCTTGTTTAATAGCAGCTATGGCTCGTTTATCGCCGCTCCCAACCCCAACCCCCATTAAAGCTGTTCCCGACCCTTGCATAATGGTACGAATATCAGCAAAATCAACATTAATTAAACCCGGCGTTGTGATTAATTCAGCAATCCCCTTAACACCTTGATGAAGAACAGCATCTATTTTTTTAAATGCATCAAGAATTGGTGTTTTTTTATCAATATTATTTAGGATCCTTTGATTGGGAACAACAATTAAAGTATCAACTTTTTCCTTTAGTCGCATTATTCCCTCATCAGCTGAAAATTTTCGTTTGCTGCCTTCAAATTCAAATGGTTTTGTTACAACAGCAATTGTTAGTGCTCCACTTTCCTTGGCGATTTCTGCAATTATTGGTGTTGCTCCAGTTCCAGTTCCCCCACCTTCTCCACAAGCCAAAAAAATCATATCGGCGCCAGATAGATCCTCTTTTAATCTTTCCTTTGATTCCTCTGCCGCCTGTCTACCAACTTCTGGATCACCACCCGAACCTAACCCTTTGGTCAAATTTTCTCCGATCTGAATTTTTATAGTAGATTTATTATTAAGAAGGGCTTGAGCGTCGGTATTGACGGCAATAAATTCGACGCCGTTAATTCCGCCCTCAGATATCATAAACGATAGGGCGTTTCCACCGCCTCCTCCAACTCCAACTACCTTTATCCTGGCTGCCTGTCCCGCTCGGGGTTTTATTAACATATTACGGAATAAACTGTTTAAAAAAGTTCTTTAAATTTCCAATTGAGTTCCCTAATTTGAAATCCTTCAATATTTTACCAAAATTTTTAAAGTTATCTTTATCTAGAGAACTATTATTCTTTCCATATAAAAGCAGTCCGACTGTTGTTGCATATTGAGGATCTAATATTTCGTCAACTAAACCTGATATTTTTTCGGGAAAACCAATTCTGATTGGTAGGCCAACGACTCTTTTTCCGGTTTCAAGCATCCCTATGGTTAAAGCTCCGCCACCGGTAATTACTAACCCTGAAGGAATTTGCTGACCAAATCCGCTTTTTTCGATTTCTTCAAAAATTAATTTAAAAATTTCTTCAAGTCTGGGAGCTACTATTCCATCTACTAAAGTTTTTAGAGAAACTTCCGTCAGATCTTCAGGTAAATCAAGTTCTTTTAAATTTATCTGTGGGGTTTTTTTCTTTTCTATCGAAATAGTACTATTTTTTCCTAAACTTTTGCTCAAAAAGATCTTTATTTTTTCAGCTGAGTCGAGAGAAACTCTCAAACCTACTGCTATATCATTTGAAATATGCCGCGCTCCAATTGGAATTGATGAAGAGTAAGACAAAGCTCCATCAACATAAATTGACAAATCAATTTTTCCTCCACCAATATCAACTAAAACAACTCCCAATTCTTTTTCTGTATTAGTTAGTACCGCTTCGGCTGACGCCAGTCCGGAAAAAACAAAGCTTTGATTTTCAATTCCTAAATCATTCAGGATTCTTTCTTGGTTTTTCAAATTTGTTGTTGACGCGGTAATGATATGAGTTTCTACTTCCAATCGCACGCCGCTCATTCCTACTGGATTTTTTATCCCAGATTGACCATCAACTATATAATCTCTGGGTATAACTTCAATAATTCTACGAGTTGACGAAAGAGAAATTGCTTTGGCGGCTTCAATCACCCTTATAATATCATCTTCATTAATCTCCCCTTGGGGATTTGAAACTGCAACAATTCCATGAGAGTTAAGTGATGAAATATGAGGTCCGCCGACCGCAACAAAAGCTTGATTGATTTTATGTCCAGCCATTCTTTCCGCTTTTTCAACACTATCTTCGACCGCGTCTGTTGCTTCTTTGATATCAACAACCAATCCTTTCCTTACTCCACGGGCTTGTGTAGTGTTAAAACCAATTATTTTTAACTCATTTGTTTCGCTCGTATCCATTCCCACCACAGTTGCAATTTTAGAACTGCCTATATCGATACCACAAATTAAATTATCTGTCATATTAAAAAGTTATTACCGGTTTTTCAAACCTCAAATCAATTTTTTTAAACTCTTTTCCCTCAATTTTAAACTGTCTGACAATTAATTCAAGCTGATAATCCTGGACTTCCTCATCTTTATTACTACTAAAAACAATTTCTTTATTATCAATCAATTTAAATACTAACATATCTTGTCCTTTGATATCAATAGTCAATGCTACTAGATTTATTTGTTTAAGCCTTTCAACAAAAAATAAAGTTTGTTTAATATCTCTATAATTAATCCAGTCACCTGTTTGGAAAGAATTTTTATTTAATTTTTGATAATAATTAATTATTGGTAAAAATGATTTAACATCTTTTACTTTTTGTAAGATTCTTCCATCACACGATAAATTAAAAAAACCATTATTTACAACTAATAAAGCACAGGGTTCATAAAAAGTGACTGATATCTTTAAAGTATCAGGCCAAACTTTTTCAACAGTGGCTGATTTTAGCAAAAAATTTTCTTTAATTATAATTTTTGCTATTTGTTCTTGATTGATAAATAATGAACTTTTATTAATTAATTTATCTTTATTAACTAAAGATAGTTTTTTGTCAGAAATGAGATGAATATTCTTTATTAAGAAAAATCTATTAACAAAAAAAATTATTAAAAATAATATTGAGCAAAGAAGAAGAAAAAATATAGAAAACTTAATCTTCTTTAAAAATTTCATCAATGAGGTATTTAGAGACATTTTTTTTATAAAATTTTGATAAATTTTTAAAATTGCTTTTATAATAATCTATTCTATCTATCATTTGACTAATCAATCGCAATAATTTCTCACTAGGTGTGATTTGATGAAAAATTTCTCCACAACCTGCTTTAGTAAAAATTTCTGCGTGATGCTGTTGCTCCCGACCAGATGACCAAGGCAAGGGTATAAATAAAGCTGGTTTTTTTAAAGCTAAAAGCTCAAAAAAAGTATTAGCCCCAGCTCGTCCTACAACTAAGTCAGCTTTGTTATAAATATAGCCTATTTGATCGTCAAAAAAATGTTTCACTAAAAAATATCGAGACTGCAGTTCTTTAGGTAATTTATTTTTTAAAAATAATAGATTTTCATAATCATGATACTCTTTAGTATCTCCAACTTGATGAATAACAATGTAACGTTCCAACAATGAGACAATTATCTTCTTTATATGTATGTTTATACTATGTGATCCGAGTGAACCTCCGGTAATGTAAATTACGGGGCGGTCTTTTTTTAATTCAAAAGGTTTTTTACCAATCTTAAAAATAGACGGTTTAACTGGATTTCCAGAAACATAAGTTTTTTTGATAGGAAAATTATCTTTTACCTCATCAAAAGAAACAAAGATTTTTTTTGAAAAAAAACTAATTAATCTGTTTGCTAAACCAGGGCTAATCGTCTGTTCATGAGTAAAAACTGGAATCCGAAAGATATAACCCCAAAAAACAATAGGAAGCGCAAGATAACCTCCAAACGACATAACGTAATTAGGTCGATATTTATTAACTATAAAAAGAGCTTGAAAAAAACCAATCGGAATTTTAAATATTCCGATTAATGAAGAGACTGTTATTGCTCGGGTCAATCTACCTGCTTCCAAAGAAACAAAGTCCAGATTTTTTTTATTGATTTCCTTATATTCTAATGATAGAGTTCTTTCCCGATCCGTTGGATATTTTCGACCAACAAAAATTACATCAACATTTTTTTTTGTTTTTTCTAATTCTTCGATTAAAGCTAAAGCAGGGGCGAGATGGCCTCCGGTTATAAGCAATTTCATAAAAAAATTCTAAATTTTAAATCCCAAGATCCAAATAAATTTCAAATAACAAACACTAAATACCAAACTATTTAGAATTTATTATTTGATATTTATTATTTATGATTTACTTTTAATTATACTTTGACTCTCCTCTCAATATTCATCATAATCCCAATTAGCGCAAAAGATATTAATAAATTTGATCCTCCATAAGACAAAAATGGGAGTGGAACCCCAACGATTGGAAAAAGACCTATCATTCCCGCTAAATTAACAATAAATTGCAGATTAAAAAAAGCAAAAATACCTATCACTATCAATTTAGAAAGCCTGTCTGGTGATAATCGTATCAAATGGTATATTTTATAAATAAAAACAAAGTATAGACTTATTAAAATCAGACCGCCGATAAAGCCATACTCTTCACCAATGATCGCATAAATCGAGTCCGTATGAGCTTCAGGTAAAAATAAATATTTTTGGCGGGAAGCTCCAAATCCCCGTCCAAAAAAACCACCTGAAGATAAGGAAATAAAGATCTGGTTAATATGATAGGAAATTCCCAAAGGATCTATAGATGGATTTAGAAAGGCAGACAAGCGATTAAATCGATATGGAGATAGTTTTATTAAAAAATATAAACTTATAATCGATCCACCAAAAATGTAAACAAAATCCATAAAACGGGCGCCTGAAAAATAATAAATAATTAAACTTATAGAAAAAATGATTATAGCCGTTCCCATATCTGGTTGCAGCATAATTAAAAAAACCAAAAAACCTATTAAAGTAATAAAAGGCAAAAACCGATTTTTTTCTTTGACTGAAAACCAAGAAGATAAGTAAATAATTACAGAAAATTTTGCAAGTTCAGTCGGTTGCAAACTAAAAAGACCAAAATCAATCCAGCGTCTCGCACCGCCAATTTTAGAACCAACACCAGGAATAAGAACTACTATTAACAAAACGATTGTAAAAATCAGCGAAATAAAAGAAAGTAAATAAAGTTTTTTATAATCAATAAATGAAAAAACTGTCATCACAATAAGACCTAGAAAAATCCAAACCGCCTGAGATTTTAAGTAATGTAAACTGTCACCAAACTGCCGAGCGCTGCTTACTGCCGATGCTTCAAAAATAAATATTAAGCCCACTAACGATAGAATTACGGGAATAGTTATTAACGGTAGGAAAAACTTATTTCGGATAAATAATTTTTTAAACATTATAAGTTTATTATAGTGTAGTGGTTTGATTTATCAAACCTTGAATAACAATTTAATGCGTCAGGTCTTGACAAGAAAAAATAAATGAGGTAATATAATTTATAAAATATGGTTTTTGATGCTAGACTTATAACTCATGAAGTTCCACTGTTTATTCATAACCTAGCTTTATTTGCTATTGCCACAAATTATTTTGTCAGCCTTACCAGAAAAGGCGCTCTGAATTTCTTTATGCAAAATAATGTCTATGAAAGAGCGCATATTAATCTCCCAGACTTTTTGAAAAAAATTTATGAGGCTACTGATAAATCTGAAGGAGGTGTAAAGCTAAGGAGTGGTCAACTGGACGTTACAATCCCAATAGCTGAATCAGTAGAACATTTAATTATCGAAGATAAACCAGAAAATTTAACAAAAACTCCTAATAATTCATAAAAGTAAACTAAAAATAACTTTACTTCATAAACGCGATCACTATAAAATGTCATTCCCGCGGAGGCGGGAATCCAAGCTAAATATTCCTTTTATAAAATATGTTTTGTCAAACATATAAGGTAATTATAGACTGGATCCCCTTCTTCAAGGGGATGACAAACATTTTCGCTGATTTTTTCAGCGCCCCTTGACAAGTCAGTAATAGTAGTAGAATTTGATTGCTATGAAAACTACGAATTTAGTAAAAAATAAGAAGCTAACTTTTTCTTAAGTGACCTTCCATAATAGGTTCTTGCTCAATATGAAGAAACCCTTTATCTTTTAAGAATTTTTGGATTGCATTATCATGTATTTTGACTCCACAACTATTTACGCCTATTATTACACTATTTTCAAAGGAAACTTCTGGAGTCAAAAGACCATTTCCTTTTGGCGGGTTGATTATTTGATGAGTAAATATTTGTTCTCCCCAAGCACGAGCTCTTACAAGAAACCTAAGTGATGGTTTTTTAGCTTCACAACCTTCTATTGCACAATTTTTTCTTTTAAAATTAATTCTCATTTTGATGCATTATAAAACAATTATTTCATAAATGCAATCATGAGACCGAAGATGACGAAGACTATTGAGATCAACCACAAACGCATGACGATCTTTGGCTCTTCCCAGCCTTTGTTTTGAAGATATAGATGAAAAGGTGCAACCGACAAAAGTTTTCTATGAAAATATTTTTTTCCTACTATCTGAATTAAAGATGATCCAATCTCGATAATAAAAACTCCTCCAATAATCGGTAGGGCAAAAGCTTTGCCTAAAATCAAACCGATAACGGCAAAAGTTGCTCCAAATGATAACGATCCGGTATCTCCTAAAAAAATTCTTGCCGGATAAATATTGAAATATAAGAAAGCCATCAAACCGCCAATCCAAGCAGCTATAAATAAGGAGGTTGGAACATCAAGAATAGTCCGGGAAATTACCCAGAAACCTATTAAGGTAAATAACAAAATTCCACTAGCCAATCCATCGAGTCCATCTGTGACATTAACAGCATTAGCAAAAGCCATAATTACAAAAGTTGAGAACAAAACATAAAAATATGAAATATTAAAAACACCAAAAAAAGGAATATAAATAATATCAATTTTTAAATTAAAAAATAGCATATAGGAAATAATCAAAGAAAGTATTAGCTCAATAATAAATTTGTTTTTAAAACTTAAACCAAAAAAACTACTTTTTTTCCAAGCAAATATCTTCTTGAAGTCATCCAAAAATCCTAAAATTCCAAATGACAAAAATGTAAATATAATAATGGTTATTTCAGAAGAAGCTGATGGATAATTACTAAAAATATTTTTCTTGAAAATTGAATACATATAAATGAAGAAGAAGAATACAAAAACTGTTGTTAACAAAATTAATATGCCACCGCCAATTGGTGTACCATTTTTATTTTTATTAAATCTATCAAAAATTGGAGTCGGCCTGTTTAAAAAATCTTTTGTTTTTTGCTGTTGTCTTTGAAATTTTTGTTGATAAAGAAAATTAATAAAAGGAACTATTAACATAAAGTTGAGTAAAAAAGAAGCAAAAATAGCAAATAAGTAGGTTGACATAGTAAAAAGTTAAAAATTAAAATTTAAAAGTTAAAAATCTTTGGTATAAATATCATCAAAGCTATTACCGTTGCTCCAATTGCGTAAATTAACATCGCCGCTGCCGAGACATCTTTTGCAATTTTTATATCTTCTCTGATTTTCGTATCAATAGCATCGGTCGCTTCCTCAATCGCAGTGTTAATTGTTTCTATAACCAATCCCACCGTAATTAAAAAGGCGATTATAATAAATTCTAAGTAAGATATTTTAAGATAAAATCCAGCAATAACTGAGAGTGATGATAATATTAAATGAATCCGATAGTTAGGTTGCGTCTTTAAAGACCAAACCAAACCGTTATAGGCATTTTTAATTGATATTGTGTGTTTTCTAAACATAAAATATTTTTTTTAGTTCTAACGCAACTTTTTCCGAATCGTGACGCAAAATACTTCTATACAAAGTGTCTGATGAGCTTTTTTCAACTTTTTTAACATCGACTAAATCTTTTTCAATTATTTGATAACCGTTATCATTTAAGTCGTTCACAACCTTAACTTCATTATAGCGCTCATAACTCGTTAATACTTCCTGAGAAATTGATCCTTTATTAATTAAAATATAATCTGGTTCACGTCCTAAGTATTTGACCAGATCTTTTACGTGATCTGAAGCTTTGTAATTGGTCGTTTGCCCCGATTTAGTCATCATATTCATGATATAAATAATTTTTGCTTTACTTTTTTTTATCGCTTCTTTGACATCATTGACCAAAAGTACTGGAATAATGCTTGTATATAAGTCTCCCGGTCCAATAACGATATATTCTGCCTCTTCAATACTTTTAACGGCTTTAGGATTAGCTTTTCCATTTGGCTCTAAGTAGGCTGTTTTTATTCGTGATTTTTCTGTGTGATTTTCATCAATTAAGCCTTCTCCAGTCACTTTTTTTCCATTTTCATATTCAGCAACTAAATGAAGTTTATTTAAAGTAACCGGAATAACATTGCCTTTAGTCTTTAGCACGTAAGAAACTGTTTCGATTGCCTCGTCATATGAATCGCTAACCTTTTCAAGAGCTGCCAAAAAAATATTTCCAAAATTATGCCCCTCTAAATCACCTTTTTCAAAACGATAAAGAAATAATTTTCTCCAAAGCAAAGGAGCATCAGAAAGGGCAACTAGACATTGCCTTAAATCACCAGGAGGTAAAATTCCCAGTTGATCTCGTAAACGACCTGTTGAACCACCGGAATCCATCATCGTCACAACCACTGATAAGTCCAATGAATATTTTTTTAAACCTGATAGAACTACAAAAGTACCCGTTCCCCCTCCAATTACAGTTATTTTTTTCATACTTTTATATTTTCCTTTTCTTCTCCGTCAGCTAAATAAGTTTTATCTTCGATATCATATTCTACCTTTTCCCCCGGCCCAATCCAACTCTTTTTACCAATTTTAACTCCAGGAAAAATAGTTGTATTTACTCCAATTTTTGACAGTTTCCCAACTACTGCTCCTAATTTATTCATGTTAGTATCAATTTTTTCATGACTGACTTTGGATAAAACTTTTCCGCCATCAAATTTGAGATTTCCGGTTACCGCTTGGGCTCCAAACATGACATCATTGTCCAAAATCGAATCGCCAATATAGTTACGATGTAAAAAAACATTATTGCCAATATATGACCTTGCCACTTCAGAAAATGAACCGATTAAGCTATCTTCTCCTATCTGGCTTTCTCGAATCATTGCATAGTCCCCTATAATAGTATTATCACCGATAAAAGACGGTCCAACTATCTTAGAAAAGTCTCCAATTTTAACATTCTCCCCGATGATAACATTTCCAATAATGAGAGCTTTTTCAGAAATTTGTGCTGTTGGAGAAATCTTATTTTCTTTTATCGTCATTAAAAAATTAATCATCATGGCTAACACATGCCAGGGATATTTCAAGGCGTACCAATAAGAATCATAGATAAAATATGATTGTTGTGATTCCTCAGAAATAATTTTATTGAGAGCCACTTCATATATATCATCTTTTTCAGATTTAGAGCTGGAAAAATGTTTTAACAAGTCATTAATATCAGCAAAATAATCAAAAACTAATTTTACCGTAGATGAGGGTCTTTTATCTTTGTCCGGCTTTTCTATAACTCCGATAATTTTTTTTTCATCGTCAAACTTAAAATACCCTCCTGGAAAATATTCACTGAACTGTTTTCCAACTAATATCAACTTATTTTCACCATCGATTAATGAAGTTAATTTTGTAAATAGGGAATAGTCAATCAAATCACTAGCGTTAACGATCAAAACCTCGCCTTTAATATGATTTTTTGTCGAAAAAACTGCCCCGGCCATTCCTGGGTAATCTTCTTTTTGAATAATGATTTGAACAGATTCAATATTATTGTTATCAACTAATCGTTTAATAGTTGTAGCATTAGATTTGTTTGCAACCACTGTCACAAGTTCACAATATTTTAGCAATTCTTCTATTTGATAAAGAATTAAGGGTTTTCCCAAAAAACTAAAAAAAAGTTTATTTTCCAATGGCCAAAACCTCGTACTATCTCCCCCAGCTAACAACAATATGTTTTTGATCTTTTTCATATGTGTATTTTACCAAATTAAGCCTTTTTTATCTGTCCTCCCAACTTCTTCACTTTTTCCACAAAATCTTCGTAGCCACGTTCGAGAATTGAGGCGCCGTTAACAACGGATTCGCCGGTCGCAAGTAAAGCCCCACAAGCTAAAGCCGCTCCTGCTCGTAAATCAGATATATTTAAAATCGCATTATGAAGTTCTATTCCGCCTTGAATCTTTATTGTTTGTTGATATGTTCTATCTTTTTCATGGTTAAAGTGATAAAAAATTTCAGGATTTTCAACTGCAACATCAATAAAATCAATGCTCGCTCCTAGTTTTTTTAATTCTTCAACATAAGAAAAACGATTTTCAAAAACTCTTTCATGAATTATTGATGTTCCGGTAGCTCTAAGCATTAAAATAGCCCAGCTTGGTTGCCAGTCAGTCATAAATCCCGGATGTGGCGAAGTTTCTATATTAACTGGCTTTATTTTACCTTGATAAAAAAATCTGTACTTATAATTTGATATTTCCTCTACACCCGCACCTGCTTTTTTCATTATTTCTAAAAATGAAGTAATCAAATTCTCATCAATTGGTCCGATTGTGACATCCCCGCCACTTGCAACTGCCAAAGTTGCATAGGTCACCAGTTCATTTCTATCAGACATGATTGTAAAAGCTTCTTTTTGTTTTAATTCAGTACTCTTACTGACGATAATCTTATTTTTTTCCTCAATTATATTGGCCCCAGCTGAATTTAGATATAAAATTAGATCATCTATCTCTGGCTCATTGGCGACATTATTTATCTCAACTTCATCGTCGGACATCAACCCGATCATCATTAAAAGTTCTGTTCCCGTGTGACTAGGTTTTTCAAAATTATATTTTCCTTTAGGTTTGCTTAAAATTTTTGCGTGGTAATATCCAGTTTCCGTATCATAATCTATTTGAATTCCTAGAGCTATTAAACCTTTAATAATTCGGTCGATCGGGCGGGCCCCAATCCGGCATCCGCCTGGGTTTGGAACATAACATTCACCAAAGCGATGTAGTAACGGTGCAAAAAGCATGAAGGAAACTCTGATTTTTGATCCATATTGGAGATCAACTCGATTGTTATTTAAATTACTACTATTAATCAACAATGTATTTTTTTCTATAAAACTTGCCTTCACTCCCAGAGATTTTATTAATTCAATCAAATCTAAAACGTCGTTGATTCTCGGAATGTTCTTTAAAGTTACATTGCCTTCAAACATCAAAGCGGCAATAATTGTTTTTAAAGCTACATTTTTAGCACCAGAAAGCACAACCTCACCTTTGAGTGGTTTTCCGCCTTTAATCAGATATGAATCAGCCATAGTTAAACAATAATAACTTCTTCTTCTAATTCTACCCCAAATTTTTCTCTAACTTTGGCCTTTATTATTTTGACTAATTTAACTAAATCTTTAGATTGACCATTACCCCGATTAATAATAAAGTTAGCGTGAACTGGTGAGACAAAAAAATCTCCAACAGCAAAATTTTTTAATCCTGCCTGATCAATCATTTGACCAGCTGATTTTCCATCAACGTTTCTAAAAAAACAACCCGAAGTTTTCTCTCCCACCGGCTGAGTTTTTTTTCTATATTCAAAAGCAAATTCTGCTCTCTCTTTTAAAATAGTTGAGTCAACTTTTTTTAGTCTAAAAACCGCTTCCAAAAGAATTTCTTTTGTTTCTTGCAAAATACTGTAATCATAAGCAAATTGAAAATATTTTTTATCAACTTTTTTATCTCCTGCGCGATCATTCACAAGATACGCATATTCCAGACTATCTCCAAAATAACTAACAGGTTTAGTCCATTTTGAATTCATATAGATAGCTCCACCAACCGTTCCCGGCAATCCTTTATGATATTCAAAACCTTGATATCCTTTGTTAACTGTTTCATTTACTAATAATGAAACGGGATAACCTGAAGATACTGAAATAAGTACGTCTTTATCGGTTTCTTTGAACAACTTTAATTCTTTGTAACTATTTTTAATTACTAACCCATTTATCTTGTCTTTGACAATTGCCAAGTTTGAACCCCCTGCGAGAATAAACAAAGATAAATTATTTTTTAAAACAAACTTTTTCCCTTCAATCAGATCTTCCCTTGTCTTTGCTTCCAAAAAATATTCCGCTATCGCCGAAGTTCTTAAGGTATTAAAATGAATCAAATCCTTATTTTTTTGAATATTTAATTTTTGCTTGTCCTCCGAAGCCTTGGCGAAGGAGGAAGATTTGTTATTTATTATTTTTATAATTGCTTCCTTAAGCTTGTATACATCCCCCGCTCCCATCGTAAAAACAACATCCTCTGGTCTCAATATTTTATCTAGTTGATTAATCAACTGTACATTTGATTCAACATAAAAAAGATTTTTTTTATCTTTGACAATATCTTTTGAATCGACCTTAAATTGATCACTATTTTCTCTTGCTGAAGCAAAAATTGGTAAAACGAATCCCAGGTCGGCTAATGATAGGCTTTCTTGAAATTCTTTTAATAAAAAATTTGTTCTCGAATAAGTATGTGGTTGGAAAATAACAATTATTCGTCTATTTTTAAATCTGGATTTAGCGGCATTTATTGTGGCAGCAATTTCGGCAGGATGATGGGCGTAATCATCAAATAAGTAAGTATTATTTTTTGAATAAATTTTTTCAAATCGCCTTTCTGCTCCGGTAAAACCAACAAGGGCTTCTTGAATTTCCTTATGTTTAAATCCAAACTGCAAAAGTTGTACGATTACCGCAGATGCGTTAAAGATATTATGTTTGCCAAAAAGAGAGACTCTAAATTTTCCAACATTTTTTATTTCAAAAGTAGATTCATTCTCATCTATCTTAATGTTAAAGATTTGATAATCAGCTTTCTCTGACTCACCATAGGTGATCGCATTTGATTTATTGATCGATTGAAGTAAATTACTATCGTCAATATTTGCTATTATTTTTTTGTCTCCGAAAAATTTAATGAACGCTTTTTTTGTTTCATCTATATCTTTATAAACATCCGGGTGATCAAAATCAATGTTGGTAGCAATGATATGATTTGGATTTAATAAATTAAACTTTGGTGTTTTATCTAGAGGTGGGTTAACTCCATATTCATCAGCTTCAACGACAAAATATTTTTTGCTCTGAAAATCTCCTCCTTGATTACCGGTGAAAAATGGTACTCCAACCAAATAACTAGGTTTTTGCTTTAATTTATTTAGTGCGTAAACCAACAAAGATGAGGTGGTGGTTTTTCCATGACAGCCGCAGACAGCGATTTTAGTCTCAAACTGATCCATAAGCTCACCTAAAAGTTTCGCTTGAGAGATAACCTTAATATTCCTTTTTATTGCTTCAATGACCAAGGGATTGTTAGTGCCTCCATGAGCCGCCGAATAAACAATCAAATCTGTTTCTTTAGGAAGTTTGCTAAGGTCAAACCCAACCGACCAATTAATCTTATTATCTGAAAGTAGCTTGTCTGTGATAAATTCTTCATCAATATCGCAGCCTGTGACGCTTTTGCCCATTTTCTTAAGAATTACCGCCAAATTAGCCATCGCCACACCCTTTATGCCTAGGAAGAATATGTTTTTGGATTGTTCTAACATCATGTCTAATAATTATACACTCTTAACAACAAAACTCATCATCTCTCCGTAATCCTGTTTTTTATCTCTCCTAAAAGAAAAAAATCGTTTTTTGTCACATCGAGTACAAAAAGGAAAGCTATCAATACTTTTTTCTGAAATACCTAGTTCTTTAATCTGAAGATAATTCAACAGTGCTAAATTAAGGTGAAGCTTACCTTGATGCCGGTGAAATATTTTGTCCGCATGGCCTTCAAACTCTTCGATGAATTGATAATAGCGCTCATCCTCAACATCATAACAACACTGACCTATCGTAGGACCGATCGCAACAAATATATCTTCTTTTTTTCCTCCCACTTCAATGATTTTTTTAACCATTTTTTGACCTAATCGCTTGACGCTTCCTCGCCAACCTTGATGAGAAATACCAATAATTCCTTCTTTTTTTTCAACAAATATTATTGGTGAACAATCGGCTGTAATAACGGTCAAAACCGAATTTGTATCTTTCGTGATTAAACCGTCCGTTTCAGCTACTCTTTCGACATTATCAATTAAATTAGCACTAAAATTTGTCACGTTGACGGAATGAATTTGCTCGGGAATAACTATGGTTTTGAAATTAGGTATATTTGTCTGAGCAAAGTTAATTGCTGTATCAATATTGCGACCGTCACCTAAATCTCTTGTTCCAAATCCACCGAAAAACTTATCATCGTTAATTAAAGTTGAATAAAATATTTTAAGATCAGAATCGTAAGTAATCATATAAAACAGTTAAACAGTTAAAACTTAAACAGTTAAAAAAACTATTAAACCTTAAACATTAAATATTTGTTTTATCTATTTAACAGTTTAGTGTTTAAATGTTTTTTTAGGTTTTAACAGTTTAATATTTAACCGTTTTTAATGCTTTTTTAACCGCCTCGTATTCATCCCACGGATACTCTGTCTTTCCCCGGCATAAGCTTTTCTCATGGGCCTTACCTGTTAGGACAACGACGTCATCAACTTTTGCAGTTTTGATGGCTTGATTGATTGCTTCCTGCCTGTCAAGAACGATTTTATAACCCTTATTTTTGATTCCTGAAGCAATTTGTTTGCAAATTTCTTCTGGATCTTCAGTTCGATAATCCTCTTCTGTAATATAAATTACATCGGAAGATTTTGCCGAAGCTTCCCCCATTAAAGGCCTTTTGGTAAAGTCACGAAGACCGGCTGAGCCAAAAACATGAATAAGACAACCACTTTTTCTTAAATATAGTTTTCTAATTGATGGAAGTAATTGGTTCAAAGCATTTGGCGTGTGTGCAAAGTCAATAATTATTTTAAAATCCTTATCATAAACTAGATCTAGCCTGCCTTTTGGCAATTTAAACGTTTCTATAGCTTTTAAAATCTTTTCATCAGGTAATCCTAATTGTTTACAAACATTATATGCTGATGAATAGTTAGATCGATTAAATTCAGTCAAATTAGGAATCTTTTTGACGATATTTGATATCACGGTTGTATTTTTTATACCAATTTTTGCCAACTTTAATAACTTTAATTTTGTCTTTGCATAGTCTTCATAATTTCCATGGTAATCCAAATGTTCATGAGTAATATTTGTAATGACCCCTATTTCATAATTAATTCCCCAAACTCTATTCTGATCTAAAGCATGTGAGGTCGTCTCCAAAACAAAGTATTCGTCGTCATTATCAGCTGATTGTTTTAATAATTTTTGCAAAGCAAATGAACTTGGAGTTGTCACATGAAAACCTATATCAGATTCTTTTCCTCCAACTGAGGCAAAAACAGAAGATATAAAAGAAACCTTTTTCCCAGCAGATTTTAAAATATGAGCAATTAAGTGGGTTGTTGTTGTTTTTCCATCGGTACCAGTAATTCCAATTACTTTAAGTTTTCGACTGGGAAAGCCATAAAGTAGGTTAGCCAGTATGGCTTGGAATAAATGATATATATTCTTGAGTTTTTGCATAATACTAATAAATTCTAAATACTAAATATCAAGTTCCAAATAAATCATAAATTTAAAATTTTAATATTTAAATGATTAAATTTTGCAATTTATTATTTAAAATTTATTTGTTATTTGTAATTTATTATTTATTATTTTCTTATTGGCTTGGTGATATGCCATAGTATACTATAAGATCCTTTGCGATTTCAAAAAATAAAGGCGCGGCCGTCTCCGACCCCCATTGGGAACTTTTTGGTTCATAAAGAACAACAAAAGTCAAAAATTTCGGCTCCGCCGCTGGAGCAAATCCGATAAATGAAGCAATTGTTTTTGAAGCATCATAAATTCCTTTGATTGGTACTTGAGCAGTTCCGGTTTTTCCGCCGATTGCAAAACCTTTTGGCCGGTCCCACTTAGCTTCAGCATTTTCAACGGTTGAAACTAGCATTTTTTTTATAATATCGGAAGTCATTTGAGAAAGAATTCTTCTTTCAATCTTCGGTTTAATTTCTGTTACTTTATTATCTGAAACAATTTTTTGCACCAAATATGGCTTCATTAAATAACCACCATTTATAATGGAAGCGAATGCCCTAATCATTTGAATTGGAGTAATGGCAATCCCTTGACCAAAAGTCACCGTTGAATAATCAATAGAATACCAATTATTTGCTGGTTTTAAATATCCACTTGATTCCCCTTCAAGATCTATGCCGGTATTTTGACCAAATCCGTACTTTTTAAGATAATTGTAAATATTTTTATTCCCCAATTTTTCCCCAATATAAACCATGCCAACATTGGAGGATTTTTCTAAAATTCTTGTAATTGAGATTTTCCCTTCATATTTATCATTCCAAGTTTTTATGTTGTATTCACCGACCGCAACCTGACCTGTTTCATTATAAGTATCATTAGGTTTGATTTTTTTTTCTTCTAAGGCTGCGGCTACAATCAGAGGTTTAAATACGCTCCCCGGTTCATAAAGATCGGAGATAGCCAAATTTTTATAAAAATTTTCGTTAAACAAATAATATTTCTCCAAATCATAATCCGGTAAGCAAACGAGGGCTAAAATAGCCATGGTTTTTGGATCTGCTGTAATTACACACCCTTTTTTAGCTTGGTATTTATCAAGTCCTTCAAGTAACCTTTTTTTACTTATTTCCTGAACATTTTTATCTATTGTCAAAATTAAATCACGACCATTTTCAGCTTCAACTCTTTGCTGAATTCCTATTAATATTGGGCGCCCTAAGATATCTCTCTCAGTTTCCACAAATCCTGGTAACCCCCTTAAATCCCTGTCGTAAAATCCTTCTAAACCTAAATGTCCGACATCCTCCGCCTGGTCATTCTTGCCTAAAAAACCTATTACGTGAGCTGAAAGAGAAGCTTCTGGATAAAATCTTTTTGTTTGATAATCAAAACCTGTCCCTTTCAAATTTAATTTATCAATTTTATCTTTTTGTTCTTGAGTCAGACCACCTGCTATTGCAACCCAGTATTTTGACATATCAAGCTTGGCAGAAATCGACGCTTCCTCCACCTCCAAGCTTTCACTTAATAAGTGTAAAAGCTTATCTTTGTCATCAACTTTTTTTGGCTCAATATAAAGCTGGTAGCTATTTTGGTTTAAGACCAAGGACTGATTTTTTTGATCATATATTCTTCCTCTTATGGGATAAAGCTTATTTGTTTTTAAATATGCACCTTTATTGGCTGGGGAATATATTACTTGAAGAAAAAATAGTCGAACAATAATAGCTAAATAAAAAGCAATGAAAAGAAGAAAAATAAATTTAATTTTCATGAATTAACGTTGCGCGTACTTTAATTGATCAATATATTGTGGCGCTGAAGAATTGGTAAAGTTAAATTCCTTAGCTTGTTCCTCGGCAAACTTTAATGAGTTAAGGCTGGCCACTTCTTTTTCAAGAGAAAGATTAATTTTATGAAGTTTATCAGTTTTTTGTTCGAAATTATTAATTTCATCGCTAATTATTATTCCAGAAATCATCACAAAAAGATTTAGTACAACTAACCCCGTCATTATTATCCCTATTGTTCTTAAAAAAATATTTTTCATATAATGTTCTTAATTAATAATCGTAATTTTGCTGATTTTTCAAAACTTCTACCCCTGCGATTCATGATCGGTTTTTTGTTTAAAAGTTTTATCCCAGCACTTTTTGAAAAATTTTTGACTATCCTGTCTTCTAGAGAATGAAAAGTGACAACGGCTATTTTTCCATCATCTTTAATAATTTTTGTAGCTCCGGTCAAACCATTTTTCAAATTTTCAAATTCATCATTTACTTGTATTCGTAAAGCTTGGAAAATTCGCTTATAGGCGTTATTGTCTTGTTCTCCAATTGCTCGATCAATACAGTTTGTCAAGTCTCCAACTGTTTCTAGTTTTTTAAATTGACGTTTAATAATAACTTCACGGGCAATCTTCTGAGAGTTAATTTCTTCAGAATTTTTAGCAAAAACATCAAAAAGTTCTGCCTCTGATAGATGGTTTAATAAATATTTAGCTGTCATTTCTGTTTTCAAACTCATTCTCATATCTAAAGGCTCAGTCACCCTCTTAAACGAAAACCCGCGTCCTGACCCACTTATTTGCCTCATTGATAAACCTAAATCAAAGACAACACCATCAACCGGAAATAAATTATTCTCTTTGGCGATTTTTTCAATATCACCAAAATTTCCCTCAACTAGTTTTAAGTTTGTTTGGATTTTGATATTTGGATTTTGGATTTGGGCTGGATCTAAATCAATCCCCAACACATTTCCCCCTTTATCTAAAATCGCCTGACTATACCCGCCTTCACCAAATGTTGCATCAACATATAGTCCGTCTTTTTTAATTTCTAGCGCTTCAACGACTTGTTCTAATAAAACAGGAGTGTGCATATTTATTTTTTGTTATATTCATTCCATTTTTCTGTATTCCAAACTTCAAAATGGTCGCCAACGCCAATAATAATTACTTTTTCCTTTAATTGACCGTACTCTAATAAATTTTTAGGGACAACAAATCTTCCTTGTTCATCAATCTCCAGATAAACAAGCGATGAAAATATTGATCTGCGATTTTCCATATCAGTTGGCTGAAGAAGTGAAGGATTTAATAATTCAAATGCCCTTTTCTCCCAATCATCCTTATCATATCCAGCTAAACATACACCAAAGCCTTTTGTTAATATGAAAGTATTACCTTTAAGAAGTTCCCGGACTTTTTTTGGCAGAAGTAATCTACCCGAGCCTGAGAAGTTGATTTGATATTCACCAAAAAACACCATATGTATTAATTAGACACCATTTTCCGCCTTCTGTCAAGGGCCATTTAGCTACTTTTCACCGTTAATAAACTGCTATAATTTATCCGTGGAAAGATTATTAAAAAAAACTCAGGACTTCATATTTGCCAAGCAAAAAAGCATTTTTTCTTCAGCCGTGTTACTGTCATTTATGATTGTCCTAACAAGCTTATCAGGTTTTTTACGTTATCGAATCTTAGCTGGCTACTTTAATACAGAGGAACTGGATATATTTTTCGCTTCCTTTCGAATTCCTGATATTATTTTTGAAATCCTAATTACCGGAGCCTTAACCTCAACCTTTATCCCTATTTATGTTAAATATAAAGCTAATAAAAAAGAGCTCTCAGAGAATATTTCCTCAATTATCAATTTAATTTTTATTCTTTTAACTATTTTTGTTGTTATCGTCTCTTTTTTTCTTAATCAGATTATCCCTGCCTTAACACCCGGCTATGATCTTGTCAAAATGGAAAGAATAATCGGACTTTCAAGATTACTTCTTTTAGGCCAGTTACCATTTTTTGTCTTAGGTAACTTTCTGACGGGAATTGGTCAAGCCAATAAAACTTTTTTTCTATCAGCTTTGGCTCCAATTGTTTATAACTTAGCTATTATTTTGACAACAGTATTTCTCTATCCAACTTTGTTTCTTTTAGCCCCAATTTGGGGAGTCGTCATCGGCGCTTTTTTCCTTTTCGTTATTCAAATACCACTTTTTTTTAATTCCGACTTTAACTACCAATTTATTCTCAAAAAAACTAAGGGCTTAACTGAATTTATTAGAATGGTAATACCTCGGGCATTTACCGTCATCGTAGCCCAGATTGACGCGACCATCGACTTAACTTTAACAACTTTTTTAGGATCAGGCGCTTATACAGTTTTTTATCTGGCCCAACACCTCCAACTTTTACCTGTTTCAGTTATTGGAATTGCTTTTGGCCAAGCTTCCCTTCCTTATCTGACCGAGATGTTTCAGGAAAAAAAAATTGAAGAATTTAAAAAAATTATTTCTGATTCACTTCTTAATTTATTTTACCTGACTATTCCTATTGCTTTCTTTTTTATTTTTGCCCGGACTCCTTTAGTCCGTTTATTTTTTGGTGGTCAAAAATTTGATTGGGAAGCAACTGTTTCAACCGCAGTTACTCTATCTTATTTTTCAATATCCCTACCTTTTCATGGAAGTTATTATTTTTTAACCCGTTGTTTTTACAGCATGCATGACAGCCGTACTCCATTTTATGTCAGTATTTTTTCAATATTTATTAATACAATATTAAGTGTTTTATCAATATTTGTTCTTCATCTGCCTGTCTGGGCATTAGCCTTGTCTTTTTCTATCAGCATGATTATTAACTCTTCTCTTTTATTTATTATAATTTCCTCAAAACTTCAAGGTTTAGGCTTAAGGAGTATATTCGTCGAAATTGGAAAAATGTTTTTTTCCGGTTTTCTGTCCGCTTTTATCAGCTATTTTTCTATGAAATTTTTAGATGGACTAATATTTGACACCAGTCGAACGATTAATGTTTTTCTTCTTCTTTCAACGGTCGCACTAATTCATTTTATACTATACTTGTTCTTATCCTGGTTATTCAATTTGAAAGAAATTTATTTATTAACATCGCTTATATTAAAATTGAAAGAATACCAGAAAAAATTTACCGAAATTTATATTCAATATGAATGACGATAAAGAAAAACTATTAGCCATTGATGCAATCCAAAAAAAGCTTTTAGGAAAAAAGTTAACTTATCCTGAAATTTATGCAGTCATGGATGAAATTGCCCACGAAAAGCTTTCTGATGTCTTAACAACCTATTTTGTGGCTTCATCATTTAAGGAAGGTTATACTCCACAAGAGCTTTTTTATTTTACTAAAGCCATGGTTGAAACCGGTAATAAACTTAAATTCAATGGCATAGTTGCTGACAAACACTCAGTTGGCGGCATAGCGGGCACAAGAACAACTATGATTATTGTTCCAATTATTGCTGCCGCTGGATTTAAGATCCCTAAAATTTCCTCACGCGCGATCACAACCCCGGCCGGTACTGCTGATGTTATGGAGGCGGTTGCTTCGGTTGAATTCACTCCAAAACAAATTGAAAAAATAGTTAATGAAGTGGGAGGTTGTATCGCATGGAACGGTAAACTCGGGATTGCTCCGGCTGACGATATTATTATTCGAGTTGAGGAACCATTATCTTTTGAATCTTTCGACAAAATTATTATCTCAGTCATGGCTAAAAAAATCGCCGCCGGAACTACTCATCTGGTTTTGGATATACCAATTGGAAAAACTGCCAAAATTCATCGATTTTCGGAGGGAGAAAATGTCGCTAGAAAATTTGAAAATTTAGCTCGTCGATTTGGTATCAAAGTTATCTGTGACGTTAATGAAACTCTCGAACCGGCCGGACGTGGTATTGGTCCAATTTTAGAAGTACGTGATGTCTTATATGTGCTTGAGCAAAAAACGGATCGACCGCTTAGGTTAGAAGCTAAGTCACTACGATTAGCAGGAGAATTATTAGACCTTTGTTATAAAGAAAAGGATATTGATAAAAAAGGCGATGATGAGGCTAGAAAAATATTAGAATCAGGCACTGCATTAAAAAAGTTTCAGGAAATTGTTAAAGCTCAAGGGGGAATACATAAAATTTCTTCTGATACTCTGACATTAGCCAAAAATAAATTTGATTTTCATTCATCAGTATCTGGTAAAATTAAAGATATTAATAATCATAATCTAAATACCATAGCAAGAATTTTAGGGTCACCCGATGATAAAAAAGCCGGAATATATTTATTAAAAAAATTAGATCATTCTGTCAATAAAAATGAAGTTATCTTTACTTTATATTCCGATGATAAGTATAGGTTGAAAGAGGCAGAGGTAACATTAAAAAATTTGCCAATATTTAGAATCGAGTAACTAAAAACAGTTAAATATTAGACAGTTAAAACCTAAATAAACTTATAAACATTAAACTAATAAACAATACAAAATAATTGTTTTCGTTTAATATTTAAAAGTTTAATAGTTTTTTTAGCAGTTTAAGTTTTAATATTTAACAGTTTGATTATGAAAAAAGTACAAATATTATTGTTTTTGATCGTACTAATTTCAGTATCCTTCTACCTCTTTTATCGTGAGGGCTCTCTTCCTGTCAACAAAAAAAGTACCACTTCCAAAATATTCGTAATTAAATCGGGTGAATCTCTCGATACAATTGTCAACAACCTAGATAATGAAGATCTCATTCGTAATAAAATTATTTTTTATTTGATTGTTAAGAAACTTGGAATTGAACGAAAAATTCAAGCAGGAGAATTTCAGCTTTCCCCAAACATGAGTGCTGTTGAAGTTGCTAGTAATCTGACCCATGGAACTTCTGATAGCTCAGTAACCTTGATTGAAGGAATGAGAAAGGAAGAAATGGCAGAAATAATTTCAAAAAACTTCAATATTCCCAGCATAGAGATTGAAAGACAAACAAACGAAGGATATATTTTCCCTGATACTTATATGGCGCCAAAAAATGCCAATTTTGAAACAATTAAGTCGATTATTTCCAGTAATCAAAAATTTACAACAGTATTACAAACCATTAAAAATAAAACAAAACTTAAAGAAAAAGAGGTATTGATCTTAGCATCTCTTGTTGAGCGGGAAGCAAGACAACCGGCAACTAGAGAAAAAATTGCCGGTATTATTTTAAAAAGATATTTGGCAGATTGGCCTCTTCAAATTGATGCAACTGTTCAATATATACTTGGTTATCAACCTAATGAAAAGTCTTGGTGGAAAAAAGAGTTGACAGAACAGGATCTTAAAATAGATTCACCATTTAATACGTACAAACGTCCAGGTCTACCGCCAGAACCAATATGTAGCCCGAGCTTATCATCGATTGAAGCTGTCATCAATGCCAACTCAAATACACCTTACTGGTATTACATCACTGATCCCCAGGGCGTCATGCACTATGCCATAACGCTCGAAGAACACGAAGCTAATATTCAAAAATATTTACAGTAATTCAATTATGAAAAAAACTATTTTAGTAACTGGATCAAGTCGGGGAATCGGAAAAGCTATCGCCACCTTAGCTCATTCAAATGGATATCGAACAATTGTTCACGGAAGTAAAGAGTCTAAAGAGTTAGATGAGGTTAACAAAAATTTATCTGGTTCGTTTAAATTAATCTTTGATGTATCAGATAAACTTGCTACTTTTCAATCGATAAACAAATTTATCAAGGAAAATGGACAAATTAACGTCTTAGTCAATAATGCAGGTATGATTATGAACTATCCAAAAAACATAGATGAAGTTGATGATGATAAGGCCTTACTGGAATGGAAAGTTAATGTCCTTGGGCCAATACATTGTATCCAAGCAGTATTACCTGAAATGTTAAAACAAAAAAAAGGAAGCATCATAAACATAGCTTCTATGAAAGGATATCCTAACTATTCAACTATGAGTTCGTTCACCTATAGTCAAACCAAAGCAGCAGTTTTATCAATGACTAAGAGTCTAGCTAAGACCTATTCTCCACTTGGTATAAGATTTAATGCCGTTTGTCCTGGTTATGTTTTAACTGATATTTCGAAAATATGGGCAAAGGAAACATGGGATAGAATAAATACAGGAATTCTATTAGGAAGAATTGGGAAACCAGAAGAAATTGCGCAGTTAGTACTATTTCTCGCCTCCGATGAAGCCAGTTATATAACCGGTTCTGATTACATAATTGATGGCGGTTATACAATCAAAGGAAAATGATTAAATCAATAATTTTTGACTTCGCGGGTGTGATTGGAAGCGATGGGTACTGGGTATTACTAAAAGAAAAACTACCTAATTTTGAAGACAAAAAGACTTTTTTTCACGACCTCTCTATCAAGGTCGATGATGGGACCATCAATAACAAGGAATTTGTTGAAATAATTGCTCGTGAATTAAAAATGCCGGAAGAAATTGTTTGGAAAGAAATTTTCAAAAGAATTGTTATCAACCAAGATTTATTAACTTTAATTAGTAAACTCAAAAAAAATTACAAAATCTGTCTATTAACAAATTATACCCATGAATGGATGAGTGAGTTGATTAATATATATAAATTGGATAAATATTTTGATATTAAGGTAATTTCATCATTGGAAAAATTAGCTAAACCTGATATAAGAATCTACCAAATTGCCCTTGGCCGTCTCGAATCAAAACCTGCAGAAGCAATTTTTATTGATGATCGTCAATACAATGTTGACGGCGGGGAAAATGCCGGAATAAAATCTTTTCTATTTACTACTAACGAGAAATTAAAAAAAGATTTTGAAAACCTCGGAATAAAAACTTAATAACTTCATCCACATTTAAAAATCATTCCAAAGCATTTGATTGTAAACTTCGTGGTGATAGATGACTTCGGAATTCTTTACTTTTGTTCCTAGATCAACCGGTGATCGATCAGCCGCTTTTTGTTTAAGATCAATAAATTTTTTCTTCATCTCTTCACCTAATATTTTTTCTATCAGATCACTTTGGCGGAAATAATTGATAGCCGTATTAATGTCACCTGGTAAAAATTTTGCCCTTGGTCGTTTTTCTTTATCAACCTTTTCAACTTCGCCCTCAAGACCAGTTTTAATTAATGAATATAGTAATAGATACGGGTTGGCATCGGTCCCAACGCTTCGGACCTCAATCCTCGCCGACTTTTCTTTATGTAATGGAACTCTGATCATCGCTCCCCGATCGATCTCAGAAACTTTTATTTCATTTGGAGCTTCAAAATGTGGATCAAGTCTTCGATAAGCATTAACACTACTATTTAGAATTAAACAGATATCATTGGCGTTGGATAAAATTTTATCAATGAATTTCCAGGCAAGATCAGATAGTTGCCCACGACCCTTTGTATTATGAAACAAATTTTTACCTTTACTAAAAATAGAGATATTCGTATGCATTCCGCTACCATTAATACCCATAACCGGCTTTGGTAAAAAGGTAGCTGTCATCCCCATATTTCTGGCTACCTGGCGGCAGATCAATTTATATATCTGTATTTGATCAGCAGCAATCATTGCATCAGCATAAGAATAATTTAATTCAAACTGAGATGGAGCTACCTCAGGGTGATCCTTCTCATTTTCAAAACCCATCGCTCTTTGGGCTTCAGCTGACCGGTCAATAAAATTTCTCAGAACATCGTTAGGTAGCGAGTGATAGTATCCACCCATTGATACTAATTCAAATCCGACTTTTTCATTATAAATTTGTTCCGCGTCCATTCCTTTAACTAAGAAACCCTCGACTTCATTGGCTGCATAAACTTTGTACTGATATTTTTTAAATAAAATTTCTAAATAATTTTGTAAAATACCTCTTGCATCCATTTGGTATGGTTTTTCATGTTGATCATTTATCTTTCCCATCATCAAAACCTTTCCGGGACCAAAGACATCACTAGGTAACCACCAAAATGCACCCCAATCAATTCCTAACCGTAGATCGGATTCAGCCTGACGGGAAAAACCACGAATTGAGGAGCCATCAAAAGTCAAATTATCGTAAGAGTTAAGAAAGAATTTTTTGTCGTAGTCAATCATATGAAAACGACCTTCCAGATCTGAAAAACCAATCGTTACTGCCTTTAATCTTTTTTCTTTTTTTAAATAATTTAAATAAAATTCTCTTAATTCTTTTTCGCTGGTGTCATCCTTTCTTCTTTTTTTAGCTTGAAGATTCATTTCTGCTAATTCATCGTAAGGAATTTCTAAAAAAGACCTCAAAGGCTTATTATCCATAAATTTATATTAAAATAAATAATAATTAGTATAAATTTACAAGAAGATAGAATAAAAAGCAAGAGGATAATGTCAAATTACAAATGACAAATAACAATTGAATAACAAATTACAAATATCTAACGTTTAAAACATTTGTTATTTGATATTTGATGTTCAATTGATGTTTGTTATTGGTCATTTGTTATTACTCTTGATTGCCGACGTTCTGCCTTCGAATTACTGGTCTTGGTTTGGCCCCCTCGGCTGGCCCCACATATCCAGCCGCCTCTAGTTGATCAAGAAGCCTGGCTGCGCGCGCATAGCCAACTGAAAGACGTCTTTGAAGAAGTGATGCTGATGCTTTATCCTGCTGCATAATAATTTCAATTGCCTGATTAAAGTAGACATCATTTTCTCCACCATTAACGGCATAGCTGCCACCTCCGGCTGTTTTAACATTAAGCGCTTGTTCCGTCACTTCCTGAGTATAATGGACTTCGGGAGCCTGAGATTTGAGGAAGTTAACTAAATTATTGACTTCACTTTCTGTAATATATGGTCCTTGGATACGAACTGGTTTAGCTTTATCCGGCGGTAAAAATAACATATCTCCGCGACCAAGTAATTTTTCCGCCCCAGGCATATCAATAATAACTCGTGAATCGATCATTGAGGAAACATTAAAGGCTATTCGGGTTGGGATGTTAGCCTTCATTAAACCAGTAATTACATCAACTGAAGGCCTTTGGGTAGCTAAAATCAAATGTATTCCAGTAGCTCGGGCCATTTGGGCAACTCGAGTTATTAATTCCTCCGATTCTCCTGGCGCAAAAATCATTAAATCTGCCAACTCGTCGATTACAAAAATAATATAAGGTTTTTTTTCTATACCTTTTATTAAGTTGTAGCCTTCTACATTTCGTGCACCGACTTTAGCAAATAATTTGTATCTTTCCTGCATTTCACCGACTGTCCATTTGAGGGCAGAGATAATTTTTTCAGCGTCAACGATTACCTCAGTTAATAAATGCGGAATGGAGTTATAAATCGAAAGTTCGACTCGTTTTGGATCAACTAAAATCATTCTTAAATCTTCGGGTCGAGTTCGAAATAGGAAAGCCGAAATCCAAGCATTTAAAAGTACCGATTTACCTGATCCGGTTGCTCCAGCAATTAATGCGTGAGGCATTTTGGCGATTGAAGCAGCTACCGGTTGTCCGGAGACATCTAACCCTAAAGGAACTAGTAAGGGATCATTGTTAGAAGTAAAAACAGGAGACGATAATAAATGTTTTTCCGTAACAATCTCTGGTCTTTTATTAGGAATTTCTATTCCCACAAGAGCTCGCCCTGGGATTGGCGCTTCGAGTCGCACCTGTCCAGTTGTTGCAGCGAGAGCAAGTGCCAAATCATTAGATAAGGCTGTAATTCTTGATAGCTTTGTCCCTCGAGTAATCTCCAAAGCATATTGTGTCACAGCTGGTCCTTTATTGACCTCAGCAACTCGGGCTCTAATTCCAAAAGATTCAAGAGTTTTTTCAATAACTGAAGCATTGTAATTGACGTCTCCCCGATCGGCCTCTTTTTGAGATACATCGGCTAATAAACTGAGTGGAGGATAAACCCAAGTTGAGTTTGTTGATTGTGGTAATGGTTTGATAGTTATTTCTCCCTTTTTTTCCATAACCACTGAAGCAGAAGAAAGAGGTGCTATTAATTTTTTTGCTTTTTCTTCTATTTTGCTGTCAACTATAAATTGATTATCTTGTTTGACTAGTTTTTCGTCACCTTTAGTAAAGAATGTTCTAAATAAATAATTTTTTATAAATGACAATCCCGATTTTAGAATAGTAAAAATAAAAATTAGAAAAGCGTCAATAGAAGTATCAAGAAAAAGTACCAAACCAATAATAAGAATTACCCCCATGATGACAACTGCGCCGGCTATGGAGAAATCTAGTTTTAAATTTTCAAAAATACTTGAACCAATTTCACCCGATTGAAAAACTCCAATCAGAGAAATAAAAATCATTATTAATCCGCTAGTAATATTTGGTTTAATAAATTTGAATTTTTTAGTGTTAAAAAAATGAACTGAAAGAAGCAGTAAAATTAGAGGAATAAAGATCGATAGACCTCCAAATTTAGAAACTAAAATTTGATTTAATTGATAAAGCATTCGTCCGCTTTCCAGGTTAGCAAAGCTTTTTATAAATGAAATAAGAGAAATTAAACCCGTTCCAAAAATAATAAAACCAAAGATATTGAATATTGTTCCTTTATTAATTTTGAGTTTAAAAAACGGTAATCGAATTAAAGATTTTCTTCTAGCCATATTTTTCATTGTAATGAAGTCCTTACTTAAAATCAACAAGCGAGTTCCTTATGAACTTTACAAACTTTATAACTTTATGAACTTACTTAATCATCTGTAGATTTACTCTCCCCATATTATCAATCTGATAAACTTTGACTTTGATTTTTTGGCCTAGCTTTACGACATCTTCTGGACGCTTGACAAAGCCTGTTCCCATTTTAGAAACATGGACCAAGCCTTCTTTTCCTGGAACCATTTCTACAAAAGCTCCAAAAGGCAACATTCTTTTAACTTCACCCTCAAATTCTTCTCCAACTTGAATTTCACGGGTAATATTGCCAATGTGGGCAACAGCTTCGTCAACTTTTGCCCTATCAAGTCCAGAGACTGTTACTTTACCATCATCGTCTACATTAATCTCTGTCTGAGTTTTTGCAATTAAAGCTCGAATATTTTTTCCACCTGGACCTATGATTTCTCCGATTTTATCAGGAGGAGGAGTTAAGACTACAACCTTAGGCGCATAACGGGAAACTTCTTTTCGAGGACTTGAAATAACCTTGTTCATTGCCTCAAGTATCGTCAGCCGTGCTTCTTTTCCTTGAGAAAAAATGTCTTTAATCATTTTTGAAGTCAAACCTTTGTTTTTTACATCAAGTTGGATCGCCGTTATACCATCTACTGTGCCTGCGATCTTAAAGTCCATCTCTCCAGCAAAATCTTCTAAACCAACAATATCTGTTAACACAGCGTATTCATCATCTGATTTTGTGACAATACCCATGGCAACACCAGCTACGGCCTGTTTTAATGGAACACCTGCGTCCATCAATGATAACGATGATCCACAGACACTTCCCATAGATGAAGAGCCATTTTCAGCAAGAATTTCGGAAACAACACGAATAGCATATGGAAAATCTTCGGTTGAAGGTAAGACCGGTTCAATAGCTTTTTCAGCTAAGGCTCCATGGCCAATTGCTCTTCGGGAAGGACCCATCATTCTACCCGTCTGTCCATAGGAATAAGGTCCGTCGGAATAATGATGAATATATCTTTTTACTTCTTTACCTTCTGGCCCTTCAATTAACTGTTCCAAAGTTGTTGAACCTAACGTGGCAATCGAAAGAACCTGAGTCTGACCTCTTTGAAATAAAGCTGATCCGTGAGTACGGGGCAATAGTGAAACTTCAACACCGAGGTCGCGAACTTGATTAAATTTTCTTCCATCAGGCCTGACTTTTTTGTCAAGCATATCTGACTTTATGTTTGCATAATTATATTTTGTGATTGCGGCTAAAATCTGTTTTGTATCAAATTTTTTTTCTAATTCCTCATAAATTGTATCGACTATTTCTTTAATCAATTTACTGTCACTCCCCGCAGTTGAGGCAGATATTTTTACAGCTTCTAATACTTCTTTAGAATATTTTGATTTTACAAGTTTCGTAATTTCAGAGTAATCAACTTCGTCAGGAGCAACATCTTTTTTCTTACCAATTTCTTTAGTTATATTTTCTATAAACTCGATTATTTTTTTGTTTTCAATTTTAGCCATCTCAATCCCTTCTTGAATAATTTCGTCTTTGATTATATTGGCCTTCGTCTCAATCATCAGGACTTTATCTTTAGTGGACGAAACCACAAGATCAAGATCTGAAAAATCTTGTTCATTCTCAGTTGGATATAAAATAAAAGCGCTTTCTTTTTTCTCAGAGGACGTGACATAGCCGACCCGGACAGTTGAAATAGGACCAGCCCAAGGAATTGAAGAGATTGAAAGGGCAGTGGAAACGGCAATGGCTGAAAGTACTTCTGGATCATTAACTCCATCAATCGAAAGCAGAGTGACAACAACTTGTACCTGTTTTTTATATGTTTTTGGAAATAACGGCCTGATTGATCGATCAATGATGCGACCATTCAAAACAGCCTCATCAGAAGGACGGCCTTCTCGTTTTACCCAACGAGATCCTTTAATCAATCCACCAGCATAAAGTTTTTCTGCATATTCAACAGACAAAGGAAAATAATCAAGATTAGGATTTTCAGGTCCGATCGCAACTGTTACAAGTACGGCGGTGTCACCAAGAGTTGCGTAAACTGAAGAATCAACTGCCTGTGCTAACTTTCCAAACTGAAGGGTTAACTTCTGTCCATCTAGCTCTATCGACTTTTCTAATATTTTCATATGAATTTAGGAAGTAAAAACAAGCTGAAAGTCTATTGTTCTATTGTTTCATGGTTCAATTGTTAAAATCTAACAATGAGACAATGAAGCAATGAAACAATCAGACTTATTATTTACTTATGAATTTTTAATTATTTCTTTAAACCAATTTCTTTTATTAAAGTTTTATATCTTTTTTCGTCCAATTTTTGCAAATAATTTAAAATCCTTCGTCTTTTTGCAATGACTTTAAGCAAGCCCCGTCGTGAATGGTTATCTTTCTTGTTGATTTCTAAATGCTCAGCTAATTTGTCAATCTTAAGACTTAAGAGAGCAACTTGAACTTCAGGAGATCCCGTGTCACCTTTTTTCTGTCCAAACTTATCAATTATTTTTTGCTTATCATCTTCAAGATTTGATTTTGGAGTTTCAATGACTTCCTTAACTTTTGGAGTTTTTACTTTGACTTCTTTAATAACTTTCACTGCCTTTGTCTTTGGAGCTTTTGCAACAATTTTTTTCACTTTCTTTTCTTTATCAACTTTTGCCATAGATTCCTATTATAATTGAAGACGATGATACATGCAACTGGGAAATTTGGTAAAAAGTTTATATTTTTATTTATTATTCTTTGTTTAATTGTTTCTTTAGCTTTAATTTTCCCTCCAACAAACCTTGGTCTTATATTAATAATGAATATACTAGTAGGGGCTTTTTTTTATTTTCTCTTTAAGACGTTTCTAATAAAAAAACTGGCAATTTCCCTGACTGTACCAATATTTTTAATTATCATATTATTATCTTTAAAATTATTTGATCCACTTAATTTAATATTAATCATCAGCCTATCAATTGCCGTAGGACTTTTGATAAAATAAGAAAATGACAAAAAAATTCTATATCACTGCCGCAATTCCTTATGTTAACGCCGCTCCTCATATAGGCCATGCATTGGAATTTATCCAAGTAGACGTTATTGCCCGCTATCACAAACTACTTGGTGAGAAAGTAACTGCCTTGACAGGAGGAGACGAAAATGCTTTAAAGAATGTTCAGGCAGCTGAAAAAGCCGGGTTCCCTACCCAAGAATTTATTGATAAAAATGCCAAATTATTTGAAGAGTTATTAACAAAACTTAATACTCAATTTGATGTCTTTCAAAAAGGGACCGCACCCTCTCATTTTAAGTCCAGCCAAGAACTTTGGAATAAGTGTTTTGAAAAAGGAGATATTTATAAAAAAAATTACGAAGGGCTTTACTGCATTGGTTGTGAAACTTTTTATGCACCCGATGAACTAAATGAAAAAGGAGAATGTTCTGAGCACCCAGGAAAAAAATTGGATAAAGTTTCTGAGGCAAATTATTTTTTCAAACTTTCATCATATCAAAAACAACTAATTGAATTAATCTCCACTGATAAATTAAAGATCTATCCTGAGTTCAGAAAAAATGAAGTCCTGTCTTTTTTGAAAGAACCATTGAGAGATATCAGTATTTCCCGATCAAATGAACGGGCAAAAAACTGGGGAGTTCCTGTGCCAAATGACCCAACTCAACGAATCTATGTTTGGTTTGATGCTTTAAACATATATAGGTCAGGTGTTGACGCGCAAACCTGGCCTGCTGATCTACACGTTATAGGAAAAGGAATAATTAGGTTTCATACTGTTTACTGGCCAGCCTTTCTGCTTTCAGCAGGACTTGAATTACCTAAGGCCGTAATGGCTCATGGATATCTGACAGTTGACGGCCAGAAAATGTCAAAAACAATTGGCAATATTATTGATCCTTTGGAGATAATAAATAAATATGGAGTCGATGCTTTACGATATTATCTTCTCCGAGAAATTCCCCCATTTGACGATGGCGACTTTTCTTACCGAAGACTTGATGAAGTTTATAGTTCTGACCTTGCCAACGAACTTGGTAATTTAGTGATGAGAATTACAACCTTGGCCGAAAAAGACAATTTAACTATCAACAATGAAGCAATGAAATCCACCTTCGCCAAGGCTTCGATGGACAAGCAATTTAACAACTTTGAATTCAACCTTATCTTGGAAAATATTTGGAAGAAAATCAAAATCTTAAACAAATCCACCGATGACTTTGCTCCTTGGAAAAAAACTTCCAAAGAAAGAAAAGAGTTTTTAACTAAATCATTAAACGAAATTAATCAGGTAGGTTATGAATTACAGCCCTTTTTGCCAGAAACTGCTGAAAAGATTTTAAAAGCCACTCAAGGAATGATTACAAAAATATTACCTTTGTTCCCTCGAATATGAAAGAACAATTAAATAAATTACTTTTGAAGATCAAGCAACATAAGAAAATTATTAGTTTGATTAGTAGTATTTTATTACTTCTTTTTATATATTTTTTTATTTTCTATAAACTCCCCTCACCCCAAAGCTTAAAAGATTTTAAAGCAACACCTTTATCCACCCATATTTTGGACAGGAACGGGAAGCTTCTTTATCAACTTTATCAAAAACAAAAAAGGTCACCGGTAAAGATTGATGACTTGCCAGAATATGTTGGCCAAGCCTCAATCTCAATTGAGGATAAAAATTTTTATCAACATAACGGTATCTCAATATTTGGCGGAATGCTTCGAGCGATTAAAGACACTCTGTTAAGACAACAGCTTCAAGGCGGCTCAACTATAACTCAACAATTAGTAAAATCTGCCCTACTTTCTCCTGAGCGGACGATAAAAAGAAAAGTCCGAGAAATTGTTTTGGCCATTTGGACTGAAAAAATATTTTCTAAAAATGAAATTCTTGAACTTTATTTAAATCAAATCCCCTATGGTGGCGCAGTTTATGGAGTTGAGGAAGCTGCTCAAAGATTTTTTGAAAAACCGGCTAAAAAATTGTGGCTTGAAGAAGCAGCTTTTCTTGCTGGCTTGCCACAAGCACCTTCACAATATTCGCCATACAACAATCCTGAACTTGCACTTAAAAGGCGCAATGAAGTCCTTAAAGCTATGTTTGAGCAAAAATATATTAATAAAAATGCCTATGAAAAAGCAATCAAAACCAAGATTATTGTCAAACCATTTGAAGAAAAAATTAAAGCTCCCCACTTTGTTTTTTACATCAAAAATTTGTTGGAACAAAAATATACCACTAAAGAAATTGAAGAGGGCGGATTAAAAATTACAACGACTTTAGATCTAGATATTCAAGAAGAGGCAGAAAAAATTTTGAAAGAAGAGTTAGAAGAGATCAAGGAACTTGATGTTTCCAATGGAGCTGTTCTTGTTACTCGGCCGCCAACTGGAGAAATATTAGCCATGCTTGGGTCTGTTGATTATTTTGCAACCGCTAGCGGTACTTTTAATGTCGTCACTTCAGATCGTCAACCAGGAAGTTCGATTAAGCCGATTAATTACGCGATTGGAATCGAACGAAAACTAGTTACCGCCGCTACCGTTTTTATAGATTCGCCCACCTGTTTTGTAGGCGGCGGACAACCAAAAGGATATTGCCCAGTTAATTATGATGGCAATTTTCACGGACCACAGGCATTAAGGCTATCTCTTGGTAATTCTTATAATATCCCCGCGGTCAAAATGTTGGCTCTTAATGGTGTTAAAGAATTTGTTGCCTCCTCTTCTGCTTTTGGAATAAATAGTTTTAAAGACCCAAAAAATTATGGACTTTCTCTCACTCTTGGTGGTGGAGAAGTAAAAATGACTGAGATGGCTACGGCTTTTTCTTCTTTTGCTAATCGCGGAGTTGCTAAGGAGCTAAATTCAGTTCTAAAAATTGAAGATAAATTTGGGAAAACTCTATATAAATTTGAGAGTCCAAACTTTGTTTCCAATATCAAAAAACCTCTTAACTATCCAAGCTTTTTTGCAATCGGCGGAAAAAAACCTCTCTCACAAGAAACTGCTTTTATTATTTCTCATATTTTGCTCGATGATAATGCCCGCTCTCAAGCTTTTGGAGCCGGTTCGCAGCTGGTTATTCCCGGTCATGCGGTATCGGTAAAAACTGGAACTACTGATGATAAACGTGATAACTGGACAATCGGCTATACGCCAAATTTTATGACGACTGTTTGGGTAGGAAATAATGATAATACGCCAATGAATCCTTATCTTGCCTCTGGAGTGACTGGGGCAGCTCCAATCTGGCATCGGGTTATGGTCTATTTATTGAAAACTCAGCCCGATCTCTGGCCTATCCGCCCGGAAAATGTTGTTGGCAGACAGGTCTGTTGGGACTCGGGAGATATTATGACAAAAAAAGAAGATGGGACAGATAGCTGTTCGCCAAGATTTGAATATTTTATAAAAGGCACTGAACCAAAAGAGCCCCATATTTCCAAACAAACCATCGCAATAACAAAAGATGATAAACTCGCGCCTTTAAACTGGCCTGATGTTGAAATGAAGGAAAAAACTATTATCAAGGATATGTTTGGGAACTATTGCGTTGATTGTAGTCATGACAAAGAACCATACCAGAATATAAGGCTATAAACTAAACAGTTAAACCTTAAAACTTAAACAGTTAAATAAACACTAAAACCTTAAACGTTAAACATTTTTAGTAGTTTAATGTTTAACAGTTTATTTAGGTTTTAACAGTTTAAGGTTTAATTGTTTAATTCTCGCTTGACATTCTAGTTCCATACTAGTACACTAGTACCGTTATGAACAAAGTAGGGGAGTTAGTTGAAGCTTTTTTAAAAAATAAAACTAGTTCTGAAATGTTAGATTTCTTAAAAGGAATTCTAACTCCACGGGAATTAGAGGAACTGACAACAAGATTACAAATTGTCAAACTAATAAAAAAGGGCCTCCCCCACCAGGAAATAGCAAGGCAACTTGAAGTTGGGGTTGCGACTGTAACGCGTGGTTCAAGGGAATTACAGTTGGGTCGATTTAAAAAAGTCTGAATTAAAAATTAAAAATGAAGAGTTAAGAATTTATTTAATAGTTATGAATTTTGAAACTTTTAACTCTTAATTAAATTTTTCATTTTTAACTATTAACTTTTAATTTATGAATACACATATAAATAACAATTGGCGAATAAATAACCTCTGGTGAAGCAGAAGATTTCTTGATGGTCAAACCTCTGCTTCAAGCGGAGGTTTTTTCTTTGCCCGCCGAAGCCTTGGCGAAGGCGGGTTAGTATTAATAATTTAATTAACAAATTTTATGAAAAACACAAATTTTACCCTTTCAGAATCGGAGATCCCGAAAAATTATCTGAATATTTCTTATTATTTAAAAAAATATTTAGGAAAATTACCTGACCCACCCTTGAATCCGGCAACAAAACAACCAGTCGGGCCGGCTGATTTGGCTGCCATATTTCCAATGGAATTAATTAAACAAGAAGTTTCTCTTGAAGAAAAAATTCAGATTCCAGAGGAAGTCAGGGAATTATATAAACTGTACCGACCGACTCCACTCATTCGAGCACATAGATTAGAGAAATTTTTGAATACTCCTGCCCACATTTATTATAAATATGAGGGGGCCAGTCCAACTGGTGCACATAAACTAAATACTACAATTGCCCAAGCTTATTACAACAAAAAGGAAGGAGTAAAAACCTTAATTGCTGAAACGGGTGCTGGACAGTTTGGCTCGGCTTTAAGTCTTGCCTGTAATTTCTTTGGACTTAAGTGTCAAATATTTATGGTTCGAGTTTCTTATGATCAAAAGCCCTATAGAAAAACTGTTATGCAGATGTATGGAGCTGATGTCTTTGCCAGTCCTTCCTCAAAAACTGAATTTGGTAAAAAAATACTAGCTAGTAACCCAAATCATACTGGAAGTTTGGGAATCGCCATAAGCGAAGCTCTTGAAACTGTCATAAAAACTCAAGGTTCAAAATATTCTCTCGGCAGCGTCCTAAATCATGTTTTACTTCATCAAACTGTGGTTGGACAAGAGGCAAAAAAACAAATGGAAAAAGCCGGAGAATATCCAGATGTAATAATTGGATGTGTTGGTGGTGGCAGTAACTTTGCCGGAATTGCTTTTCCATTTATGGTCGATAAATTATCCGGGAAAAAGACTAAAACAAGATATATTGGAGTTGAACCAGCTGCCTGTCCCACACTAACCAAAGGCAAATATGAATATGACTTTGGTGACACAGCTCAGATGACGCCATTACTTAAAATGCATACTTTGGGTAGTGACTTTATACCCTCCCCAATTCACGCCGGAGGTTTGAGGTATCATGGCATGGCTCCGCTAATTTCGTTTTTATACAACGAAAAACTAATGGAGGCAGTTGCCTATGAACAGAATTCTGTTTTCCAAACTGGCGTTGATTTTGCCCGCGCCGAAGGAATAATCCCCGCCCCTGAATCATCTCATGCAATAAAAGCTGCCATGGATGAAGCAATTATTGCTAAAAAGGAAGGAAAGAAAAAAGTAATTTTATTTAATCTTTCCGGCCATGGATTACTCGACCTTAACGGTTATGACAAATTTTTACATAATCAACTATGAATAATAAAATTTGTCTTATAGATATTAACAAATTAATTAGTCATGAAATGGTTTCGTCAAGAAAGTTGAAACAAGTTAAAAACGATTTAATGATCAAAGGTTATATTAAAAATCCCGTGGTGGTTGAAAGCGAAAATTTTATAATTCTTGACGGCCACCACAGGGTGGCCGCTCTAAAACAACTGGGCGCCAGCAAAATTCCAGCTTTTTTAGTTGATTATCAAAATAAAAATATCAGAGTAGCTTTAAGAAGAAAAGAATTTGTTTTTAAAGATATTAAACAGGCGGTAATTGATTATTGTTTGGAAGGAAAAGTTTTTCCCTCAAAAACGACTCGGCACCTAATCAAGAATCGACCTAGAAATATAGATTATAAAATTTCTAAACTTTACTAATTAAATTTGATAAACTTATACTCATGATGGACAAAATATCTCTCGACTATTCTAAGAAAATGGTCGGGTTTGGGATTAAAAATAAGATCCTTGAACATGACTCTTTAGTTGAGGCGGCTGATGTAGTTGCTCAGTTGGGATATACACTAAATGACAGCGTGGCGACTTTGATTATGAAAGCTGATAAAAATTTTGTTGCTGTCCTTAGACGCGACGTGACCAAAATTTCCTTCAAGAAAATTAGAAAATTATTAGGAGTTACCACTCTGCAGATTGCTACACCTGAAGAATTCAGACAAGTCACTGGTCTTGAAATCGGTACAGCCAGATTTTATGTCCCAGGGGTTAAAACATACATTGATCAAAAGGTTTTTCTAAAGAAAACAATTTTAGGAGGAACCGGAAGTTTAACCACCACATTCCAGTGTCAATCAGAAGACCTAAAAAAGCTTCCCGGTATTCAGGTCGTTGATGTCACATCGGAGATTGAAGAAATAAAAACCAACTATAAAGGCGTAAAAAGAGTTTTCTCGGGAATTCGAGCAACAGGAAGATTACATTTAGGAAATTATCTTGGTGCCGTTAAAGGTTTTCTTGAATTGGAAAAAACCGGTAAATATGAGACGGTTTACTGTGTTGTCGACGTTCATTCAATTACAACTCCATTTGACAAAAATACTTTAGCTGAGAAAAAGCGAGAAATTGTCATTGATTATTTGGCTGCAGGTTTGAATCCAAAAAAAAGTATTATTATCTATCAGTCCGATGTTCCAGAACATATTGAACTGGCTTTTTATTTTTCATCAGTGGTAACAATTGCCCGCATGCAACATTTGCCAACTTATAAAGAAAAAGTGACGCAACATCCTAATGCCAACACGATGGCTCTTTTAAATTATCCTGTTTTGATGGCGGCTGATATCTTAGTCTATAAAGCTGGTTTAGTCCCAGTTGGTATCGATCAAGAACCACATTTGGAAGTAGCAAGAGAAATTGCTCGAAAAATGAATCAATTATATGGAACCGATTTCCCTGAGCCAGTCCGTTTTGCAACCAAAGGAGAATATATTCCATCACTTACTGGAGAAGGGAAAATGAGCAAGACCGTCGTCAACAGTTTTATAAATCTGACTGATTCACTTGAAGAGATTAGGAAAAAAATCCGCTCAGTTCCAACTGCATCTGTTGCGGGGGGTGAAATGTCAGCAGGTTTAAAAAGTCTTTTTACTTTTGCCAATTTATTCATCCCAAGCGAAGTCGAGGAATTTAAAAAATCTTTTCAAGACGGAACGCTTCAGTTTGTAAAACTTAAAGATGCGATTGCAGAAGCAATTTTTGCTGAACTAAAACCTTTTCAAGAACGTCGAGCTAAAATTGCCCAGGACCAAAAATATGTTAACGAAGTCATCCGTGACGGCGCCGAACGGGCTAGAAAAATTGCAAGAGAAACAGTAAAAGAAGTAAAGGAAAAAATGGGGCTGCTATAATATTAAGGATGAAAAGAATTCATCTCTACGAAAAATTATTTGCCAGAGATTTTTGTTTACCTTCTGTCGAAGCTTGGGTAAGGGGTGAAAGCACTAATCCAAAAGGTTGGACAAAATTAAAACAACCATTTCTCCCATACATTATCACTGAACGGTTTGAAGATACGATTCGTTTTAACTACGATCTGCAAGGTGTCGATTGGGTGTGCAATTTACTTTCAAAATTGGCTCATCAAGATAAAACTTTCTTAAAAAAAATCGAAATAACAGTTTTAGAAAAACTTAAATTTATTAGGCCAATATATGAAAAAGAAAAAATAATTTCTTTACCTGAACTAAAAATGTTTTTAAAAGAACTGGAAGACGGCTACCCGTGGTTTGAGGCAATGTGGTGGTTTTTCCAGATGGATGAAGACAAAGTTAAAGATCTAGATTTAAAAGACCTCGAAAAAGTTAGAATGTTGACTGATACTTTATGTAATGGATCAGATACCGTGATTAGAAAATCTTTATTAAAAATTTACCCAAATCTTGGTGAATTATCTTCAGTTTTGTCAACTCAGGAAATTTTAACAGGAAAACTTCCATCTGAGAGTGCGTTGATTAAAAGAGATAAAGGATATTTCCTTGGAAATAATCAATTGCTAGTCGGTAAAAATAGATCCGATATTGAGAAATTATTTAAAATAAAATTTAAGATAAAAAAATTTGATTCGGCAGTTTTACAAGGAAGAGTTGCTCAAATGGGAATTGCTAGAGGTTTTGTCCGAAGAGTCATGGGACATAAACAGATTGGAGAATTTAAAAATGGAGAGATATTGGTTTCTTCGATGACTATTCCAGACTTTCTTCCAGCTATGAAGAAAGCGGCAGCGATTGTTACTAACGAAGGTGGAATTTTATGCCATGCGGCAATTTTAGCCCGTGAACTAAAAGTTCCTTGCATTACCGGAACCCTATTCGCCACCCATATTCTAAGAGATGGCGACTACGTAGAAGTTGACGCTAATAATGGAATTGTGAAATTTATTAAACAATAGCAAATGCGCGAACGGGTGAGCCGTCGGCTTCTTTGATATTTAGTGGAACTCCATAAAAAGTAAATTCTGCTGGAAGCTTATCTGTATTAGTTAAATTTTCAAAAGAGATTATTCCTTTTTCTAAAAGAAGTTTTTCAATGAGAACGTCAAACTCAAACTTTTCTGAAAGTCCTATAAATTTTGGAGGAAATTTAATTAATTCATTGGCGATTTTCATATCGATATTGCACGAAGAAAAAATCACGCCTTTATTGTGATAAAACTTCATCTCCGGTTTATACAATTCTGACTTACCAAAAAAACTATCTACATAAAATTTATCCAGACGTTTTCCGTTCTTTACCATATGGTATGGAACATTGACATGGGTACCAATATGGGTTGTCAAGTTCATATTGCGAAGATTCCAGCCTTCTTTATCCAATGTATGAATCTCTTTTATCAAAACCTCTGGATCACCGGGATAAACAGACATATGATCGTATAATGATTGAGACAAATCAACGATTTTCATGGTTACCATTATACCAATTATTTATCTGTTGATTTTCAAAAATAACTATTCTAATATTAAGGTGAACGAGAGTTCATGAAATAAATTATGGACATACCTCTTGCCGAACAACTTAGACCACAATCGCTTGATGAATTTGTAGGACAAGAGCATTTAGTTGGAAAAGGTAAGCCAATCCGCCGGATGATTGAAAATAAAAAAGTAATTTCGATGGTCTTTTGGGGACCACCCGGAACTGGAAAAACCACTCTCGCCCGAATAATCGCCAAATATATTGAAGCGAATTTTGTCCCTTTTTCAGCTGTTGCCGGCGGTGGAGTGGCTGAAGTCCGTAAAATCATTGCCGAAGCCAAGAAAAACTACGGGCTTTTCCAAAAAACTACCGTTTTGTTTGTTGATGAAATCCACCGTTTTAACAAAGCCCAACAAGATGCTTTTCTTCCCTACGTTGAAGATGGAACAATCACATTAATTGGTGCCACGACGGAAAACCCCGGTTTTGAAGTCATCGCACCTCTCGTTTCCCGCAGCCAAATTTATGTTTTATATTCGTTGACAGAAGACGAAATTACCACAATTGTTAAGCGGGCAATTAAATTTTATCCCAAACATAAATTTGAAAAAGAAGCTGTTGAACATATTATTAAGAATTCGAACGGTGACGGCAGAACGGCTATTAACGCGGTTGAATTGTCCGCCTCACTTTCTAAAAAAATAACTCTTAAGGTCGCCGAAGAAGCCGTCCAACGAAAAGCAATTTTTTATGACAAAAAAGGTGACTGGCATTACGACACAATTTCTGCTTTTATTAAATCAATGCGAGGGAGCAATCCTGATGCTACTTTACATTATTTAGCCCGCATGATCAAAGCCGGTGAAGACCCGATTTTTATCGCCCGCCGTTTAGTGATTTTTGCATCCGAAGATATCGGCAATGCCCAGCCAACGGCTTTAGTACTGGCTACAACCGCCATGCAGGCCTGCCATATGATCGGTTGGCCGGAATCAGGATTAATCTTGGCTCAAACCGCTACCTATCTTGCTACTGCTAAAAAATCAATTTCTTCCACCAATGGAATCCAACAAGCGATGGCTGATATTGATGAGAAAAATCTTGACCCGATACCTCTTCATTTGAGAAATGCTTCAAATAAACTAATGAGGTCACTCGGTTTTGGGCAAGGCCACGTCCGCTACACATGGAAAGTTGAACGCGAAACCGGTAGAAAAATAGTTCAGGAATATATGCCAAAGAATTTAAGAGGAAAGAAGTATTATGTTCAGGATTGGAAATAACCTAAAATTTCTTTTATTAACTTAGATAATGTTTTATCGGGGAAATAAAGATTTATTTTATTATCTATCTCGGCCGACTCTTTAATTATTTCTTTTTTTATTTCTTCATCGATCCCATATTTAGTTAAAGTTTTTTTATACCAAACTAAATCTTCTTTTTTTAAGTTTTGCTTTCCAAAAAAAGAATAAAAATGTTTCTTTTCGTTATTTTCAGCTTTTTCTAAAAATTTTTGAATAATTATTGTGTTCTTTCCTTCTTTTATATCAGAATCAATTGGCTTCCCTAAGTCTTTTTCATCGGCAAACGTTCCGTCAAAGTCATCTTTTATCTGAAATAAAATACCTGTTTTTCTTAGAACTTCCTCCCATTTTTCTAACACTTCTTTATCAACTTGAGCTAAATTAAGGGCAATCATTGCTGGTTTAACAAATGAGTATCTAGCAGTCTTAAGTTCCATAATTTTATTAACATCATCGATTTTAGTCACATCCAAATATTCACCAATCAATAGCTCTTGTTTAAACTCATTATATAAATCTATAACTTTTTGCTCTTTAATCTCTTGAGTAAATATTTCGTCAGCTAACATTAAGGCCAAATCGCCGGCGAGAATTGCTGCTGAAAGATTATATTTCTTATGGACAGTCTGTTTTCCCCTTCTTAGATTTGAGTTGTCAATAATATCGTCGTGAATCAAAGCAAAACTATGAAACAGCTCAAAGATAAAAGAAAGTTTTAAAACTTTTACTGAATTTTGGGAAGCATAACTTAAAAAAGCATTGTAAAAAATTGCCGGTCGAGTTCGCTTACCGCCATTATTAATAAACTCTTTTATTATTTTTAATAAATCACTTCCTTTTTTATCTATTTTTTCCGCTAACTTTATCTTTTCGTCAAAATAGATGCTTATTTCTTTATCAAATTGTTTTTTAAAATCTAAAAGTAATTTCATTTACCAAATCGTCTTTGACGCTCAGAATAATTATTAATAGCTTTTATTAGTTCTTTAGCTGTAAAATCTGGGAAGTATAAATCAGAAAAGTATAGTTCGCTATATTCACTCTGCCATAGCATGAAACCTGACAGTCTTTTTTCACCACCTGTTCTAATAATCAAATCCGGATCAGGAATTCCTGCTGTATCTAAATAATTACCAAGGTTTTCTTTAGTCAAATTATTTCCTTTTTTTATTGCTCTAATTATCTCGTCTCTTCCACCATAATTTAATCCAATAACTAAAGTCATTTTTTTGTTTTGCTCGGTGTCTTTTGTCATTTTTATGATTTCTTTTTGAAGTTCTTCGGGTAGTTTACTTAAATCGCCAATAGCAACAAATCTTACTTGTTTTCTTTTGAATTCACCTAATTTATTTTTTAAGAAATACCTGATTAAGCCAAATAAATTTTCTAACTCTTCCTTACTTCTACCGGTCAAATTTTCTGTTGATAATGCCCAGAAAGTAAAAAACTTAATGTCTTGTCTAATTAGCTCATTTATTAAATTAGGCAGAACTGTTTGAGCGGCATAGCGATGCCCTTCAACCGCTGGTTTTCCTCTTTCCTTTGTCCAACGGCGGTTGCCGTCAGGAATAATTGCAACATGTTTTGGTAGATAATCAATAATATTCATATTTTAAAACAGGTGTTTTTCAGTTAGCCTTGCTCCAACTGCCGACTGATTAATAATAATCTTTTTAACTTCTTTTATTTTTTTCAATTTATTAACTAATTCTTGAGAATTTTTTTCTTCAATAATTAAGTGAATGTCTTGGCCTGTATTAAGGGTGAAATAAACCTCTAGACCCTCATTTCTCCATTTTTTAACTAACAGCATTAATTCCAATGATGCTGGACGCAAATAAATCAGCGATGGCGTTGACGTTAACATAATTGCATGTAATTCTAGTGCTTCCTGTTCAATAATATTTCCAAATTCAGTAAAATTCTTTTCCTTCAAAGCCTTTTTAAATCTAAATATTTTTTCGTTAATTTTATTTTGTCTTGCTTGAAAAAAGGGACTCGTAGAAGCAATTTTCTGTCCGTCGGTTGATGAGATATCTTTTTTTTCTTTACTAATTATTGCAACGACATCCACAATTTTCCAATAATCTGGTGGGTAAAGCGATTTGGCATAAGTCGAATCCCACTCAACAAAACCATTGGGGATTGACCTGCAAGCAGAACCTGATCCTTGGCGAGCAAGCATTGACAGTTCTTTTTCGCTCAAATTAAGCCCGATCGCTTTTGAAGCTGCAACCGTTAGGGCAGCCAAACCAGAAGCCGAAGATGAAAGTCCGGTTCCATCAGGAAAATTATTATTGGAAACTACTTTTGCTTTCAAAAAAATATTTGCTCTTTTCCTAATTAAGTCTAAATGCTTAATAACCTTGTTTGATTCTTTTATATCAGTTTTAATATTGATTATAATCGAATCTTCATTATATTTTGAACTAAATTCAACAGTTGTTGTTGTTAGTAAATTACTTAAATTCATGGAAATACTTGTGTTTGCAGGAATCTTTAAATTTTCATCACTCTTACCCCAATATTTAATGAATGCTATGTTTGATGGGGCAATTGCGGTCGCTTTCATATATTTGTTTTAACGTTTAATATTTCTCCTCCTGCCTTAATTATAGATGACTCAACTTTCTTTATCTTATTTTCTGGAACTAGGGATATCATACAGTCTCCTCCACCGGCTCCAGATAATTTTGCTCCGAATGCACCGGCATCAACTACGGCTTGGCACATTTTATCCAGCTTATCTGTACTTACACCCAATTCCTGAAGAAATTTATGATTTTGATTCATCAACTCGCCTATTTTTTTCCAATCAGAATTTATTAAGCTAACTTTTGCTTGTTCAACAATCTTTTTAATATTCTCGAATATTTTTGTATATTTTGATTCTGAATTATGAATTCTCGATTCTAAATTCTTAACTATTGATGCCGTATCAGCTTTAACTCCTGAGTATCCAATTACCAAAGACAGATTTTTGACTGATAAGGGTTCAATTACCTTACCGCCTGTCACAAAATATATAGTACCACCATAAGTTGCCGCGGCAATATCAAATCCGGAGCCAACTCCCTGAATATATAAAACAACTTTATATCCTAAATCAAAAATTTCTTTTTTTGACATTTCGATTTTATAAAAATCACTTAATGCACGAATCGTTGCGACTGTTACAGCAGATGATGAGCCAAAGCCATATTGAGAAGAAAAATCACTGTAAGTTTTTATTAATAATTTATTGTCAACTTTGTATTTATCACAGAATAGTTCAATTGTTTTTTCTACAAAACGAAGGTCTTTTACTTGTGGTGCATCAATTTTAAACTGTTCACTTTTCTCAATTTCAACATAAATTCGAGACTCAACAGTGGTGACGATACAAGGATAACCGTAAACAACAGCGTGCTCGCCAAAAAGCATTAATTTTCCAGGAGCCGACGTTTTCACTTTCATATTTTAATTAATCCCTGATAGTCCGGAATAAAATGATAATAATTTATTTTATTATTATTTAAAAAACTTTTTAATCCATTTTCCTCTTCAGCATAAAATAAAATAAATCCTGAACCAGTTTTTCTTCCACCGGCTCCGGTGACTTTTCCAACACCGAACTGAGATAGATCTTTCATAAGTTTTTTTGTGTTATCCGAAACTACCCCTATCTCTTCCAATAACTTTTCATTTTCTCCTATGCTGTTTTTAAATGAATTTTCATCGTCTATCTTGATTGAGTTCATTAATTTATTAGTTGTTTTTTCTATCTCATTAAATATTGTTGTCGTATTTTGAGTTTTGACATAATCTACCATCTCTCCTGTTGTTTCTTTTGGCTCCCCGCTATCAATTAAAAATAATTTTTCTTCAATATTCTTTGGTATTTTATATTTTATATTGCTTAAACCAACCTGCTTTTGAAATAAAATCATCTCGCCAAAGCAAGCCGCAGAATTATCAACACCCGAAGGATTTTTGTGAAAGTACTTTTCGACCTGAAAGGCTAATTCGTTTACTGTTTCTTTTTTAAACTGTTCTCCCGTGTAAAATTCTAAAAACGCAGTTGTAGCTGCGACTGATAGCGCAGCTGATGATCCCAGTCCTCGACCAACGGGAATTTCTGACTCAATTTTAAAATTAAATTCTTTATCGACGTAAATAATTTTTTGAGTTTTTAAATATGTTTTTACAGTTTTAGAAATAAGTAAAATGCTTTTATCAACTATTTTTACTTTTTCTTCCCAAAGACTAAACTTTAATCTTAAATTAATAGCTGAAACTAAAGCCGGTTTGCCATAAACGACCGCATGTTCTCCGGATAATATTACTTTGGCTGGTGCAGAATATGATATCCTCATAAAGGTTTAAATTTTACGCCGTAGGCAATTACTCCATCTATTGATGGCTCGCGCACTTTCCTTAAAACAGAGACCACTTCTCTCCCTGTTTTTAAATCTTCTTTCTCATAGTCGACCAACTGCCCATATATTTTTTCTTTGTTTTCCAGTTCAACCATTACAACCGGGTAAGGAGCATATTTTTTGAAATCAGTTCCAGGAGTAAAGATTTTAGTCCACACTAAAATCTTACCCTTTTTCCCTAAAATTTTTCTAATTTCTTTTTGTCTTCTCCAGATTTTTATTGGTGAAATCATATTATTATATTGCTAATATTGTGACGACTGCTGTTCCTCCCGAACCGCCAACATTGTGGGCTAAACCGTATTTGACATTTTTAACCTGTCTATTTTCTGCTTGTCCTGTAAGCTGTAAAAATACCTCACCTATCTGTTTTATTCCGGTCGCCCCGACCGGATGACCGGCTGCCTTTAATCCTCCGGAAGTGTTAACTATCAAACTACCACCATTTCCAAACTTCGTTGATAGCTCTTTAATTTTTTCTCCTGCTTCGCCTTTTTTCCAAAAGCCTAAATCTTCCATTGCCAAAATCTCTGCTATTGAAAAACAATCATGAACTTCTGCAACGCTAATATCGCGTCTTCTAATTTTTGCTTTTTCAAATGCGATATTTGAAGCGTTTTTTGTTGCTAAGATTTCATCTAGGTTTTTTCTTTCTTTTAAAGAGATTGTATCGGTGACTACCTCAGAAGCCAAAACTGAAACTGATTTTTTTTGTTTATTTATTAAGTCTCTATTATTTGTTAATATCACAGCTGCCGCACCATCAGAAATAGGCGATGAATCTAATACTTTCAAAGGATGAGCTACATATGCGCTTTTTAAAACGTCTTCAACACTTATTTTTTTCCTAAAGTGCGCTTTTTCATTTAAACTACCATGAAAATGATTTTTTACGGAAACATAGGCTAAATTTTCTTCGGTATAGTGATATTTTTCCAAATAAAAATTTGCCATCATCGCATAAAGTCCCGGAAAAGTCAGACCAGCCTCCTGCTCTTCACCGGAGGCGGCCGCGGACAAACCAGTGATTGTTTCTTCTGGTGAGTAATCAGTCATCTTCTCGGCTCCGATTACTAAAACATTTTTATTACTGTTTGCCTCTAAATAAGATTTTGCTAAATTAAAAGCAGCTCCGCCAGAAGCACAAGCCGCTTCAGTCCGAAAAATTGGAATATTTACTTTTAAAATCTCCGATATTCTCGATGTTGAATGAAGATTATTTCCCAAAACTCCTGCTAACATATTTCCAAAAAAAACTGCGTCAATCTGTTTATTTGAAAGTTGTGTTTGTTTCAAAACACCATTGATTGCTTCTTCGACTAAATCGAATAAAGATTTATCCCAAAGTTCTCCGAACTGAGTTGTGTAGTAGCCGATTAAATTGATCATATCATCTCCATATATTTTAAATAAGTTGGATAGTTAATATATTTTTTATCGTTAACAATTTTTGTAAATTCTTTCCTTCTTTTTTGCAAATTTTTAGTTACCCGCAAAGCAAAACTATCTGAGCCAGCACCACTTCCATAAGAGCATAGAAAAATTAAATCTCCTGTTTTTGCTTTTTCCAAAACCGGCATTAAACCCATTAAGGCGGAAGCCGTATAGGAATTACCTAAATAATTGACAGTTAGAGAATCTTTTATTTGGTCAGGCGAAAATCCAAGAGACTTAGCAACTTGAATAGGAAATTTACCATTAGGCATGTGAAAGATGCTATATTTAAAATCTGCTGGCTTTAAACCGGTTTTTTTGAACAGACTTTTTGCTGATCCTTCAATATGATAAAAATAGGAGGGTTTTCCCGTAAATCTGCCGCCATGAGACGGATAACGGATTCCTTCCCGGCGCCAAAAATCAGGTGTGTCAGAAGAAAAAGATTCAAAATCCAATAATTCTAAAATTAGGTCATTTTTTCCCAAAAGCAGGGAAACTGAACCTGAAGCAGCTGTATATTCTAAGACATCGTGGGTTTTTCCCATTCCTTTATCAGAGCCGGTAATAAGAGCATAATCACTGTATCCGGATTTTATCAAACCTTGGGCGGAGATCATTGCTCCGGTAGCCGCTTTACAGGCAAATTCCGTATCATACGCTAAATAATTTTTTTCTATTCCTAAAAATTCAGCCAATATTGTTGATGCGGGATTTACTGCGTAAGGATGAGTTTCCGAACCGAATAAAACCACTTTGATTTTGCTTTTATCTATATTGACAGATGATAAAGCCGAAGATGCTGATTCGAAGGCCATAGTAAGAGAATCTTCATCAATCCCTGCGACTGCTTTTTCCTCAATTAATAAAGATTTTTTTACATCATCAGAATTTTTTCCCCAGACATTTGCAATCTCTTCTGTTTTAATCCGATATTTAGGAACGTAAAAACCGTATGAAACGATGCCTACCATATTAAATTGACCTAATTGATCTAATTTCTAATTGATCTAAAAAATATCCAATAACCAATTTGGTAATTGGAGCTTATTTAGGTTAATTAGAACAATTAGTAATTAGAAATTTATTACCGTCCTAACTTTTCGTGTGTTCTTGCCAGTGTTCCTTCCGCAAGTGATGCCAGAAGTGATATTTCTCCCGCAAGTACCGCTCCTCCCAAAACCTCTGCTAATTCAATTGAGTTTTTTGCTCCAATAATTGATAAGCCTTCTTGTTTTGTTTTAATTTTTGTTCCACCTCCAACTGCGCCGATCATTACTGCAGGTAAATAAACCGAGACGTATAGGTCTCCATTTTTTAAAACCTTGCTTGTGGTTATCCCCATACTTCCCTCAACTACATGGGCTAAGTCTTGACCAGTTGCCGCAAAAAAAGCTGCAACAATATTAGCAAAATGAGCATTAAATCCGAGTGAGCCGCTCATCACCGATCCGATCATGCATTTGGAAAGCCAAACGTCAAAAAATTTTTCTGGGGTTGTTTTTAATCCTTCTTTCACTACTTCTTTTTTTAAAATAACTTCAGCCGAAACTTTTTTACCCCGACCGGCAATAAAATTCAACCAAGCCGGCTTTTTATCAATACAAAAATTACCGCTGACTGCCAAACATTTAACATTAGTATTTTTTTCAATAAACTGTGACAGACTGTCTGTGGCGATCGTCACCATGTTCATACCCATCGCCTCGCTTGTGTCAAAATAGAATCTTACATAAACGTAGGTGCCAATTATCCTTGTTCCTATTTTTTTTAATTTTAAATAAGAAGATGTTTTCTCCGCCTCAATTTTAAGTTGACTAAAATTATTATCCAACCAATTTTTGAATTTTAAACCTTCGTTAATTCCGGAAGTTTCAAATACCGGCCCTCTGGTTGTCCCAACATTTTCTACTAATGCTGATGCGCCTGCCGATAGATTAATTGCCTTACATCCTCGACTGACTGAAGCAACCAGCGCTCCCTCCGTCGTCGCTAAAGGGATGAAATAACTCTTAATTCTTAAGTCTTCATTCTTAACTATTATTGGTCCCGCCACCCCCAATGGCAAAGTAGTTGAACCAATTAAATTTTCACAATGAATTTCTTTTTCATCGTCAACATGTGCCTTAGAAATATTTTCTAGTTTAATCTTCAACTCTTTTTCCAAAAATTCCCGTCTCTCATTTGTGTTCTTAAAATCTTTAAGGTTCATATATTCATTAGTCGAATCAAAATAAAAAATCATTTGATTTGTATTGTATAATTTATACAATGGATTACTATAAAAAGGAGTTATTTTTAGCACAAGTAGACAAAGAAGACAATATTCTTGGAAAAATTGAGCGTTGGAAAGCTCATAAAGAAGGTATTCTTCATAGAGGGTTTACTGCTGTGTTAACTTATAAAAATAACATTGTTCTCCAGCACCGTAAGCATCTGGCTTTTGATGGCTACTTCGATTTGACCTTTTCTTCTCATCAAATATATATTAATGAAAAATTACAGACAGATATAGAGGCGATTAAAGAAACTTTGAAAAGAGAGTGGAGTATTGATCAAACTGGATTAACTGGCGAACTAAAATATTTAGGTAAGTTTTACTATAAAGCCAAAGACCCAAACAGTATTTTTACTGAACATGAAATTGATTATATTTATCAAGCGGAATTAAAAAAACTTCCAACTCCAAACCCCGACTTTGCCTATGGTTTTGAACTTATTGATAAACAAAAAATTGAAAATTATAAGATAGCGCCATGGGTTAAAGACATAATTAAAATTATTTAAATAAACGGAATCCGAAACAGTTTGAAATTGTAGAGAAATATTGAGTAAGGAATAAACCAGCTTAAATAGAGGGCAACCATATAAAAAATTCTAAAAAAATTCTGCTTAGCTGAAAATCTGATTGCCAGGTAAACCAAGATTATTTTCCAAGCCAGCAAACTCAGAGAATAGGTAATAAAAAAAACGCTGAATCCTTTTCCGAGTAACGAAAGTGTCCGGGGAGGCGGAAGAAATATAAATAAAATCGACGTGGATAAAAACCAAATCAAAGTGGGCAATAACGAGTATGAGAATGTAAATAAAAAGCTTGGAAAATTAATCTCCTTTTTATTTTTACTCAATACTTTTGCCAAAAAATAAAAAAAGATTATTGTTAATAAAAAGTTAATAATAAATGATACATATATAAACGTGGCCGGATACATTTTCTCTCTTAAATAATAAATAAACTTAAAATATATGAAGATCAAACTTATGATGATTCCAGGCTGCCAATAATCTTTTTCTAAAGAGATTTTACGCATTATTTTATATGGATCTAAGATCAGCCCAATCGATCTATTACAGACTATTAAAAACGAAGTTAAGAAATCAACCAATATTTTTTTAAAATCCATATTGGAGAACGGTTACTAACTTAATCAAAAATCTGCCTAAGACAAAATATAAAAATATCGCAAGAATAAATGTTAAGGGAATTATGTAGATAAATGGGGCAACTTTTAAATAGGCTGTCAATTTCTTGAAATGACTCGTCAAAAAATTTACACCCAATTCGTTTGGTTCGATCGAAAAAACTTCATTCATTTTTCTTTTTAAACGTAAATTTACCGATCTCATAATTCGTTATTAAATAGCTTGATAAAACTTTTTCTGGCCCGAAATAGTAAACTTTCAGTTGCTTTAAAATTTAGGTTTAATTTCTCAGAAATTTCTTTGATCTTAATACCTTCTATGTACTTTAGTCGTAGTATTAGCTGATAATCATTCGGAAGCGAATTAATTACCTTCGATATTTTTTCTTTTAATTCTTTTTTGTCGATTTCTTCATCAATAAAAACCACCTTTAAGCTTTCGATGATAAATGATGGAAGCCTTGAAAAAAGGATGTTTTTCAATTTCTTTTTTCTTATCTGATCAACTACTTTATGCTTGGCGATTGAAAATAAAAATGTTTTGAGGGTTGATTGAAACCTGAAATCACGAAGTGCCTCGATAAAGTCAAAAAAAATATCCTGGGTCAGTTCCTCAGCGGTTTGATAGTTACCTATTTTTAACTTTACGAAATTAAAGATAGATGGGTGGTATTTTTTATATACATAAAAGAGGGCCTTTTCATCACGTTTAATTATTTTTTCTAATAACGTTTTCTCCTCCAAATTAGTTTCCATAGTCATTATTTTATCACTTTTTCGTAGCCCCCGCACCCATGAAACAGCCAATGAGCCGTTCGAGTAACCGTGGTTGTAGATACTTTTAACTTTTTAGCAATTGCTTTGTAAGATAAACCTTGTTTTAACAATCTTGCCATTTCAAGACGATTAGAAAATTCCTCAAGTTCTTTAATGGTCAATATGTCTCTTAAGAAATTTAATGATTCTTGTTCTGTCTTTAATTTTAAAAAGGCCTTTGCCAAGAACTTTTCCTTTTCATTCTTTGGTTTGTAAGATTGAAAAGTATTCATCGAATAATTATATCACTTGACAAACAAATATTCATGTATTATCATAGTAACACGTTAATATATTTGTTTTTGTAACTTTATGAACTTTATAGACTTTAAAAACTTTATGAACTCTTTAGTTCATCATACCTCGCCTCAGGCGGGGTCGCCTTTTATGTACAGTTAATTAATTAACTAGTCATTTCCCTACCCCGCCAATAGGCGGGTTTTTGTTTGGGTTTTATATTAAAAATTTAAATTTATAAAAATATGAATAAAGAAATTAGAAGAATTGCATCAAATGTCGGAGAAACCGCTCTCGGTATAAACACTGGGAAACTTAAGGATATTTTTCCTAATCAGAGTGGAAATCAAATTAAAGTTAATGTTTTAAAGCAGCCTTCAAAAAGCTGGGCTGAAAAAGTTGATAGTATTGAAGCACCTTTTGTAGAAATTTATGATGAAGACGAATATGGAAAGAATGATGCTTTAACTTTAATGGGTTTATTTGAGTTGAGATCAATGCTTAATGCTTTTGGAGTCAGACCTGCAAAACAAACTGAATATCAATTTAAGCCACTTGAAAATAGAAAATATTTTGTTGCCGGAACCGGAACTGGTAGAGAAGTTATTAACTTAGCCGCTTTAGGTGGAAATGTTATCGGTATAGACGCTACCAAAGGCTATGTTGACTTAACAGCTCTTAAACTTGAAAAAGTTGCGTCAGCACTGGGCCCGACCCCGGATATTAAATTATTTCAATGTCCTGCAGAAGATTATCCATATGAATCTTTTGCTTTTGATGGAATTTCGTCGCTTTTTGGGGTTATTAACCACATCCAAGATTGGAAGGGACAGCTAAAAAAATTTGCAGATGCATTAAAAAATGATGGGAAAATAGTCATTGAAAAATATGGGTCCAATGATGCACTAGTTTTTAAATTGAAAAAAAAGGGGCAGATGAAATACGATCCGTCCATTTTACAAAGACGTGACCCAAAGGGAAAAGGTATTTTACTTGGAGATAGCGAAGAGGTGCTTCCAGCCAATTTTCCCAATGACCGGCAATTCAGGAATCAACTTATCGACAGTGGTTTTGAAGTTCAAAAAAAGGTCGGCTTTTTAAGGATTGCAGCTCTTTTTCCTAAAGAACCAGCACCTGAAAATTTGAAAATGTTTTTAAAATTGGTTAGCCAAACTGACACTAAAGCATACAATTTTATTTATCAATTTAACACCGCTAAGGAACTTTTATTAGCTGCCTTTATGTATGACCTGCAAAGTCAACAGAGAAATAATAACCCTGTTGATATAGAGGATTTTGCTTATGTACTTTATGTTGGACGTAAAAAACGGCAGGAGGAATTTCTGACGGGATTTAGCCGTTAATAAATTTATATGAAAAACAATGTTGAAGATTTGATCATCATCGGCGGAGGCATAATGGGTTTATTCACTGCCTATTATGCCTCAAATTATTCCAAGAAAATTATTATTTTGGAAAAAAGAACAATCGGTAATAAATTTGCTGCTTCATCGGGCTATTCTCGGTCTATAAGGAATGATTATCTTGATCCGTTTTATTCTTGTCTTGCGGCAGAGTCACAAAAAATGTGGAAAGAATTGGAGATTGTTACCGGTCAAAAATTTATTATCAAGAATGGTTGTCTTAATATTGCTAAAGAAGACGTCACGATAAAACTTGAGGAAACCTATGCTCAAAAAAGTTACCAAATACTTAAAAAGCTCGGCTTTAAAACTAAGTATTTTAAAAATAAAAAATCTCTAAGAAAAATATATCCGCAATTTGATGCTGACATAGGCTGTCTGGACGTCGATGCTGGATTTTTATATATCCCCGATATTATTAACGGTTTAAAAAGTATTTTAAAAGATAGAGGGGTAAAGATTTTAGAAAATTGTGAAGTAAAAAAAATAAGCAAGGGCAAAGAAAATAGAATTATTTATACAACCAAAAACAAAATATTTAAATCTAAAAATATCAGCATCTCGGTTGGTGTTTGGTCACTTGAGATATTAGATAAGATCGATGGAGCTCGTTGGTTGAAATTACCGATCATTCCAATCGAACAACAACTTGATTATTTTGAAGTTCCAAAAAACAAAATGTCATCGTTTACTTATAAAAATATGCCAGTATTTGCGTATCTTGATGTTGGAATTTATGGACACCCTTTATATAAAAAATCCCCTGGTCTAAAGATTGCTTATTTTGATCCTATGGGAGCTAAACTGGCGAAGTCTGTGTTTAACCCTGAAATCCAAAATAAAATTAATAATAATTATGATTTTATTCGTCGTTGTTTTCCAGATATTAAAAATATAAAGATAGTAAAACAGGAATTCAATTATTATGATATGACCCCAGATAATAATTTTATTGTTGACCAATTACCAGGCTTTAAAAATATTTTTATAGCTGGTGGATTTTGTGGCACAGGTTTTAAATTCGCTCCCATAATAGGTAAAATTATGGCGGAAAAAATCCTAAGAAAAAGTAGTATTTACGATATTTCAAGATTTTCAGCAAAACGCTTTGGAAGAATTAATGATCTAAGTTTTTTAAAAACTATCCCTACGTATCTTAATTTCTTTAAACCTAGAAACTGGAAATACTTAAAAAAAGGTATTGAGGCTATACTTTTGTTAAAAAAAATGCCTTAGGTCCTTCGCTAAAATTATCCTTTTCTAATGCTCCAAATTACTGCTTTTGTAGGTTATAAGCGGTAGACAAAAATAGTTCATAAAGTTATAAAGTTAATAAAGTTCATAAAGAATATGAAATTCAATAGTTTTGAAGAAATAATATCTTGGGCAAAAGGTAAACAATTAACATTAATTATTTATCGAGAATTAGTCAATTGTCATGATTTTAGTTTTAGAGACCAGATACAACGAGCATCTATATCAATAATGAATAATATTGCCGAAGGTTTTGAAAGAAAAGGAAATAAGGAATTTAGAAACTTTTTATATATAGCCAAAGGTTCTTGTGCCGAAGTTAGATCAATGCTTTATTTAAGTCATGATTTTGGTTATTTGGATAAAAATGTTTGTCAGCAATTAATTTATGACACGATAGAAATTTCTAAATTATTATCCGGATTAATTAAGACTTTATAAACTTTATGAACTTTACAAACTTTATAAACTCAATGAAAGGAGGTGATATAACATGGACGCAAAACCTATTCCTAAACCAAAACTCGATTCCAAGATCCTAAAATGCAGTAACATGACGATTTTCTTTGATACCTATGAAGCGAAAAACAAGAATAAATATTTGAGAGTGACCGAATCCCGATACGATAAAGCGACCAAACAAAGTGTCAGATATTCGATAATTTTATTCAAAGAAGATCTTGAAGGTTTCAAGAAAACGCTCGGAGAAATAAACTTAAGTTAAAAGATATTTTTTCCGTTCTGTTTCCGGAAACTTTTCAATGGCATAACGAAGCATTGTCCGCGGCATTGCTTTATAATATCAGCCAAAATTAAAAAAACGCGCTCGGATTAAAGCAGTAATTACGCCAATATTTTGTGGAAATTTTTTTAATAAAGGATTCATATTAAATTCTTGGGCAATTTGAATTATTTCATTTAAATCTAAACAATCAATAAATTTTGTAAATGTATCATAAAAATTTTGAGTTACTTGGGTATTTTTTTCGTACAACGCCATACTTACTAATAGACTTATATTCCAGCGAAAACCAATATATTCTTTCC
>Ga0265292_1000374_pt1 | contig 68682 bp, 59 predicted proteins | sample Munlanlewell296A_FD_189080 | JGI IMG/M metagenome (GOLD analysis project Ga0265292, IMG submission 189080) | Leachate microbial communities from a municipal landfill in Southern Ontario, Canada - Leachate well 296A | ecosystem: Engineered > Solid waste > Landfill > Unclassified | place: Canada...
CGGCGGTCAAATCCGGTCGATGGGAAAACTTTTGGTCGCATTACCTTTGCCTCAAAGATTCTGCATAAGGACTACGTAAAATGAAAACTACACCCGAAATAATCAAGAATAAGGCAATATAAGCGCCGGAGTAATTCCATGATTGGTCTTTTGGCTCTTGTGACGAAAAATAACGGCGGGATATTTCAATACGCGATCTCCATGGCGCAAGCTCTTTCCCTGCACGGCGAGAAATCCAACTATCGGGTCTTTCGAACCCCTGAATTTCCCTCCGGATTGATGGATCAGGAGAAAGAGGTACCCGATTTCACGGTAAATGTTGCCGTTAAAGCGTTACGGTATGTCTACCTGCATACCGGTATTCGATTGGGAAATTTAGCGGGGTTTCTCCCCTCGGAAAGCTATAAAGATATCGACTTATTTGTCTCGCCCATGACAACCTGCCTTCCCGCTTATCTCGATCGGCCATACGTCGTGACGATTCACGATCTCCAGCACAAATATTACCCCCAATTTTTCTCCCTCCGAGAACGATTGAAACGGGATTATCTTTATAAAAATACGGCACAAAAGGCACGGGCGATTCTTTGCGAATCCCAATTCGTCAAACGGGATATCTGCGCCTATTTGAACGTTCCGGAAGAAAAAGTCGCGGTTATTCCTTCCCCGCCTCCAGTCTCGATTATTCACAGCGACGTGACTGAAGATCAAATGAAACAGACGAAACTACGATATCAGTTGCCGACGAGGTATCTTTTTTATCCGGCACAGTTTTGGCCTCACAAAAATCATATACGGCTGATCCAAGCCCTTTATCTTATCAAACAAAATACGGGAACGGATATCCCCCTGATTCTGATCGGATCAAAGCAGAATTATTTTTCCCAGGTCGAAACGGAAATTCAAAAAGCCGGCCTTGGCAAGCAAATCCGATACCTGGGGTACGTGCCGGATAGCGACATCCCCTGCTTATACACACTTTCCACCGGCCTTGTTATGCCCACATTGTTTGAATCCGTGAGCATGCCGATCTGGGAAGCCATGCATTTGGGTGTTCCCATCGTAAGCTCGACCGCCTGCTCGCTTCCGGAACAACTGGGCGAAGAAGGACTGTATTTCGATCCGCTTAACGTTGACGATATGGCGGAAAAGATTTCTCTATTCTGGACCAGCGAAGCCCTGCGAACTGAACTGGCGTTGATATCCAAAGAACGCATTGCAACCATGACGCTGGAAAATTACGCACGGAAGCTTGAACATATCTTTCAGAAGGTTTTATGTTTTTAACTCAAATTGACCGGGTTGTGAAAACCAAAAAGTGCCAAAGTGTCATTGCGAGCTGATGCGCAGCATCGGCGCGGCAATCTCGTACAAACGCCGACGACATTCCAATGAGATTGCTTCGCTGCGCTCGCAATGACTTTTTTAAGTGGTTTTGCATAAGGTTCAAACCAAAACCGGTCAATTTGAGTAAATATCCGAGACCCCGCGGTGAACATGATGTTTCGTAACCGTTCGATGTTCGGCGCCGGAGGAAAAGGCCAGACAGTCGATCAGGCATATGAAGACCCAAAGTTCGTATTTAATTTCCAGATTAAGATACGTGAGAACCGAAATCAGGCCGAAAAGAAGGCCAAAAACAAAAAGATTGCTCTTTCGTGCTTTTCGATAAAGGCGAATCCATAGAATCGACAGGCCAATCAGCACTGGAAATCCGCCAAACATAATGACGCTGCAGAAACCTGATTTGGGAGAAAGCCCGATATCATCCTTCAACGTGTTATAGATTTCTCTCATGTTGAAGTTCGGATTAATATCAAGGACAGTTTGGGCGGTTTCCCGAAGCGCCTCCGGGAAATACCAAAGATAGGCGGAACCTACCCCCAGGGGATGGTTCAGACAGATTACGATACTGGCGATATTGCTGGTCAAACGGGTCGAGGTGGATGTGTATTGCGCAATATCATTTTTGAGGGATTTCGTGGCTCTGTAGACCGGATAAGGAATGAGAAACAGAAGAAGCAGAGCCATCAACACAAGGTTTCTTACGCGAATTCTCCGAGTGGCAAAATATCTGAGCGCGAAGCATAAAGAAGTTAATGCCAACGCGAACAACATTCCCTTGGAATGAGAATAAAACAAAAACAGTCCGGTCGGGATGCTCAAAAGAATGAACCGAATGGTTTTATGTTTGGATGCGGATATGGAGTAAAGATAATACAGGCTCAGTATATAGAAAAGGATGTAAACCGAGCCGGCCCAACTGCATTCCGACGTCAAGAGTCGAATTCCTCCTGAATAATATTGCGTCGCATGTAAAGGGACGAGTAACGCAGGACGGACGAGCTCCATCAGGAAAAAAAATACAATAGCCCAATAGCATAACGTAACGGTATTCCAGGCCGTCACAATACCCAGGTATTCCGCACAAAACCGAAGTTGGCGAACAAAGAGAAGAATAACGACCCAGTAGACGGAAATCTTTATGCCTTTGGATAGCAACGTGTCGTTATAAAGAACGACCGGCCGATCTATGATCAAAAAATACAACATATACGCCAGGGAGATGAACAAAAGCCATACGGCGATAAAAAGCGCACAAGGCTCTATTTTGCCTTTAAGTCGGATCGTCCTATTTTTAAAAAGCAAATAAAACTCCACGAGCAAAAATACGGGTAACAGTAAAAAAATCGGAGATCGACCGATTTCGCCGAAAAGGAAAAAACTGGGTAAATCCTGAACGGTGGCTCCGAAGAGCAGAACAAAGAAATAGAAGGACACCAGGGCTGATTTGGCAGCTTTACTCATGGAGCGATTTTTCTCCAACGACTATTTGTGTGTACGGTTTTATATTTCAGCGATGGATCAGTCATGTCTGCTCTCTCTTATTTTTTTTACAACGTGCCTGCTTCTCAACAAATCAAGCCAAAGCAAAACGGGAAGGCAGTAAACATAATGAAAATATCCCGCCTGGAACATTCTCGCCAGTATTAACCAAAATCGTGGTAAACTATAATGCAAATGGGGATATTTGTCGAACCGACTGATTTGCCCGCAGGAAAATTTATGGCAGTAAGCGTTGGCGTAGCGTTTGGAAGATTGAACGCAACGGGCAAAGGAATTTGTTGAAGATAGGTGTTTAAATCCGGCATAAGGTAAAAAAGCAAGCCCGGTCATTCCGAACGTTTCCTTTAATTCATTGAAAAAGAGCCAGTCGTCGCCATCAAATATTTTCTGAAAGAAAATCGGCTTTTCCCGAAATCGTCTGATGTTAATCGCGAAATTAGCGGATGAAAGATTGCTGTGGTACCTGACCGCGTTTGTATTTTCATAAAGAAATTTGCTGGCATTTAGAAGTGTATCGACGATTTGCCAAAAATTGCCGGCGGGGATATACGCCGCCGCGGTAACGGGGTCTTGCGGATGGGTTTGAAAGAAAGAAACGTATTGTTTTACGAGCAAGGGATTGATCAGGCAATCCGAATCGCAGCAAATCAGCATGTCGAAATGGTCGTCCAGGGCTTTGGTGATCCCGTAATTTCTGGCTCCGCCCGAATACGCTTTTTCGGAAACACGAACATAAGACCAGCCGGAAAAACAAGGCTGGCTGGAGATAAACTCTTGGATCAAACGACTCGTTTGGTCGGTGGAAAGATCATCGACCAGTAAAACCCGAACGTCATGTTCCGGCTTAACATTTTCGATGCCCGCGAGGAGCGACGACAGGCAAGCCAAAATCGTTCGTTCCGCGTTATAACATGGAACGGTAACCAATATTTTCATCAATGTTCAACCCACTTTTGATTTTGAGCAAAGACTTTTTTGGCTCCTTGATGGATACGGCGACGAAGATACGCGAAATCGCCATGGTACAGATGCCATGCGCCTTTATGGAGATTGCATATCCCCAGGAAGATGCGCTCGGGAAAAATACCGCAGGCCGCACGAGCGTATTGTTGACGTATCCTGGAAGTCTCCTCCATGCAGACCTTCTGAAGGGTTTCTGTTTTTTGATCAGGATGAGACCGAAAACAAACAATATTGACCGGAAGATATTTCGAGGCAATATCCTTTCCCGCCCTGCAGAAGAATTCATAATCCATCGCGAATCGCAGCCGTTCATCCAGTAGCCCAAATTGTTCGAACAGACTGCGTTTCCAGAATGCCGCCGGCTGGAGAGTCATTCCAAGCATGACATGCGCGGGCCACCAGTAGGGGCTTTTCAACGGGCGAAGAATCTTGTCATCTTTATCGACAATCAATAAATCGCCATATACCAAACCGAGTTCAGGGTTCTGCGCAAAGGCATCGGCGGCCTTTTGGAACGATCCCGGGCAATACATGTCATCGCTGTTGACCCACCCGACGATCTTACCGGTGGCTCGCATGAACCCCTTATTCAGGGCGTGGGTTTGTCCACGATCCTTCTCGCTGACCCAGTAAGCCAGATGTTTTTCGTATTTTCGGATAATATCCACCGAACCATCCGTACTCCCGCCGTCGATGATGATATATTCGAGATGAGGATAATTCTGGTCGAGCACAGATTGAATCGTTCGCTCCAGATATGCCGACTGATTGTAAGAGGGTGTTACGATTGAAATACTTTCCATCATTACGGCTATGGTAAAGGTCGGCAGCCTGTTTACGCAAGCACTTTCTTGATTCCACAAAAAGGTCTCTGTATAATCACCAATTGTAAAAACTTTTTAAGGATACAACATGAGCTTGAAAGTCGCTCTTGTTCATTATTGGCTGACCACCTATGGCGGGGGTGAAAAATGTATAGAGGCCCTTTGCGAACTTTGGCCCGGCGCCGATATTTTTACCTTGGTTTACGATCCGAAGATATTTGTCAATTCGGTTATTTCCCGGCACAAGGTCACTCCCAGCTTCATTGATCGACTGCCCCTGGCGAGAAAAAAATTCCGTCATTATTTTCCTCTCTTTCCATTCGCCGTCGAACAATTCGATTTAAGGGGTTACGATGTGGTAATCAGTTCGTCCTCGGGGTTCGCACACGGAGTTATCACCGATCCGCACCAGTTGCACCTTTGCTACATGCACACTCCCCTCCGGTATGCCTGGAGCGGATATCATGAATATATGGACCACCCGGAAATTCGCAGCCGCTGGAAAAATGGTCTGACACGGATGATCCTGCACCGAATCCGGACCTGGGATTACCTGGCCGCCCAGCGAGTGGATGAATTTATCGCCAACTCGAGGGAAGTGCAAAGACGTATCTGGAAATACTACCGCCGACAAGCCCACGTGATCCACCCCCCCATCGAGGTGGCCAAACTCGCTCCCGCGTCCGATCAAAAAAAGGAAACGTTTTACCTTACCTTCTCCCGGCTGGTTCCGTATAAACGGGTCGATCTGATCGTCGAGGCTTTTAAAGCGATGCCAAACCATCGGTTGATCGTCGGGGGAGACGGACCGGAGTTGGAAAAGCTTAAAAAAATGGCACAGGGAGCCAAACATATTGAATTTATCGGGTTTATCCCCGAGAATGAGAAAATAAACCTGCTACGTCAGGCAAAGGGTTTTATTTTCGCGGCCCACGAGGACTTTGGGATGGTCCCCCTGGAGGCACAGGCGTCAGGGACTCCTGTAATCGCCTTTCGAAAAGGAGGATCCCTGGAAACCGTTGACGAAAACAGGACGGGGGTGTTCTTTGATCTGCAATCCCCGGAAAGTCTGATCGACGCGATTTCGCGGTTTGAGGCGATTGATTTTGACCCGGAGAATCTATCGGCCTGGGTCGGTCGATTTTCGGTTAATAATTTTCAAAACAAAATAAGGAATTTTGTCCAGACATCCTGGAATATATATACATCGAATAAGGATCAGGACCATGAGTAAAAATATCGGGATAATTTTTCTTTTGCTGGCCGATGTGGCAGCCTTTTATCTTTCGATTTTTTCCTCCTACTACACCCGCAAATCTCTCGATGTTATCCTCCCACCCTTCCAAATCAGTCTGGGGGACCTTCTCTCCCGGTGGTGGATCCCCGCTATCTTCCTGGCTTTTTTTCTTTACGAAAATCTGTACTTCAAACGATTGCCCTTCTGGGACGAAGTCAAAACCCTCCTGAAAACCATCACGATTTCCATCATTGTGGTTATTTCCATCATCACCCTCGGTAAAATGGGGGACAGTATTTCCCGTACAGCCATTGTTTTCCTGTGGGCCTATGCCCTGTTCTTTTTCCCTATTCTGAGGATCATAAGTAAAAGGGTCCTGTGCAACATGCCGTTCTGGAAAAAGAACGTGATCATCATTGGAGCCGGGCCAATGGGAATCGAAGCCGCTATAGGCCTCGAGAAACATAAGTATATGGGTTATAGAGTTCTCGGCTTTCTGGATGACGATGAAGATAAAATCAGAAAACAAATCAGCATTGAGGGCAAGAATCTTAAAGTTTTCGGTAAAATAAGAAATTACAGTAAATTCATCCACTTGCTGAATATCACCACCGTGGTTATCGCTCTTCCCGCCCTGCCTCAGGAGGAATTGATCCAACTAACCAACGAAATTCAGAAATTCACCACGAATGTTCTGTTCGTGCCCGATTTGAAAGGCATCGGCATCCTGAACACGGAATTGTACCACCTTTTCAACGAGGAATTCTTCCTGCTGAAGATCAACAATAACCTGAAAATCCCTCTCAGCCAGGCCACCAAACGTGTTTTTGATATTGTGGTCAGCTTTATCCTCCTCCCCTGTTTGCTACTTGTCATCGCCATTATTTCTTTTTTGATCAAACTGACCTCCAGAGGCCCGGTATTCTACAGCCAGTTGCGGGTGGGAACCAACGGTAAGAGTTTCCAAATCTATAAGTTCCGAAGCATGTACTTCGACGCGGAGGAACGGCTTAGGAAAATGCTCCTGTCGAATGAAAATATTTGCAAGGAATGGGAAACGAATTTTAAACTAAAAAAAGATCCCCGGATTACCTGGATCGGAAATTTTTTGAGAAAAACTTCTCTGGACGAACTGCCCCAGATTCTTAATGTGCTCAAGGGAGAAATGAGCCTGGTCGGTCCTCGACCGGTCATTCAAAAAGAGATTGATTTGTATTATAAAAACTATGCGAGTTTCTATTTTATGGTTCGACCAGGGGTTACTGGAATCTGGCAGATCAGCGGGCGAAGTGATACCAATTATGATCGACGGGTCAAACTGGATACATGGTATGTTCTCAATTGGTCGGTATGGCTCGACACGATTATCATCCTGAAAACATTTAAAGTGATTCTGAAACGTGAAGGCGCATATTGAGCGAAACAGCCCTAAAATTCTCTGCCCCCATGAATATGGTGCACCCCTTTCGGTGGCTGATCCTCATCCTTCTCCTGGGTCTTGGGCTAAGGATCACCTGCTGGAATATCCAGGACACCCTCTATGAGGATAGCATCGGTTATATTATGGACGCTTCCACCCTCACCTCGGACAGCCTTTTGCGCAGCCAGTTCCAGGAACCCTTGCATCCTCTGATTCTTCGTCTGGCGCACAAAATATTTTTTCCAGGCGATGTTTCCACCAACCCCGTGAATCCCGCCGCATGGCAGACCGCGGCCTTTGCGGCCACCCTCACTTTCTCGCTGCTGTCAATCATTTTGATCTATATTCTTGGCACGCAACTGCACTCGAAGACCGCCGGAGCCTGGGCCGCCCTTTTTACGGCTCTCCAACCCTATGGCATTATTTACGCCGTCAACGGCTTGACTGAATCCTCGTATATCGTCTTTTTCTTGCTTGCTCTGTGCCTGGCCCTGCGTAAAAGCCCGTCCCTAAACCGGCTCCTGATACTGGCGGGAATGAGTTCGTTTCTTGCTCTGCTGATTCGCAAAGATGGCGTAATTCTTCCCGGAATTTTTGTGGTTTATCTCCTTCTGCAAAAGGATAGAAGCCTCACAAATCGTTTCCTGGGTTTGTTGCTCTTTTTCCTTGGATTCCTGGGCGGTGCGGCTTGTTATGCGTCGATCGGCGGTCGGTTTTATTGGTTGACGCCTTACCTGTCAAGTTTGACCGCCGTTTGGCGTCTCCCCATCTTTGATCGTACACCCCTGTCAGTCCTGCCTCTGGCAACGATCTGGGGCGTTTCTCACAGCAAGATACCTTTCCTCCTCCTGGCCGGATGGTTCAAGCTCAGCGGATTTATCCCTGCCACCCTCTTCGTCCTTTTTTTTCTTTATCCCCGGTGTTGGTCTTCCTCACGGAAAACCCTCCTTCCGCTTTTTGCCTTTGTTTTTCAGATTGCGCTGGTCGTCGGATTTACTTTGAAAATGGGCTATTTTACTACCCGCTACCTCTTCCCCGCCGCAGTCGTAACTTTTCCCGTGGCGGGAATCGCGCTGGCCGAAATGTTGAAAAAAATTCGAGAAAAATACCCCACCTGGAGCCTGACGCAAGCATCATTACCCTTTGCCCTCCTGACCCTGGCTATCCTGATTCCATCCGTTCTCGTCAGCGCATACCATCAACGGCGCCCTGAGATACTCGCCGCGGCACACTGGATCGCCACCAACAGCCCACCCGATAGCGTCCTGTACGCCGGCGATAACCGGATCGGATTTTACTGCCTCCGAAAGAATTTCTCAGTTTCTCCGCTCCTCTTTCGCGATGTGATGGCCTCGATTCATAACTATAGAGGAAAAAACTGCTACCTGGCCCTCTATTTCTCGCCCTCTGCAAGACAAACCGTATTGCAAACTTTATCCGGCACCGCAGCCGCCTTGAACTTTAAACCCCATCGAATTCATGTGATACGGACTCCAAAAAAGGAAATTGAAATCTACCTCCTCACGATACCGGATTAACGAATGCGCTCGACGGCAAATATCCGTCGCCGCGTTAATAACGGCTTTGAAGTCTAATCCGCATGATAACCACCATAAACGAACGTCGACGACTTGCTTCCGAGCGCATTAATTAATCCGATATCGTATGAGAGGTTTGTCCTGACGGTTTTAAAAACATTCCCCTTCTTATTCGTGCCCATTCAGGTAATTCGTGGTTTCTTCTCTTCCTGCTTGATTTTCTCGCTCTATCGCCGTATCATCCTGAATTACAATGTTAAATCGCACGGTCGTAATCAGCATCATCTTCGGAATTGCTTTAATCGCCCTGATCGGAACTTTTAAAAGCAATTATGTAAAAACTGCGGTCGGCAAAGGTGATTTTGCCGCCCTGTATAAGGCCTCCGCCTGGGCCGGACGGACCGGATCGTTTGCCGATCCTAATTCCCTCGGTTATTATCCTCCCAGCGGCAGACCGATCCTGATGATCTTCACTCTGCTGCCTTTGCGTCCGGCCGCTATTGTCTGGTGGCTGATGGCGGTGGGTCTGCATTTGTTTTGCCTGTATCTTTTGATAAACTTTTTGCTTCCGGTCAAACCCACCGATCCCTGGCTGTTGATTTCGCTCGTTTACCTGGCCATGCTGCCCTGGCTGGTCAGTGATCTTGCCGGTGGAAACGTTTCCCCGCTCATCCTGGCCAGTGTTGTCATCAGCTACTTTTTATATCGCCGCGGACGGCTTTGGTCGTCGGCCATTATTTTATCTATTGGTATCGTGGTAAAATTCCTGCCGATTTTTATGATCTTTTTCTACGCCGTCAAACGGCGTTGGAAAATGGTTTTTATCACATCCGCCTGCACATTAATCGTCGGTATTTTACCCGGCATGCTCCTTGTGGGCAGCCACAACTTTTTCGATAGCTGGAAAACCTGGTCCCGCGAAGCCCTTGGCCGGCGAACCGCCAAATACATGATCGTGGAAAGCTCCGGTATCTCCTATATCAATCAATCCCTAGCCAACGTCTTGCTGCACACGCTCAGTCCGGTCAGCGCCGGTCATCACGATAAACCGTTTTACGTCAATATCGCCAATCTCTCACGAACCACTATTTTAAAAATCTGGTACACCGTTGTCCTGGTCAGTGGATTGCTTTGGGTTTATTTGATCTGGCCTCGAAAAGATGATCCGCCTTCGATAGAGGCTGTCCATTTTGCCGCGGTTTGTCTGCCTATGATCTGGTTCAGCCCGCATGTAATGACCTATTATTTGACAATCCTCATGCCCGCCGTCGCCCTTCTGATCTGGGCGACTACCAACAAACGCGATCTGCCAATGAACATCATGCTCGCACTTTACATTCTTGGATATGTATTGGTCGCGAGTGTCTATGGCCGCGCCTACGGAAATTATCAGGCCGTCGTTTTGGTCCTCGCGATCAGCATAGCCTTGACTTCCAGCCAAATCCGACGTTCGGCCATTCACTCACCCCTTTGAACGGTTACTGTTTTTTTACAAACTCCTCGAGTAGGACTCGAACCTACAACCTGCCGGTTAACAGCCGGCTGCTCTACCGATTGAGCTATCGAGGAACTCAACTTATTAATATTTATGGTTTTACCACCCGTTTGTCAATAAGAGAAATGTGTTTTTCGTAAAATTACTCTTTGAAAGGCTGTATTCCAACAAAAATTCTCTTGACAAATAAATTTAACTAATTATACTGGATTATATCAATGTGGGGTTTGGTTTTTAAAAATTTGGGGGTAACTTGTATGTCGGAAACTGCTGTTCGAACCAAACGTGATATCATTAATCATGTATCCCATGACTTCAATTTGGACACAGTCCAGGCCCGAAAGGCTGTTCAGGAAGTTTTGAATGGAATCGTCTCGGCCACACTCGACCACGGCAGGATCGAGATTCGCCGGTTTGGCACTTTCAAAATCCTTCATCGGGCTGCCCGAGTGGCCAGAAATCCACGCACCAACGAAGAACTTCGCCTTCCAGCGAGATTCGTGATCTCTTTTGAGCCATCCGACCAGTTATCGGAAAAGGTTGTTAAGCAGTATTCCGGGAGAGAGGCGCAGGCTAAGACAGAAGAATCAGCCTGTGGGACAAATACCTGAAAAAATAATCGACCGAGTCCAGCCGGACCCGGTCGATCTTTTTTTAACTGTTTTGGATTGAGGTCTATTTCAACTCCGAAGGGCTTCCTGACGATGGAGTGCCCGCCGTCGGTTTGGGTGCGCCTTCCTCCACGGTTCCTTCCTCTTTTTCCCTCAGTAACTGGTTCAATCGCGTGGCGGAGAAACTCGTATTGGTTTGATCGATATCCGCTTCATCCTTGAGAACTTGCTGATACAAATCCATGGCTCGCGCTCGGTCATGCCGTCGGAAATCATAAATGACAGCGGCTTCGAACCGGACCGGATGGGGCGTTTTGGGATTCCACTTCAGTGCCATTTCGTAATAACGAAGAGCCTGAACATCGTCATTAAAATATTCCTTTGAAATTTCACCCGCGTAGAACGCGGCGTCGTCGATCTTATCGCTCGTCGGATAGGCCTTGATCAGCATCGTGAATTTATCCATCGCGTCTTTGAGTTTCCGCTTGTCGTTGATGAAGGGAAGGAATTTTCCGCCGTGCAGAAGTTTTACTCCCTCCTCATAGAGTCGATCCGCTTCGACGATGCTGTCCCTGGGGCTGAGGTTTGTATCCTGGATATCGACTTCGACCAGGTAGGGATATTTCCGCACATGTCGAAGATCATCCAGCTCTTTGCTCGCCCAGCCGGCCTTTTGCGTTTGACCGCTTTCACGATAAGATTGGAGCAAGCTTTGAAGAACCAGTTTATAATTAGTCCGCACCTGAGAAAGCTGCTCGATGCGGTCCGCCTCTGAGAAATTCGCCAAGTCGATGCTTTGCAGCGAAGCAGTGCGGGTTTCGTCCATCGTGCCCAGTTGAGTCGATTCCGCGTTCTTCGCCTCACCCATATACGAATAGGTACGGACACGGTTCAGGTCGTGCAGCTCCGACGAGGCCCAGGTGGCTTTATCGTGTAAACCCCGGTCGATGTACCAGCGATGCAACACTTCCAGCATTCGCTTGTAATCGGCTCGATTCCGGCGAAGCTGACTAACCATGTCCGCCTCGGCAAGTCCGTTCGACCCGGACAATTCCGACTCTTTGGCCGAACTATTTTCGTCCGCCGGCTTAACCTCGGCAGAATTAAATTGTTTCTGCGAATTGGAACACCCGACGGCAACCACCAAAACCAGACCGATTGAACAGACCTTAAACCACGTAAACATTTTTGTGCCTCCAGTACATAAATTATCTATTTTGCCATTCCACCCTGAAACTTCTCGGAAATCAAGAAAATTTGCCCGTATTTCTTTATGGCGTCTGCCCACATGTTCTGGCAATCGATCCTATCGCTCTTTACGAGCCGCGACCGTAAGGGAGCGGGTTAAATCGATTGAGATTACTCGCTCCCTTACGGTCGCGGCTCGTAATATATCATGTTCCAAATTATTTGAGGATTAACGTTCCAAATTGCGATGGACAATCATTCTCGCCAAACGTCGGGGACCATTGGCTCATTTCGCTGGGCTTTTGAACGCGATTTCTAACAAATTCCAATCCTATCGTCATGCCCGACTTAGGATTTGCAATACCCAGGCTCTTCCAGGGAATGGCTGTTTCGAGGGTCCAGGTATCGGCCTGGCGACCGGAAGCGACTACTTCTTCTCCATTCGGTGTCGCGGTGTTTCCAATCCCGTCCCAAATCACTCCATTCGCATTGAAAACAAAATGATAACTGGGCTGGCCATCGATTTTAGAATTTAAGAGTATTTCCACAGAATCGTCTTCCCACACATCTCCATCGCGTTTCGCCACTTTGGTAACCAGGCTGGAAATTTTCGGTTCATGACATTGGATGGCCAGGTAAAGATTTTTGGAATCATAGGCCACCTGAACTTTCGTGGGAAATCCTGTTACACGATCTGCCGACGGTGAGGTAAACTCTGAAAGTGCGTCAAGGCCGGTCCATGTGGGGTCGTCGAGTTTTCCGTCGATTTTAGGGGCTTGGGTTGCCCACGGACAAACAGCAGTCCGGACCGGCTTGATGGGAATAGTAAAATTAAAGGTATATGATTTTTTACTTTCGCCTTTGACTTCGGCGACGAACGTCGGGACAGGATATATATTTTTAAGATCGTCTACGGTTGCGTCAAAGCGGATGTCACCTTCCTGGTCTGCGTTTAGCAAAAGCGTTTTACAGACCGGAATAAGTTTCCAGTGCGGATTGTTGTTTTGCGCGGGATTTACAGTTATTACAACAGGTTCTCCCAGGAGATTTTTCAAGGTGGTGCGAACTGGGAAAGGATTTCCAGCGACCGGCGGTTCGATGACAGTCGGATTGTTCATCATGCCGAAAGTTTGTGCCGGACCGGCGGTTACCACGTTATCCGGCAGAATCGATCCGGTTTTGATGACCGCGATTTTCCAATCCCTGGGCCGGACGGTAACGAGGCAATAGTGATAAAAACCGCCTGATTTTGACTCGGATTCAAGCGTGCCGCCGCCGCCTCCGGTAATGTAATATTGAACACAATCGATCCGTGGAAATTTCATATATTTATGCTCGTGTCCGGCGAATACTGCGGTTACGCCGTGTTTGGCGAGAAGCGGATGGACTGCCTTCATCCAATGCCCGCCAGGCCCGGACACCCAGTAGGGGCGATGCACGAAGACAAATTTAAACGCGACGTTGTTGTGCGAGGCAAGATCGTCTTTAAGCCACTGCAACTGGTCGTCGTCGATCCTTTCGATCGGTTCACCCTTTTCATTGAGGGTTTCCGAATTCAACGCGATAAAATGAACGTTCATATAATCAAAAGAAAAATAGGTTTTGCCAAACAAATTACGGTAAATCTGCTCCGCGATGGGGTTGCTGATATCGTGATTTCCCGGAAGCATGACGAACGGGACGCGACACTGTTTGATAATCTGATCGAATTCGCTCCACATGGCCAGGATTGTCCTGGCGTCATTCGCCCCGTTAATCAAATCGCCGACACTAATGACCAAATCAGGATCGATCTGATTGATCTCTTCTATATTTTTTATAAAGGTATCCCTGCCGGTGCGATCCGTCGATCCAAGAACCGTTCTATCGCCGAGCACCACAAATTTAAAACTCGGACCCACCTGGACCACCGCCTGCGGACCACCCCCGGATAATCGCACTTGCCCACCGGAAAATCGCTGCTCGGCACAACCGCCGATGAAAAGAAAAGTCATAAAACCGCAAAAAGAAAGCACCGCTCCGGTCGTTTTGGATGTGTTCGAGAATTTCATCGTTGTCTCCCACTATTTCAGATATAAACTTCAGCAAACTACCAAGTTGTATCTTACAACAAACTCATCGCAAAATAAACATCAGGGCTCTTAGAATTTCGCCTTGTTTCTTTTTGGCAGGGCTTGGGTGCATGCGATTCGCTTTATGTACTCGCCGGGCATGAAATTCGGACTGCGATGCGGAACGTGACAACGCTGGCAGTGCCAGGCTTGCGTCAGGTTATCTTTAAGACGTTGAAATTTAACCGCTTGAGCGGGCGTGGAAATGGTTTTCGGATTTGGGTGGGTTCGCAGGTCCTTTTGGTGGCAGTCCTGGCATCCGACGTTGACGAGTTTCGGCGTGGCAAGGGGCGTATCAAAACCGCCTGGCTGTCGGAACCCGGTTGTATGGCAGGCCCAGCAATTCAGATCGGAATCGCGTTTATCCTGTCGCAGAGTTTCGAACGCATGGGCGTGTCGGGTCGTCCGCCAGAACTGATAAATTTTCTTGTGGCAATCGCCGCATTTTTCGGACGCAACATATTGAAACGCCGCCGGCTGGGTCGTGGACTTACGCAGCGGGTCGCGATTCCAATTGATGAGTTCTTGTCGGGAAATATATTTATAGGCATCGTAAATTTCGATAAACCGCCTGTCTTCGATAATTCCCCTGGCCAGTGGAATCATCTCGGCCGTCGAAATGGTCAGCTTGGAATCTTGCCATTTCAGTCCGGCAATTCCCACCTTGCGGTCATTTGACCAGGATATCATCAAGGGCGGGCGGCGGTAGGTGAAAAGGCTCATTTCATTTGGGGTCTTAGCCGCGGCGGCTTGAGCGGGTTGCGTACTTGTTCGGTTCACCGTCCAGGGATGTCCGCCCGTATCGATCCACAGATCAATGCCCGTAAGATTTTCGGAAATCGTTTCCCTGACGCTCGGTCCAAGATGCGAAAGAAGAATAATGACATCGTACTGCGGCCGTAATTTGGGAACCAGCCGTCGCAAAGCGGCGGCGGGGGTTTCATAGGTGAACTGATCGCGAATGTCGGAAGGTAAAATCGCAAGCCAGCGATCGGCGATCACGGAAATAACGGCAATCTTTTTTCCACCACGCTGAAAAGAAATCACCTGGCGAATCGGGGTGGGCGATTTGAATTTCAGATTACTGGCGACAAAGGGAAGGGAATACTTACCGGCAAAACGATTGAAAACCTCCATCCCGACACGCAAATCGCCTTCGCCGACCGCCAAAGCATCATACTGGAGCAAATGATACGCATGGGCGATAAATTCCATCTGCGAAGGCGAGGCACTACTGGTCAAATCTCCGGTATCCAGGAGCAGTAAATTCGGGTTCACTGTCTTGATCCGGTCGATCACGGTGGCTCGGCGGGCAAAACCGCCTTCATAAACTCCACCGCACCCGCACGGTTCAAATTCCCCGCGTGTCGAACCGGTAAAAATCAAAGCCATATCCACTTTGTTCATTGGATCGACCACTTCCCGGCGCTGGTCATGTTCGACACTAACAAACTGATATTCCTCAGTCTGATCGCATCCGATGCCCGGCAGGGAAAGAGCTATCAAGCCGCCAAACCATATCTTCCATAAAGTTGTCTTGTTGAAATTGAATTTCATTTTCCTGTTTGCACCACGATTTTTTCTGAAGCGGAATTAGTAGTGGTTGGGATTGTTTCCCACGGTAATTTCAGTAAGAAACGAGCTTGCATAACCGCGACGGCGGCCTGAAGCTGAATATCTTCCGGCGGATATTTCCGGACCGGAGGTTTTTCAACCTCATCCTCCGATTCGGAGGACGTTGCCGTCGAAGCTCTCACTCGCGCACTCGATGTCGTCGTCGCAAGAGAGGAAACTTTCATTCCGTTGACCTGCGTAACAATCTCCGCGTCTCTCTGAATATCGATAATGTCTCGCAGTTCATTCGGAGTTAGATCGATTTTCAGATCCGGGTCCACGCCCCAATCCTTGCTGTCGGGTTTGCGGTGAAGGCATCGGCCTTTGGGAAGATAATAGTAGGCGGTGGTAATTTTTAATTTACTGGATTCGTCAACCAGGGGTAAAACATTCTGAACGCTTCCTTTTCCGAAACTTCGTTCCCCGATCAGCCAGGCCCGATGATAATCTTTCAAAGCCCCGGAGACGATCTCGGCCGCACTGGCGCTGAAGTTGTTAATCAGAATTATCAGGGGTATATCCGCATATTGCCCGCTGCCCGCCGCTGCGATCAGTTCCATCGGCTCGGTGTTTCTGCCTTTGGTCGTTACCACCACACCACGAGTAATAAATAAATTGACCGTTTCTACCGCCGCCTTCAACGTCCCGCCCGGATTGAATCGTAAATCGATAATCAGCCCTTTCACTCCCTGCTGGCGCAGCCGGCGCAAGGCCCGCGAGAGTTCATCCACGGTGGTATCGGTAAAACTGGTAATGCGAATATATCCGATCGTGTCGTTGGGCGGGTCCATCAAAAACTGCCATTCGTTGTCCTTGTCCATCCGGTACCCTTTTACGGTCTGGATGATAATGGTATCCCGAATCATCGGGGTTTCCCGCGAGTGTTCAGCCCACGGATGCGTAATTCCCAAAACCACACGAGTTCCCTTCGGACCCGTGATTTTTCTTACCGCCTTATCAATCGTTATCCCCTCCGTGCTTTCGCCATCGATCGAGACGATCAAGTCGCCGGGAAGGATTCCCGCGTGATAGGCAGGCGAGCCTGGAACGGGAGTGATGACCTTCAGTTTGTTATTTTCCATGGAAAGTTGAATCCCCACCCCGCTGAATCGACCGGTCGTATGCTTATCAAAATCGTCCAGTTCCGCAGGCCAAATCACGTTGGTAAAAGGATCCAATTCCCCCAGGGCCGAATCGACGAATTCTTTGATGATCACTTCCTGGGGAAGATTGATGGTGTCGTCGTTATCGACCAGGAGTTTGATAAAAGCCTGGTAAAACTCCCGAGTGGAAAGGGTTTTTTTAGCCTTTTCCTTGTTGACCTCATTGATCAGGGATTTTATTTTAGAATCGAACAAGGCAGTCTTGGTTTTGTCATTCAGGGAGGGAAAAACCTGCATCAGCTTTGGGGTTTCCGTCAGCATGGCGACCGACTGCAGACCCATAACGATCATCTTGCCGAACTCGGGCTTTTCCACGTATCCATTGGCGAGGCTATAGCTCAATTCCGGGATCACGGCGATCTTGATGTCTTTGATCTGTTCGTTCCATTCAGTTTTCGATTTATAGGTGGCTTCCAGCCGAACCCGCATCGCGCAATCGCGGGTCGATTTATCATACCCCTTGTCGTCCTCATAAATGGTCGCCAGCTCCGCGTAAATATTTCCTGCCTTGAGCCATTCATGCTTTTTCAGATATTCCCCGGCTTGACTTTTGGCTTTTTGGGCTATTTCCCGGACCCAGTCGAGTTGACCGAATTTCTTCGGGTCCACCGCATAATATTTTGCCCGCCGCGCTCCCGTCAGGGCTTTTTCGATATTTCCCTTCGTCGCTGCCGATCCTGGGCGTGAAGCCGGCTTTGTCGTCGCATTTTGCGAAGTCGAAACCTTTTTGGATTTCTCAAGATATTCCCGGGATTCTTTGACGTTCGCCGAATATGTCTCGGCCCGGACTTTTTCCCTCTGATTGGACAACAAGTCATATTTTTGCAATTGCATTCCCAAAGGATCGGTCGGGCGAGTGACAATCCCCGCAGGCTGGGTACTGAGCACCTTCCCGGCCTGGGCAAAGTTCCCCCGGTAGATCATTCGGGCCAGTTCTTCCGGTGATGCCCCCGTGCTTTTGGCGAAAACAGGCAAAACAAAAAGGAAAGATACTAAAACGACGCCGATCCGTCCGACGCCGTTACGAATTCGATCACGATAAAAATTAGACATTCAGGATTCCCATAAAACAAACTTAACGTTCGGTCACAACAAGTGGTTTCACAACTATACCACTAGCCCCCGATGGTAATCGGGGGTTCGTTTCTTAAGCGTACGAAACCGCTTCTATCAAAACATTGGATTCTAGCCTCTGTTACAGCGCAAGATCAACTTTTTTATTGCCGAATATAGAGATAAGTCGGCAGGACCCCGCAAACCCTTAAACTCCAAACCCCCAAATAGCCGAAGAATCTAATACTAGAAACTCTTTGGTCATGGTTCAAATGCCATTGCATCTGGGCAACAAGAGTGTTATGATCTACGCTTGTTTTCTAGAAATACTTTATATGAAAGGACATCCAGTCATGGCTGGAAAAATTAAATTACTAACGACGGGACTGATAATAATGGTTCTGGCTTCGGGTTGTGTCATTCAACGAAAATATAACGCAAAAGACCTCTATGAACGCGGTCTGACGGATTATTACGCCGGGAATTACAGCACCGCCGCCGGCAATTTCAAATGGGCTTTGGACTTGAAAAAGGAATATTCCGGTCCCATGATCGGTCTGGCCCAATGCCAACTTCACTTTGCCCGGGAAAGTTTCACCAAAAAAAATGTCGGTGCCGCCCTGCAAAACCTGGAAGAAGGGATGTACTGGATAAATCTTGCCGTAGATGCCGATCCGGGCAATCCGCAGGTTACCGTGGTCAGGGTTGAAATTCTCAATCTCAAGGGTGAAGTCGAACAGGCGCTAAAGACCGCCAGATGGGGTGTCAATGTGCAGGGGCCCAATCCCGCCAGTTTGCTTCTGATGGCCAAATCCTACACCGATGTCGGCGCGTATGACGAAGCCGAAGTCGCTTATAAACAAGCCATCGCCGTTGATCCGAAAAACGTCGATGTTCGCGTCAAGACCGGTCAGTTTTATGAAAAAATTGGAAAACGCGACCTGGCCCTTCAGCAATACGAGGAAGCCTATCGACTGGACCCGAACAACTCGGATGTCCAAATCCGAATCACCGCCCTGAGCGGCAGTACACCGGAACCTGGCCCTGAAAATCCTTAAACGTTATGTGCCACGAAGGGCTTGCCCGCTGTGTCTTAACGAACACGGCCGGACAAGCCGACCTTGGCGCATGGATAAGATATTTCTTTAAGGGGACAGGTTTTAAATGTTCACCCGCGAAACCAAAATCGGTTTGATTGCGACTTTTTCCACCATGACGGCATTTGCGTTTTCTTCCAATGCCATTCCGCCGCTGGTTACCACAATCGCCAACGATTTTCATATTGAATACGCCACTTTCGGCGGATACGTGGTGATGCTTCAATTTACATTTTTCGCCCTCGCCTCGCTTTGCGGCGGATGGGCGGCCCATCGTTTTGGCTTCTCTAATCGAAGTCTGGTCATTACGGGTATTTTATTTCTGGCAATACTTTTGATGGCCGGATCGACTTTTCCCAATTTTAAGTGGTTTATCTTCTGGGCCATTCCCCTGGGATTTGCCGGTGGGTTGGTGGAAACCTTCGGTGCGATCATGATCTGTCGCTTCGGAGGACCGCAGTCCAGCAAAATGTTAAATTTCGGGCAGGTATTTTTCTGCCTCGGCGCCATCATCGCCCCCACACTAATCGCGTTTATCCTCGGTTATGGGTTTTCCTGGCGAGTATCTTTTCTTGGTTTGGGAATTTTGATCCTTGTTATTGGGATATGGTTCATTTACCAAACGCGAACGCTCAAGGAGCCAACCTGGGAAATGACGGATATCGGACATAAAAATTCCGATGCCTTTGCACCGACCGTCAAAATTCCCCTTTTGTCCGACCCCTTGCTTTATTATTTATGCGGCGCGCTTTTCACCTATGTGGCCGTCGAAGGTTCGATCATCGTCTGGGTGGCTTCCTACTTTGAAAAAAATCTCGGCCTACCGGCCAAGGATGCCGCCTGGCGGCTAAGCGTCTATTGGGCGGGAATGCTGCTGGGCCGGTCGCTGATCCTGCTTCTCCGCGGTCGATGGACGTTGTGGCCCGCGCTCCTGGCCGCAAGTACCGGGATGATGCTCAGCAATATAGTCTTAAGTTTCAAATGGGGTCCCCTGGCCGCGACCATCCTTGTGCTTGTGGGTGGATTACTCGCCGGTCCCCTCTGGCCGACGATTGTAACCATGAGTCAACAGATGCGCAACTCCTCGGCCTTTACCTCCTGTGTGATCGGCATAGGCGCGCTCGGGGCGGCCTTTGGACCGCTTTCAAGCTCCTATGTCATAAAATACCTCGGCACCAAATACTTTTTCCCCATCCTCGCGGCGGAGGGGGTGGTTTTGATTACCTTTATACTCAAAGCCAGATCATACAAATCTTCATAAACGGCTTTGACTTTTGGTGGCGGGGTCCGCGATCATTGAACCTGTCAAAGCCTGTTATTCAATAATGACCGACCCCACACCTTTCGGAAGCTCCGGGGCAAATTCATGTAGTTGTCGGCGCAGTTTTTTCGCTTTTTCGGCGTCGGGGGCGTAGAAGGAGACGTGGTCGCCGCTGCAAACCACGTTTCCGGAAATGGTCCACTGGCCAGCCCGGACCCACTGGCGGGGAATACTGTGGCGGAACCAGTGATCGTAAATGATCGCCAGTTCCATTCCCTTCTCCCGCGTCAGTCGAGCCAGGTCTTCCTCCCTTGGCCGATGTTGCCTCCAGATTTTCGCCGACTCCAGATCGGCCAAGCCGCACAAATCGATGACGTGCGACCCTGAAAAATACGCCATTGCCCCGATGTCGTTCACCGCAACCGGTTTGCCCGCGTAATACCGCTGGGCGAACCGTGCCATTTGGCACTGCTGCTGGTAGATGTTCCGGCTCGCCTGCGGCGTCCACGATAGCGCCACCAAACTCCGCCCCACCAATACCACCGCCATCAACAAAAACATAATCCCCATCCCCCGGAAATTCGGACGGCCACCTTTTTCAAAAACCCGGGCAACCCGGTGGGGAAAATAATCGTAAACGCTAAAGCTAAGGACGAGCAATCCCAGCACCATCAGGTACGCCTCGTACCGGAAAAACCCTCCCTGCCTAGCCGAGACCAGGTGCACAAACATCGTTCCCGTTGTGATCGCCAGCAGGCTGTTCAGAGGCCGCCACAGGGACTGGCCCTTCCGAAGGCGATACACCAAAGACCCCGCCACCAGGCCCAGCAACAAGTACACATGGAAACTGTCGGTACGGAAAAACTGGTGAACGAAACCTTCCGCAAACCTCCACAGCCCCCGGACCGTCCACGCAACGTTCTTCTTTTTCAGGAGAACCGTGTTGGGTAAAAAGAACCACCCGCGACTTGCGGAGGCCCAGCCGTAAATGACGACGGGAAGTGCGCCAAAAAACAACGTCCCCACCGCAACCCACACCCGCTTTCTGGCCAAAAACAACCCCGCGACGATCACCACCAGGAACGCCCCCTCATACCGGATCAGGGTGGCCAGACTTGAAAGTAAAAACAAGCACGCCAATTGCCGATGGGAAATCCGCTCTTTTCCCAGCAAGGTTGCGGCCAGGAAAACCAACCCCACGTTGATCAGCATCTGGAGCGTGTGCTCCATGCCGACAAAAATCAGCGCGGGAAGCGGAACCAGAAAGACGATCCCCAATAGCGCCCACCGCGTGAACCGAACCGAACCCGTGTACTTCATCAGCGCCCGGTACGCTGCATACAAGACCCCGCCCGCCGACAGCAGGTTCAACACCAGCGGAACGTAATACCCGTCGCCCAGAACCCGCTGGATCCCCGCCACCAGTAACGTCCACAGCAACGATGAGGACGAGGAGGTAAACCCCCGCGCGTCGATCCCCCAGACGCCCTCCAGGACCAGCGTGTTCGCCATCGCCAAATGAATGTACGCGTCGTCCTGAACGTAAGTGAAGTTCCCTTCCGTCATCCACAACCCCGCTCCGCCGATAACCAGGACCGTGACTCCCAAAGCCATCATTGAAACGACCAGAGGATGCTTGAGCCAAACCCAGCGACCCGGTTCAAGACCTTCCATTGACTTGGAGGAAGTAACGCCGATGGAATTCTCCGTATTTGTCTGAATCATGAAACGTGTCCTTATGTTACTCAAACTGACCGATTACTTTTTGGTCCCGGCTGGGGCGGAAGTTTTTAGCCCACCGCGTGAACCGTGGGAATCTGTAATCAACACTCATCAGCCCCCAAGGGGGACGATACAATTCTTCCTGGTCTTCTTTCTGTCGCCCCATCCGGGGCCGGATCGTCTTTGATCCACCATTTCCATCCATCGAATTTTGATTCTAAGAATTCAAAAACTGGCGAGCAAGGGAAATATTGTTCGGTCTACAGTCTATTTTTTCATTCCATCATTGCAAAATGAACGTTCAGATATTATAAAATATCATACGATATGGTAAAACAATATGACATCAAAACGATCGACGGCCTTTCCGAGCGGGAGGCGGCCCAGCGGCTTTTGAAAGATGGTTTTAACGAGCTTCCATCCTCCAAACCTCGAAATATTTTTAATATCGCACTGGAGGTTGTTCGCGAGCCGATGTTTTTGCTCCTGGTGGCGGGCGGGGCGATTTATATGATTTTGGGGGATGTCCAGGAAGCGATTATGCTCCTGGGGTTTGTCTTCGTGGTGATGGGGATTACGTTTTACCAGGAGCGCAAGACCGAAAGGGCGCTGGAGGCTCTTCGGGATTTGTCCAGCCCGCGGGCGCTGGTAATCCGAGACCGGGAGCAACGTCGTATTCCCGGCCGGGAAGTGGTTCGGGATGATATCCTGGTTTTGGCGGAGGGCGACCGCGTTCCCGCCGACGCTGTGGTCCTTTCCTGCTCGAATTTATCGACCGACGAATCGTTGCTCACCGGAGAATCGGTGGCGGTGCGGAAGATTCCGTGGGATGAAAAAATGGAAATGGGTCGTCCGGGCGGGGATGATCTTCCATTTATTTATTCAGGAACGCTTGTGGTCAAGGGTCAGTGTATCGCCCGTGTGGCATCAACCGGGATGCAAACCCAGATGGGAAAAATCGGCAGGGCTTTGCAAACGGTGGAGTCTCAGGATTCGCCTTTGAAAAAGGAAACTCGCCGGCTCGTGCGAATTCTGGCCCTTTTGGGATTAGTCCTGTGTGTCATTGTGGTCGTTAGTTATGGTCTGACGCGAGGTAATACTCGTAAAGACTGGCTTGACGGTTTTTTAGCCGGAATCACTCTGGCGATGGCCATGATGCCGGAGGAATTTCCCGTTGTTTTCACAATTTTTCTGGCATTGGGGGCTTGGCGAATCTCTCGAAAGCGAGTCCTGACCCGGCGGGTTCCCGCGGTTGAAACCCTGGGTTCCGCCAGCGTCCTGTGCGTCGATAAGACCGGCACGCTGACCCTTAATCGCATGTCGGTAAGCAAACTATTTGCCCGGGGAGAATTTCTGGATATCCATCCCGACAAGCCCGAGCGTCTTCCCGAACAGTTTCATGAAAACGTGGAATTCAGTATCCTGGCCAGTCAGCGCGATCCTTTCGACCCGATGGAAAAGGCCCTGCGGAAACTCGGCAGCGATACCCTGGCCCAGACGGAGCATCTTCACGACGATTGGACGCTGGTGCAGGAATATCCTCTGTCGCAGCACTTGCTTGCTCTGTCGCATGTGTGGAAATCTCCCGACGGGCAGGATTATGTCATCGCGGCGAAAGGCGCTCCGGAGGCGATTGGTGATTTATGCCATTTAAACGCGGTCCAAATGACGGACTTATCGAAACATGTAAGCCAGATGGCAGGTGAGGGTCTCCGCGTGCTCGGAGTGGCCAAGGCCCATTTTCGCATCAAGGAACTTCCGGGCGAGCAGCACGATTTTAAATTTGAATTCCTGGGACTCGTCGGTTTTGCCGATCCGGTTCGCCCGAATGTCGCCGAAGCGATCAAGGAATGCTACCAAGCGGGTATCCGGGTGATTATGATCACGGGCGATTATCCGGGGACGGCCCAGAATATCGCCCTGCAAATCGGTCTCGTGCCCAACGATGATTTTATCACCGGCGTGGAATTAGACAAAATGAACGACGCTGAACTGAAAGAGCGGGTGAGAACCGTCAACATTTTCGCCCGCGTCGTTCCGGAGCAAAAACTCCGTCTCGTCCAAGCCCTCAAAGCAAACGGCGAAATCGTGGCCATGACCGGCGACGGGGTCAACGACGCCCCCGCTCTTAAAGCCGCCGATATCGGAATCGCCATGGGCGGTCGCGGAACGGACGTCGCCCGCGAGTCTTCGGCACTGGTCCTTCTGGATGACGATTTCTCCTCGATCGTGCAGGCCGTCAAAATGGGCCGACGGATTTTCGATAACCTCCAAAAAGCAATGGCATATATTTTTGCCATTCACGTTCCCATCGCCGGAATGTCTCTGATTCCAGTGCTCTTCAAATGGCCCCTGGTGCTATTTCCTGTTCACATCGTGTTTTTGGAACTGATCATCGATCCCGCCTGTTCGCTCATTTTCGAGGCGGAACCCGATGAGGCTAACGTAATGAGCCGCCCACCGCGAAAATTGAGCGAGCCTCTATTCAGTAAACGCACCGTGTGTATAAGTCTGCTCCAGGGACTTAGCGTATTGCTGATTATTTTAGCTGTGTTCCTCACCGCTCGTTACTGGGGACACAACGACCGTGAAGCCAGGGCCCTTGCGTTCACCACGCTGATCATCGCCAACCTGGGTCTGATCCTGATTAATCGCTCCTGGACCCGTACGATGTTCTCCATGCTGAAATCGCCCAACCGGGCTTTATGGTATGTCTTAGGCGGGGCCATGATCTTTCTGGGGCTGGTTCTTAATATTCCCTTCCTGCGCAACCTGTTCCTTTTCGAGAAGCTTGGCCTGAATGATCTGGTCATTTGCCTGGGGGCAGGCATAGTGAGCATCATCTGGTTTGAATTTCTTAAAATTTTAAACCGGCGGCGAAATTCATCGACGCTCTGAGAATCATTGCCGACTCACACCAACTGCAAGGCACGGATTTTCCGGCAGGCACGGTCAACGGCGGGAAGGAAATATTCCTCGGCCACGTTGTCCCATCCCATGTGACTGGCGACGCTGTAGCCCTTCTTAATATACCAATCCATTTCGGTGTTATTTTTTGGTAAACGTCGCAATATTTCCTCAGCCAGTTTTCGGGCGACCCGCTGTTCGATCTGGTTGCGTTTCACTTGATCGATCCGCAAAAGATCATCCACCTCCATCGCCGGTTCATCCAGTTCGGTATAATCGGCGAGGATTACATTGGCGACTGGTTCCGAATTGCTGATGGTATTGACAAAGCCGACGCACCCGCAAACGTTCGTCACCACGCAAATGCCGCCGTACGTCAGAGGTTCCAACTGGGCGATCCCAAACGGTTCATAGACCGATTGACCGAACTCCACGTCACTGCCGCGACGGATGTCCAGAAATTCCGTATCGACCGGCATCTGCGTTCCGCACGTAAACGGATCAAAACCAAACTGGTTGATCAAAAGAACCTTGAGATTCCGAGCTTTGGCGTTAAATTCCTGGATACCCGTATAAAGTGCGGCTTCCCCTCCGGAAAGATCCGGAAGTCCTTCGCGGTGAGCCACAGGCCATTTCCACCAATGCTCCATATGCAAGATATCTTCGCGCCGTCGACGGGGTAATTCCGTGGTCAAAAAGTACATCACCCCCGTTTTGTTCTGCTGGCGAAACGCCCGTTCAATATGCTCAAGTACCCGCAAATCACGCCAAAGACCCTTGCTGATGTTCAGACGCGAGACGTGGGTAAAGATATAATCAGGCCGGTAATCCAGCAATACTTCGCAGTACCGCTGCAATCGGGTCTTGCTCACCAATTTTTGTTGTAAATCAATCTGGGTCGAAGGGATACCGTTGTAACAAAGGTCGATATCCACGTGCCCGAATTCAGGCTCGAGGAATCGCAGTTCCTTGATGACAAAGTCCCCCACCGCCATGATATTGTCGCAATATTTACTCGCGGAGACCAGCGCGTGTTTGAAAAAATGATCCTGCGGTCCGAAAATATCCTCGAGGTAAAAATCTTCACGCCGCGCGGTTCGAAGCACATTATAAAACATCGTATCATGCCCGGGATGATCTTCAACAATCTTGCGAATCGTCGCCACCTCGTGGGCATAGAAGACCGTTCGATAGTTCGTCCGTTCGCTCAGGATCGCCGCCAGCGCGGTCGGCATTCCCATAAATTCGTGGGCCACAATCACGCAATGACCATCGGTGGGAACAGCGCCAATCGTTTCAATCGCCGCCAGGGCCGGAGGAGCCAGTTTCACATATTGCTCGTAATCCCAGCTCGTTTCATATTTAAGCGATTCGATTCCAAAGTGTTCCCACAGTTTTCCTTTGAACGCATTAATAGGCCCGTGATCGATACGGGTAATGTCAATTAATATAACTTCCGGGGAAACCCGAAGCCCAGTGTCCCGATTTACAAAATGCCGGTGACCATAAACGATCCCGACATTAAACTGGTCTTCAACCTTGCGAAACTTGGCGGCCCATTCACTGCGAACAAATCCATCGACCGAACTGTACAGAACTTCGCCGTCCTTTCCCAGACGAGTTTCCGCCGATCCTTGCAAGCTGAACAACGGACAAACAAATATGGTTCGATCTACCTTGGCATTATATACGGCACTGGTAACCAGCCCTTCCAGAACGGCGCCGATTCCACCTACTTTTTCAACCGCCTCATGCGTTACGTGAACTACTGATCGCATCTTCTCTCCTTCAAGCCGATACCCTCCATTACGCCCAATAAAAAAACACTCCCCAGCTATTTATCTTGTAAACACCTGTATTTCATCTATCGGCTTGTCGTTTATTCAACGTTAATTATTGCAGTATTGTCATATCCTATTTTATCGGACGATGGGTCATAAGTGCATTAAATAAAGCTCGATAAATAAAATTGAAGCCTCGTTAAAAGAAAATCTTATCTTGAAGTATCCGATCATCCTGCGTATCTTAAAAAACAGTAACCGTCAGACCCCTTTGTGCCACGGTCGGCTCGTCCGACCGTGCTTTTAAGATACGGCTGGACAAGCCAGCCGTGGCACAATGACAGAGGGGGCTGAACGGTTACAAAAAACAGAATACAAAAGGATTATTTTATGCTTTTAAGAGAAAAACGACATGTATCAACCACCACCTGGCCGGATCGGCATGAAGGCACGTTTCGGGAGTTGGGAAATTGTTTAAATCGCTTCGGCATTTCTTCGCCGACGGTCCTGGAGGTCGGTCCGGGGGCAACGACAACCCTGTTACGTAATCAACTGGCCTCCGGCGAGGGACAAAATCTTTCCTGGCTGGCAAACCATTACCGGGCGGTTTTGAGAAATTTGGATGGATTACTCCGGCGAATTCCGAATATGCCGTTATGCTCGTATGAACCCGGTGAACTTCAAGAATTTCTCCCAGCAGGAGCAAAACTGATCGTAACCGACATCAGCCCAGCGGTCATTGCGGCGATCCAAAAACAATATCCTCGCGTGGAAGCGAACGTGTTTGACTTTTCGATCAACGCATACCCCGTGCCGGTGGACGTGATTGTCTGCCTTTGCGTTTTGGTTCGTGCCCAGGAACCGAAAAAAATATGGGTCAACCTTTATCGTTCCCTGAAAGCCGGAGGATTGCTCGTCATGGACAATCGCAGTTGCACCACCTTCGGTGATCCTGATCTTCCGCTAAAAAAAATGTCCAGCCAGATTTGGCAAAAATCTGACAATACCAAAAGGGAAGGTGTAATGTGAAACGCGATGATAATTGGCGATTTAATTTGGCAATCCTTCTGGTCGTGCTATCCGGTATCTTTTACCTGCTCCACTATTTAATTTTTAAGGACCGTTATTATATTTTTTACTATCCGTTGCTGGACATCGCCTTTCTACCAATTCAGGTTCTGTTAGTCACTATCGGCGTCGATCAAATCCTAAACGCCCGCGAGAAGAAAAGCTTGCTTCAAAAGTTGAATATGGTCATTGGCACTTTTAACAGCGAGGTCGGCAGTGATCTGTTGCGATTGTTTCTCCAATTCGATAAATCTCCAGAAAATCTCAGCCGTCTGGCCAGCATCGATAAAGACTGGACCGACCAGAAGTTCTCTCGCGCTTTCCATGAATTACGGTCCCTGACGTATAACATCGACAGCCGACGTGGTGATCTGGATGCCCTGAAAAAATTGCTCATGACCAAACGCAATTTCATGCTCCGTTTACTGGAAAACCCCAATCTACTCGAACATGAGCGGTTTACCGAGTTGCTATGGGCAGTTTTTCACCTGACCGAGGAATTGACACATCGACCCCAGACCCTCCAACTGCCGGAAACCGACTCCGCTCACCTCTCCGGGGACATTCAACGGGCTTATGGCCTCCTCGTTGTTGAATGGCTGGTCTACATGCAGCACCTGAAGAACGATTACCCCTACCTCTTCTCCCTGGCGTTACGTACCACTCCGTTCGATACGTCTGCCTCGGTTATTATTACGCACGGCTAACCAAGACATGTCACGAATTAGTAAGAATTCCGTGAATTTCTCATGTTCTGCCATCGCGTTGAACACCGCCAATTGATACTTTTCGCTCTAATTTATTCCAACCCCTGTAGTGCCGGTCATTAATTCCACCACGTAGCTTTCCACGGATTCGACAATCCCGGTGGAATCTTTCCCTTCCGTTTTGGCCTGGGCAATTCGTCGGACGATCGCGCTTCCGACAATCGCGCCATCAGCCACCGTGCAGACCTGACGGACCTGCTGGGCTGTTTTGATCCCGAAACCGACCAGAACGGGAACACGGGAAATCTCTTTAATCCGTGCGACATTTTTCACCAGGTCGTCGGGTAATCGATCCCGTTCGCCGGTGATCCCGCTGATCGACATGTAATATAAAAATCCGCTGGCGGTTTTCGCAATCCGTTCCTGCCGGGCCGGCGGAGTATTGGGCGATATCAGCATGGACAGCCTCAAGTCCTTCGAGGCGGCTTTATCCGCTATAATCGGGGCTTCCTCCAGCGATAAATCCGGAATAATAAAACCATCGATCCCCGCCTGGCTTGAACCGCTGAGAAATTGATCGATTCCGATTTTGTACACAATCGATGCCGAAACCATAGCGATAATAGGAATGGCGATGGAAGAGCGTGCTTTGGCAATTTCATTCAGAATGGTCGCCACGGTTATCCCATCGGATATCGCCTGCGTAAATGCGGACTGAATCACCGGACCGTCGGCCACGGGATCAGTGAAAGGAAATCCCAACTCCACGCCCGCGATTCCGACTTTTTCAAGCCGTTGAATGATCTGGATGGTGGTTTTCATATCCGGCTGACCCGCGACGAGAAACGGAAACAGGCCCTTCCTTCCACTCGCCGATAATTCCGAAAATTTCCGATCAATTCGATTTGCCATTTTTCGTTTAAATCTCCATTTTAAATCATTTAACCGCAAAGGACGCAAAGTGAAGATTTATAAAAGAATTACCTTTGCGGTCTTTGCGGTTCCATTTCTATTTCTTCTTTCGTAGTTCATCGAGTCTCGCCACTTCCATGCAGTCTTTATCACCCCGGCCGGAAAGATTGATCACCAGCAGCTGATCTTTATCCAGTTTCGGAGCCAGTTTGACCGCGTACGCTACGGCATGAGCCGATTCCAACGCGGGGATAATTCCTTCCGTCTGCGACAGCAGCATAAAAGCGTCGATTGCCTCGTTATCGGTGACGGCGGTATATTCCACCCGCCCGATATCATGCCAGTGTGAATGCTCCGGGCCTACACCGGGATAATCCAGTCCCGCCGCGATGGAATGAACGGGCAGGGTTTGCCCTTCTTCATTCTGTAACACGTAAGTATACGTCCCATGCAGCACGCCCGGAGAGCCTTTGCTGATCGAGGCTGAATGCATCTGACTATCCAATCCATACCCCCCTGCTTCCACTCCGACCAGTTGAACCCTCGGCTCGTTGATAAAATCGTAAAATATACCCGCCGCGTTACTCCCGCCGCCTACACAGGCGATGCAAACATCAGGCAACCTTCCTTCCAACTCCACCATCTGCCGGCGAACTTCCTTGCCGATCACCGATTGAAAATCCCGAACGATCATCGGAAAAGGATGCGGCCCACCCACCGTTCCGAAGACATAATGCGTACCGTCAACCGATCCCAGCCAATCCCGCATCGCCTCGTTGATCGCGTCTTTAAGCGTCCGCTGACCGGTATCGACCGGGTTTACCTTCGCTCCCAGCAGTTTCATCCGGTAAACGTTCAACTCCTGCCGGCGGATGTCCTCGCTACCCATGTATATTTCACAGGTCAGACCGAAGACCGCCGCCGCGGTGGCTGTCGCCACCCCGTGCTGACCCGCTCCGGTCTCGGCAATCACCCTTTTTTTACCCATGCGAACCGCCAGGAGGGCCTGACCCAGTGTATTATTGATCTTGTGCGACCCGGTGTGATTCAAATCCTCGCGTTTGATATAAATCTTCGCTCCGCCCAGGCGGCTTGTCAGATTGCGAGCCAAATAGAGCTTGCTAGGCCGACCGGCGTAGCTGTCCAGGTACCAGTCCAGTTGTCGGGTAAACTCCGGGTCCTGTTTGGCTTTGGCATATTCCGCTTCAAGCTGCGTCAGGGCCGACATCAGCGTCTCCGGGACAAACTGCCCCCCAAAAAGACCATATCGACCGTGTTCGTCCGGTATGGAACCTTTATCTAAATTTTCCGACATCATCATCTTGCAAATCTCCAATATTTCGTTAGATTATATTAGATAATCAAAATATTGCCAGCCAAAGGCAATGTATTTTGGCGGCGATTCAATTTCTGATCGGAGGCACGCGATGATAAAAATGGCGAAAATTCTCTATCCGACCGATTTTTCCGACCTGTCGATGACGGCATTGAATTATGCAAAATCGTTCGCCCAACAGTTCGACGCCGAACTGCATTGCATCCATGTGGTGGATGAAGCCTACCAGTATTGGCTTTTGTTCGGACCGGACGGGGCGACGGTAGCTCCGAATACCCAGGAATTATTCGGTTTGTCCCAGGAGCAGATGAATAATTTCATCAAAACCAATTTATCCGACGTGCCCAAACTAAAAACCAAAATCATCACCGGAAAACCTTTTGTCGAGATTATCCAATATGCACGGGAAGAGCAGATCGACATGATCATCCTCGCCACCCACGGCAGATCGGGTCTGAAACACGTTTTGATGGGCAGCGTCGCGGAGCGCGTGGTGCGAAAAGCCCCCTGTCCGGTTCTCACCATCCACTCCGGGGAGCATGAATTTGTCCTGCCGTAGACAATCGGGGCAAAATTTTGCCCCCTCAATCATTCGGGATATTCAAACACCTCGTCGATTTTCACCTCAAAGATTTTGGCAATGCGAAACGCCAACATCAACGAGGGGGAATATTTTCCCGCCTCGATCGCGATAATGGTCTGACGGGTCACTCCCGCCTGCTTCGCCAATTCCTGCTGTGTCATCTCGCCATGATCGAACCGCAGCCGTCGGATTTTATTTTTAATTTCAGGATTCGTCATGAACTTCCCCCCGACGGTAGAGAATAAGCACCGCGATGGACCTGCCAACAAAAAGAGTTATACCGCCTGCCGCTACGATTAAAGGCAGCACGTGAATTGATATGGTGGTTTGGCCCTGGCTTCGACAGACTTCCCAGACAATCATACACGCCGCCACAAAAACACCGTAAGAGGTCCACGCTCCCGCCGCGGTTGCGGTTTTTTGGATCGCTTCATCGCGTTCGTCCGTCTCCACTTCGTCAGGATCATGTTTTTTACGAAACAACGTATGTCCCAAACCTGAAAAGCCAATGAGTCCAAAGGCTGCCGGGGCTGCACGTATACCGATCAGGGGAATCAGTATCAGAAAACAGATAACGGAAATAATAATTACCGCCAGCATAAACCACGCTCTTTTTTGTTCCGGTACCATAAAAATCTCCTATACACACAAACAAGGTAACGTTTAACCAACATAATGTAATATATTTTTTACATCATGTCAACTAAATAATACCATAGAATGTGATATTTTTTCTTTTAAAGATTGGGCGATTTGTACTTCCACCTTTTATTTTTAAGATATTGAGAACTCAAGACTTATGTTTGCGGATAAGGCCACCCGTTGTAAGGTTGGACGAATTCCCATTCCTGTTTTTCCAATCGTTCTTTGATCGGATTATTTTGAATATATCCAACCACTCGTCGAATATCATCGGGAGTATGCAGATATATTACATAAACCCTCTGCGACCAAAGAGGATGATTTGGAGAAATACCGTTCCAATGATTTATCTCTTCGCGGACCTCACCAGCGAGTATTTTCCACATTGTTTGACCGTTATCCCGATGTCTCCGCACACAAAGATGCACATGATTGGATAAAATCGCACACCCCCAGACCGTATATTTTCGTTTCCGAATCACTCGCGAAAACGCATTAGCGATATCGTTTCTCATCCCCTGGTCGAACCAAAAAGGTTCAAATTCCATTCGTGGGTTTGCTTGTTTGTAAAATTCCTTCACCTGCCCTCGCGGTGGTTGAATACGTTTTCGCCCTGGATGAATCGGTCCCAAATCCTCGAATTTCTTTTCTCTCAATTCCACCGATTCGCTTCCGCGGGGATCGTTCGCGATCCAGTGACCGTATCCTGTAAAGATAAGATGGTGCGCGAGGACGAGACGGTTTTTCGTCGTGAAACCTTCGCGAAGAGGTAAACCAGTCTGTCGATTCTTACCTTGATCCGAAATCGGTTTTTTGTCATAAAATGTCATGTCGTCTCCTCATTGGACGACATTATAAAGGAAAACCAAAGACCGATTCAATTCATTTCCATTAACTCCAAATCCCGCATTTTACGAAACAAACTCGTCCGGGAAATCCCCAACGCTTTGGCGGTCAGTTGACGATTTCCCTCGAAACGTCCCAACGCTTTTCGAATGATTTGTTTTTCCGTTTTAAGGATCAATTCCTCCAACGTCCCTGTTTGATCTGTAAAATTCTGACCGTCATCATTCGCTGGCGGTTCGATCATTTCGGCGGGTAAATCATCGGGAAAGATAATCTCGCTTCGGGTAAGCACCACCGCCCGTTCGATCGCGTTTTCCAATTCGCGAACATTTCCCGGCCAGCGATACCGCGCCAATAAGTTCATCGCCTCCGGACTGATCGATTGAATCGGTTTCTGATGCATCTGACTGAATTTTTCCAGAAAATGATTCGTCAATATCGGTATATCGCTGACCCGGTCACAAAGCGGCGACAAACGAATGTCGATAACATTTATTCGATAATACAAGTCCTGCCGGAATTTTTCTTCTTCCACTAATTTCTTGAGATTTTTATTCGTGGCGACAATGACGCGGACATTGACGTTGATGGTTTTATTCGAACCCACCGGCTCAAATTGCCGTTCCTGCAAAACACGAAGTAATTTGACCTGCAGGGCGGGAGAGGCGCTGTCGATCTCGTCGAGAAAAATCGTTCCTCCCTCCGCCGCCATAAATCGACCATGCTTATCCCCCACCGCCCCGGTAAACGACCCCCTGACATGCCCGAAAAGCTCGCTTTCCAACAAATTCTCCGGAAGAGCGCCGCAACTGACTTCGATAAAAGGTCCGTCCCGCCGCGGACTGCGCCGATGAATGGCATGGGCGACCAGCGTCTTACCGGTCCCAGATTCTCCGGTCACCAAAACCGTGGTCGAGGTCGATGCCACCGCCTCAATTAAGTCAAACACCTTCTGCATCTGCCGGTCCCGGCCGATTATTTCACAAAACCGATTCTGTTGCCGTAGTTGTTTCTTCAGCGCCGCATTCTCCGCCTGAAGCGCCTGCTGCTTTAATGCCCGCTGAATACTCATCCGCAATTCGTCATCAATAATCGGTTTGGTCAGATAATCATACGCCCCTAATTTAATCGCGTCGACAGCAGACTCAATCGACCCAAAGCCGGTAATCACCATCACCACTATCTGCGGATAATTCTCCCGCACATATTTTAAAAATTCCAACCCGTTGATGCTCGGCATATTCAGATCGGTAATGACAATCTGGATTGATTGACGGGAAAGTATTTTCTTCGCTTCCTGAAAATCATTTGCGGTAAATGCACCGTAACCATCCATCAACAAAAACTCCCCCAGCGAATCAAGAATAATTCTGTCATCGTCGAGGATCAGAATATTCGCAGTAACTTGACTTTGTATTGGAGGTTCCACTAATTTCATTTTAATATTTTCACTTTTCAATTTTCACTTTTCAATTTTTCTTTCCCCGCCACTGGAAGTTCCACAACAAAACGCGCCCCACCATTTGCCCCATCCTGCGCCAAAATCGTGCCACCATACAATTGAACAATCTCCCGCGAAATCGCCAAACCCAATCCCGTCCCCTCTCCCGCCGGTTTGGTCGTAAAAAACGGATCAAACAAATAATTGCGTTCCACCGGCAGTCCCACTCCTGTGTCTTCAAAAATGATCCGAACACATTTTCCTTCCATACGAGTGCTGATCGTGATCATCGCCGGGCACTCCGGTTCCCGACGCCTGCGTTGCACTACCGCATCAATCGCATTTTTCAGCAGATTACAAAACACCTGATACAGCCGCGTCCCTCCTGCGCGGGGCAGGTTTTCCGACAACATCGTGACAACACTCACCTCCGCCGTCTGAACCCGGGCCGTCAACGTCCGAATCGCCTGATCGAGCATATCATTGATCGAAACGCTCTCTATTGCCGATTGACCATGCCGCGAAAACCGAATCAGGTCCGATAATATTTCGTTGATCTTCCCCAACGCATCTCTGGCTGAAGAAAGGTACGCCGTCACTTTTTCCGGCGATTGCAGCACTTCCCCGTCATGCTGCAATCGTCGCAATGCCAGATTAATATATCGCATGGAACCATCCAGAGGATTATTGAGTTCATGGGCGATTTTCGCCGCCAGCCCCGTCATACTTTGAAGTTTGTCATTTTCCACATTTTGGAGGGACAACTCCCGGCCATACTCATAACCGGTCAGGTTAATCAAAAACACTTTCCCCCACCCCGCCGGTAACTCCAGCGGAATAACCCGAACTTGCGCCAAATACTTCTTTTCGCGGCAAATACATTCCAATTCCAAACCCGAAAGCTCGATGATCTTTGCCTCCCGACCCGCGGAAAAAACCAGTTCGGCAAGATCGATCTGCACCTGCGGACCGTCCAGAACCGGTAGTTCGCTCTTGCCGCCGCAAATTTCCTTCGCCGAATTATTGCAGGTCAGAACCGTCCCCTTCTGGTCTACCAACCAGTTCCAACCAATCCCCGCCTGCAAAACCGCACGGGCCAGTTCCAGCATTTCAGCACTGAATAAAATGTTTTTATCAGCCGTTTCCATAATTTAAACACCACGTACCATTTCTGTTACACGTGTCATTTCTGAACATCGGCACAAATACCCCCATGCTGAAACATCGGAGTTTAACGAGGCGATGTCACACCAACACTCTGCCACCCTGAAAAAATTTAAAAATCTCGTAGACAAATTGCCTCCATCTGCCACTATGTTAGTGAAGCGATAAACAAGGAAGCCTGATTGGAAAAAAAGAACGACACAACCCTGGTGGCGGCGGTGCTCGGCGGAGACAAACTATCGTATGCCGAACTATACGACCGTTACACCCCGCTGATACGGGCCATTTGTTACGACACCACACGAAATCTGACCGATGCCCAGGACTTGGCACAGGAAGTGTTTCTGAGGGCGTACGAAAAATTAGGTGAACTTCGTGATACGGAACTTTTTTCCAGATGGCTGATTGGAATTTCACGGATGTGTTGCAAGGAATGGCTTCGCGGGCATTTACAACTACGGAAACACCAAACCACTTTGGAACCTGAAAATTTGGAAACTAAAGAGATCTCAAATGACGGCCAAATTGAGGAACTGCGATCCGCCATTACCAAGCTCCCGGAAAAAGAGCGTTTAGCCCTGCATGCCTTTTACTTGCAGGAAAATTCGGTCGAAGACGCCTGTCGCACATTGGATATGTCGAAATCGGGCTTTTATCGCATCCTGGACCGGGCCAGAAAACGGTTGGCCAAACTAATGCAATCTCTGCCGGAGGACAAGCGATGAATTCGCCAATAGATGAAAAATTAAAACGCGTTTACGAAGTGTTCTATCACGACCATGATCGGCTCCGCGGGAATCTCCTGGGTTCACTTCCCGCCCAGCCGTGTGAACCTCCATTAAGTCGCAATGTTTTTAAACTATGGTATTTTTTGGGAGGTACAAAAATGAAACGCCAAATCGTAGCCGCCGCCATTGCCGCCGCAATTATGTTACTGGCCCTCAACTTCTGGCCTGTCAATTCGAAAGATGGTATTGCCTGGGCGGATGTAGTTAGGCAGATTCACGAAGTAAAGTCATTGGTCTGGGTATGGAATGAGGAGGAAATAGATTCAGCCTATTCGGCACCCAAGGTAAAGGGGAGGTGGAAGTGTTACTATAAAGATCCCGGCATGTCGCGGGAAGATCATTTTATAGTTGGAACAACTCAACCTTCCGTCTTGCCAGATGCTACGGAGCGATGTAACAGGATTAATATCCGTGGGATGACCCCAACGAAATCCAATTCTTACGATCTCGCCGTACTTGAAAAAAAGGCATGGATTCAAATCACGACGTTTTCACCTCCGATAACTAGATTGCCCACAGAGGCGATGGCAATATGGTCAAAGCTCGGCAGAATTACCTCGGATAAAACCTGTAAAATCGGCCATAAAGAGATTAATGGGATAGCATGTGTGGGTTTTGAGGCCCATATCAATGCGTTTGAACCCCGAATTCCGATGAAGGGAAAGGTACGGGTTTGGTCAGAGAAAGACACCGGCATTCCCGTGCTTGTGGAACTCCAATATCAAGCAAAAGGAGGAACATATATCTCCGGAACGACGATCGATCATATTCAATGGAATGCGGTTCTGTCGGATGATCTCTTCAAATTGCCAGACTTGAAAGGTTGGAAGGTTGAAGAGGTTCGATCCAGCTCGGAACAAGTATTCTTCTCCTGTACCCGGTTACGCAATGACATTCCGTTTCAAGTTCGACGAAAGGATGGCACTTTGATCTTGAACGTTGCGGATGTTTTTTCGATGAAAAAGGGAGGCATTTACACTACATTGACAAATGGGAAATTGAAGAAACAGGTCGAGGTATTTGCCGTTCTGAACCAGGAAGGGAGAGACAAAATTAAAAAAATTTGGGCCAAAGGACAAAATCTGGAATTGTTGGCGGACTTTAACGGAAAAAGTCAATCGGCAGGATATGTTCCCATTTCAAATAACGGCCCCGGGATTATGATTGATATCACCTCTATGAATATCACGCCGAAGGAATTCGAAGACAACTACCTGACCTCTGGAAATTAAAAGACCGCATCGATCATAAAAATATGAGAATGGCCACGTTATTAACGTGGCCATTCTTTGTCCGTTCGCGTAAATTCGTGTCAAAAATTCAATTCTGAAATAGGCACACGGCAGTAGCGTTTTTTTGTGTGAACCCAATTTATTTTGTTATAATAGCAAATAATTGGAGGTTTGAAAAAAATGGAAATCAATCGACGCGATTTTATGAAGGTTTGTGCCATCGCCGCCGGACAGGCGGTGATTACAGGCTGCGCGGGAAAGAATAAATTGATGGCCTTTAATAGCAATAAACAAACGGGCTTCCCCCGTCGACGGCTGGGGAAAACCGGACGCGACGTTTCCATCATTGCCCTGGGGGGGATGACAATGATCCCAATGGAACCGGCCCAGGCCAAAAAACTCATCGACGACAGTATTGAAAAAGGGATCAATTATTTCGATGTCGCCCCCACGTATGGCGATGCGGAATTAAAATTCGGACCCGCGTTGAAACCCTATCGGGACCAAATATTTCTCGCCTGTAAATCCACTCACCGCGACCGCCTGGGAATTGAAAAAGAAATAACCAATTCCCTCAAACGTCTGGAAACGGATCATCTCGATCTTTACCAGCTCCACGCCATCGCGGACGTGGAAAAAGACGTTCATGCCGCCCTCGGTAAAGGCGGAGCCATGGAAGCCATTCTCGAAGCACGGAAAAAAGGATTAATCCGCCACATCGGATTTACCGCTCACTCGCCCGAGGCGGCACTGGCGGCCATGAAGGAATTCGATTTCGACACAATGATGTACCCAATCAATTTTTGCACCCACTTTCGCAACAGGTTCGAAGTCGAACCACTCGCCCAAGCCAAAAAACGCGATATGGGAATCATCGCCATTAAAGCCCTCGCCAAACAAAAATGGCCCAAAAACGCCAACCACTCCGAATACGCAAACTGCTGGTATGAACCCCTGACCAAACCCGAACAGGCGAGACTCGCTCTCTACTGGACACTATCCCAGGGTGTGACATTAGCCATTCCGCCCGGAGACGAAAAGATTTACCGATTGGCCATAGACTTCGCTCCTCATAATCAACCATTAACCCACAACCAGGAAGCGGAACTCAAAACTTTAGCTGAAAATCTCGATCCGATATTTCCACTAAAACCTGGTTAAAAAGGAAACCGGCTGTATTGCTTTTAACCTTTGGAAAAGATCGAGATTTACAAATTGCAATTTCGGCTCTCGACAAGTATGATTCTTTGCATTCACTTTTATGGTAGGAGAAAACTCATGGCAGCAAAATCGAGTAAAGCAGAGGAAGCGGTGGAAAGTGCGGGTAAAAAAATCGCCGAGCGAGAACAGAAGCGCGATGACGTGCTAAAACACGCCCTGCAGCAGATCACCAAGGTCTACGGCAAAGGGGCGATCATGCGGATGGACGAGTCGGAAATAGTGGGGATCGAAGGGATCAGCACGGGATCACTGGGGTTGGATTTAGCTTTGGGAGGCCAGGGGATTCCCAAGGGTCGGGTCAGCGAACTTTACGGCCCGGAATCGTCAGGCAAAACGACGCTGGCGCTATCGGTCATCGCCCAAGCTCAGAAGATAGGCGGAGTGGCGGCATTTGTCGACGCGGAACACGCACTGGACCCGAGCTGGGCAAAACGGGTGGGTGTGAAACTGGAAGCCCTTCTGATTTCGCAGCCGGACACCGGTGAACAAGCGCTGGATATAACGGAAATGCTTGTGCGAACCAACGCGGTCGATGTGATTGTTGTCGATTCTGTGGCGGCACTTATCCCCGAAGCCGAGATCAAAGGCGAAATGGGCGACCAGGTGGTCGGGATGCAGGCACGGTTAATGAGCAAGGCCCTTCGCAAGTTGACCGGAGCCATTCAGAAATCCAAAACGGCGGTGGTTTTCATCAACCAGTTGCGAATGAAGATCGGCATCGGTTACGGAAACCCGGAAACAACTTCGGGCGGGATGGCACTTAAATTTTACAGTTCCGTCCGCGTGGACCTTCGGCGGATCAGTTCTATCAAGGAAGGCGAACGGCTCACCGGCAACCGAGTGCGTGGAAAAGTGGTGAAAAATAAAGTAGCCCCCCCCTTCCGAACGGCTGAATTCGATATCATGTTTGACCGCGGAATCACTCCCGAAGGCGATATCGTCGATCTGGGCGTGGAAAGCAAGGTCATCGACAAGAGCGGATCGTGGTTCAACTTCGGAGATACCAAGCTGGGCCAAGGCCGGGAAACCGCCAAGCAATTCTTGCGCGAAAACCAGGACATTATGGCCAAGATTCGCGAGGAGATTATCGCCCGTCGAGCCGAGCTGGAAGAGACACTTTTGACCGGAACACACGAGACGACTACAGAATGATATAATACAAATATGATATGCAAAAACCGGAGACCGTAAGATGAACATACCCCATCCTATTCCTTATCAAGGTAGCAAACGCCGTCTTGCTGCTTTCATCTTGCGCTTTGTTCCGCCTCGATGCAATCGTTTGGTTGAACCTTTTGCCGGTTCATCTGCGGTCTCTTTAGCCGCGGCCTATCATACGAAGGCACAAAAATTTCTCCTAAACGACATAAACTCCCCGTTGATACAACTTTGGGAGCAAATCATCAACAACCCCAAGAGCATTGCTTTCAAGTATCGAACCCTCTGGAACCAACAAATCGGGCGTGAAAAAGAATTTTTTAACGAAGTTCGCGCAACGTTTAATAAAACGCAAAGGCCTGATTGTTTTCTGTTTCTCTTAGCTCGCTGCGCCAAGGCGACCATTAGGTACAACTCGAAAGGTGAATTTAACAATAGCCCCGACAATAGGAGAAAAGGTACCTGCCCAGATACGATGGAAGACAATATCTTACGGGTATCAAAGCTTCTTCGCGGCAAAACGGAAATCACCTGCCGGGATTTTCGAGAAGTCTTGAAGTCAGCGAATTCCACGGATTTAATCTACATGGACCCCCCCTACCAGGGAGTCTGCGGAGACCGAAATCATCGGTACATTGGCGGGATAACACATACTGATCTTATCGAGTCTTTGGAACTCCTGAATAAAAAAGAAAGCCTTTACGTCCTAAGCTATGATGGGAAGTCCGGAACCAAAACTTACGGCAAACCCCTCCCCACCCATCTTAAATTGAAACATCTTGAGATTGAAGTCGGTCGGTCCTCGCAAGCCACTTTGTTGGGCCAAAATGTGAGAACATACGAATCCATTTATTTGTCCCCTGCATTGACAGGCCTAATCGACCTTGATGCCAAAACTATTCCTTTTTCCGCTCCTCGCCGGATCGCAAACCAACTTGTTCTTTTTGGATAATTTGCATGCCAAAAAATAAACTCCCTCAGAATTTCCTCGATCTACTTAAAACGGTTAAAGCAAAACGTCCCCGAACCGTTATCGAACATATATTGAAACATGGCGTCATCACCACCGAAGAGTTGGAATCTAAGTACGGTTATGCCCATGCCCCACGTGCCGCGAGAGATGTTCGGGAACTGGGAATCCCTCTGGAAACCATCCGCGTTAAAAATTCGGAAGGCAGAACCATCGCCGCTTATAGGTTCGGAGACCTTCAGAAAGTTCGCGCTGATACGCTGGAAGGGCGAAAGGTATTTTCAAAAGCCTTTAAAGAATCCCTGATCTCAAAAAATGGATGCCGATGTTTTATCTGTCTGGGAAACTTTGAGGACCGGTATCTCCAGATCGATCACCGCGTCCCCTATGAAGTGTGTGGGGATCAGGGAACGTGCGAAAGAAAGGCCGAGGACTACATGCTTATTTGCGGCTCTTGTAACCGGGCAAAGTCCTGGTCCTGTGAGCACTGCCTCAATTGGTTGGAGGAAAAATCGACACTTCTTTGTCAGACCTGTTATTGGGCAATCCCCGAAAATTATAAGCATATCGCACTGAAGGCCCTTAGAAGAGTTGACATTGTCTGGTCCGGGAACGAAATCAAACTCTATGAAAAATTGAAAGATCGTGCGCAAACCTTGGGTAAGAATATTCCCGATTATGTAAAATCGATTATTCATGATCATGTTGATTGGTAAGAGGATTTTTGGTAAAATAATGGGTTTAAACATGGTTTACGGTAATGCGAATATGAAAAGAGAAACTTATGCCGTTGAGCAAGAAAATTAGGTCCGAGTTTATTAAATATTTTGAAAAGTTGGATCATACTTTTGTTCCCTCCTCACAGGTGGTGCCGAAGGACGATCCGACCCTGCTCTTTGCCAACGCGGGGATGAACCAGTTCAAGGATGTCTTTCTCGGAATCGGTACCCGTCCTTACACCCGGGCTGCCAATACGCAAAAGTGCATCCGGGTCAGCGGAAAACATAACGACCTGGAGCAGGTCGGAACCGATACGTATCATCATACCTTTTTTGAAATGCTGGGAAACTGGTCGTTTGGCGACTATTTTAAAGCCGATGCCATCGCATGGGCCTGGAAATTGCTCACGCAAGTTTGGGGCTTGCCGAAAGACCGGCTCTATGCCACGGTTTTTGCTGGTGATGAAAACTTCGGGCTGGCACAGGATAACGAAGCGATCGAATTGTGGAAGAAAGTTACCGATATCGATCCGACACACATTTTACCGTTCGGGCAGGACGATAATTTCTGGCAAATGGCCGACACCGGGCCCTGCGGACCGTGCAGTGAAATCCACATCGATCTGACGCCCGACAAAAGCGGCGGAAAACTCATCAATGCGGGCGATGCCAGGGTCATTGAAATATGGAATCTGGTATTCATCCAATACAATCGCGATGCCAACGGCGGACTCGATCCTCTGCCCGCCAGGCACGTGGATACGGGAATGGGACTCGAACGAATCTGCGCGGTAATCAAACATCTGGATGAACTCAAAAGCGGAAAAGTGGCTGCGATTTCAAATTACGGAACGGATCTTTTTGTTCCGATCATCGCGCATATCGAGGAAATCACCGGCTGCAACTATGGCCTCAAGCGAATGAATCTACCGGATCGATATGACAGCGACGATACCGAGAATATCGTCGATATCGCCTGCCGGGTCATCGCCGATCATATTCGCACACTAATATTCGCTATCGCCGACGGAGCCCAGCCTTCCAACGAAGGACGGGGCTACGTCCTCAGACGACTGCTCCGCCGAGCGGCGCGATTCGGGCGAAAACTCAACGTCCATGAGCCGTTCATTTATAAACTCGTGCCAACGGTAATCGAGATCATGGGCGGAGCGTTTCCTGAACTGGCAAGCAAAGCACAATTCGCAGCCGATACCATTCGCGGGGAAGAAGAAGCTTTCGGTCGAACGCTGGATCGCGGACTGGATATTTTTGAACTGGTGGCCGCAAAGGTCCAGAACACCGGAACGAAAACCTTCCCTGCCGAAGAAGCTTTCAAATTGTACGATACTTATGGTTTTCCGCTCGATCTGACGCAACTGATGGCCAGGGAGCGTGGATACTCTGTGGATGAAAAAGAGTTCGAGCGATTGATGGGACAGCAGCGGGATCGAGCCAGGTCGGCGGAGAAATCAACCACCGCCGCGATCAATGTTTCCGCGGACGTAAAACTTCCCCCGACAGGTGACAAATTCAAATACGGTCCGTCGATGAAACTCCAGGCACACCTTTTGGGCTGGCTTAAAGAAGGCGCCTGGTTCGATAGCGGGCAGATCAATTCCCCCGCCCAGGTCGATCTGGTTTTCGACCACTCGTGCTTCTACGGTGAACAAGGCGGCCAGATCGGAGATACGGGAAAAATTTCCACCGAAGATGCCGAATTCATTGTCGAAGAGACGATCCGGGTCAACACGGAGACCGTTCTGCATCGAGGAAAATTGGTAAGAGGAAAATTACAAGTTGGCCAACTGGCGGAACTCGCGGTCGACGCCGAGCGGCGAAACGATATCATGAACAACCACACCGCCACTCACCTTTTGCAGTGGGCCCTTCGGCAGGTCCTCGGCGATCACGTCAAGCAGGCCGGCTCACTGGTCTCGGATGAATACCTGCGGTTTGATTTTACCAATCCCAAGGCCATGACGGACGAAGAAATCCGCCATGTCGAAAAACTGGTGGTGGAAAAAATCGATTCGTCCCTGCCTGTAATCAGCCAGGAAATGCCCATCGGTGAATCCCTTAAAATGGGAGTCACCGCCCTTTTCGGTGAAAAATACGGCCAGGTCGTTCGCGTACTGGCCATCGGGGTTGATGATCCGGGCAATATCGCCGGGGCATTCTCGGCGGAACTCTGCGGTGGAACGCACATAAACAATACCGCCAAGATCATGAACTTTAAAATCATCCGCGAAGAATCGCTTCAGACAGGCGTTCGGCGAATTACCGCCCGGACGGGTCGCGGACTTCGGACATTACTGGGGGACCGGTATAATCTGGTCGATGAGTTATGCCAAACGCTCAAAGTCCCTTCCGATCAGCTCCAGGCGAGAGTAACCGCCCTGCTGGAGGACAATCGAAAACTCAAGAAACAATCGCAGTCCGGCCCCCCCGCCGCGGATTTAGGCGCGGTCACTGGGCAACTGTTGGACAAAGCTTTAAAAATTGATTCCGCCACTGTGGTCATCGGTGAATTACCGCATGCTCCGATCGATAAATTACGTTCACAGGTCGATTGGTTAAAGAAAAAGGCCCAGAGCCTGGTCACCGTGCTCGGTAGCCGCGACGGCGACAAGGTCCAACTCCTGGCCGCGGTCTCGGATGATTTGATCGGTAAAGGTTTATCCGCCGGTAAGATTATCGAAGAAATCGCGAAGATCGTCGGCGGCGGCGGTGGTGGGCGCGATCAGATGGCCCAGGCAGGTGGAAAAATCCCCGACAAGCTCCCCGAAGCATTGGCCCACGCGGAAAAAATTATACGAGAAAAATTGAACCAGTAGTGAGTAGTCAGCAGTGCATAGAAGACAAGAATTGCTTTCCCCTAGTTTGAAATTTGCATTTTACATTTTGTATTTTGCAATGATCTTTATTTCCGGCTGCGCCGTTCCTCAACCCGCCGGCAGAGGATCGCAATTTCTAATGCAGGAGCCGGAAGGCAAACGCAACTACTATCTCTACTTGCCGGCCACATATACCGCTAAAAAAAGCTGGCCGTTGATCCTGACCCTGCACGGCATGAAACCGTTCGACAGCGCCCCAGCCCAAAGCCGGGAATGGCAGAGCACCGCCGATCAATACGGCATGGTCATCGTGGCACCGGAGCTTTTGAATTCCGATCTTTTCATGCAATATCCCCTTCGAGATATCAACAGCAGCGTCAAACAGGACGAACATGAAATCATCGCCATTATGCAATATGTCACCACGCATTGTAACATCGACCGCAGCCGTATCTTCGCCACCAGCTGGTCCTCCGGCGGGTATATGCTTCATTACATCGTCAATCGCCATCCGGACATGTTCGCGGGACTGTGCGCCCGGGGAAGCTGTTTTTCCGAAGACCTTCTGAGCGTCGACAACGCCCGGCTGATGGCCCGACGCAATTTCCCCGTCATGATTTACTACTGTGAAAACGATTTGTCGGGAATCCAAAAAGAATCCAAACGCGCCGTGGAGTGGTATACCAACTTGGGAGTACCGGTAACCCGAACGGTTGTCCCGGGCAAAGGACATGTGCGGGTCCCTGACCTGGCAGCCGCGTTCTTTTCCAAAAATAGCGGAATGGCCAACCGAGTTCAACTGGTGGAAATCGAAACCAGCGGAGCCGTCGGTGTTACTCCATTCACCGTCAACCTATTGGCCAATTTGCCGGGAATCTCCTACAAGGATTATCACAATTACAAATTCTCCTGGTATGTGGACGATCAGTTACAGGATCAAGCCCAGGGCCGGGGCAAGCGAATGCTCTTTGCCACCATCGTCCAGATCGGCGTGCATAACATCAAAGTGGAGGTCCTCTCCCCCGAAGGACAAAAACTCCAAACCGCCATCCAAATCCGAGTACTGCCCGCCATGCCGAAGATGTGATCAAATCTTGGATCTTGGATTTTGAATTTCAAAAAGAGTTTTTAACCACAAACCATACCAATACTTACCGCCGAGCGCATTAATTAATCCATTTTCGTATCAGAAATTCTTTCTTATCTCCGCGGATGGAATCGCCGGTGGATGCTTTTGAGCCTTCGCTGATCGATATGCGTATAAATCTGGGTGGTGGCCACGTTGGCGTGTCCCAGAAGTTCCTGAACGACCCGCAAATCCGCTCCTCCTTCCAGTAAATGTGACGCGAAGGAATGGCGAAAGGTATGGGGTGAAACCTTGCCGGGGTTCAACTGGGCCCGGAGTGCGTACTTTTTAATCATCCGCCAGGTATTGATCCTGTCCAAGGGTCCGCCCCGATGGGTCAGAAACAGCCCCGATGATCGAGCGTGTGCGCCGAGCTGGCCTCTTAAATGCTTGATATATTTTTCCACCGCCTCGATGGCCGGACGGCCAATAGGAACAATTCGCTCCCGCCGGCCTTTTCCGATACATTTGACTATTCCGAGAGTAAAATCCAGGTCGGACAGTCTCAAATCGCACAATTCCGAGACCCGTAGTCCGCAGGCGTAAAACATTTCCAGGATCGCACAATCCCGAAGGGCGAGTTTATCGTCCGTCGGAATGGCCTGGAGAATGGCTTCAATCTGCGTCCGCGCTAAAACTTTTGGAAGTTTATGCCCCGGTTTGGGAGTATCGATCATGGTGGCGGGATCGGATTTGATTTTATTGTTCAGGAAAAGGAATTTTAAAAATGTCCTGACGGCCGCCGCTGATCGGGCGATGGAAGATTGAACGAGGTTTTGCTGAGCAAGATATCCCAGAAAGCCCTGAACAGCCGACCCTCGGATCAGGTCCGGGCGGTCGATTTTATGGTCGGACAAAAAATCCACCAGACGGTTCAAATCGCGGGTATAAGCGGAAATGGTATTCGGGGAAAGCCCGCGTTCGACGACCAAATGGTTCAGGAACTCAGCCAGCGCAGGCCGTAACGAGTTTTGCGGGTTCTCGAGAAAATTGCTCATATTTCATCTGTCGATAAACCGGACAGCCATGATAGTTGCAAAGGCACAGGTCAAACGCGTCTTTCAAATGGCCAAGCGAGAGCCGGGATTCGCAGCGGATATCGGCGATATCAATCAACGGACAAACGTTTCCGGCTATTGGATGTAATGATCGACTCATGTTACGATCTATCGACATTCGTTGAAAGAAACCTTTAGCGAAGTTCCTCTTGAAATGGATATAGTGCGAGCCAAGATTTTCGGGCGACATACGATCCGCGACCGTAAGGGAGCGGGTAATTACTTTTGTAACCCGCTTCCTCACGGTCGCGGATCGTATATTGTTTGACTCGCTCGAAAAAAATCTGGGCAAGCCGACATAACGGAATAATAATATACTATTGTCCTTCGGCGGATTGCTTTGTCAGCCATTTTCGCATGGCCTTGGCGGCGCCGGCGGCGAGTTCTTTGACACCGGAACGAGCGATGGCTTTGCTGAAACCGCAGCAATTGGCGACTCCGATGATCTTGCCCGTAGCGGCGTCTATCAATTCCACCCGGCAAATTAACTGGGAGAAACCACCCATAACCCCGGAAATCGCACTGGTGGGCTGGTAGTGGATGATCGAACCTCGCATGATCAGCATGGATCGGGCGTTGGAGTTTTCACTGGCCAGGTCGTAGATTCTTGGATTTTTTACAATCTGGTCGATAAAGGCCTGGCGTACTTCCGTCGCGGCATAAGACGGGAACTGCCTTCCCATCTCGTTTCGGAAATCACCCATCTTGATCCTTTTATAGTCGATCAGGGCGGAGGGTGAAGCGTTTTTGATGATCGTCAGTTGTGATTGCCCTCCTCGCACTTCCTGAAGAAGTCGTTTGGCAATGAACATTTGGCAGCCCGTGCAACTGGCGAGGGCGGTCAAGAGTAAAACCCACAGGACATATTTACCGCTCTTCATCATTAGTTCTCCTAAACAGGCATGCCTATAATTTTAGCTTCGAATACCATTTTCGCGTCGACGAATCCCTGGATATAGTGGATGCTTCGCCGAGGCCTGACTTCCAGGGCCGTTCCCAGCAAAATCAATTTCGACGGAGGGATAACGGTTCCGCGAAATTTGACCTCGTCCACTCCCCCGAAACCAAAAAATCCCCCGTTATGTAAAACGTGACGGGTGTAAAAAGAAGCCAGTTGAGCCGCCGCCTCGATCATGATGACCCCGGGCAAAAGAGGCCGACCCGGAATATGACCGCGGACCCAGAACTCATCTTCCCGAACATCTTTAAAACCCGCGATTTTATGTTCCTCGGTATTAAGATAAAGAATCCCGTCGAGATGTTCCATCTCGTAGCGCTGCGGATTCCCTTTTCGAATCCCTTCTTTATCGACGACAATACTATTCAAATCTATCTTCGATAGATCGATCACCGGCTGCGGGGGCATAACTTTTCCTATTCTTGAAAATCGACGGCAAATATCACTGGGTCTCTTCCGTAGAGCGAACTTCCAGAACCCGTTTGCGGATTTCCTGGGCCATGCTCTTGATCTCCTGCATCGCTTTCCGGACCCGAGTGCCGGCCGCGCGGTTTCCTCCGGTCGCCTTGGCGAGATCTTCTTCCACCTGCAACACCAGAGCCTTTAACTGCTGATATTCCTGCATCGTTTGTTACCTCCAACCATAGAATTATTGTTTATTTTGTCTTTGAAACTCCAATATCGTCTGCAAGGACGGGATCCCCGTACTGGCCCCGGGGGCCTGGATGCAAAACGTGGCCGTCGCGTTCCCGAGTCGGCAGGCTTCGGAAAAATCCAGCCCCGAACTCAATCCCGCCAAAAACCCAGCGTCCCAGGAATCGCCGGCGCCCGTCGTATCCTCGACCCTGCAAACTTTATAGGCTTTAACAAAACCATTGTCCCCATTCGCCTTGCGATAGTAAACCCCTTTTTCCCCCAATTTGACCACGATATTCTTGCCGCCGTTATCCTGAAAGAATTTTGCCATTTCCACCGGATCGGTCAATCCGGTAATCGCCATGGCCTCCGGCTCGGACGGGACAAAATAATCCAGTTCCGAGAGCATGGGAAAAATCACCTCTCGCCATCGGTCCTGACTGGCCTGGACGTAAACCGTATCCAGAAGAGTCTGAACACCTCGCGCGCGAATCTTTTTCAAAACTCCCGCCAGAGGTTTGCCATCCAGGGCGGGCATGAGCATGACACCTCCGATGTAGCAAAATTTGTGCAGGGCGATAAAATCGATATTGATATCCGAGGCCTGGAGCGTGGCGTTGGTTCCCATGGTATGAACAAACCTTCGCTCTCCCGTGCTGTCTACCATAACAAACGTAAACGGGGTATTTGTAGCCTTCTCACGGATGACGCCTGAAACGTCTATCCCAAATCCTTTCGCCTGTTCGAGCACAAAATCGCCCAGCATGTCGGTCCCCAGTTTGACGATCAGGCTGTTGGCGATACCCATCTTTCCCAGGTCAATCGCGGCATTGACCGCACAGCCGCCCGTCGTAATGGCCAACTTGTCAAACAAAACCAATTCCTTTGGAGCCGGCACCGTGTCAATCGTCCTTCCGATCGCGTCCACAGTGGCAATGCCCACGTTTACGATGTCTGTCATTTTGCTTTCTCCTATTCTTACCGGGATTTGAATGGCTTGCCGCTGTTCGGCATTGTTAAATGCTGATATTCCTGATGAATAGCGGAAAGATCAGCCCTCGTTTTGGTCATTTGGGCGGAAACATTCGCCATATAAAATCGTAGCTGGTCCAACAATTGCTCATGCCGACTAAACAGTTCCTCCCACGTCGAATTTCGCTGCGAGATCGCTTCATTCTGCACAGAGGGACGATGAAGAGGAAAACTTAAACGAGTTTCATTGTCGCCCTTTTCGATTTTCCTAAGCGTTAGATGACGTTCGGGAAAGTCCCTCTTCAAAATATCTTCTATCAGTTTGATGTCTGATTCCAGAGTATACGGTTCATAAATAATCGTAATTTCATTTTTGGTGGTCTTTTCCTGGGCAAGGGCAGGAATAATTTCGCCCAATTCAAGACATTGATCGTGAAAATAGATATTAGCGAACCGGTCGATGAAAAGGCAGGTGCCTTTCGCTTGAGTTGTGGGCGCGTGTAACACACTCATCACACCTTTCGTCGAAGAAGGATGCGATGTTCCGGATAACGAACCGGATAATCCCCAAATCATGCAACTGATACTTATTATTATCTCGATCATTCTATTATAAATTTACCCGACCAATATCCATAATGCAAGCAAACCCGATTTTCCGATAAAGATTAAATGGGCAACGATAAAAAACTGGATCGCAGGGCCTTTCTAAAGGTGCTGGCCGGTGGAGCAGTCTCCACTGCGCTTTTAAAAATGGGTCTGCCCTCGTCCTTTGCTCAGAAAGTCTTCGGTCAGGTTCCCGCCACCGAACCTTTTTTGATGGATCAGGGCAAATCCCTGGTCATTCGCGTTCGCTCTCAAAGGGTCATGGGGTATGACGGTCTGAATCGGCGAATTTTGCGGGATATGATCGCTTACGGACTGAATGAATTGATCGGAGTAACTTCACTTTCCCTGGCCCTGAAGGAACTCTTTACCAAAAAAGACATTATTGGATTCAAATTCAACAGTTCCGGCGCCAAACTGCTGGGAACCAACACCCCGTTGGCAGAGGAGCTTTTGCGGCTGATGACTCGATCCGGGTATGATCCATCGCGGATATTGTTCATCGAAGTTCAACCAAGCGACGATACACTTCCCAGGGTCGGCAAGGTTAAATTCGGATGGGGAAAGGAAATGAATTTCGGGTCCGGAAAAGACTCGTTCGCTTGCGTTCTCGATCAGGTTACGGCGATGGTGAACGTCGGTCTGCTGAAAACCAACCCCGTGGCCGGTATGAGCGGATGTTTGAAAAATATGGCCTACGGATTGATAAAGCATCCCGCACGTTATCATGCCAATCATTGCACCCCCTATATCGCGGATATCTATCAGATGCCCATTATTCGCAAAAAAGTAAGGTTTAATCTCTTAAATGCCCTTCGCGTTCTGGTGCAGAATGAATCCTCCGGCGCGGCGGGTGTGGTCATGGAAGACAACAGCCTCATTTTCGGACATGACGTCGTGGCAGTGGATGCCACCGGATTTGAAATTCTCGACGGCCTGCGTAAAAAGAAAGGATTTAAACCACTGATCGAGGAGGGAGATTTTCCAGCCCAGTTAATCGTTTCCGCGCAAAAAGGACTCGGTGTCTACCACCCGGACCAGATACAGCAAAAGGGAATCAGTGCAGAATGACTAAATCCTAATGTCTAATCAATGTCTAATGACTAATGTCCAAATATCTAAACAACGAGCCCACGCACAGCTCTTTTTAGGCATTAGACATTAGGATTTAGTCATTAATCCTCGGTCCCTTCGCCCGACGACCTGGTCGTTTCACCGGCACCGGCCTGTTCGGTTTCTTCTCTCAGAATAATCTTGGGTTTGACCAGGATCAGCAAGGTAAAGGTGTCCTTGGTCACCGCTTTATTCGTAAAGAGCCGCTTGATAAGAGGTATTTTGTTTAAGACGGGAGGGCCGGCTTCGCTTTCCACGGTCCCGCTTTGCTTTAAACCACCGATAAGGACAGTCCCGCCGTCCGGCACGGAGACCTGCGTTATGATCGCCTGGGAACGTAATCCTGGAACATGCATATTCGTAAACCCGACACCGCCCGTGCTACTGGCCGTTCCGGTACCGGTGGCAGTGGTAGATCCACCCCCGCTTGTTACGGTGGGGACTTGGACGTTCAAATCCAAAGCGGCATCCGGACTGGTAATCGTTGGCTCGACGAGAAGATTAACATATCGCAGATCTGTCGTATTGGCCTGAACCCTTAGTAGCGTTCCGAATGACATAAAACTGGCCTGGATATTCGCACCGGCAGCTCCACTCCCGATTTGTTGACTCACACCGCCAATATACGGCTGAATCGATTCGATCCGGATAAGCCCCTCTGTTCCATTTTGCATGATGACTCGTGGCGCCTGGACGATATTACTGTATCGGTCGATCTGGGTCGCTTCCAGGAGGAAGTTCACCTGAAGATCGTCCAGAAACGCGCCCATCACCTGGAACGCCGGCCTGGTTGCTCTATCGGCCAGGCTTCCTGGTACGTTGGTCGACTCCGGCGCGACCAGCGAATTGGAGCCGCTCATGAATGGAAATGGAGAAAACCCGGCACGGTTTCCTCCGGGAACCAACGCTTGACTTCCCCAGGGTTGAGCATAACCACTGGGAATAACACCGGTCCCTCCCGGTGCAGGGGTCGGAAGGCCACTCAGATAAGAAAATGCCCGGGGTTGCAATATGGGTACGCCGGAACCCACAAATCGCGGATCACCAAAGGTGTTTTCCGCCCCTGTATAGTCATATCCGGCATTGCCCTGATTCAAAACCATATCCAGATTGACCCCGATCTTTTCCAGAAAATTACTGGAAACCGTTACAAACCTGGCCTCCAGAGAAATCTGGACTGTCTGGGATTCCCGCATCTTGGCCAGAAATTGCTCAATTTCACTGTGGACCTCGGGTGACTGGCAGATAATCAGCCAATGCCGATTCCACAGATCGACTGTTCCCGAACCCTGCCCGATTGAACCCGGAACTTCGGGACTCCAAGTGTCCGGACGGACCAGCGTAACGATCAAATCCACGATCGATTTGGCATTGCCGCCCACATTTTCCGCCTCTGTGTTTTGGGTTCTCGTTTGTTCCTGGCTACTACCCAATGCGCTGCCGGTGCTACCTCCACCTCCACTTCCAGTGGAGGGTGCCTGAAGCTGTGCGACCGTAATATTTCGTTGGGAGGAAAACATCAAATCGTAAACATCATACACCTGGGTTGCCAACAACCCAATCTCTGGCTTACTACCCTTGGTGCGCAGACTATCAGTGGTTGAAATACTCACCTTTCCATCCGAATCGATCGCGTAATTAAACTCCACGGTACCCATCGCCTTGAGGATGATTTCCAAGGCATCCTTGGCCGTAACATTTTTCAAATCATCCAAATCCTGCATTTTAACTTCATCGTCCGGGGTTACTCCTTCCGTCTCAAGAACATCCCAGCTAACGAGTACTTTTATGCCCTTAAGTTTAAACTGGTTGAAGGCGTTGCGAAGGTTCCCCTTGAACGCGGCCGTGTCCGGGAAAATTATTGTTTTCAATTCTTTTCTCGTAATCGAGGTTAGCGATTCCCCGGTGCCTAATCGGCCAGTTTTCTTCAGGAGCTTTTCCCGCTTTTCCATCATTTCCCGCCAGTTTTTGGGATACGTGGTTTCATCCGCCCAGGGGATCAAGGCTTCCTCGGCGTCCACCAAAGATCTCTGGCCTTCGCGATGGTTCAATTCTTTTATTTCCTGCTGACGGGCAAATTGGTCCATGTCCTGGACGTCTTCGATAAACCATTTGGCACGATCGTTATTCGGATCGATGATCAGAACCTGGTGGACCATGTCCAACGCTTCTTTATATTTATGATCCCGGCGAAGTTTGATCGCCTCCCCGAACAACTGCATGATCTTTTTGAATTTCTCCGACTGAATCTGCTGCTCACGATCCAGTTTCTTCTGCTGGGCCTCTTTCATCTGGAGCAGCACCTGTTGCTGTTGAAATGCCTGCTCTTCGGAATCGATAAATTTGGCCAGACTGTCGTTCTCTAACAGAACCCGTTCCATCTCATCCTGATTGAACAATCGTCTGGACCGCAAAATATCATCGTGGGCCTGACGAAGCATATCCCGCGCCGCCAAATATTGATGATCCACCACGGCTTGGCGAATCCGACGCTCGGTGCCCCGATAGGACGCTATCGCCTGTTCCTTCTGGACCTGCTGACCAGCGAGGATTTCATCCAGCAAGGTCGGTTGAGAAGGTTGACGGGATTGTCCGCCTGCCATAACCACGGGTGTGGGACGTTCCGTTACCACCGTCCGGCGTTGGTTGGCGGACCGTCTTACTTTAGTCGATTTCGTGACTGGAGCGTTTACCTGCCCTTCGGAAACCGTTAATCGTACAGTGGCGTCGCTTTCTTTCTTTGTCGGCCACGCCTTTTTAGTGAGTGATTTCTTTGAGGATGATATGGGCTTGCCCGCAAATACCGCGGGTTTGGTCGTGGGTTTCGCCTCGACCACAGAAGCCTCTACTTTCACGGTTACTTTTTCTTTTTCCGTTATGACGCCGAGCTGAACTTTGGCGTCCTGGACCCAGGATTTAGGAACAAAGCTTTCCGCGTCGATGACTCTGGAATAATACTTTCGCGCCCCGGCAAAATCCGCGCTCTCCATCGCGCGCTTACCTTGAGATCTCGCCCCTTCGGCGACCCGATAATGGGTCGCCCCGCGGGCCGAGTCGTCCAGCAGCTTGTCCAGCTTGCTCCGCTCGTCCTGAGAAAGTTTCTTGACCTGATTGTCCACCCGACGAGCCTGGCGGAACAGAACGCTGGCTTGTTCATATTTATGATTTCCAAAAGCCTGCATCCCCTTTTCGATCAAGGCCCCAGGGTCTTGTGGTTGGGTGGTATTTTGTGCGTAGCCAAAGCCAACGAAAAGAAAAATCGCCAGAACCACGCACACTCGAGCGAGAAATTTATCAGTCCGCAATGTCGTATCCTCCACGTATTCTGAAAATATCTATATCCTGGTGCAGAGGGATCGAAGAAAAAATCTCCTCACGCATTTTTTCGTAGCTTTATCGCTTCAAACCTTGTCGGTAAGAAGTTTACCGCAGAGACATCCTTTGAGCAAGCGAAAAATCAAATAAGATAAAGACTTAAGGAAACTTTCATCGCCGGGTGTCACGGCTCGCGTCTTCGCTAAACCATACAAAAACCAGATTCCTATTTTTCTTTACCGGCCTTGGCCTTCTCGATCAAATCTTTTGCTTTGGCTTCTACCAGGCGTCGTCCCTGTTTGTAGAGAACATCCTTATACTTTTTAATGTCTTTATCAAAGCTAATATTTAATGTATCTTGTTTCAAGATTGTCCCATCATCCATTTTAACAGTGATGACCGTGGCCGTTTCCTTTCGGGCCTCGGTCGAAGGCTTACCCGCCTCTTGAACAGTTACTTCAACATTCGGCGTAACCTCCTGGAGCGTCGCTCCGGTGCCGAAATCAATTTCCTGACGCGACTCGATGATCTTTCCATCCAGTTGATTGCGCCAAGTCTTGCCTACCATTTTCTTTCCGCCAATGGATTGACCGGGTTTTACTTCGAAATTCTCTTTGTAAATATATCCCGCATTCCACTTGTAAATGGTCACAGTCACGCTCTTGGCTCCGTTTGAGACATTGCTCAAGAAAAAATAGTTTTCACGCTCCACCGTCACCGGCACTGAGGACTCGGACCACGAGCCTTCGATACCGACCAGAAGCGTATTTTCAGGCTTCTTTAAGATCGGGGTGTAACCAGCCAAGGGGTTGAACATGACCACCCGCATCCGATATTTATAAGTCTTTCCCGGCGTGGCGGTTAAATCATGCACCCAGACCGTGAGTGTTTTCTGGTTTTTTCTTTGTTCGTCCGTCATGCGCATTGTTTCTCGCTGCGGGGTGACTCTCTGCTGCGGCATCCCCGGTCCACCGGGTCCCATCGGAAATCCGCCCGGACCCCTTGGGTCCATGCCTCCGGGGCCCATCGGCATCCCCGGCATCCCCGGCATCCCTCCCGGACCCATTTCAGGACCACCGGCACGCTGACGGTTTATCGCCTCGGTCGGACGATTTCCACCCCGCCTGGGTCGTTCATTACCCATCATAGGAGCATTCCCGCCTAGTCCTCCCGGACCACCCGTAAGCCCACCGCCAAGTCCGGGGCCAACAGACCTACTCCTGGGCGCGCGTCGAACCGGTTTGGGTTTTTCAACCGCGGGTTTGACTTCAGCCTGGGCTTTGATCTCTTTTTCTGATTCCGTGGGGTCTTTCCATTCGTCCGGACCACCTAATGTCAGCGGTGGAAATGCCGGTGTCAAGGCATAATTTTCTATTTCCGTGGGACTTCGAAACAGGTTAGCGATGGCTGCGGTTAGATTATCAAAGGAATCAACAGTTAAAGGTTTGTTCGGCTCGAGCAGCAATGCTTTTGGATCCAAAACGGAAGGGACATCCACCCACTTCCCGAGTTTTCCATCCGCGCCAACCTGGGTTCGTTGCAGGTCGGCTCGGAAAAAGAGGGGTTCGCGTTCCAGCTTTTCCGGAAGATATTCCATGGCCGAACGCTGTTTCTCCATATCGATCTGCCCCGCCACGGTTACCCAGCTTATTTCCGCTTCATCCTCAAAATTCTTCAGTAAGTCCTGAAGGTATTCCGTGCTTTTTAATTCCAGCGTGCTTCGACCGGTGGAAAAGACGAGCTTTTCAGGAACGGGCACCGGCGGAAGATCATATTTCGTTAGTATAGTGATCTGTTTATTTCGCTCGGGTCCACCTATGTTCATCGGCACCACCGGCGCAAGTGCGAGCTTAAGATCATCGGGTAATCCCACCAGTTTTAACGCCGGGTCCCTGGTGGTCGCGGTAGCGGGAACCTGAATCTTCGGCCATTGGCTTTGTTGATCCCTGGCCTTCTGTTCGATCCGCTCCGCGTTTTGCCGAACCAGGAGATACGCCTGGCCCGGACGAGCGACTTCACCGTCGATCAGGACGTTCGTGGGCGAACTGATCATGTAGGCAAAGAGGGTATACAGCAATACGATGACGGCGATACCCAAAACACCCTTTTCAAAATGCTCTTCTATTGGATTGATTTTTTTTGTGGGCATATTAATCTCCCGTATCCCTGGTCCCCCCGTGTTTTCTACATTACAGGGGGGACGGGGGTCATTTTGGTGGTTCCTCAGGATTATCTCCAGGCTCACTTCCCAGGGCTTGACGAATCGTTTTAGGCATCAATCCCGTCAACCCCGTTCGCTTATCCATATCTTCCAGTTCTTTCGTCGTCCCGTTGTACAGCGAAACAAAACTTTTTCCCTTGTCATTGACACCATATCCGACGATTCCCCAATGATAAAAATCACGCAGCAAGTAGCCTTCCCAATACGTGGTCAGCTTCACGACCGGCGCGCTGCCAAATTGATACAAATCCGGCGTTTTAGCGGTTGCATAATTTCCGGCGTTGGAAACCGATGAGGGATTAACGGCCTCGATATTCCACATGTATAGCAGATAATGGCTTTGCCGGTACATGGCGTCGATAAACGAGGGAATCTTACGGGAGTCGACGGTCAGGACGATCGAAAATCGAAGCACATCGCAATATTGATCCGACTTCAAGCCGGAAAAACTCTCCGGGCCGGAAAATTCGGTCGCTCCGACAAAATCCACTTTGCCTTCCTCGGAAGAAAGCAGGTATCCATGCATGACCTGGACCTTGTTGATCTGTTTGACGACTGAATCGAGAACATTTTTCGCCGAGGCATTCGTCTGGGCCACCGCATTGGCGATATCGTCCTGAATCCAGTAAGAAAGCTGGGCCCACCACATATCCTCAACGGCGGGAGGTCGTCCCGTGGTCGGTGAGTAGACTTCAGAAATAATGTCCAGCGAGCTAAAAGGCTCGCAGTAAACTTTTATTTTTTCCGCCTTTTTCATGGCGGCCCCGAAAGAGGCCTGGACGTCCATATTTTCCTGCCCAATCCCAAATGTGGCGCCCGGTTTACCCCTGGTGAGTTTTGTCCCCTTGGGTTTGGTAATATCCTCGCTCATCAATCCCTGCTGCCGCAACAACCATTCCTTTTCCCCGGCGATCTCTTTGGCGTTGGGAATCCCTCCCGCCTGCATCTTGACGAGAAGAGAGTTGATCGCCTCCTTGTACTTGACGGGGAACTTGTAGGAAAGTGTTTCCGGAACCGGTTGAGGAAAAATTCCATCCAAAATCGGTCCGCGTTTCAACGTTTTTTTGACCGGATCATATCCGATATTTTCCTGCAGGACCTCTTGAAGGGCTTTGTTCCCCTGGACCTTGAATAGAACTCCCACCTTTTTGAGGTTCTCGATGACTCCTTGCGTCGGTATAAGATTTTTCGTCTCACCCCCAGGCACCGCGACAGGCACACCGGTCAAAAGCGATTTTACCGTATCCGCCTCCTGCTGCGCGGGGCTTAATAAGGCGGCGACTCCTCCAATCTGGCCAATTCCCAGCACCAAACCCGCCAGCGCCAAAAGGGCCACCGCACCGCTTACGACCAAGATCAAGTTTTTCTTGACAAAATCCATATCCTGTAAACCTCTTATTTTTGTTCCGTTTCGAGGCTACCGCCTTTGGTAGAATTCCCAGGTTCCACCGGCGGAGCCCCTAAATTAACCACGAAGGTCACGATAAATAACGAATCATTGACGATCACCTCATCCGTCAGAGGATCCTTGGAAAGATTTTCTCGATTCATCTCCCCCTGGTTTAACGAAGCAGGCGGGACCAATGTCTGACAACTTCCCAACCGAACATGATCGATCCAGAAAGGCATCTTGTTTTTAACGGCATATTTTTTCCCGTAATTTTGTAACGACTTCATCAACGTGGCGGTCAGAAAATCCGGTGCCCCGGCGTGCGGGGTCGTTCCGTCGATCGTAATAAGGAAGGCCTTGGCCCCTTGGCCGTCGCCGGCTACACCCGGACCAGTAGATTCTGAACGACGGTGTAATCCGCTTCCCGATGCCCCGGGTTCAGGACTACCAGGTCCACCAGGACCACCAGGCATACCACCGGGACCACCAGGAAAACCACCAGGCATACCGCCCATCGGACCACCAGGCATACCACCGGGACCACCAGGAAAACCACCAGGCATACCGCCCATCGGACCACCCGGCATACCACCCATCGGTCCACCCATCTGACCCATCCCTGGACTCGCCTCGCTCGTCCTGCTCACAGTGCGAAGATTACTGCTCTGACCGGACTTTTCCAGGTCAGCGATCGCCTGATCCGTCAGGTTCGGCACATAAGTCACTTGAATGGTATTGACTATCAACTGAGTGCGGTTCTCCCTGGGAATCGACCCTGCGGCTTTTTTATACTCATCCAGGCTCTGCGCCTCAGCCAATTCCTTCTGCGTCGGAATCGATTTTGCGATTAAACCCATCAATTGCGGAAGGACCAGCCTCTGCTTCGAGAGTTGCTCAAGGTCCGTCACAAGCTTGCTCTTGAGGGTTTCAAAGTTCGAGTAGGTTTGATAATCCGTTCTGTTCTGGTTGCCCGCCTGGATGATCTGTTCCGTCACCTGCTGATTTTGCTCCATGTCGGCACGGATCACGCTCGTAACGCTCAGCGCCTTCAACCAGACACCGGCCGCCGCAAGAACCAGGCAGGCCGCCGCGCCCATAAACCAATATCCTTTCTGTTTCCACGCCACCTGACGGACAATCTCCGCGGGCATCAAGTCCGTATTCACTTTCGCCAGACCCAACCCTTGAATCGCCAATCCATACGCCACGGCCAGAGTCAAAACGTTTTCCGAAAAATCGGCCTCGTTAATACCACCCGTCAAGCTCACCTTGGACAGCGAGTCCAGCCGCTTGACCGGCATACCCAGGTTCTGCTGTAGAAATTTCAGCAAACCAGGCAATCGAAAAGCGTTCCCCAGAGCATGCATTTGGGACACATGCGATTCGCGGTTCACTGATGTGTAAAAACCGATCGATCTCTGAAATTCCGCCGACAGATCCGAAAACACCGGACGCATCGACTGGAATACCGCACGAGCGTATTTACTCGTTGCGGCGGTGCATTTTAACTCTTCCGCCTTGGCAAAATTCAACTTAAAAGACTTTTGCAACGCCTCGGTAAAATTATTTCCACCCAACGGAATATTCCGCAGCCAAAGCCGATGATCCTCGGTAATCAAAAAATTCGTATTCTGGGCCCCGACGTCCGCGATCACGCCGGCCTCTTTGCCGATCAATCCCTCCCAGAAAAAAGCGTTATACAAAGCCACCGGGGCCGTCTGAACCATAATCGGATGAATTTTAAGCTCATGAAAATAACCCAGATATTGTGAAATAATCGACGTCTTGATCGCGAAAATCCCAACTTCCACTTCCGGCGATCCTTCCGGCTGAAAGACATGATAATCCCACACCACTTCGTCGATCCCGAACGGAATCTGCTGCGTCGCTTCATAATGGACGATGTCGGGAATTTTTTTGGGCTCCACCGGCGGAAGTTTTGAAAACCGGGCAAAACTTCGATGACCGGGAACGGAAATAATCACCGGGTCTTTGATCACAGGAAACTGGGCGGCGAATTTCGCCAAAGTCTGACGAATGAGCGCCGGTTCGTCGGCCTCCGGCTGTGAAAGAATTTGCTCATGAGGAAGGATGACATAGCTGTCGATCTCGACGTCCTCGCCAACCAGTTTCGCGTGTATCGCCTTGAGGGCGCTTTGCCCGATATCAATCGCCCATACCGCTTTGGATGCAGGCATCTATTCATCTCCTACGAGTAAAATTTGAGTTTCTCGCTCGTTTACGTTATACGATTATATATGCGCAAATACAAAATTTACACTCTCGGCTGCAAAGTCGCCCAGGCCGAAGGCCACCAGCTGCGACTTTTGCTCGACCGCTTCGGATTACTCCAAGCCGCGAAGGATGAACCACCCGACCTCTGCGTGGTCAATACCTGCGCCGTCACCTCAACCGCCGCGGGCAAATCCCGACGGCTCATTTTCAAGCTTGCCAGATTATACCCTGCCGGGCAAATCGTGCTCTTGGGATGCTACGCGTCCACGGTCGATCTTTCCATCCGAAACATTCCTCAGGTCGTCCTGATCGCCGATCATCATCGGGGAATTACGTCTGCGCTGGAGGATTTTCTCCTCCAAACGGTTGTAGATATCAAACCGCTTTTCTCGCCAAAGGTCAAGAACAAATTTAAAACCTCTCAATCCAGACATCGCGCGTTTCTAAAAATCCAGGACGGCTGCGACGCGAATTGCACGTATTGCATCATCCCACAACTAAGACCAAAAGTCCATTCACTCTCTCCAAGCGAAGTTATCGACCAGGCTAAAACGCTTATACAGGCCGGCCACCAGGAAATCGTCCTGTGCGGAATTTTCCTCGGCGGCTATGGAAAAGACACCACCCGCAAAACCAGATTCAACCAGCCCGGTGAACCCCTAGCCGATTTAATCACAAATCTCCTGGCCATCCCCAACCTGGGCCGATTAAGACTGTCCAGCCTCGAACCCCTCGATCTAACCAATGAACTCCTAAAGGTCCTAAGTTCCTCCGATAAGGTTGCCGGTCATTTACATTTACCATTACAATCCGGCTCCGACAATATCCTACGCCGCATGGGCCGCCAATATCGCTCCGCCGATTATCTCCAAGCCGTAGAGTCCGCCAAAAAATCAATACCAAATCTAGCCCTGACCACCGACATCATCGTAGGCTTCCCAGGCGAGACCGACGAAGATTTCCAGCAAACCTTAAAAGTAAGCGAAAAATCAGCCTTCGCCAAAATCCACATCTTCCCTTTCAGCTCCCGCCCCGGCACTCCCGCCGCCCAATGGCAAAACGAAAAAATCAACCCCAAAAAATTGGAGTCCCGCCTCCAAATCCTGAATGACCTGGAAAAAACTCTAGCCCTGCAATTCCGCCAAAAATTCCAAAACCAACTCGTCCGCGTCCTGGTAGAAAAAATCGAACCCCCTAAATCCTCAAAGAGACGCGACCGTAAGGGAGTGGGTATTGAAGGAGCGCATATTGAGGAAACGGGCATTAAGGGCGCAGGTATTATTGACAACTCCCCAGACCTCTGCTATTGCCAAGGCCGCGCAGATCAATATTTCACCGTCCGCTTCCCCGGCCACCCAGAATTCGACAACCAGTTTCACCCAGTAAAGATCATCCAAACCGACCAGGAACCCCTGACAGGCCAGGTAGAAAATCACTACATATAAGAAAATATGCACCATTCAAGTCTCGGTCCTATCCCGTCATTACTCTCTCTCTTTCGTCATCGTCCGGCTTGACCGGACGATCCAGTCCTCTTTTCTCATGGCCGGAGGAACACCCACTGGATCATCCGGTCAATCCGGATGATGACAAGGAGAGGTTGGTCTGAACGCTTACCATACATGTTTATAAAAGCGTCTAAATTTTTATCTTCCTGCTGATTGTAGACCAAGACAATATTTTCCTTGCTCTCCAGTTTTTGAATTCTTAGAATCAAAATTCGGATGGATGGAAATGGTGGATCAAAGACGATTCAACCTACAAAACTATATGATAGGCACATGAGCGCTAACCGAACAAAACCGAACGTATCTCGGGCGATGAAGGATTTGGCGGAGCATTACGCCAGCGAACTCGACTCGCAGATTGGGACGCTCAATCACTTCGCGAGGAACCCCGGGGAGATAGGACGGGCACACGAGTTTTTTTTGCGCGGCATTCTCGCTAGGTTTCTGCCCGGAGACATTAGAATCAGCAGTGGCTTCGTTGCCTCTCCGAACTGTACTTCCCGTCAGCAGGACATACTGATCCACAAGCGAAATTTCAGTACGCTTTTTGAAGTCGGCGATTGCACTGTTATCGACTACAAGTCCTTTGTCGGTGCAATCGAGGTCAAGACAAGGCTTGATTCAACCAAAATATTTGGAGAAACGATCAAGGCCCAAGCCGAACTCCGAAGGCAATTACGTAGTCAAGGGTTGTACGCTGTGTACGCCTACGATGGTATGTATGCTGAGAAGGCACTTGAAGCATTCTGGGATTTCGTTCGTGAGGATCCAACCAAAAACCATGACTTGAGGCCCGATGTCGTACTCGTCCAAAAGAAATACCTCTTACAAGTCAACCGAGATGGGAGTCGGAAGTCACCGCCGTTCCGCCTTTGGCGTATAGACAAGGACGTTACCCAAGGACAGGCACTTCTTGCTTTGGTGGCTTCCGTCTGGCAGTATGGTCAAAATACCGTACTTCCCTGGTGGCTGTCGAGCTGGAACGACCAGCTTCGTTTGGCGACTGATGGATCACAACAAGTCCAATGGCCTCATGATCTCCAGAAATCATTATGTCAGGAATCGTAACATGAAAACGCGCGTAGAGCTTGGTAGGGTGCGTCTGGACGCACAGATAAAATTTAGGTTAGGTGGCATCATGGAAATGATGCGTCAAGACGCATCCTACAAAACTTGACACGCACGAGTGAGGTGAAACAACGGACCTTTTATCAAAAGTTGATAAAAAGTTTAATCCACAGAAGAAAGGGGCCGGAAATGACTACAGAAAAACGCCTGGAGAAGCTGGAAAGGGAATTGGCCGAAACCAAGGCAGGATTAGCCCACGCGAAGCGCCTGGCCCGCGGGCTATTGGCAGTTATGGGCTTGGCTGTGGGGACTTATCTTTTCGCTGGGGTTTTAATGGCTAAAACAGCCTCTGCCCAGGTAGGCAAAAGTGGCTTGCGGGAAGTCCGCGCCACTGCGTTCTTTCTTGAGGACGAAAACGGCAAGGTCCGCGCCCGGCTGACTGTGGACAAGGTTGGGCCGATGCTGCTCCTGCTCGACGAGAACGGCAAGTTCCGCGCCGAGCTAAATGGGTCGCGGCTGCTCCTGCGCGATGAGAACGAGAAGCGCCGCGTCGCGCTGTTCGTGGGCAAGGCCGGGCCGGTGCTGGGCCTGTTCGACGAGAACGAGAAGCCGATCTGGCGCGCCCCGTAGCTGGGGTCGATTGAAAGAGTTTCGTATGGTGCGTCTGACGCACCATCTTTTTCATAAACCACGTCTCTCTTTATCTTGGCGTCATGGCACCTTGGCGGTTAAAAAATATTCTTTCCCCAAAATTTGCATTTGGCCAAAGATGTGTTATCTTTACTTGTAGGGGCACAGCATGCTGTGCCCCTACTTTAGCAAATCTCCTGCCGCGTTCTTTAAAAATAAAAACATCTTTCTTATTCGTGGCCATTCGTGAAATTCGTGGCTAAAAAATCTTTTCTTCTTGGCGGGTAAAAATCGCCTCCAATTTGTACAATTTGAATTATTTCACAGCCCGGGTTCTCGAACCGAAAATATCGAATGTCGAAGATGGGGAAGCGGAGGGGAATCTCGATTTAGCCTACTTCGACCGGCGGCGTGGATTCGATTTTTTTCTTTTTCTTGCGAGCCTCCGCTGCGGTTATCTGCAAGTGCATTTTATGGACCCCGAGCCTGTACGCGCTGAAACTGAGCACCAGAAATGCGCCCACCACTACGGCTGATACCGTCAGGAAAATCATGAATTCATCTATAACCATTACATCCTTGTCTGCCAAACTGCTTCATAATTCAAACGAAAGGCCCGCTTACTTACGTGCGCGGCTCTTAATAGCATTCCTTGAGACGCATTCAATGCGTCTCTACTTTGTGGCGGTTAACCCGCGATATAATTGCTGCACCGACCCGTCCAGCGGAGCCATTTTCGCCGCGGCTGTAATATTTATCTTCATCGATTCGGAATCACCCTTCAGCCAGGCGATAAACGTTTTGGACAAATACACCTGTTTTAAATCCTCCGAGACCTGGTTACCATCGTTCACATGGTACAGTTTGAACAAGCGATCTATTTCCGGCTCCACCTCAAGCGTTTTTTTAACAATATCAAATCTGGACACGCTGAAAATAGCGATAAAATCCGGCTCCTGCCGCCAAAAATCGGGGGACTGCTCAAACAGCCTCAACACACACAACCCCCCTACCTGGAATTTACCCGACATGATATGACAATAAATAATTCCGATCAGTGAATTGGTGTTCTTTTCGTCGATATCCCTTGCCGCCTGATAACAGTTCAAAGCCTGTTCGTACATTCCCTGGCGAATATAATTCCTGGCCCGGGAAATCTGCTGGGCCGCGTAAAATGCGCCCTGTGCGGTGGTCGTTGCGGTGGATATGGAATTCAATTTTATGTCCTGCGTCTGTATCGGCAGGGTTCCCTTGCTCGAACGCAGCAGTCCGTTGTCCACAAACGGTTTAAATGCCTCAATGTCGGACTCCCGATTGCGGGCCTCATAAAAATCTGCGCTCCTGGGAAGCAGGATTACATTGCTGCCTTCGGAAAACGGCTGTGAAAGGTCAAGCATGGAAGATCGCCCGGATGTTGAAAAAGAATTTCGCGCACCGGAGTTGGAGAGGCCCGAATAAGCGTTTCTCTGTAACCCGAAATTACCCTGATTTATTAAACTCGGACCACTGAATTGCGGCATCGCGCCCCGATATGAACGACCTGAACCGGAAGACGCCCCCATATTCGGTTGGGAAAAACTACTTGAATTAGTTCGCGACTGAAGCCCATACGAACCATTAATGAAATTACCCATTCCATTGCTTGCGTTGAAACCGGAGAACTCTCTCAATCCCGCCACCGGGTTCGAGGAGTGTGACCGCAGGCCGCTAAAACGCCCTTGCCCCAAGCCCGGTGAAGCACACCAACATAATATCAGGCCGGCACCGGCGACGATTATCGATTTTTTAAAATTTTCCATAGCGAACATTATCCTAATATTTTAAGATATCGGCTTACGGAGCGCTTTATGTAAAAAATGTAATTCTTTCCCTATTAATTATACCTTCTGCCGAGGGAAAAGGTTCGAAATTAATACTATGAATAATCCCGCCCAAATCGAGTTTATCGTGCCGGCTTTTAATGAATCCGAAGGCATTGTCAAGACTTGTGAGCGCCTGATTACTGTTCTGGAGTCGTCAAATCTTACCGGTAACATCATTTTCGTCGATGATGGCAGCACTGATAATATGTGGCAGATATTAAAAGATATTGCCGAAAATGATAAACGGGTAAAATTGATCCGATTTTCACGGAACTTCGGTCACCAGGCGGCGATTACGGCTGGTTTGGCACATTCTCATGCTGATTATAACTTTATTCTGGACGCTGACTTACAAGATCCGCCTGAATTGCTAACCGGGATGTTGGCTCTGGCGGGGGAAGGTTATGATGTTGTTTATGGTGTTCGGACGAGCAGGGAAGGTGAGACGGCATTGAAAAAAGGGACTGCCAGTCTTTTTTACCGGGTGATTAATTTGTTTTCGCCCTTTCCTATTCCTTTGGACGCCGGGGACTTTCGACTGGTTTCAGCGCGAGCCAGGGCGTTATTTTTGCATGTAAGCGATAAGGAACGGCTGAACCGAGAAATTTGGGCATGGGTTGGATTAAAGCAGATCGGGATAAATTACCATCGGCCGGCGAGGGCTTTTGGTAAGAGCAAATATAACTGGAAACGGATGCTCAAGTTGGCTTTTGATGGTCTGACGGCGGGCGGGACGGGGGTTTTGTTGGTTCCAGCCATCGTCAGTTTTTTATTATTTGCCCTAAGCATTATTTTGTTGGTTTCGATTTCCACGTTGGCGGCAGGACTCGCGTTTACGGCAAGCGCAGTTCTTTTGGGAATGACGATTGCGGGTTTTTACATTGGACGGTTATACCACCAAAGCCGAAAACGACCCACTTACTTGATCTGGGAAAGATTGTAAGGCGTAAATTTAAAATTGGAATTATATGCTTGGCAAAATACGATAAGTATGGTGTCCCCGGAATTCGTTGTTATACTGGTAGAAAGAATCTGTGTTTCCCGTTTTATACAGACTGTATAATTATTGTTATGCGTCACAAATCTATCAGCAAGGAGTAACAGCCTAATGGCGACAAAAACCAGAGGCACATCACCGCTATTTTTGGATGAAGAGATGGCGGAAGAAAGTTCCAACGTCATTTACATCCGAAGCCGCCGCCGTCGCCGCATTGTATTTGGCTGGTATGGCGGAAAGTTCTCGCATTTGGACTGGCTGCTTCCACTCCTTCCAACGTGCCATCACTACTGCGAGCCATTCTCCGGTTCAGGGGCCGTGTTACTCAATCGAGAATCGTCCCCGGTCGAGACATACAACGACATTGATGGCGATGTGGTGAACTTCTTTCGGGTGTTGCGTGACCGGCACGAAGAACTGATTATGGCCATTTCCCTGACGCCGTTCTCGCGTGAGGAATACCACCTCGCCATCTATGGTAGTACGCACGGGATCAGCAATGTTGAGCGAGCTAGACGATTTTACATCAAGGCCCGGCAGACTCGCACCGGGCTTGCCCAGACGGCATCCCTTGGCCGTTGGGCGAACTGCAAAGATACAAGCCGTGCCGGTATGTCTGGCGTGGTTTCCCGTTGGCTGGGCGGCGTGGAAGCGCTCGATGAAATCTCGCAGCGTCTAATCCGTGTCCAGATTGAGAACAGGCCCGCTGTTGATGTTATTCGGCTCTACGATAGCCCCAAGACCTTGTTCTATTGCGACCCGCCATATCTGCACGCCACACGCGGCGACGCCAAGGCCTACGGGTTTGAGATGGACGAAGGCCAGCACAAGGAGTTTGCGGAAGCCGTCAATGAGTGCAAAGGCATGGTGGCGGTGTCTGGCTACGATCATCCCCTGATGGATGATCTTTTCAAGCCAGGATGCTGGTTCAAGACGTTGGGCGCGGACAAGACCATCCATTCAACCAAGGGCACCCGGCAGGAAGTGCTATGGACGAACTATGACCCACAAAAACAAAAAGGATTCTTTGAATGACGCCCGACGAAATACTGCATGGCATCCATGAACGTGCTGCCGCAACCTTAAATACTACTGTCATTCCCGACCCGATCATCAGGGATCGGGTTGATTATGTGTGCCGCTGCATGAGCAACCGCGCCGGGGTGCGATTGCTCATGTCCTGCCTGCTGGGGAAGATGGACAAGCCCAACGTCGATCCGCGCAAGCCATATACCGAAATCGGCGGTGCTGATAGCTTTTCTGGCCGTACCTATGACGAGCGCTACCTGACCAAGTTCATCAACGAGCATCGCTTACCCGTCAATCCGACAACGGCGTTTCTTACGCCAACGCTGCGGAATATCGACCATCCGCTGATTACCGACCGCGAGCTTGTCGGCAGGCCGCGTGACCTCTACAGAAAGACGCTTGAACTGCTGGAAGATGTGGCCGAACAACGGATAGCCGCTGATGTGCTGTTTGTTGAAACCGTGCGTGTCTTGCTGCTGTTGCGTGACGAGAAGCTGGCCCGTATGGCTTCATTGATTGGATCATTGGAGCGAACCGAAGGCGATTTGCCGTTATCGTCCGAGGCCATCGTCACCCTGATAAGCCAGCACCTCGCCTGCAAGAATGCAAGCCGCTTGCCCGTTCTTGTTGTGGCTGCGGCCTATAAGGCGGCAGGGACGCGGCTTGCTGAAAGCATGTTGCCCTTGAACTCGCACAACGCCGCTGACCTGCAAACTGGCTCATTGGGTGATGTGGAAATCTGCCTTGTAGGGGATGATTCTGTCGTCACAGCCTATGAAATGAAGATGAAGCGCGTCACGCAGGATGACATCGACGCGGCAGTGACCAAGATAGCCGGAGCGCCGAAGCGGATTCACAATTACCTGTTCGTCACCACGGATACCATCGACCCCATCGTGGCCGAGTATGCCGCCACGTTCTATGAAAAGACGGACGGCACTGAGATTACGATTCTGGATTGTGTCGGCTTCCTGCGGCACTTCCTGCACCTGTTCCATCGTATCCGTTCGGAATATCTCAATGCTTACCAGGCGTTGGTGCTAAATGAGCCGGATTCTGCGGTAAGTCAGACGCTTAAAGAGGCGTTTTTAGCCCTACGGCAAGCTGCTGAGAGTGGCGAGTAAAACGCATAACAAATCGTTCGGCGGTGGAGATGGCGATAGAGAAATTTGAAAAGATCGCTATGCAATGGCTCAAAGAGCAGACACAAAACAATTGATAACGATGTAAAACAAAAATCGAATTCCTGGGACACTATACTTAATTCCCTTTTGGCATCTTTGGAATTCCCCAAGTCCTGCCATCGCGATTCGGGGAGTTTTTGCATGAGGCTCCTAAATTTGAAATTTACGATGTTCCTTTACTTTTCCAATCTGAAATTGAGCTATTTGCGATGACTGGAAGTGTATGAATTATCAGGGGATATAAAAATGTTATTTTTGAATTTATCCCGCGAATATGCATTTATACGGGAATTATTTTTGAAATTTTATCTTTTCCGCGAA
>Ga0265292_1000375_pt1 | contig 68422 bp, 57 predicted proteins | sample Munlanlewell296A_FD_189080 | JGI IMG/M metagenome (GOLD analysis project Ga0265292, IMG submission 189080) | Leachate microbial communities from a municipal landfill in Southern Ontario, Canada - Leachate well 296A | ecosystem: Engineered > Solid waste > Landfill > Unclassified | place: Canada...
CGGGGACTGTCCCGGAGCCAGGCCATGAGATCTCATGCCATGCGCAATGCCCTGGGGCCGGTTGTGACCATCCTTGGCATCGACCTGGGAGTGCTGCTGGGCGGCGCCCTGATCACCGAGATCGTTTTTTCATGGCCGGGCCTCGGACGTATGACCTATTACGCGGCACAGGCAAGGGACGTGCCGCTTATCCTGGGCGGCGTCATCGTCCTGGTAGTGATATTCATCGTGATTAACACACTTATAGATATTATCTATGGTCTTCTCGATCCGCGGATCAGGCTGGGTGGAGGTATCAGTGGGTAGTCGCAAAACCTTTTCTTCCTCCTGGGAACCGGCGCAAAGCCATGGAACTCCACGTACGGGCATCCTGCGCCGACTTTTAAAGAGCCGCACGGCAATCGTGAGCCTGACGCTCGCGGTATCAATCGCCCTGATAGCGCTGACGGTGCCCCTGTTACCACTTCAGGATCCGTTACTGCCTGATTATGATCAGATGATGCAGGCGCCTTCCAGCGGGCACCTTCTGGGGACAGACCTTCACGGCCGCGACCAGTTATCACGACTTCTGTGGGCTTCCAGGACATCATTACTGGTAGGTATAGTGGCAACATTCCTGGCGGTCAGCGCCGGCGTGGTAATCGGCGGCATCGCAGGTTATAGCATCAGCTTTATCGACTCACTGCTTATGCGTATCAGCGATATATTTCTTTCCTTCCCCGCGATCCTCGGCGCGATAGCAATCATGGCCATTTTTGGGCCAGGACGGCAGAACATTTTTTTTGCTATCGCTCTTTTTACCTGGCCCGTGTTTGCCCGGCTTTTCAGGTCAACTATCCTCTCCGTAAAAGAAAGGACTTTTGTCCAGGCAGCCCGCGTTCTTGGTGCATCCAACATGAGGATATTCTTAAGACACGTGATGCCTAATTCAGCCGGCCCCCTTGTGGCATATACGTCAATGGCAGTGGCTGGGGCTATATTGGCGGAGGCCGGTCTGAGCTTCATTAACCTCGGCGTACAAAGACCGAATCCCAGCTGGGGTATGATGCTGGCAGAATCGATGGGACAGTTCGAGCAGGCGCCCTGGCTGATCCTCGTACCCGGTATCGCGGTCACAATGACTGCTCTCGCCTTCATCCTTCTGGGTGTCGCCGTTTCCAGCGTCATCGACGGTAGAAATGAACGGGCGTATCTGTGAGCATGCCCCTGCTGAAAATTGAAGGCCTGAGTGTCGAGCATGGTCCAGGCTCGAAATCACCGGCTGTCAAGGATGTCAGCTTCACCCTTAATGAGGGTATGACAATCGGGATTATCGGCGAATCGGGTGCTGGAAAAAGCACGATGGCTCTTGCAATCGCTGGTCTCCTCGAAAGATCAGCAAATGTTGATGGACAGGTTATTTATGATGGAAGAAACCTGCTGATGCTCTCAGAAAAGGAGATGTGCGGTATCCGGGGCAGCGGCATAAGCATGATATTCCAGGATCCCAGGAGTTCGCTGGATCCATCCATGAGAGTTGTAGACCAGGTAGCGGAACCGTTGCGCTTTCACCTGGGAGTTAAACCTAAGGAAGCCCGCGTTCAGGCCCGACGCCTGCTGGCGGACGTCAAGGTCACTGATGATGTATTCGCAGTTGCCCCCCGTGCGCATCAGCTTAGCGGTGGCCTCTGCCAGAGGGTCATGATAGCTGCTGCACTCGCCTGTAATCCAAAAGTACTGATCGCGGACGAACCGACCAGTTCGCTGGATCTCACACTTCAGGCTCAGATAATCGAGCTTCTTCAGGAGCGCCAAAAGGCTTCGGGTCTCGGCTTGATATTCATAACGCACGATTTAGCGCTCGTATCAAAAATCGCCGACCGAATAATGGTAATGAATGAAGGGGCGATCGTTGAAGAGGGCGGCGTCGATGCCGTCATCGGCAACCCTGCCAGTTCATACACTGCCGGGCTTGTATCAGTTTGGACAGGCAGTGTCAGGAAGGGAAAAGAAATTGCCTCTTCTTGAACTTCAGGATGTAAGCAAGGTATTTCATCGACGCAATAGAGGCTTGTCTCTTTCAAAACGCTATTCCGGGGACGAGAAAATACACGCGCTCCGTGAAGTGAGCATGACCGTCGAGCAAGGCCAGTCAGTCGCTATCGTTGGAGAAAGCGGAGCGGGAAAGAGCACCCTTGCCCTTATGATGACAGGTTTGATAGCGCTCACCGCCGGTTCTCTGTTAATCGACAACGCGCCCGCAAGAAAGATGGATCGAAAAATAAGGTCAAGAAAACTGCAGCTTGTCTGGCAGGATACCAGTGGCTCACTGGATCCGTTAATGACAGTAGGTGCATCGGTCGCCGAGCCATTGAAAATACATGGTATGACCAGTCGTGATCAAACGCGGTCATTTATCAGCAACCTGTTTCGCGAGGTCAGCCTGGATGAAAAACTCATCTATCGCTATCCTCACGAATTAAGCGGAGGAGAACTTCAGAGAGTCGTTATAGCACGGGCCCTGGCAACCGATCCGCAACTCCTCATATGCGATGAACCGGCGTCGGCGCTGGATGCCCGCATCAAGGCTCAGATAGCCGATCTTCTCGTTAAGCTCCAGGCGGACAGAGGGCTTGCCTATGTGATAATCGCGCACGATCTCATGCTGGTCCGGAAGATCACGGAATTTATTATGGTCATGTACTCGGGGACGGTTGTTGAACAGGGGCCGACTCGTGAAGTTCTCGATCATCCGCTTCATCCATATTCAAAGCTACTGATCGGCTCAGACCCTGCCCTGTGGTTAACTGGGAGGAGCAGGGAAGCGGGCGGGACGACTTCAGAAGCGACCGGTTTCAACGGTATCGAAGAGGGGTGCCCTTTCTATCCAAGGTGCCGGATCGCCATCGAACGTTGCCAGCAGTTACGCCCCGGTTTGTTGCGGCTGGAAAAAGACCGGGCGGTCGCCTGCCTGTTTCCCGATAAGTAAACCGGTTTAATATTTGCACCACGATTACTGCAGCATACCGTTCTAGATACCGACGTATTCCATCAGCGGGCTGACTTTAGCCATAATATCCCTGATCGCATTTAGAATTATGCGGGTCTTGTTTAGAGAAACCTTTGCGCTCTCGACCCTTGCAAGCAGGATATCCAGCTTGTCCAGAATGCCAAAAGCACGTGATTGTGCTATCTCGCTTTCATTCATCAGGGTAATCAATTTTGGCTCAGCATTTTGTCTGAAAGAAGAAAAGGTTCTTTTAAACGCAAGGGCCGTACGAACAGCAATAATTGCGGTGATGATGAGAGTCAGTGTGGAAATTGAAACAGCGATAACCTCAATAAGGAGCAACCTGTCCTCCATGAATTGGTTTTCCCAATGTTACCCCAGCTGGCTGAAAAACAGAAATGGCACACGCTGAAATATGGGGAATTCAAAGATTGGAAGGTTGTACGAAAAGCGGCCTAGCGAGTAATCGGGCCTCTGGGCATCAACGGGTAACGCCTGGCGCCCGCGTAATCATCATCGAATGAGAGCGTTGATATCTTAACCACTTCTCCGAAATTCGGCGCCTCAATGTACTTGCCCTTTCCAATATACATGGCAACATGGTGAGGTGCACCTGGCCCCCAGAAGATCAAATCTCCCGGCTGGAGCAACTCCCTGGGTACGGGAACACCCAGGTTGAACTGCATGGCGGCATTATGGGGAAGTCTGACTCCATGCTGGGCATACACATACTTTGTCAGTCCTGAGCAGTCAAGGCCGGAGGGGCTTTCTCCTCCCCAGACGTAAGGAACACCAAGGTACAGGAAGGATGTTTGCACAACCTGAGCCTGGACTTCGTTAGAGATGCCCAGTTGTTGTAAAAGGGCCGCGGCATCAGCTGCGTTTCTTGCCTGCTCTGCCCGCTGCCTGGCGATTTCCTGGTCGATGATCTGTCTTACCTGGCCGTCTACCTGCTCAAGCCGCGTCTTTCGCGCCTCAATATTGGATTCTATCTGAATCCTCTGACCACCAAGCTCCTTCTCCAGACTCATCTGCCGTGATCTTTTCTGGTCGATTTCGTCAGTCAGATCACGTATGTTTTCCGCGCTGTTTTTAAACTGCTGCTGCAGCTTCGCGTCCTGCTCGCTGATTTTGGCTATATAACGCGATTGTTCGAAGAAGTCACTCAGGCTATTACTGCTAAGGAGGACACTGACTATGTTGATGTCACCCGCTTTATAGACTGCAGTAAGACGGTCTGTCAGGATTTTCTTCTGCGCGCTGTGCTGTGCCGTCATATCGTCCAGGCGCTGGCGGCTGTCAGCAAGCTCAGTAGTCAATTGCTCAAGTTCAGCACGGGTCGCGTTGTGTTTTTCAACAATACCTTCGAGATCATGGTTGAGAAGGTCGAGTTCACCACGCAGTGCATTTGCCTGTGATTGAAGACTGTCAATCTGCGCGCCGGCATCACCTTCCTGCTCAGTGTAGGCGGTCTGGGCAAATACGGGAACTGCCAGGCACATTGCCAGCAACAAGCCAATCAGGCAGGATGCGGCCAGCGCAATATGTCGTTTTCTATTTTCTGGTTTCGGTTTCATGGGCTAAGTCCCTATCGGATTCTGTGCGAATCCCTAAAGAAATAAACTTTCATCAAATGAAAGCTTAAAGGGAAGGCTGGTATTATTCGTCAATTCCTTGCAGTAAAAATCTTTGTGTTATAATAACGCCGGTGACGCGGGGTGGAGCAGTCTGGTAGCTCGTCGGGCTCATAACCCGAAGGTCGCAGGTTCAAATCCTGCCCCCGCTACCACTTTAATACTCCGTGTCCGAAAGTCCTCCGAAGAACGCTTCCGCAGATCCAGCATGACTCTTCATACATATCGATATTGCTCCGAGACGTATCCCAAGTCAAATTAAGAAAGATTAATTCCTTCAGAATAGCGTATCCAGATTTCCAGTGACAGGCGCGTAGTGCACTAATTAAGAACGGTCCCCAGTGCTTCGTTGAAATAGCCATTCCAAAGAACGCGTTGCGATGCCATTACCGGTGCCGGAGAGCGCGTACCACTGATCCAGGCCTCGACTTTTACCGGTCCACCCATGACTCCGCCAAAGCTGGGGGTCACTTTCGCTCCGGCGGCAATTGTTCCTGTCTGATATACAGTACCGGCGATTTCAATGGAGTAATCAACCGCGTAATTATTTGAGTTGGCCACCAGTATCCAGTTGAGACTTCCGGGGCTCTTTTGATCGTACCATGACCAGTAATATGAGGAATTGAGGCGCTCAACCGGATATCCCGGGACTTCCTCGAAGGAGGGACCCCAAAGTATACGCTGTGAAGCCAGGACCTGACGGCGGTCGTTGGCATTCTGCCAGCTACCGCTCTCTATATATGATCTAACTTCAACAGGACCGCCCCTCATTGAACCGAAGCGAGGTGTTACCATTTGGCCGGGCGCGAGAACGAAATAGTTCCTGCCGGGATTATCAGGATCCTGCATCTGGCGTCCGCCAATCCATATTTCGGCCCTGATCGTATCTGTGGCAGTATACGGATTTGCCACGAGAACCCAGTTCATTCCATCAATGTTGTCGTACCAGGTCCAGAGATAGTTGCTGGAAAGTTCCGAAGCCGGGATTCCCGGTACTTCGTTAAACGCGGTACCATTGCCCATAAGAACACGTTGAGACGAGATTACGTTAGCAGCGGAACCGCCTTGCTGAGTCCATGCCTGTACTTCGACCGGACCGCCCGAAATGCCATTGAAGCTTGGCGTGACTTTTTCGTTGGGATTGATCGTGCCGCTATCACGCAGAACTCCGGCAATCTTTATCTCATAATAGATCGAATATGCGTTGGGGTTAGCCACCAGAACCCAGTTTAGCGTCCCCCGGGTTTTCTGGTCGTACCATGGCCAGTAATAATGGTTAGAAAGCCTTGCCTCGTCGGTGCCCAGTACTTCCTCAAGTGATTTACCGGCCCAGAGGATTCTCTGGCTTACGACTATTGGTTGCGTAGTGCTCACTGTGACGGGCCCGCCAACCACTCCTGGAAACATGGGGGTTTCCGCGGGCGCGCCTACAGCCAGATCTCGATCAGCATATGTCAGTTGTCCGATTTTGACTGAGGTTCGCGCCGACGCCTGTCGGCCCGCGGGATTTACCATGAGTACCCAGTCATATGTACCAGGAGAGTACTGGTCATACCACGTGAAGTAGTAGCGTTTGGTCGGAGTGAAATTATCTGCGGTTACAAGCGTGCTGGCCTCAGCAGTTAGTCCAGCAGAATCCCAGGCTACGGCTCTCAAAGTATGGGAGCCCTGCAGACCCGTAGTGTCCCATATATAGGAATATGGTGCCGATGCGTCTGATGCTACCAGTGAGCCGTCTATATAGAGGTCGACTTTAGTAATTCCGATGTTGTCCCAGGCGTTTGCGGTAAAAGTTACCACGCCGCTTACTTTCGAGCTTCCTGTCGGTTGAGGTACGGAAACTGAGGGCGGAGTACTGTCTTCCGAAATGCCGCCAAAGTCGGTTGTCCAGTACCAGCCGTATGTGGAACCACCCACATAAACCCTTCCTATGCCAATAGCACGGAAGTTGGCGCCGAGCATATTGGCGTTATGGCCGGGCGAATTCAACCATGCATCATATACAGTTTGCGCTGTCCCGTAACCTGCCGCTATGTTTTCTCCCAGCCAGGTATTGTACGTATAGCCGGCGGCTCGAATCCGGTCCCAGGGCGTAACGCCTTCAGGGGTGTTGTGGGCAAAATAATTCCTCGCGCCCATGTCATAGCTATGACCCTCTGAAGCATTGTAAAGTGAATTTGACAAGGTCAAAGGCGCCAGACCATTGGCTTGCCGGTGATTGTTGATTAATGTAAGGAATGCAAGTTCTTCGTCATCGTATGCATAAGCCGCAGGTGCTGAAATCAGTACTGTGGCGAGTATGGCTATAAACAGGACAGATATGAAAACCAACATCCTGTTTTTTGAATAACTGATGCTATTGAATGATTCACTCATTGATACCAGGTACTCCCAGGGAAGATTTTTTCACAAGCCTTCTTTTTACAGGCAGCAACAATACCGCTTCTTAATAATTTCATCGGTACTGGGCCTGAACGGCTTGAAGAATTGCCCTGAATAAGCTAATTATGAGGCTGCCGAATGGCCGGTCAAGCTTTGTTTTATACCGATTGCGCTGGGGAATGAGCTTAATTTGATCCGGGGAGTCGGGATAGCCTGTCAGGCATCTTAGAGTCTGTCTGATACGACTAATCAAACTTACATACAGGTTAGCATAATGAAGAAGTTAATTCGCAAAATCAAAAAATCGTTGGTCGGGAGCATTTGCAAAAAAAAGGGGGGGGGAGGCTTTATGGGCGGCACGAAACGAAAGTGAGACTGAAAAGATCTGGGATGCGAGAAGGTCCAAAGAGTCCGCGCTTGGAAACACGTTCCGCTTCCGGATAGTAGAGGATATAAGCGTTCCAAGGGGGAAAGTCCCGGAAATCCTGGAGCTCATAAAGCCTATCGGAGAAAAGCATGAACTTAAGAACGCAGTCGACTGGTACTTATCGCCTAATCTTCTTCCATTCCCGGAGTCAGGCGGTATGCGTCGAAAACCGTGTCGATACCTTTGATGCTTTCCATGGCGGTATCCAGCAGCTTGGCATCGCCGATCTCCACAACGAATTTGTCCTTCACCATGTGGTCCGGGTTTGTGCTGCACTGGGCCGAGACAATGTTGATGCCTGATTCGCTCAGAGTGCGTGAAATATCTTCGAGCAGGTGGCTGCGATCCATCGCCTCTACCAGGAATTCAGCACGGAAGGCCTTCTCTGAGGTTCCCTTCCACGCAACCTGAATAAATCTCTCACTGGCGCGCTGGTCAAGTGCTTTTGCGTTTGGACAGTCCTTGCGATGGATGCTTACCCCTTTGCCCAGGGATATATAGCCTACAATCTTGTCGCCCGGAAGTGGTTTGCAACATTTTGCCAGCCTTATGCCAACATCAGTAATTCCATCGACGCTGATTCCAAGTTTGCCCGGAGTAGCCGTTGCTGCCCGCTCGCGGGCTGGTATTGATGTTGACTTTGTGACTACTGATGGAATGTCGCCGGTGCCATCGAGCTGATGTGTAATCCTGGTCAATACCTGTTGTGGGGAGGTCTTGCCGGTCCCAAGACTTACATATAGGTCTTCAGCCTTGAGGAATCCCATCGAACGGGTCATCTCGACGAAAGCGGTCGACGCTACGATTTTCTGGCTGGCCAGCCCTTTGCGCCTGAGTGCTTCCTGAAGAAGTTCGCGGCCTATATGTTCGGAATCCTGACGACGCTCCTTCTTGAACCATTGCCGTATCTTGTTTCTTGCCCGGGATGTCTTTACGAATGTGAGCCAGTCCCGGGACGGTCCCTGGCTTGATTTTGATGTCAGGACTTCGATGAAGTCACCGCTGTGAAGGGTATGCTGCAATGGGACGATGCGGCCGTCTACCTTGGCGCCAACACAGTGATGACCTACATCAGTATGGACTGCGTATGCAAAATCTACCGGGGTGGATCCAGCGGCCAGACTTATTACTTCTCCCTTGGGAGTGAAGACATAGACCTCTTCTTCGAACAGGTCGATACGAAGCGTCTTCATGAATTCCTTGGGATCCTCCGTCTCGCTTTGCCATTCCATCATCTGACGGAGCCATGCAAGTTTGTCGGCTGCCTGCTCCTTGGACTTATTTGACTTGGCCTGTTCCTTGTAAAGCCAGTGCGCGGCGATTCCATATTCCGCGGTCTGGTGCATTTTTTGAGTACGGATCTGGATTTCCAGCGGTTTGCCCTGTGGTCCGATCACGGTCGTATGCAGCGACCGGTACATATTGAATTTGGGCATGGCTATGTAGTCCTTGAAGCGCCCGGGCATCGGCTTCCAGAGGGAGTGGATTATTCCCAGGGCGCCATAACAATCCTTGACTGTTTCCACCAGGACACGCATCGCGGTGAGATCATAGATCTCATTGAATTCCTTACCGCGCTTCACCATCTTTGTGTAAATGCTGTAGAAGTGTTTGGCGCGTCCTTCGATTTGCGCCTCGATGCCCACGTTCCCCAGCTCTACCTTGAGGTACTCAGCCACCTGGGCTACATAGGTTTCCCGATCGGCACGCCTTTGGGCCACCATCTGCTGTAGTTCTGAGTATTTACGCGGATGCAATGCTCCGAACGCGAGGTCTTCAAGTTCCCACTTGATGCTGTAGATACCGAGGCGGTGGGCCAGTGGTGCATAGATCTCCAGGGTTTCTTTTGCCTTCTGTATCTGCTTCTGCTTGTCCATATAGCAGATTGTCCGCATGTTATGGGTGCGGTCCGCAAGCTTGATCAGGATCACCCTGATGTCCCTGGCCATGGCGATGATCATCTTGCGCAGGTTGTCTGCCTGTTCTTCTTCCTCGCTTTTTAGCGAAACCTTCTGCAGTTTGGTGAGGCCATCGACCAGCTCGGCCACCTCATCACCGAACATTTTGCGGATGGTGTCGACGGTTGCGGGGGTATCCTCGACGACATCATGGAGCAAGGCTGCGGCGATGGTGACACTGTCGAGCTTGAGGTCTGCGCATATTCGCGCCGTGCCCAGCGGATGGTAGATGAAATCCTCGCCGCTTTTGCGAAAACGCCCCTCGTGCTGGCTGCGTGAGTACTGGAACGCACGCGTGATCAGGTCCTGGTTAAAATCGGGATTATATTCGGAGATAGCTTTGAACAGGTCCTGAAGAGCCGCTTCTTCGGAGCCTAGATCACCTTCTCGTTTAGCGACTTGCTCAAGAATTTTAAACACCCCTCATAAAAGGCCTGTACCTCGTTAAATGTGGATGACCGCTCAAGACTGGTCTTCCCTGATTCGAGTAAAGTCAACATCGGCTTTCCCGATTTATTCTCGATGGAAATCAAAGACAGCTCCTCGAGTACGCGCAAACATCTCGCGACCAGCATCGGTTGGCGGAGATACTTGCCGCCCGCCAGGAGAAGCCTTTCGGTGGTTTCATCAAGGGACCAAGTTTTTCCTGTATTCAGGTGCTTATATACCCTGGTCAGGGGAGCACGTAAATCGTACTCGTGTTCAAGCACTTTACCAGTAAATTGTACCTCATCGGCACAGTAGAATAAATGAATCCATGCGTCCGGGGCATCTTCGATCATGGACACAAGCGATCCCATTCCGGGAGGAGGATCTATGAAGACCAGGTGATCATGTGTAGACAGAAGGCCTGGATTCGAGGATGCGGTAGCGAAGTCCATCATGGAAATGGTTTGACCCGACCCAGCCGTCAGAATCGATCTTTCATTTATTACTTTCGGGCTGCAACGGGAACTCATAAGCAACAAGTTATCGATAGAGTTGTTTGCCACCGGCAATTCCTGAGAAAGCAGGTGCCTTCTGCGGGCGACGTCTGATACCAGCAGAATGACGTTCTGGCCTCCTGATACTATTTTTGCCAACTGTCCCATTATGTCGCCCTGACCGCGCCGGTCAAACAGTCTGCCTCTCAGTTGTTTTCCCAGCGACTCAAGGCTGTCCTGGTCTATTCCATCGTCGTGATTCCAGCGCGCGGGAAGCACATTCGTTTCGTTGAGAAGGCTCCATAGGCCCGCACCAGCCAGGCGTTGCGGACACTCGTAATCACATAGGCAGTCACACATGCCCTTTGGTACATCACGGTGTCCGGATTGTGGGAAAAATTCACGCAGGATCAGCTGCGGTGCGACGGAACCGTTGAATTCGTTACGCTCGAGCCTGAAGGCGACATCCCACTTGCCGGTGGCTTTCAGCTTTTCAAGAAGATAGGCCTGGCCGAAACCAATGGCGCTTGATCTGGCGCCACCCGCTTCGACCATGCACTGCAGGTGCCTGCCGTCCCTCGTTGCACGGGCGGCGCTGATACCGGAGCCCGTCACCAGAAGCTCAACAGACGGATTGCCGAGCCCGAAGGGCTCCATGCGGGAAAGTTCGTCGGCCAGATCGAGTGTCATCTCCCGGCCGCAGACCAGAGCGTCGACGTTGCGGGTCCGGTGGAGCTCCGTATCCGACATGACAGAGTCGGCCTGTTCTGCAAAACCATCCTGGAAGTCCTTAATATTATCCAGGCTAATTGTGAGTCCGCATGCGGCGCTGTGGCCACCGTATTTTTCCAGCAGTGGTCGAAGATTTCTCAGCAACTGGTAGAGATCGACGCCGGGTATGCTTCGCCCGGATCCCTTGCCGAACCCCTGACCTTCGTCTTCGGCAATTACTATGACCGGACGGTTGTGGAGGTCGACGAGCCGGGAGGCTACAATCCCGATCACGCCCTCATGCCAGCCTTTAGAGCTGACAACGTAGCCACGCTGCTCTTTCCTCGGATCGGGCCAGCCGTTGATCATCGCTTCAGCCTCAGCGACCATCCGGTTTTCAATCCGCTGGCGTTCGCGATTGAAAGCATCGAGATCTCCAGCAAGTCTTTCCGCATCCTGCTCATTATCTGAGAGAAGCAATTCCAGTGCCGGGACTGGATCTTCCAGGCGGCCGGCGGCATTGATCCTTGGAGCCAGCCGGAAGGCAACCATGCCGGCGTTGATGCGCGATGGTTCGACCTGCCCCACCCGCATCAAATGGATCAGACCCGGCCTGTGGGTCCGCGCAAGCTGGACGAGGCCGCGTTTGACGAGATTGCGGTTCTCATCAAGCAATGGCACGCAGTCGGCTATTGTGCCGAGCGCTACCAGGTCCAGCAATTTCTGCAGGGACGGGTGCAGGCTCTCTTCCCGGCCAGTCGGACCAGGCCCGGCCAGGAGTCCCTGCGCCACCTTGAAAGCCAGACCGACTCCGGCAAGCTCCTTGAAAGGATAATCGCATAGCAGGGGAGATATGATCGGTGCGGCGGGAATATTCTCTTCTGCGGGCAGATGATGGTCGATGACAATTGATTCCATGCCCAGCTCAGTGGCACGCGCGAGCTGTTCCCTGGCGCTGATGCCGCAGTCAACCGTGATAAGAAGTTCGCAGCCGTCTGCCGCGATCTTTTCCACAGTAGATTTCGCTATACCGTAACCTTCGCGGAAACGATTTGGAAGATGGAAGCTGACTGCGGCTCCCAGCTCCTCCAGTACGGTAACAAGCAATGCGGTCGAGGTAATGCCATCTACATCATAGTCTCCATGCACACATATTTTTTTGCCTGAAGCGGCGGCCGTCCTGATGAGTGTGCATACCCTGTCCATTTCAGGAAAGAGAAAAGGATCATATAGCTCGCCCATGGGAGAGAGAAAGCGGCTGGCGGTTTCAGGTTCAAAATAGCCGCGACGGACCAGCACGGTAGCCAGTATCTCGCTGACGCCAAGGCTTTGGGTAAGCTCTCTGACGGAGTCATAAGGTAGTGGGGCGGTATGCCATGTGGCAGAGTACATCAGCAGCATCCTAACAACCACGCCAGATGGAAACAAACATGCCCGGCAGTTGCGCGTGCCGATGTTGTTAGCGCCGCCAGAAAACGGGAAACATAATTATGGATGCTTCATTGGTTTCTGGCATAATGTTCCGGGACGCGATAAGAGCGTCCTTTTATAAGGAGGTGAACTATGCTGCGAGATAGAGTTGAACAGGCTTTGGAGAAGATCAGGCCCGCCCTGCAGGCAGACGGCGGCGACCTTGAACTTGTGGATGTAACCGACGAAGGCAAAGTGACCGTACGACTTACGGGAGCTTGTGGTAGTTGCCCGATGTCCCAGATGACACTCAAGATGGGTGTTGAGCAGAGACTTCGTCAGGAGGTTCCAGAAGTGGAGACGGTTGAGGCTATTTAGAAACGCTATTACAGCGCTTCTTGTGGCAACTGTTTCACAATTCCTGATTAATAAAAAAAGCGGCTGAGAAATCGGCCGCTTTTTTGTTCAGCATATAATTTATCAGGGCTGTGGTGGTGGCGGCACAGTTATACTGCACGAAAAATTCACACAATCAAAAGTTATGTTCCTGATGTTATCCTTCTTCGTAAGAACAGGCTTTTCGTAAGTTGTCTTCATTTATCCGGCCACCTCCTTCAGTCTGGCTGATTTCTGATTATAAAGCATGAGTATTATACTACGCTTTAGTTGATTTGAATAGACCCCAGTGGGTCACTGGGCTTCCAGTCAGTGGTTTCCGATGCCCGATTCTTTACTACTCTTCTCTTTCTGCCTGGACCTGATCGATGATCTTTTGAGCCAGATGTGCAGGGACTTCCATGTAATGGAGAAAATCCATCGTGTAATCGCCGCGGCCTCCCGTCATGGAACGCAGGTCTGGCGCATATGTGAGCATTTCTGCCAGAGGCACCTCCGAGTTGATCTGGCTCATCCTGCCCGTTGGTTCCATTCCCAATACCTTGCCCCGGCGTGAGTTCATATCACCGATAACATCCCCGACACTATCCTCGGGTACGGTTATATGAACTGTCATTATCGGTTCAAGGATCACTGGGGTGGCGTTAGCGACCGCCTTTTTCAGGCCCATGGATGCGGCTATTTTAAAGGCCATCTCGGATGAATCCACGGGATGATGAGATCCGTCATAGACCTTCACCCTGATATCGACCAGGGGACTTCCGGATAGCTCACCCTCCTTCATCGCTTCGATGACGCCTTTTTCAACCGCCGGAATAAAGCCACGCGGTATTACGCCGCCGACTACATTGTCGACGAATTCAAAGCCTTCACCGCTGGTAAGCGGTTCAACCTCAAGCCAGCAGTCACCGTACTGGCCGCGTCCGCCCGTCTGTTTCTTGTATTTGCCCTGCGCTTTTGCGCCGTTACGTATGGTTTCAAGATAGGGCACACGGGGCGGCTTAAGCTCTACCTCGACTCCAAAACGGCGCTTCATACGCTCTACAACCACCTCGACATGTACCTGGCTCAAGCCCGAGATTATGAGCTCGTTGGTCTGCGAGTCGCGTCTGACCACCAGCGTGGGGTCCTCTTCCTGCAGGCGCTTGAGCGATGTGCCGATCTTTTCCTCATCACCTTTGTTCTTTGGCTCCACGGCAAACGACATGACTGGATTAGGAAAATCCATAGCTGCGAAGGTGACTGATCCGCCCTCGTTGCATAGTGAATCTCCCGTGTTGGTCGCCTTGAGCTTTGCGATAGCACCGATGTCACCGGGGCCGATAACATCCAGAGTGCTATTGTCTTTTCCCTGTAACCTCAGCAGCTTGCCGATATGCTCCTTCGTCTTGCTCACTGGATTATAGACATTGCTGTCGCTTCTGATCTCGCCGGAATATACCCTGAAAATGTTAATTCTGCCGCTGAACGGGTCGGCCATCGTCTTGGCGACAAAGGCGGCCAGTGGACCATCGGATTTGCACTCGAGCATAATCTCATCACCGGATGACCCGTCTATGGCCTTTTTCCCTCCATGCTTCACGGGTGAGGGGATAGCATCGACAATAAGGTTCATCAATAAATCGATGCCGATGGTCTTTGTAGCGCTTCCTGCGCCCACTGGAAAGACAGTCCCTGCCGCGACGCCTGCCTTGAGTGCGGAAAAAAGTTCTTCGTTACTCATGTCCTGACCTTCAAGATACTTTTCCATGACGGCGTCATCGTTTTCGGCGACCACATCCATGAGTTTATCGCGGTATTCCTCAACCTGGTCGGCCATTTCGGCAGGTATTTCAATGTCGCTGACTTTGCCATCTTCATAGTGGTAAGCCTTCTGGGTCAAGAGATCGATAACACCGCTGAAGTTGTCTTCCGCACCGATGGGAAGCTGTGCGGCGACAGCACCCTGTCCAAAGCTTTCCTGCAACTGCTCTACAGCCGCGAAGAAATCCGCACGTTCGCGGTCCATCATATTCACGAAAATCAGTCTGCTGACATCGTTGTCCTCACAGTTTTTCCAGAGCCGCTCGTGCTGTACCTCGACGCCATGGGTTGCGTTTACCGTGAGGATGGCACCTTCCACAACATGGAGAGCAGCGATTGTGTCAGCATGAAAACTTGGGTCTCCCGGGGTGTCGAAAATGCTAATGCTGCGGTCTCTCCAGGAGAAGTGACAAAGCGTGCCTGATATGGAGTGCTGGCGTTTCTTCTCATCATCATCCCAGTCGGCCACCGTGGTACCCTGATCGATAGAACCCAGGCGATTCACTGCGCCGGATTTGAAAAGGATGGCTTCGGTGAGGCAGGTCTTGCCGGTTCCACGGTGGCCGACTACAGCTACGTTTCTTATTTTTGCGGGATCAACAGCGGGCATAAGAAACAACTCCTTTGGTTGAAAAATATTATTGGCCGGGGGCTATGTCCACAAATATGGAAAAAGCCCGCCAGGAAAGGAATTTTATCCCTTTAAAATTTGGATTGCCATAGGGAAATGAAAATGAAGTTGAAAGATGGCGGATGCGGGACTAGCTTTCAATGGTTATCTTTAATCCTTTCTTTGAATCCCAGCAGCCTTTACGGCGATATGCTTGACTGAATGAACCACGGTCTTCGTGGATAGATCGACAACATACAGGGTTCCATCCTTTCCTGGCATGAAGCCGGTCACAAACATGTACTTTCCATCTTCACTGAAGTCGGCATCATAAAAAACGTCATCCGGTTCCGCTGTCAGCCGGTAAATGCCCGCAATGGAGAGATCGGCCGCGCTTACCTCGATGATATTTCCCCTGGCAAGGACATAAACCAGTCTTCCGTCGGGAGACATGACTGCTTCATGAATCTCCTGCACCGGAAGCGAAACCGTTTTCTCATTCAGGTTTGCAGGCCATCTGGTCTTAAGGAGCTGCAAAGTGCCGCTTCCATCTCCCGATATATATGCAGACAATCCGTCCGGTGACCAGGCGATACCGGTCACATGGGCAAGTTCGGGGATTGTTATTACTGCATCCAGCAGCTTGTCATTTGCAGGGTCTAATATAAACAGCGTGCCGAAACCGCTGGCGGGCGCCTTGTCTGCGGCATAGAGCCTGCCATCTGGTCCGGATGCCAGCATCGACAGGCTTGAAGCCGGCGTCTCGATAGTCACGCCGCTGTCTATCCAGTTATTGCCATCCCAGCGGAACTTATCTATGACGCCGTTCGCGCCGCTGGCCACATACATGGATCCGCCGTCTTGTGTGACGAACATGTCGCTGGGAGCCGCCGCGCTTGTCTGCTCCACGGTCTTCTCAACATAGCCGCTGATGTTGTCATAAATGCGGATACTGCCCCAGCCCTCAACGGGTCCATTCTCATCAGCTATATAGAGGAGTGCTTTCTGCCAGCCTCCACTGCGGTCCACTTCGACCCGCTCGGGGGCCGACGTATCGGGCGGCTGGTCCGTGCAGCCAGTCATCAACAGAAAACATGAGAGGATAAAAGTGGTTAGCACGTACCCTGCGGATTTGCGCTGAATCATGAAACCTGAGCCTCCATTTTATGATTTGCATCACTTTATACCACTAAAGTCATGGTATCGCGGTTTGGGTGTTGCTAAACAGGGAATATTTCTTATGTATGAAGTGCTGTCTATTTATTCATTTCAGGCGGTAGAGGAGTAGCGATGCCAACCAATTGTCCAGGAAGCGATGTAACCATAACCACAATAAACTGCCCGAAATGCGGGGAAGAGGTGGAGCTGTTTACGGGAGATTCAAAGGCAAAATGTCCCGGTTGCGGTATATCGGTGCGCCGGGAAGTGGCGTCCTGCATTGAATGGTGTCCGGGCGCGAGTGAATGTTTCCGGCATGTGTTTGAAGAAGACAGAGCCCGCGAAGAGAAGGAAGCGTCTGAAGACTGAAAGAAGCAAGATAGCCTGCTCTTAATACCTGCAAACAAATACTTTTTCAATAAAACCTGCAAGTGTGCTTTTGCAGGTTTTCCCTAATCCAGGTTCCAGGTGGCATCAAAAAGCCATGTTTGACAAAGCCACGTCACGTAACTAGTATATGTCTCGCTCTTGGCACTCTATAGTCGAGAGTGCCAGATAATTGGCTATTTTATAAACCAGGAAATTAAGGAGGGTTGATTATGAACTTGAAACCTCTGGAAGACAGGGTGATCGTCGAGGCAGTTGAATCTGAAGAAGTGACCGCCAGTGGCATCTACCTTCCCGATTCAGCACAGGAAAAGCCCCAGCGTGGCAAAGTTATCGCCGTCGGTGATGGCCGGCTCGACAAGGAAGGCAAGCGGATTCCGTTAGACGTCAAAAAAGGCGACGTTGTTATCTACAGCAAGTATGGTGGAACCGAGGTTAAAATCGAAGGCAATGAAGTGCTGATTCTGAAGGCCAGCGACATCCTTGCCAAAGTAGTTAAAAAATAATGAAGGGAGTGAGACGTTATGGCAAAAGGCATCAAGTTTAATGAAGAAGCGCGGCGTGCCCTCGAACGTGGAGTAAACACGCTCGCCGATGCGGTGAAAATCACCCTCGGCCCCAAGGGCCGGTATGTCGTGCTCGACAAGAAATTCGGCGCACCCACGATCACCAATGATGGTGTAACCATCGCCCGGGAGATCGAGGTAGAGGACGTTTTTGAGAACCAGGGCGCACAGCTCGTGCGTGAGGTTGCGACCAAGACCAACGATGTGGCGGGTGACGGTACCACCACCGCCACACTGCTCGCGCAGGCAATAGTCCGCGAGGGCTTACGCAACGTTGCAGCCGGCGCCAACCCGATGGGTCTCAAGCGTGGCATCGAGATGGCGGTCGACGCTGCAGTCGAAGCAATCAAGAAGCTTTCCAAGGAGATATCAGGCAAGGAAGACATAGCGCGCGTCGCAACGATCTCCGCAGACGACAGGATCATCGGTGACGTCATCGCTGACGCTATCGAGAAGGTCGGCAAAGACGGCGTTGTAAACGTCGAGGAAGGCCAGACCTTCGGCATGGACCTCGAGTTCACTGAAGGCATGCAGTTCGACAAGGGCTATCTTTCCCCCTATATGATTACTGATCAGGAGCGCATGGAGGCAATTCTCGAGGAGCCTTACATCCTCATGGCCAACCAGAAGATCGGTGCGGTCGCGGATCTGCTGCCGGTGCTGGAGAAGGTAATCCAGAGCGGCAGGCCTCTGCTCATAATCGCCGAGGATATTGAGGGCGAAGCACTGGCTACCCTCGTTGTAAACAAGCTGCGCGGCACATTCACCGGTCTGGCGGTCAAGGCTCCCGGTTTCGGTGAGCGTCGCAAGCGCATGCTCGAGGATATTGCCATCCTTACCGGTGGCACTGTCATCAGCGAAGAGCTTGGCATGAAGCTGGAAAACGCTGAAGTCGCTCTGCTCGGCAGGGCCCGCAAGGTCGTCGTGAACAAAGAAAACACGACCATTATTGATGGCGCTGGCAAACCCGCTGATATCAAGGGCCGCATCAAGCAGATCAAGGCTGAGATCGAGTCTACAGATTCTGATTTCGACCGCGAGAAGCTGCAGGAGCGTCTGGCCAAGCTGGCAGGCGGTGTGGCGGTCGTCAAGGTTGGCGCGGCCACGGAAACCGAGATGAAGGAGAAGAAACATCGCGTCGAGGATGCTCTCAACGCTACCAGGGCAGCACTCGAAGAGGGTATTGTCCCCGGCGGTGGAGTGGCTTTAATCAACGTCATCGCTGATGTTAAGAAAGTAAAAGCCGAGGGTGACGAGGCGACTGGCGTGAACATCATCGCCAGAGCTCTGGAAGAACCCCTCCGTCAGCTGGCGGATAACGCCGGCCTGGAAGGTTCGGTTGTGGTAAACCGGGTCAAAAATGAGAAGCCGGGTGTCGGGCTGAACGTATCTACCGACAAGTACGAGAATCTCGTAAAGGCCGGTATTATCGACCCGGCACTGGTAACAAGGTCCGCACTGCAGAACGCGGCTTCTATTGCCAAGAACATCCTCACCACCGAGTGTGTCGTGGCCGAGCTTCCGGATGATAATCCGCAGGCTCCCATGATGCCGCCGGGCGGTATGATGTAAGCACAGACAATCTGTTGTTCAGATTGTTAATGGGCGGGCCCGAAAGGGCCCGCCTTTTTTATTCAGGAAAGCGAAAGACCCTCGAAATGAGGGTCTTTCGCCGGGTATAAGGGATGAAGGGGGTGAAACAGGCACACGCCCTTCGGCCAATAGTTCAACACCTGTTGGCAAACCCCTTTTTCCAGGATATTGAAATAAATAAACATAACTATCGAAAAATGTTTCAGGTTCGGGAACTAATGACCAGAGCTTCGGCCAATTCGCCCAATCGTTGTGCGTTTTGTATGTGAACAAGCCACCTGTCAGGAATTGAAACAGCCCCATAGGTGCATCCGGCAAGCGCTCCAGTGACAGCTCCAATCGTGTCCGCGTCACCACCCAGATTGACCGCCGCAATCAGCGTCTCTTCAAAGGAGGAGTGGTGCAGCCACAACCAGATGGAGCATTCCAGCGTATCGAGAACATATGCCGTAGGGGAGGGTTTACCGGCAGTCTTTTCTGAAAAAGCGTTCTGAGATCGGCGCAGGATCTCCGGCGAGGCTTCATTGATTTCATTGTATCTGTCAGTTGCGAGCTTTAATGCATCAAACCGTTCATTGCCTTTCAAAAGCTCGGCAATCAAAAGGTTCAGGAAGACACACGACCATTGGCAATCTGGGTGTGGGTGAGTAATCCGCGAACTCAGGCGGCTGTTCCTGATCAATCGTGCAGAATCTTTATACTCCGACAACGCAACCGGAGCGCATCGCATCAGGGATCCATTCCCGGAACTGTCAGGATTCCGTGCCTGGGTTTCCAGGGCAGCCTTTTCCCAGTCTTCGCCGCCTGCGATCAGGCTTAGTACACTGGAAGTATGTCTGCCGACGCCCCTGCCATCCATTCTGAACCATTCGGTGAAACGGAATGCGATGTCGTCGGCGTCAAAACCACCACAGCTTGCGATACTTTCAGCCATAGCCATGGTTTGGGCGGTGTCATCGGTGGTTTCGCCCGGCCGCAGGTTCAACCTGCCGCTGCCTGTCATCTCGGTAAGCAGGCCAAAGCGGTTCCTGATTTCCATGCCGGTGCTGCCTTCAACTGGTGCGCCCAGCCCATCTCCCACGGCAAGTCCCAGCAGGCAGCCTGTCGCCCGATTAAGTAGCTCATCATTTTCGCGCAAGAGAACACTCCCGGTTCTGATTCCCCAGGTTAAATCACTGAAGACCCAGGATCAGGCCTTATTTTAGAAGCGCATTATCAAATAATAGGGCTGCCATCCAAAAGGTCTGAAAATACAGCGGCTACATCCCCTTTTTCTTCAAACAGACGTATCTGTTTCTGCGCGCCGTTGCCTTCATCAAGGATTTCAGCAATTCTGCTAACATAGCTTTCAATTCCGAGCTTCTCTTGCATATCACCGGTAAATTCGACCAGTGCCCTGATGATATCGGTGACCGGTATTTCTTTGCGTTTATTGAAATCCGCCAGGTTTCCGGCCAGTCCATAGCGCGCCGCGCGCCAGATATTCTCATCCACTTCACGCGTGTTCAATACTACCAGCGCCCTACCCTCGTCAAAGTCAGCCGAAAGTCTTGCTACCAGAGATACCACCAATGCGGATATCGCTAACGTGTCCCTGATATCACTCTGGCTGTCACAGATGCGTATCTCCAGCGTTCCGAACAGCGGATGGGGCCTCAAGCTCCACCAGACCTGGGTTGGCTCGGAGATGGAATTGGTCACGAACAGCGTGTCGATAAAAGTTGCATAGTCATCCCAGTCTCTGAAGGGACCGGGAATATTGCCCCGCGGAAACGACCTTGTAAAGATCTGTGCCCGTGTGGAATGAAGATAGGTATAGCGTCCTTCTGAAAAAGGGGAATTGGCTGACAGGGCAAGGATTGCCGGCATATAGCCGCGCAATGAGTTAAAAACGGCAATCATGCGTTCTCTTCCCCTGACCCCCACATGCGTGTGCATGCCATAAGTCAGGTTATGCCAGGCGCAGTAACGCACCCGTTCTTCAACTTCGCGGTAATGGTGGGTATCGAGGATGCGCTGCTTTTTCCAGTCAGAAAAGGGATGTGTTCCCGTCGTGCCAAGTTTTAAGCCCAGCTCCGAAGCGGATTCAGCCAGAAGGCGACGTTTTTGGGTTAGGTCCGCTTCCGCCGCCGCGATGCTTTCGCATTTGGCCGTGCTTATCTCAATTTCCGACGCAATCAGCTCGCCCTTAACAAATGTGCCCAGTTTTTTATGGGCGACAGCACTTAGATCTTCAAACCGGTTGGTCAATTCCAGGGTGTCGGCATCAAGAATCTGGAATTCTTCCTCAATCCCGATTGTAAGATCCAGGGAATTATCAAAGCTGGCGGCGGCTCTCTCCAGGCTGTAATGTTTCCAGGTCACGCGATTATTCCATACGTTCCTGCAAATGCACCAGATCTTCGTAGGTTTCCCGTTTTATGATTACGCGTGCCGTGCCATCCTTGACGAACAGTACTGCCGGCCGTGTTTGTCCGTTGTAATTATTGGACATCGAATAACCATAAGCACCTGTCGCGGGTGTGACCAGGACATCGCCCGGGCGAGGGTCTGGAAGGTTCGCCTCTTTGACGAGGATATCGCCCGACTCACAATGTTTGCCCGCCACGTCGACAGTCATGGTCGGAACGGCCTCGGGGCGGTTGGCAATCAAGGCTTCGTAGCTGGCCTGATAGAGCATGGGCCTTAAGTTGTCGGACATTCCACCATCAACCGCCACATATGTTTTTACCGACGGTATTGTCTTGATGGCCTGGATTGTATAGGCGGTCAATCCCGCGTTGGCAACTATAGATCGCCCGGGCTCGACGACAATGCGTGGAACCGGCAAACCCACGCGTGACATTTCCGCCTCAATACCGCCGACGATGGCCTCGGCCAGCTCATCAACGCTGGCGGGTGAGTCTTCGGCAGTATATGTCGCCCCAAGGCCACCCCCCACATCGAGAATACTGCATATAAAATCATGTTTCCTGCTGCAGATGTCCATGAAATCCGCAAGAAGGCCTATAGCCTTGCGGTATGGGTCCATGGAAAATATCTGAGAGCCGATGTGGCAATGAAATCCGACCAGTTCGAGGTTGGAACAGTCCAGCGCGAAGCTTACCGCCTCGTCAGCCTTGCCATCTGCCAGGCAGAATCCAAATTTTGAATCCTGTTTGCCGGTCTGGATAAAATCATGCGTATGGGCTTCGATGCCCGGAGTGATCCGCAAAAGGACGGGCTGTTTTATGTCCTGCTCGCCGGCCAGCTCGTTCACGACTGAAAGCTCATCCAGGGAGTCAGCAACGATATACCCGACCTGGGAGCGAATTGCCCTTTTTAGCTCATCGCGGTTATTGGCGTTACCGTGCAAATATATATGCTCGGGCGGGAACCAGGTCTTTAGGGCAATGTAAAGCTCACCACCGGAGGCCACGTCCAGAGACATGTTTTCCTGTGCCAGAAGCTGGCACATGGCCAGGCATGTGAATGCCTTGCTCGCATAGACGACTTCGAAATCATCCGTTCGAGACGAAAACGCATGTATGTATTCGCGGCAACGATCACGTACGTGCTGCTCGTCATAAATAAAGAGAGGGGTGCCATACTCGCGGACCAGCTCGACCACGTCGCAACCCGCAACCTCGATGTGGCCGGCTGCGTTGACCCTGCTGGACTTTGGGAGTGGTGGTACTGGAATCGCCATAGGAACTGAAGTTAGCACAGCCCGGCGTTGTCGGTCAAACACGCAACTGCGTCTTGAGCGCTGGACGCCCCCTCTGATATAGTTTGAATGCATGAGCGAATCCAAAGTCAAGTTCACATACTACATGGGGGACACCCCTCCTCAGTTTGCCAACCGCAGCGAAGAGGAATGTGCGAAGATCCTGGACTATTATTCAATCCCCTGGATGTATGAACCCCGCACTTTTGTACTGGAACGGGACCAGGAGGGAAATGTCATCGAAGCGTTCACGCCCGACTTCTTCCTGCCGGAACAAAATCTTTTCGTAGAATTAACCACCATGAAGCAGGCCCATGTAACCAAGAAAAACATGAAGATTCGCAAGGTTAAGGAAAGGTTTCCAGAGGTCAACATAAAACTTTTTTACAAGAGGGATTTTCTCAAACTGGCCCAGAAGTATGATCTGTCCGTCGAAAGCGATCAAAAGTAATAAATATGCGGCCACTGGCTTGAGTTGGCTTACTTTCAGGGGGGAATTTGTTCCAGGATTCAGATATCCAGAGCCTGATTGGCAAGACGTATCTGGACGAATACGCGATAGCGGAGCGAGTAAAGCAGCTGGCGCGCCAGATTTCCGATGACTACAGCGGCCGCGAGCTGCTCTTATTATCGATTCTCAAGGGTGGGATATTCTTTCTGGCGGATCTTGCCCGCGAGATATCGATGTCTGTCACTATCGATTTCATAGCTATCTCCAGCTATCGCCGCGACAAGCGTGAAGACGGTGAAGAGATACGCAGGGTCAGGTTTCTCAAGGATCTGGACCAGGACATCGAAGGGCTGGATGTCCTTATAGTCGAGGACGTCATAGACACCGGCCTTACTCTTAACTACATACTCCAGAACCTCTGGCTTCGAAAGCCGGCCTCACTTGAGATTGCCACACTGCTGGACAGGCCTTACAGGCGCCTGGTCGATCTCGAGGTCAAATACCAGGGATTCCAGGTACCGGACGAGTTTTTCGTGGGATACGGTTTTGACTACAAACAGAAGCTCCGCAATCTTCCCCGTATAACCAGGCTGCATATTTAATCGCGAAGCTACTTTCCACAGGTGCTGGAGACGTGTTTTCTGTGAAGAATGTGGTGAAGCCAGCGCTACGGATTGACAGGTGTTGTCCGGGTGGTTGTGCCTGTTACAGTCTTTGAGGTATCAGCCTCGGCGGGTAATATCGAAGCCACTTTCTGCTCGAAGGTCTTTTCCATCAACGGGCCGATGAAGAAATCCTTGATATTTCCCTCTGCATCGATGAAAAAAGTTGTAGGAATTCCAGAGAAGGAAACCTTGCCGGCTTTTTGATATGAATAAACGATATCTCCGTTTGGATCCATGCCAATGGGAAACTCAAGGCCGTGTTTTTCAGCAAATGCCCTCTGGCTGTCTGTATCGTCTTTTACCGCAAGCCCGAAAAAGACAACCTTGTCTTTATATTTCTCATACATTTTCGCGAGAACGGGGGCTTCCTGCTCGCACGGTCCGCACCAGGAAGCGGCGAAGTTCAATACAACGGGTTTGCCTTTGAGGTTTGCATTATAGGAGACCCTGTCTCCGGAAAGAGTCGTCACCGTGAAGTCCGGCGCGTATTTGGCGGGCGCCGCGTTGCCTGAAGTGGAGCTACCGGAGTTATTGCCGCCGCAGCCAGCGATCAATACCGCGATGAGAGTAATCGCCGCCGCAGATAGCAGGATTTTCTTGTTCATAAACATGATGAGATCAAAAGGCTTTTATAAAGAAACTTGCCCGGCGCCTGCCGGACCATTAGATTCCTCAGCTTCCGCCGAAGCCTACCGAAACATCGCCATCCCGCACGATAACCGGTACTGCCGCGACACCAGCCTTACTTACCGCCTCTTCCTTTATCGCAGGATCAGAAGTAACATCCCGTTCTTCGAATGCTACTCCCTTCTGGTTGAGATCATCTTTGGCCGCCGCGCAGTACGGGCAACCGGGTTTTGTGTAAATAACCACATCTTCCGTCATGGAAATACCTCCTTCAGGTCAATGAAAATATTCTAGCACAGTACCAGCGGCAGGTTGCTTTTTATGCAGCCCTTATAAATAATGAAATACCGTCTGGCTTGCATCAGCTGGTGGGTTGATATGTACCTCCTGGCAGTCACCTTGGAAATATTCAACCAAACCACGAAATCTTGGAGGATAAATGAGCGACAGGACGCCGATCATCGCTGGCAACTGGAAGATGTACAAAACAAGCTCTGAAGCTCAAGCGTATGTCTCGGAATTCCTGGCGCTGGTGGATGGGGTGTCTGATGTTGAGATCGTTATCTGTCCGCCCTTCACATCGCTTGCCGATGTCGTCCGCATGACACAGGGCAGCAACGTCCTGGTATCGGCCCAGAATATGCATTACGAAGACGAAGGCGCATTCACTGGGGAGATATCGGCATCGATGCTCACTGACTTGGGAATCACGGATGTAGTGCTCGGGCATTCGGAGCGGCGTGAATACTTTTGTGAAAATGACGCGGACCTGGCAAAAAAGATAACAAAGGCGCTGAGCGCCAACCTGAGGCCGATATTGTGCGTCGGGGAAAGTGACGAGGATCGGGAAGCCGGCAGGACAGAAGAGAAGCTTAAGGGACAGCTGGTCAAAGGACTTGCCGACGTCAGCGCAGACCAGCTTGCGGGAATGGTGGTTGCATACGAGCCCATCTGGGCCATCGGAACAGGAAAGACCGCGACTCCCCAGATAGCTCAGGATACGATCCACTTCATCCGGGAGACCCTGGCGGCCGAATTTGACGCCGAGGCAGCCGCTCAGGTCAGGATTCTCTATGGCGGAAGTGTCAAGCCGGATAATATCGCTGAACTCATGAGCGAGGATGATATCGATGGCGCTCTTGTCGGAGGGGCCAGCCTCAAAGCATCAGATTTTGCGCAGCTAGTCAATTATAAGTAAGGCGATAATGCCATCCGAAGAACCGACCTTTGTTTGCCTGCTTGTGCTTGACGGCTGGGGTATAGCCCCGCCCGGCCCGGCAAACGCGGTCACGCTTGCAGACACACCCAACCTCGACCGCCTGGCGGCGGATTATCCCCGAACAACCCTTAAAGCCTCCGGAGAGGCGGTCGGACTACCTCCGGGGCAGATGGGCAACTCTGAGGTCGGGCACCTCAATCTGGGGGCGGGCCGTGTCGTCTACCAGGATCTGACGAGGATCAACCTTGCCATCAAGGACGGATCTTTTTTCCGTAACACTGAGTTGCTTAAAGCTTTCGAGGTCGCCCGGGAAAAAGGCGGCTCCGTACACCTTCTGGGCCTTCTGTCAGACGGCGGAGTTCACAGTGATATAGCTCATATTGAAGCGCTCTTAGAAATGGCAAGGCAGCATAAGCAGCAGAGCCTGTACCTGCACCTTTTTCTTGACGGGCGCGATGTCTCTCCAAAAAGTGGTCTTGCATATGTAGCGGAAGTGGAGAAATTTCTCGCAAAGGCCGGCCTTGGTGAGATCGCAACCATATCCGGAAGGTTTTATGCAATGGATCGCGACAATCGCTGGGAGCGCATAAAACTCGCGTACGACGCAATGGCGCACGGCGCCGGCCCGCATAACAGCAATCCCATCAATGCCGTTGATGAGTCCTACAGGATTGATATCACTGATGAGTTTGTCATTCCCACGGTCATAAGCGATAAGTCTGAAGCAAGGTTGCGCGACGAGGACAGCGTTATCTTCTTTAACTTCAGGCCTGATCGGGCGCGTGAGCTTACCAGGTCACTGTTAAGCCCTGATTTCTCCGATTTTGATCGGGGAGAGGATCCTCCACATCCATACTTGGTCACAATGACCGAATACGACATAATGTTTGATGCGCCCATGGCGTTTCCGCCTGAGACGCTGAATAATGTCCTCGCGGCCGTCCTTTCCAGGGAAAACAAAACCCAGCTTCACATAGCCGAGACAGAAAAGTATGCCCATGTGACATTTTTTTTCAACGGCGGCGTGGAGCAGGCTTTCCCCGGCGAGACGAGAAAGCTGATTCCTTCACCGACTGAAGTTCCCACCTACGACAAGAAACCTGAAATGAGCGCAAGGAAGGTAACGGATGAGCTCCTGGATCTTCTGGATCACCAGCATTTTGACTTCGTTGTAGTAAATCTTGCCAATTGTGACATGGTAGGTCATACGGGAATAATCAAAGCCGCCGTCGAGGCCGTAGAGGTTGTAGACGAGTGCGTGGGAAGTATAGTCGCCAAAGTTCAGAATAGGGGCGGCATATGTCTGATCACATCAGATCACGGCAATGCCGAGCGCATGCTGGATTCCAGCAATGGACCCGATACCGCGCATACATCAGAACTGGTTCCTCTTATCGTAACGGCTCCTGTCCGGCTGGCGTCGGGACGTGCCCTTGGTGATGTCGCGCCCACCGTATTAGATTTCCTCAATATCCCGGTTCCTGATGACATGACCGGCCACTCCATAATTACGGGTCTATAGCCTTCGATCGTTTATGGCGGCTTGCGATGGGACCGCTGGACCGCTATCATCTTGAATGGTCATCAACAATTTCCAATGAGGTAGAATCCTGTAATCATGATAGTTGTAACTCTCGGCATACATTCAATACTGGCAGTCCTTCTCGTAGTGCTGATTCTTCTGCACTCGGGCAAAGGTGGGGTATCCGGTATCTTCGGTGGCGGCATGAGCGAGACATTCAGCGGCACGAGCGTGATTGAAAAGAACCTCACTCGCGTGACCATCGCAGTAGCAACCCTCTTTTTTATCACCACGGGGATTCTGGTTTTTGTTCTAAAAGCCTGACTATCTGGCAGGTCCAGGCAGGTCTTTCACAAACAGTTTCTTCTTAACACGTACGTCCTTCTGCTGAAATTCAGCATTAACCAGATTCTCCTGTCCGATAGCCCCACGCTTATCATTTCATCCCAAAATCCACAAAGAGCGCATATAATGGCGCCTAGAGCAGCTGTTCAAGGCAAGGCTTATCACTACCGATGACGGAGCGAAGAACGAGTCGGGGCCTTGCTTTCATCGTCCCCGAAATCAACGGAGGCCAAGTGAAAATAACAGGCACAACAAAGTTGCTGGGCATTCTGGGTGACCCTGTATCCCACAGCCTGTCTCCACTGATGCATAATCGTGCGTGTGAGGAGTTGGGTCTGGATATCTGTTATGTGCCATTGAACGTCAAGGCAGATCAGCTTGCTATGGCCATCGACGGCCTCAGGGCGATGCGGTTTCTGGGCGCCAATATAACAATTCCACACAAGGTATCGGCGCTGGCCCTAATGGACAGACTGGCGGATAGCGCTAGAAACGTCGGAGCGGTAAATACAGTAGTTAACAAGAACGGATTGCTCACAGGCCATAACACCGATGGCGCCGGCTTCATCCGGTCTCTGGAGGATGCGACATCGATCGATTATGCTGCTACATCCGTTGTCCTGCTGGGAGCCGGCGGTGCTGCCAGGTCGATAGCCTTTGCGTTGGCAGAAAAAAAAGTATCCAGAATTGTGATCATCAACCGTACGCAGGAGCGCGCTGTTGAACTCAAAAGGTTGCTCGAACATGATTTTTCGTCATTGGAGATAGTTGTAAAGGGGACAGATGATGAATACGGAGATGATATTTCTGCTGGAAAACTAGTGATAAACGCGACTTCAACGGGTCTGGAGGCCGACCTAAAGAGTGCACCGGTGTGGGTCGATAGATTAACGAAAGATCACGTTGTCTGCGACATAATTTATAGGGCACAGGAAAAAAATCCACTCCTGGTCGCAGCGCGAGCCAAAGGGGCAACTACATTGGGCGGACTCGGCATGCTTCTTCATCAAGGAGTTATTGCGTTCCATTTATGGACCGGAATAGAGCCGCCAGTCGATGTTATGAGGAATTCGATTGAATCCTAGCGAACTTACATCCCGTACACCCCGCAAGAAATTACAGCCTATCGGCGAGATACTCGTCGCCAAGGAACTAATTTCTCGCGAACAGCTTGACGAAGTCCTGGAAAAGCAGAAGGACTCGCCGAAGCGACTCGGTGAGATCCTCGTCGATGACGGCATCCTGACGCAGGAGCAGCTGAATATCGCCCTGGCGGAAAGACTTGGTGTCGAGAGCCTTGGTCTGGATGAATACAACATCGATTCTCTGGCCGCGACAATGATACCGGAGAAGCTGGCCAGGCGTTATGGCGCCATACCGGTAAAGTTCGTGGATGAAAATACCCTGCTGGTTGCGATGGTCGATCCCACAAACGTGTTTGCAATCGATGACCTGCGCATGATGACCGGCTATGACATCAAGCCGGCAATCGCATCGACGGAAGATGTTTTCAATCAGATTTCAAAAATTCATCGGATGGGCGATTCTGCCAGTAGCCAGGTCGAAGAAGATGATGAGGACTTGCTTGGCGAAACCTCAGTAGACGCTGATATACGCGAGGTGGCCTCTGAAGCTCCGATCGTCAAACTGGTCAATGGCGTCATCAGCCAGGGCGTGGACGATGGGGCGAGTGACCTTCATTTCGAGCCTCAGGAGAAAGAACTGGCAATCCGTTTCAGGATTGACGGCGTGCTCCATGCTGTTATGTCGGTGCCAAAGCGCATGCAGTCGGCGGTGCTTTCGCGCCTCAAGGTCATGGCTGATATCGACATAGCCGAGAGGCGCATACCCCAGGATGGCCGCATAGGATTAATAGTTGGAGGCAAGCCCATCGATATACGTGTTGCCTCTATGCCAACGGTTTATGGTGAGAAGATAGTTCTGCGAATTCTTGACAAGAGCAGTGTCATGCTCAATCTCTCCGATCTTGGTTTCGCCGAGAAGGCGTTGAAGCGTTACGAACGATCGTACACGAAACCTTATGGAGCCATGCTGGTCACGGGCCCGACCGGTAGCGGCAAATCCACGACTCTTTATGCGACCCTGAACGTTCTCAATTGCAAGGAGAAGAACATCATCACTGTTGAGGACCCTGTTGAATACAGGCTTGCGGGCATCAACCAGACACAGATCAATCCCAAGGCAGGCCTGACGTTTGCTTCCGGGCTCAGGGCGATCCTGCGCTCAGATCCGGATATCGTGATGGTTGGTGAGATCCGTGACAAAGAAACCGCACAGATAGCTATCGAGTCAGCGTTAACCGGGCATCTTGTATTGAGCACTTTGCACACAAATGACGCGCCGGGTGCTTTGACGCGTCTTACTGAGATGGGGATCGAGCCATTCCTGTCAGCATCAGCCATCGAGTGTGTTTTAGCGCAGAGACTGGCAAGGCGCCTCTGCTCAAACTGCAAGGAACCATATCATCCTACGGATGAAGCCCTGGCTCAGAACGGTTTCCCCCAGGAAGTCATAGGCAAAGACATCACACTGTATCGTTCCGCTGGTTGTCCCCGCTGTAACAACACGGGATATAAGGGAAGATTTGGAATTTATGAAGTCATGCTTGTGAGCGAAGCTATCGAGCGGTTAACGGTGGAGAGAAAAAGTGCCGATGAGATTTCGAGAGTAGCTCAGGCTGAAGGAATGGTTACTCTGCGTGAAGATGGCATAGATAAAGTCATTCAGGGCATAACATCGATAGAAGAGATAGCCAGGGTCATCATTTGATCCTTTAGGGCAATAGAAAGAGGGGGAAGCAGAATGGACCTTGTCGATATACTTGTCGAAGTCCTCGAACGAAACGCCTCGGATCTTCATCTGGCGGTAGGTTCTCCGCCAGTAATCAGGATTTCAGGGAAACTTATCAGGCTGGATTATCCCCGCCTTACCAGCAATGACACCAGAGACCTGATTTACAGCATTCTCTCTCAGGATCAGCGGCAGAGGATAGAGAATGAGTGGGAGATCGATTTTTCATATTCTGTTCCAGGCAGGGCGCGTTTTCGTGTTAATGCCTATTTTCAGCGGAACAGTCTAGGGGCCGCCTTCAGATTGATACCGGCTCAGATAAAGAGTGTCAAAGAGCTAATGCTGCCCGAAGTAATCCACAAGATGGCTAACAAGCCAAGAGGTTTTGTTATTGTCACGGGTCCTACGGGCAGCGGTAAGTCAACGACGCTTGCGGCGCTGATCCAGGAAATAAATGAAACCCGCGAAGAGCACATCATGACGATTGAAGATCCCATCGAGTTTCTGCATCGCCATATAAAGTCGGTAGTAAACCAGCGTGAAGTTGGAACAGATACAAAATCATTCAATCGGGCATTGAAATCAGTTTTACGCCAGGATCCGGATGTGATTCTGGTTGGTGAGATGAGAGACACCGAGACCATGCAAACTGCCTTGACGGCGGCTGAGACTGGTCACCTGGTGTTTGCCACCCTGCACACGCAGGATGCTCCCCAGACCATCGACCGCATCATCGACGTCTTTCCGCCCCACCAGCAAAGCCAGATCCGGGTACAGCTGGCATCTACGCTGATGGGAGTCTGTACGCAGCAGCTTTTACCCACGATTGATGGTACCTCACGCGTGCCTGCCTGCGAGGTTCTTATACCGACGCCGGCTGTAAGGAATCTTATTAGAGAGGCCAAGACGCATCAGATCTATTCGGTGATGCAGACTGGAGCCCAATTCGGGATGCAGACCATGGACAGTTCTCTCGCGGAACTGTTCAGGAGAAACAAGATCACCAAGGAAATGGCGATTCGCAGATCGAGTAATCCAGAAGAGCTGGAACGTCTGATGATGGGAAGACAGGTAGCATAAGGCCCCAATCAGGGAAGGGAAGAAGGCAGGTGTGGATCTATGAATACTTTTGTATATAAAGTTCGCGATATTCGCGGTATAGCCAGCAAGGGAGAGCTTGAGGCAGACAGCAGGGCTGCGGTTGCCGCAGAGCTTCGCGGCAAGGGTTACACGGTAGTTGATATTAATGAAAAGAGCGCCGGCACCTCTTTCAGTTCGTTATTGAGCAGCTCACAGCGGATCAAGTCAAAGCATATAACAGTGTTTTCGCGCCAGTTTGCGACGATGATCAACTCCGGCCTCGCGCTTCTCCGCGCCCTGTATATCCTGGAAAACCAGACTCAGAACACCAAATTCAAAGCCGTTATATCAGAGGTTCGCAGTGATGTTGAGGGCGGCTCAGCACTTTCGGATTCGATGGAGAAGCACCCGAGAGTATTTAACCGTCTCTATGTAAGCATGGTGAGGGCGGGAGAGGTGGGCGGTATCCTGGACGAAACGCTCGAAAGAGTTGCAAATCAGCTGGAAGCCGAGGACAGTCTCAAGCGCATGGTTAAGTCGGCAATGGTTTATCCGCTGCTGATCGCCGTATTTGCCCTGCTTGTGATGATGGCGATGATGCTGTTTATCATTCCGATCTTTTCCAAGATGTACGCCGACCTTGGAAGCCAGCTGCCGATGCTTACTCGTATTATGGTTAATATCAGTGACACCCTGAAAAGCGTCTGGGGCATCTTTATCTTTGCGGCTATTGTTGGTGCCATATACGGTTTGGGAAGGCTTAAAAGGACACCTCAGGGAACCGCTGCGTGGGATCGCGCCAAGTTGCATATCCCGATGGGTATTGGAGAAATCATTCGCAAGCTGGCAATGGCCAGATTCTCCAGAACTCTGAGCACACTTGTATCCAGTGGTGTTCCTATCCTGCAGGCTATTGAAATAACCGGTGATACGGCAGGCAACGTTGTCGTATCTGACGCGATGGTCTCTGTTAAGGCGGGTGTGAAGGAAGGCCGCCCGATGTCCGAATCCCTCGTAAAAGTCAACGTCTTTCCTCCGATGGTCACGCAGATGATCTCTGTTGGAGAAGAAACGGGAGCTGTAGATGTAATGCTCACAAAAATCGCTGATTTCTATGAGGACGAGGTTAACGCCTCCGTGAAGTCACTGACATCCATACTTGAGCCGATAATGATGATGGGTGTAGGCGGCCTGGTCGGCGTTATTGTAATTGCTCTCTATCTGCCGATTTTCAACCTCATGTCCGTTGTCAAATAGTCGTGAGGAAGAAAAATAGTCGGCAGGATGTAGCTGACATTACAAATGCGCCGTGAGATTGGCAGATTAAATGTCTGGCAAAATTGAGATTCAAACCGATGTTTGCGAAGGGAATGGCGTCATAACCGGCGCTGTCCTGGATTTTCCGCGCAATGAAAAGGCAGAGCGGAAAAACGAGTCGCTTACCGCGGAATATCAGGTCTCCCGAGACCAAGCAGTCCTGGAGAAGATAATTACTCGCAACCAGGGGCTTCTGCACGCTGTTCTGAGACGCTTCAAATACTTCCCTGATCCATATGAGGATCTTCTGCAGGTTGCAAATCTTGGATTGATCAAGGCTGTGCAAAGATTTGACTGTAATCGTGGTGTCGGATTCTCCAGTTACGCAACTGCGCTTGTTGACGGCGAGGTTCGCCATTACCTCAGGGACAATGTTCTTATGCGTCAGCCGAGGTGGCTCAGGGCGGCAGAGAAACGTATCGAAGACGCCTCAATAGAGCTTAATCGTAAACTGAAGCGTCCCCCGACACTTAAGGAGCTTGCACTCGAGGTCAACATTTCCGAAGAGGGCATTCTGGAGATACTGAGAGTGGTAGCTTCGGTAGGACTCCATCCCGTTGATGATATGGACTCGCATGAGGGTGTTAATGCTCAACCGGACGCAAACGTGGTTCGTTCACTCCATTATGAGTCCTTTGTGCTGCCTATCGAAGACAAGATTGCGCTACAGGAAGCCCTGGATGCGCTGAGCTCACTTCATAAGAAGATCGTCTACCTCCTTTTTTACAAGGATCTGACACAAACGCAGGTCGCCAGGGAGCTGGGTCTCTCCCAGCGAAAGGTGTCCCGGGAATCAGCAAAGGCACTCGGGCGGCTCAAGACTGTCATGAACACGAAGATCTTTTAGAAAATGCTAAAGCTTTATTCGGCAGACGCCGAATAAAGGCCCGTGTTCACGGCTTTACCCCGGCGGGAAGTGTCTAGGAAAAAAGCAGTTGGGTAGTATAGGGGTGAAGGTGAAAAAGGCAAACCACTCGTAAGGGTGGGGCGCAAAGCTACAGGACCAGGAATACTTGGTCGGCTGGGCTGCCACCAGAGGTTCAGGAAGATATGGATCTGTGGTTTGCCATCAGGCCGCAGATCTTTTTTTTGTGGTCTGGCGAAAATAATAAACAAAATTGAAAAGGAGGTGACAACATGATTTCGAAACTTGGAAAAAGAATGCAGGTTAAGGGTGAAGGTGGTTTTACTCTGATCGAACTGTTGGTGGTTATCATCATCATTGCTATCCTGGCAGCGATCGCCATTCCGATGTACTTAAGCCAGCGTCAGAAGGGCTGGAACGCCAACATGCAGAGTGATCTACGTAACGCCGCTGTCGCGGAGGAGAGTTACTTCACGGACAATGCAGCTTATACGAACGTGATTGCGAATCTGGAGCTTCAGGGATTCAATCCTTCAGCTAACGTGACGCTCGCAGTGGCCTCTGCAGATGCTGCCGGATATTGCATTAATGCAACATATACCGGTTACGCGACCAGATATCATCTTAATAGTACAGATGGTGATCCCCGGACAGGTACTTGCTAGCGAGCCTGACTGAGGTAATTCGAAGCTAGTGTGAGAACAAAATAATATGATGATGGCGGGCCATTCGGCCCGCCATCATCTGTAAGAGGCTGATTAACTATCACCCGTTCAGATGCCGATTCAATAGTCGATATCCAGCGGGGGGAGAAAAAATGAAAATGCGCGCTTTCCGGGAAAGCCTGTCCAGTCGGGACGGCTTTACTCTTATCGAGTTACTGGTCGTAATCATCATCATTGCCATTCTTGCCGCGATAGCCATTCCTGTTTATCTTACCCAGCGCCAGAAAGCCTGGGATGCCAACAGTAAAAGTGATCTGAATACCGCCGCTGTTGCCCAGGCGACTTATAACGCGGATTTCGGTGTTTATACCGGCGACGAGGCCGATCTTAAAGCCCGGGGTTATAACAGGTCCGCGAATATTACACTCTCAATTCCCACGAGCGGCGCCACGTTCTGTATGGAGACCTTCCATAGCGGTGATCCATCAAGGGTCTGGTTCGTGGATAGTGGTTCGGGCAGTCCGAACCCAACGCTTGGTAATTGTCCCTGATATCCAGATCTTAATCCGGTCCGGCAATTTCGGATACACTGCTGATACACCGATTCACCAGCGTATTTCCTTAAGCTCAGGTTTCATCTGCCAGGTTATTTTGCGCAGGCTCCGGGACCGTCAGCAGCCTTTCTGATGAGGGTGAGATTCTAAGTAATCAGCTTCCCCTCTTCCCGCCTGGACCGCCGCATGTACCTTCTTCCAGTCCTTTTCTAATAGAACCCATCAATGATTATTTCAAGGCGCCTGGGAATGTGCCCAGGGAAACTGGACCTGATCAGACCATATAGGAATCAACCCGGCTGTCGATGCAACTATAGAAGGGATTGTTGCACCATGTCTGTTTGCGTTCGACATAGCGTTTGTTTGTTGCCATGTGGAGTCCAGTATTCCTCGTGGGCATTTAGAAGTACCCAGAAGGCCTCTTCAGCAATAAATCGTTCATCAATCTCCATACGCTCGCATGATGCGCGTGGCTTCACAATGATCGAGGTAATGATCACCGTTGCGCTGATGAGCATCCTCATGGTTATGACGGCGGGTGCGCTCACCTACTATTTTTCGGGTAAGGCGCTGGACACATCGACGAGGGAGCTGACTTCCCAGATAAGAGAGGCACAGACACTTGCGGTGTCTACCGGAAACACATACAGGATAGATTTCAGCAATCCGGACAGGAAGAGCTATCAGATGCAATACAGGCAGGGTGGCAACTGGGTAAATGTCAGGGCAGCTCAGCGGCTTCCAGGTGACACTGAGTTCAGCTCCGGTTCACTGCCATCTTTTGGCGGAGATACATATATGGATTTCTATCCCAGGGGAACAACTGAAAGCGGCCAGATAGTGGTTCACGACCGTTTTGGCAGAAGCAAAACCGTAAGCGTGAACGGTGAGACCGCCAACGTCAACGTTAACTAGAAAAGGGTAGGAGAGTGAGATCAATTTTTAAAAAAATAATAAATCACCGGGTGGGCCACGAGGGCATTGCTACGGAAGAAGGATTGACGCTAATAGAGATAATGGTGTCGATGATGATCTTCCTCGTGATCTCTGTGGGTGTCGCCGGATCTCTGATCACCGGTTTGCGCACGACGGTTAGCACGCGACTGTCTACTATGGGCAAGGATGTCGCCCAGCATAGAATCGAGGAGATGCGCGCTCGCGTCTTCTATGTTCCCTATAGTTCCGACCCTAACGTGGGGACGACAAACGACATCGACCTGCTTGATATTTATTATCCGAACCTGAACACATATTCGCAGACAGATGCTCAGGGGTGGAGCGGCCGCTATTATTCCGGCAGCAACGCGCATTATACGAAAGTGTCGCCTGCGGACAGCCAGGGTATCGTGACCACTGTGGAGATGTGGTTTGTCGACAGCAACCGTTACGTGGTTGTTCCTCCGAGTTCATATGATTCCAACATCGCTGATTCAGATAAACCTCCTACTGAGCTTGTCCAGGTCAAGGTCACAACTGCCTGGGCTGATCGCGCGGGCGAAAACACTTATGTTCTGGATTCCCTGATCTCCTCTACCGGCCAGTCTCCGAGCGAGGTAGCTGGTTGTGTCAACGCCTCAAACAGCCGGGTCGACGCGATTGGCCTGATATTGACGGCTTCCAGTGGAACGGCTGATCCTTACACAGCCCTGGTGAATGGCAAAATGGGTGAAGCACATGTAGAGGCAAATTATGGCTGCGTACCTGATATAAGGGTCAACGCTACCGGGGGTCAGATGACTACCGCTGCCGGAAGCGTTTATACGGGCGCAACTGTATCCGTCTCCGGACCGCCTGCCGTAGATCAGACAGTAGGTCCCACAAGTGTGGGCCCACCGGCAGGATATCCCAAACCGACGATCAGTAATACCCGAGCCCGAGGCCAAATCGAGGATGAAAATGGGTTGATGGAAATCGAGGCTGAGGGTGAAGCGATAGTCGGGACCCAGTCACTTCAGTTAAACGAGGTCAGTGGAACACCGACTGACTCTCTGTCCGGATTTAAACGATGGGATTTTCTCAATCCGACGATTACGGCGGTCGGTAGTAACGGCGGGGATGATGGTGAGGACATCGAGGCCGAAATCGAGCAGGAGAACGGACATACAACGGGCAAGGCTGAGGTACGTTACCAGACGATAAATATCCTGCCGTTGCAGAAGTGGCCGACATCGACCACGACAAACCCATCCGCCGCGCAGGGTATCGTCTTTATCCGGGATTTTGTAGCGAATGCTCAATCAAGCGTTGAGGGAACGCCAGGCAGTGCATACAACACCTTGACGTATGCATTTACTTTAGGGATGTTCAACCCCAACAAGTCAGGGTGTACATATTCGAGTACGGGTGACGCGTGCTATGACCTTTATAGCATCAGCCCGTCAAATCCCATCCAGACCGCCGCACCCCTCAGCAGTTCGAACTACAGGTTGCAGAATGCTTTGATGACGGAATGGTACAGCTATACGGCTGAAGATATCAGCAATGCGATGTATGCGACTGCTGATGGAAAAAACGCAGCGATAACCGTGGATGCCCTCGTAAAGATTTCAGCCAAGTTCGGTACTGAGATCAGATGGAAGACAAGCAATAACGCTATAACCCTTGTCAGCCAGGGCGGCCTTCAGCAAGCCTGGATCGGGGCTTTCGATATCTCGCTAGAGAAACAATAGACAAGAGGACAGGCATGAGCAGATTATTGAAAAGGGTTGAATTTGAGCGCAGCGGACGTGAGCAGGGATTCACTCTGATCGAGATGCTGGTTTCGATCTCGATCCTGACCGTAATCATGGCGGGCATGTTCACTTTCCTGTTCGGCGCGAGCAGGCACTGGAACACAGGCCAGAACAGCGCGGACATGACCGAGAACGCGAGGTTGGGATTAAACCGCATGACGCGCGAGATAAAGCAGTCAACCCAGGTTACGGATGCCCAGACGGCGCAGGTCACATTCACGGTCAATTTTGGCAGCGGTAGCGAGACGATCACATATGGCTTTTCACCCGGCTCTAATGGTGAGCCTGGAGAAGTCTGGCGAAATACCTCAGCATCACCAGGAAATATAACTCTTATAAGCAATGTAGAGAGCGTCCAGTTTGTCTATTACGGGAATGATTACAAATGCGACATCAATAATGACGGCATCATCAGGGATTTAGAGCTCCAGGGTTGCGGCGGCAGCGCGGTATCCAAGATTGCAAGGGTGGATTTCATTCTTAACATGAGAGCCGGCAATGAATCGGTCCAGACTTTTGCGGATCAGGCGTGGCTGAGAAATCGAACGGCAGACTAATGAGGGGTGAAATGAAATCCATACCAAAAACTCACGCCCGTTTTATTTATGAGGAACAAGGTGTCGCCCTGATGACGGTGATAATTCTGACCGCGGTATTGATGATTATAGCGGCAGGCATGTATGTGGTCGCAAGCCGAGAGTCAAAAATGACTCAGGCGGACTTCGCCGGTGGCCAGGCATTCAATTACGCTGAGGGCGGGATTGAGAATGCCCTGGACATTTTGAATTACGCCGCGACAGAGTCACAATTGACGCAGCAACGCGCCGACCAGAGCGCAAATAATTATGGTTACCTGATGGATCCGAACGCCTCAAGCCGTCAGAACCCGACCGACCCGGTTGAAATGAGAATAGGGAACGATTCTTACACGGTATATATGGATACGGTTGATGAGAATGGAAACCATTGTACAAACTGTGGCCTTAACCTGACGACACATAATCCATCCTATATATTAATCACGGCTGAAGGGCAGTCTGGAACCGGTTACCGTAAACTGCAACAGCGGGTTCAGGTCGCGGCCAGCGGTTACCCTCTGACTTTCTATATAACCGGGGATGCATATCTGAACGGCGGGCCCACGATAGCCAACGAAAGTATATATGTGCGGGGCAGTTTCTACGGGCGTGAAAAGCTCACTATCAGCGGAACTGACCAGATGTATGGGGGTCCCGCTGGGGTGCGCGCTACCGGTTCCATCTATGCCAAGGCTAATGGAGGCAGCAGCCAGATTTATACCAGCTCAGGCGGGCATAGCAGTTACTGGGCCGCAAATTACATAAACGACCGCGACAGCAGGGGACCGACCGGGAACAGGTTCACCCTGACCGAGCTGGAAAGTGTTTTTGGCACCACCGGACTGTCGGCGAGCCAGCTGGCCTCTCTCAAAGCGATGGCAAAAACCTCAGGTTACTATAACGACAATCCCGGTAATGGCGTGATAATACAGCAGGGTGATATTCCCAGTCATTCGGGTGACATTGTTATCTATGTTGATTTTCCATCGGGAATCCCGAATGACAACGAGGTGAACATCAAGTTTGAGTGGCCTCACACTCCGTATACTTCCGGAAAGGCATACATAATCGTACTGAACGGCAGCGTCAAGTTGACTGGCAGTGCGATCGGCGCTTCGCAGGGAATAATCTACAGCCCGGATGGAGAGGTAAGGTCTGATGGTAGCGGAGGTGGCACCTTTACCGGTTTTGTTTATGGCAAGGGGATGACAAATATCGGCAATTTCAATTTCACCATGACATCGGCATTCCTGAATGACCCGCCTTTCTTTGCATGGATCGTTTACCGGGAAACCGCGTGGATGGAAGTCGACAGATAAGAGGTATTGCGACTTGAACTTGTGGGATCCTGATCTCAGGACATGGTGCAATGCGGCCCGCTTTCAGCGGGCCGCATTAATTTATGGCAAAGCCTGGAAGTTAGACGCGGAGGTTTTCAGGGAAGATATGCGAACAGTAATGGTGTCTATCCTGCCGGGTTTAGCCGCGGCAGGCTTCTTGCTGCCAGTTGGTTTGGCGACAGAATTCATAAATGGAGCTGTGGATGCATCTGAGTCAATTGTCTCCTGAGGAACTGTTCAGCGAACTGGGGTCCCGGCCAGCCGGACTGTCACAGGAAGAAGTCGCCTCAAAGCTCGCGCAGTATGGCCCCAACGAGATCGTCGAGGCCAGAAAGACACCGCTCATCTTCCGGTTCCTGGCAAATTTCTATCATACCTTCGCATTGCTTTTGTGGGCTGCCGGCGCCCTTGCTTTTGTGGCCGCCATGCCAGAGCTTGGCTGGGCGATAATCGCCGTCATCTTCATCAATGCCCTTTTCAGCTTCTGGCAGGAATTCCAGGCTGAGAAAGCCGTTGAGGCGCTCAAGAAAATACTCCCGGTGCGCGCACGCGTGATCAGGGGCGGTGACCTGGTGGAGATTCTCGCCGTCGACCTGGTGCCCGGTGACATTATCGCGCTGCAGGAGGGCGACAATATTTCGGCCGATGCCCGCCTTATCGAGGAGAGCGAGCTCAGGGTAAACGCGGCTACGCTTACCGGCGAATCGGAACCGGTAAGGAAAATGGCTGGGCCTGTTTCGGGTGAAGGGCTTACAGCGAGCGAGATTCCCAACCTGGTGCTGACCGGGACCAGCGTCGCTCTGGGTTCCGGAAAAGCGATTGTTTTTTCGACCGGCATGAAGACGGAGTTCGGCAAGATCGCGTCGATGACTCAGAAGGTCGAAGTCGAACTCAGTCCGCTGCAGAAGGAAGTCAACCGTGTGGCGCTGATCATAGCAGCAGTCGCCCTGGTCATGGGGGCGGGGCTGTTCGGCGTGGCCGCGCTTTTTACGCCTCTGAGTTTTTCCGCGGCCGCGATTTTTGCGATAGGCATGCTTGTGGCCAACGTGCCGGAGGGTTTGTTGCCGACGGTCACATTATCGCTGGCGATGGCCGTCAAGAGGATGGCGCGCAAGAATGCCCTGGTCAAGAAGCTGTCGGGCGTGGAAACGCTTGGCAGCACTACGGTTATCTGCACTGATAAGACCGGAACGTTGACCCAGAATGAGATGACGGTGCGGAACCTCTGGGCCAATGGGAAACTCGTCGAGGTGACGGGTGCGGGTTATGAACCCGTGGGTGAGTTTCTGGCTGACGGTGGTGTGCTGGGGGAGCATGACCGGAAGAGCATCGATCTGCTGATGAAGATCTCGGCGCTTTGCAACAACGCGAGGCTGGCGGATCCGGAAAGTCCCGGTGAGCGGTGGACGATAGTCGGTGATCCTACCGAGGCATCACTCCTTGTTGCCGCGAAAAAGTGGGGTTTTGACATCAAGGCCGAGGGAAGCAGGAACCCGCGGCTGTACGAGCTTCCTTTCGAGTCGCGCCGCAAGAGGATGAGCGTGATATTCGGAGACGGTCTGGTTTCGGAACAATCGGCCGCGGGACATGAAGGTCCCGGGCAGGCAAAAGGAAATAGTATGGCGGCTTATGTGAAGGGTGCCCCGAAAGAGGTGCTGTCACTCTGCTCGCATGTTCTGCTCGACGGCGAGGTCCGGTCGCTGGATGATGAGCAAAAAGCTGGCATTATCTCGCGCAACGATGAACTCGCCCGCGCGGGCCTGCGGGTGCTGGCCATGTCTTATCGGCTGGTCGCGCGGGATATCGAAATCAAGCCGGAGCAGGTCGAGCAGGATATGGTATTCGTCGGTCTGATGGCGATGATGGATCCGCCGCGTCCAGAGGTTCAGGAAGCAATCGCGTACTGCGGGGATGCGGGCATCAGGGTCATCATGATAACCGGTGACTATGGGCTCACGGCTGAATCGATTGCCCGGCGTATCGGTCTGCTGGGACCGTCCCCGGCCCTGATCGTAAACGGCGGCGATCTCGAAAACATGCCGGATGAGAAGCTGGCCGAGATCGTGGAGGACAGACAGATACTGTTTGCCAGGGTATCCCCGGAGCACAAGATGAGGATCGCCGGCGCGCTTCAGGAAAAGGGCGAGATAGTGGCGATGACAGGGGACGGGGTCAACGACGCGCCCGCGTTGAAGAAGGCAAACATCGGCGTCGCCATGGGAATATCCGGCACCGATGTGGCCAAGGAGGCGGCGACGATCATTCTAACCGACGATAATTTCGCCACGATCGTCGGGGCGGTTGAGGAGGGCCGGGTCGTCTATGACAACATGCGCAAGTTTCTCGCCTACATCTTTGCGCACGCTACTCCGGAGGTTGTGCCGTTCGCAGCTTTCGTGCTGTTCGGGATTCCGCTTCCGTTGGTGGTCATGCAGATTCTCGCCATCGACCTGGGAACCGAGACGCTGCCCGCACTGGCGCTGGGGGTGGAGCGGGCTGAACCCGATATCATGAAACGTCCTCCGCGTTCACGCAAGGACCGGCTGGTCGACAGGCACATGCTGTTCCGCGCCTGGGTATTCCTGGGCCTGATCGAGGCGGTACTGGTGATGGGCGGCTATTTCTGGGTACTGTATTCAGGAGGATGGCATTGGGGGGATGAGCTTGGTTCTTCTGAACACCTTTATCTTCAGGCGACGACCATGACATGGGCCGGGATTGTGGCCACCCAGGTAGGTACGGCTTTTGCCTGCCGGACCAACAGGGTCTCGGTGTTTCGCGTCGGGTTCTGGACGAACAAGTGGCTACTCTGGGGTATCGTGTTTGAGGTCGTGCTCACCGTATTGATAGTGTATGTACCGTTCCTGCAAAGAGTATTTCAAACGACCGGGCTCGGTTGGGAGCATTGGGTGGTGCTGGGATTTTTCGCGCCGATTATGTTCCTCAGTGACGAGCTCCGAAAACTTGTCAACAGAAAAGTGCTTACCAGTCCAGCCGTGGGAGGAGTGCGATGAAATTCGTAGTTCTGGGGTGTGGACGCGTCGGAGCCCAGTTGGCCGGCGCCCTCAATGTTGAAGGCCATGATGTTTCGATAATCGACAAGGATCCCAGGTCGTTTCGAAGGCTGGGGAGTTTCTTCAAGGGCGAGAAGATCGAGGGGATAGGCTTTGACCGCGACGTCCTGATCAAGGCCGGCATAGAACGGGCGGACGGATTCGCCTCGGTGACAAACGGGGATAACAGCAACATCATCTCCGCTTTGATAGCCAGGCGGGTTTTCCAGGTGCCGCGCGTGATCACCCGGATATATGATCCGCAACGCGCAAATATCTACAAGCAGTTCGGCATCCCCACGATTTCATCGACCATATGGGGAGCCAATGAGTTGCGCGAACATCTGCTGTATGCCGAGCTGAAGAGCGAGATGTCATTCGGCAGTGGTGAGGCGGAGCTGCTTGAATTCGAGGCTCCGGCGCAAATGGTGGGAAGATCCGTTGGCGATCTCTCTATTGCCGGACAGGTAGTGGTCACCTGCGTTGTAAGGCTGGGCCGGGCGATGGTCCCGACGACGGCGACAGTATTTGAGGACGGCGACCTGGTCTACGCGTGTGTCGCCAATGAAGCGCTGGGGAAATTCAAAGACCTGATCGGCTATTAGGAGGCCGCCATGAATGTTTTGATCGTTGGTATGGGCAGGACCGGCTCCTATCTCGCCGAGGCCCTGAAGGAAACCGGGACACACAGGGTTGTTGTCATCGAATCGGATGAGAAGAGGGCCGGAAGCGCGCCTGACGGGATCAAGGTCATCTGGGCTGATGGCTGCGAGCCCTCGGTGCTTGAGGAGGCAGGCGCACGCAACAGCGATCTGCTCGTTGCCACGACCGGTGATGACGAGGATAATCTGGTCATCTCCCAGCTCGCCAAGGTGCACTTCGGCGTTCCCAGGGTGATCGCCAGGGTCAATAACCCCCGGAATCACTGGCTTTATACCAAGGAGTGGGGAGTAGACGTGGCTGTTTCGCCGACTGACATCATCACCAAGATAATAGAGGAGGAGATGTCTCTGGGAGACCTGGTGACGCTGCTTAAGCTCAAGGGTGGAGAGGTGGCCCTGACCGAGATCAAGCTGGGACCTGAATCGAAGGCAACCGGCAAGCTGGTCAGCGAGCTTGCCCTTCCACCGGATTCGGTGCTGGTCGTGATAATGAGGGACGGCGAGGTCATAGTCCCGGGCGGGCCTACCAGGCTGAAGGCGCAGGATGAGGTGCTGGCTGTGACTTCCGTGGACAGGGAACATGTGTTGCTGGAGGTTCTCCAGTAGGATATGCCGCGGACGATAATCGACATTTCAGTTCCCGTTTATTCGGGGATGGTCTTTTATCCGGGTGACCCCGGGGCCGAGATCACGGTCAGCCGCAGTATCGCTGAAGGCGACGTCGCCAACATCACCAGGCTCTGCCTCGGTTCGCATACAGGTACTCATGTCGACGCGCCTCATCATTTCAAGGACGGGAGTGAAACAGTCGACAGGCTGTCGCTGGAGACGCTGATGGGGCCGGCGCTCGTGATGGATCTGGAAGATGTGGAAAGCTCGATTTCGTGTGAAGACCTCGACGTCGTGGGTCTGGAAGGCGTAAGCAGGCTGCTGCTCAAGACGAGGAACTCGAAGCTCTGGGAGCATCCCGGGTTTGATAAAGACTATGTTTCCCTGGCGGATGAAGCCGCGGATTACCTGGTTGAAGCGGGAGTCGGCCTTGTGGGGATCGACTATCTCTCAGTCGAGCGTTTCAGGTCGGATACTTATCACGTGCATCACGAGCTGCTGGGGGCGGGCGTAGTCCTGCTGGAGGGAATAAACCTGGCGGCGGTCATGCCCGGAAAATATGAGTTAATATGCCTTCCTCTCAATGTCAGGGGCGGAGACGGAGCTCCTGCGCGCGCAGTGTTGATAAAGGACTGACGACCTGCGCGAATGTGAAGGATTGCATCGATGCGGGACAAGTGGCCGGCGGAGGACAAGCGGGTGGAGCGAGTTACTCAGTGACGATAGTCCGGACCGTCCCCATCTTCTCTGTGACAACAAATGAGGTAACATCGCCGTCGCGCCTGAATTTGAGAGATATCGCCGCTTTCCCAACCCTGAGGCCCTGGACATCTACTTCATTGAGCCATCTCGGCAATACCGGGTTATTCACGTAGAGAGTGTTCGTGGGAGCGTCGGCTTCGATTCCCAGCAGCGCCTGCAGGACCATGAAGATTGTACCTGAGGCCCAGGCCTGAGGGCTGCAGGCCACGGGATAGCTGACCGGCCTGCTGATCGAGCGCTTGGTAAAGCCGCAGAAAAGTTCGGGCAGGCGATAGTAATCGTAATGCAGTGCCGCGTCGAAGAGACCTGACGCCGCCCTTTCCGCCGCCTTGTTGAATCCATACTTCTTGAGACCGCGGATGATGAGGGCGTTATCGTGCGGCCAGACGCTGCCGTTGTGGTAGCTCATGGGGTTGTAATTGATCGAAGATTTGCTCATCGTGCGTATTCCCCAGCCGGAAAACATGTCGGGCTGCATGAGGCGGTCCGCTACCTGCTCGGCCTTGTCATCATCCATTATCCTGGCCCAGAGACCGTGGGCCGGATTGGAGGTGATGGTTTTTACCTGCTTTTTGTCTCCGTCCAGGGCCATGGCGTAAAAGCCTTCGCGCGGCATCCAAAATTCCTCATTGAATTTTTGTTTCAGGTTCTCCGCCTGCCTGGCCAGTTCGTCGGAGCGGTCGCGGTCACCCAGAAGGGCAAAAAGTTCAGCCATGCGACGTTTGGCGTAATACACATAGGCCTGCACTTCTGAAAGAGCGATAGGCGTTTCGGCGAGCCTGCCGTCGGTGTGTACCACGGAGTTACCGGAATCCTTCCATCCCTGGTTCACGAGGCCGCGCTTGGACTTGGTTTCATACTCGACAAATCCGTCGCCGTCAGCGTCGCCATAATCGTCTATCCAGTGAAGGGAGTTGTTTATGGCCTCCTTCATCGATTGCGCGAATTCTAGATTGCCAGACCACTTGACGATGTCCGAAAGAAGTATCAGGTACAGGGCCGTGGCGTCAGCGGTGCCGAAATACGGCGTGTGCGGGATGGCCCGGATGTTGGCCAGCTCGCCGCGCCTGACCTCATGAAAGATCTTCCCGGGTTCCTCGTCCCGCCAGGGATCGACGACCTTGCCCTGAAGCTGAGTGAAGACCTTGGCGGTCTCAAAAGCCGGATGCGTGTCGAGCATCATGATCTGGAGGCAGGTGATTATGGTGTCCCGTCCAAAAGGCGTGACAAACCAGGGCACGCCGGCGCTCAGGAAGTAGCCCATCTCGGTTTCCGTGAGCAGCATTCGGATATCGCGCTGGCTGCTCCTCAACACCTCGGTAAACAGCTCATTGTCCGTGTGAATCTGGCTGGAGTTCTTGAACCAGGATTCGTAGCTCTTCCTGACGTCGCCGATAGCCTTGTTGAAATCGGTGGCCGCGGGCGGGGTCGTGGTCGGCAGGATGGGCTCGACGTTGTACTTGATTACCCGCCTCTCCCTTGGTTTGAGCTGGAAGCGATATATGGCAGTGGTTCCCTCGATGCTTGTGGGCGGTGTTTCCAGCCGGATATCCGTCTTTCGCAGGATGGCATCAAGCCCGTGATACGCCAGAAGCATCGAATCTTCGGCTATTTTCGGCGCGAGCCTGGTGCCATACTTGGTGCGTTTGGTGCCGCGGACCTCGAACATATCGGCAAAATCGGAATCGAATTCGAATTCCAGCGAGATGTCTACCGGAAAATGGTTGTAGTTCTTGATACGGATAAGCTCATACATCTTGCCGTTGATGACCCGGATACGTCTGATGTTGATGGTTTCCTGGGGGACGACGGTGCCGTCGGCGCACATGAAATCCGCGTTTGTCAGCTCGATCTGGCTCATAAAGCCGCGATCGGCAGTTGAAGAAAGCAGCACCGGCGTGGAGCCGAAAAGGGTCATGTTGTATGTGCTCAGGAAGCGCGTGTCCTGAAAATAGAGGCCCAGGCCGGAGGTGTCCTCGCGTGCGACATTACCCTCTATATCGCTGTAGAGGAATAGCTCGCCTTCCTTGACGACCAGTTTCTCCTTTTTTACATCGACTATGACAAAAGGCTCGCCCTGGGTGAGTACGCGGCTGGAGTCTTCGGCGAGTACCTGAAAATACTCGCTACCGATTTTTATCTTCCGGCTGTTTGTCAGGTCAGGAGACATGGCGCCCTATTCCCTGGAATTTGGCTAAAGAAATCTGAAACATTGTGTCTTTGGTGCTGTGATAACTCAATGCCGTATAGCTGTGAATTGATTGGCGTATTCTAGCATACAGAAATGGATTTCAGGCTAATTGAAGGGCATGGAAGGCCTGATTATTCTCACACTGGATAAATAGTTCTTTGGCGCCGTGCCTGTCGGGTCTATACTTTGGGCTGGAGCGTATGTCTCCCCGGTGATTTTGTAAATCAAAGTAATGGTGATCCTTATGAATTCACGCAAGCTTCATAGCCAGCGGATGCGATGGGGTCCGGAGGTCGATCCGTTAAGGATAGGCTGTGGCTGGGAGCCGGAAGATCTGGATAAACCCTGGCTCCTGGTCGAAAGCTCCGGCGGTGACTCGCACCCAGGCAGCGTGCATCTGCCGGCGCTGGCGGAGGTGGTCAGCAAGGGCGCCAGGGCGACTGGACTGGCGGTGGGCCGCTATTATTGCACGGACATGTGTGACGGAATAGCTCAGGGGACGGAGGCCATGAGTTATTCGCTCGCGTCACGAGAGCTTCTGGCCATGGCGGCGGAGATGCATTTTCGCACCGGCCACTTCGACGGCTGGGTAGCGGTGTCGGGTTGCGACAAGGCGATCCCGGCGCACCTGATAGCGGCCGCCCGTTTGAACGAACCTGTCATCTTTATGCCCGGCGGCGTGATGCATACCGGTCCGGGAGATATCTCTGTTGACCGCATGGGTGAACTATACGCTAAGTTGAGGCGCGGGGAGGTCAGCGAGGAAGAATATCGTTTTCACAGCCTTACGGCGGCGCCCTGCGCGGGCGCGTGCAATTTTGTCGGCACCGCCGTGACGATGCAGATCATGACCGAGGCCCTTGGGCTGGCATTGCCCGGTGCAGCCTGCTGTCCGACAGCCGGACCTGAACATGAAGGGCTGGCGCAGGAGACTGGAAAGCGCGCAGCCGGGCTCATCGCGGATGGAATCCTTCCCGAGCGGATAATAACGCCGAAGGCGATCGAAAATGCCCTGGTCGTGCACGCGGCGCTGGGAGGCTCCACTAACGCCATGCTTCATCTTGCGGCGCTGGCCGACGAGGTGGGATTCGGGTTCTCATGGCAAAAGGTCAACGAGATCAACTCGCGGGTGCCATGGATATCGAATCTTCACCCCTCCGGCACACACACGGCCGATATTTTCTGGCACGCCGGGGGGGTGCCGCGGCTCATGCTGGAGATTGAGGAGTTCCTTGATAAAGAAGTGATGACGGTGACCGGGATGAGCGTGGGTGAGAATCTGGAAAAACTGAAGAGTGATGGTTTTTTTGAAGAACATCCCAGGCGGCTTGAAAACTTCAGCCTTGAATTGCGTGATGTTATCCGGCCTGTTTCAGATCCCATTCATGAACGGGGCAGCATTGCTGTGCTATCGGGCAATATCGCTCCGCGCGGGGCCGTCTGCAAGCGCTCAGCGGTGGTCCCGGGCTTGATGTCGTTCACAGGCAGCGCCAGGGTCTTCAATGGCCAGATGGCGGCGTTGGATGCCGTCTTTTCAGGCGAAATCAGGGCGGGTGACGCCGTCATCGTACGCTATGAGGGGCCGAGGGCGACGGGCATGCCCGAGATGTTCTATCTGACCGCGGCTCTGGCCTCGGACCCCGAGTTGAATAAAAGCGTGGTTTTGTTGACGGACGGGCGTTTTTCGGGAGCCACCAGGGGTCCATGTATTGGGCACATATGTCCCGAGGCGGCCGCGGGCGGACCGATTGCGGCAATCGAGGATGGTGATCTTATCCGGGTGAACCTCGAAACAGGCGAGCTGGAACTCGTGGGAACCAGGGATGGGCATAAGACCGTTGATGAGGTTGAAGACATGCTCAACCAGCGACTGGCCCGTTTGCAGACCTGGGCTCCTCCCGGGCGTAAAGGACTGCTTGATCTTTATACTAGGCTTGCCGGTCCGGCTGATCGGGGTGCGGGTATCCGCTTCTGATTTCTCCCGTTTATACCGATAAACCGGCATTACTCATGATGCATTCGGTTTGAAGTGAAGCCTGGATAGGGAAATTATACTTATGGACCGGTCTGAAAATAGACGGAAGAGATTTCTTGCCGCATTAGGCGGCAGACAACTGGTATCAGGTAAGCATCGTACGCGGCAGGCCATAGACAGCAGGAATCTGGACAATATATCGCTTCCCGAACGCACCCAGCAAAAAAGCTTCAGGGTACTCCGTGACCTGGTTGTGGTCTTTTTCTTCTTCGCACTCGCGTTTGTCCTGACCTCGGTCTTCGACCTTCATAACTCGTTCGAGGCTGCTTCGATCGAGCTCAAGGACAGCCCTTTCCAGTATGACGAACTTATTGTCGCTCTCGCCATCCTTGCAGCCGCCTTAAGCGTTTTTGCCATGCGTCGCTGGCGCGAACTCGAAGTTGAGATTGTAGAGCGAGTCGAGATTGAAGAGGCGCTGGTCGAAAGCGAGGAGCGTTACCGGACCTTGGCGGAAGCCGCACAGGATTTCATCTTCATCCTCGATCGCGACGGGAAGATAAAATATCTGAACAGCTACGCAGCGGAGAAGCTCGGCAGCCTGCCGCGGGAGATTATCGGCAAGAGGCAGGATGACGTATTTCCCCAGGATATGGCAGACCAGCAGCAGCTTGTTTTGAGCGAAGTGTTCAGCACTGGAAAACCGCTAAATTTTGAGAGCCAGGCATTGTTTGATGGACAGTCATCATGGCAGAGCACATCCATGGTACCTATAAAAGACAAGGTTACGGGAAAGTTCGGAGCCGTCCTCGGCATATCTCGTGACATCACGGGACGCAAGCGGGCGGAGGACGCCCTCCAGCAGACTTCAGACGGGCTTGAGGCCGTCGTCGCCAGACGGACTGGAGAGCTTGAGAAACTCAATGAGCGGCTGCGTCTCGAGCTTGATGAGAAGAAACTTGCGGAAGAGCGGCTTCAGGCGGTAAACAGAGCCCTCAGGACTTCGATGGCAGCCGATCACGCGCTTATCGGGGCGTCCGGAGAGCCGGAATTGCTGCGCGACATCTGCAAGGCTGTGGTCGAGGTCGGGGGTTATCGTTTCGCGTGGGTAGGTTTTGTGGAAAAAGGAGCCGAAAAGCTGGTCCGTCCTGTGGCATCAGCAGGATACGAAAAGGGATATCTCGAGTCGGCAAAGGTTTCTTGGGACGAAGCGACCGAACTTGGACGTGGTCCCACCGGCAATGCCATCCGCAGTGGAAAGCCGAGTGTCGTCAGGGACCTGCAGACAGATGTTGGCTATCTTCCCTGGCGTGCTGAGGCCCTTACGCGGGGCTATGCGTCAACTGTGGCCCTGCCATTGAGCGCCAGCGGCGTTTCGTTCGGCTCCCTGAATATTTATGCTTCAGACCCCGATGCTTTCGACGCGGAAGAAGTTGAGCTTCTTATGGGGCTTGCCGGCGACCTTTCATATGGAATAAACGCGCTTCGTACCAGGGGCGAGCGTGACGAGCAGGCAGTGGCCCTCAGGCGAACCGGTGAGCAGTTGTCCCTGCTGCTCGAGTCACTGCCGATCGTCTTTTATACGAGCAGGGCTGAAGATGATTTCGGCGTCACTTATGTCAGCAGCAACGTCGAGATGGTTACCGGCCACAAGCCGGCGGATCTGGTCTCCGACCCCTCATTCTGGATAGATCATATCCATCCTGAGGACGCGCCGCGGGTTTTTGAAGAGCTGCCTAAAGTATTTCAGAAAGGCTATCACGAGTACGAATACCGGTGGCGGTCAGCGGATGGTTCTTACAAGTGGTTTCTCGATATCCTGCGTCTGGTGCAGCCTGATGGCGCTGAGGTTGGATACATCGTCGGGATGTGGCTGGATATCACCGCCCGCAAGCATGGTGAAGAATCCCTGATGAAGGTCAAGGACCAGCTGGAGGATGACGTGGAGGAGAGGCTGGTTGAGCTGAAGCAGACCGCGGCCAGGTTACAGGAAAAGACTGATGAGCTCGAGCGCCTCAGGAGGGGCGAACGGCTTACCGGCGAACTTGATGAGCTATTACAGAGCTGTCTTACTGTGGAAGAAGCCTGCGCGGCATTCGCCCTGTCGGCCGCTGATATCTTCTCTGATTCTTCGGGAGCCCTCTATATTTTTGACGACTTAAGCCAGCTTTATAAGGTCTCTGGTTCGTGGGGTGAATATCCGCCGGCCAGGATGGAGTTCACGGCTGACGAATGCTGGTCTCTCCGGCAGGGGCAACCCCATATTTTCACTCAGGGCGGCCATGGGATGCCTTGTCCGCACGTCGGGAAGGAGGCGTCCTCGGAATATATGAACCATAACAAGGATGAAGAAGACGGCCCTGCTTATGTCTGTATGCCGGTCAAGGCAGCCGGATCCACATTGGGTGTTCTGCACATCCTCATTAAGACGGGCAGTCAGACAGACGAAAAGCAGCTCGAAGAGGTACAGCGGCTGGCGCAGGCCATAGCGGGAGACATGGGCATGACATTATTCAATCTCAGATTGCGGGAGGCCGGGTAGATGTATTCAGGCCTTTGCCGGCCCTGGCCTGAGGTACTATTTGTCCAGGATTGGAAAAAGGGAAAATGAGGAATAAGTAGAAATGTAGTTCACATTGATTACAAAGCTCACAACTGCGGCGCGAGGGCGGTTTTTTCCGCCCGGAAGGGCGGGGTCGCAGTAGTGGGGAGGCACGGCGGGGACTTAACGTAGGGCTTGAGTCCCCGCTGATTTATTCCCAAGAAACCATTCCATCAGCTGCCAGCCCTGCTCAAATACACGCTCGCCGCCGGCGGCAGATTCTTCATCAAAAGTATATCCGCTGTCACCCGTCCGTCCTGGTTCATAGACAAGGAACGGTACCGGCTCATCATTATGCGTTTTTATTGAAATCGGTGTGGCGTGGTCGGGCACTATGAGTATCCTGTGCTCAGGCCATTCGGACAACCCTTCCAGGATCGTTCCCACCAGTTCGGCGTCGAAGCGCTCGATGGCCGTTACTTTCGCCGCGGTGTCGCCTGAATGAGAAGCCTCGTCGGGAGCCTCGACATGGACGTAGACGAAGTCCACGCTATCCAGCTCTTTAAGCGCATAGCGTCCTTTGGCGGCGTAATCCGTATCCAGCCATCCGGTCGCGCCCGGGACATCCACGACTTTCAGTCCGGCGTATTTGCCAAGGCCCTTCACCAGGTCGACCGCCGATATGACTGAACCGGTCAGGCCGAAGCGTTCGGTCATGGTTGGCATGCTGGGAGCTTTGCCCTGGCCCCAGAGCCAGATCATGTTAGCCGGCGATTTGCCCTCGCTTACACGCTTCAGGTTAACGGGATGTTCTGGCAGCAGTGCTGCTGATGCCTCCATAAGGTTTTTGATCCAGTCAGACCCTTCTTCCCGGGGCATGAAGCCGGCTATCTGTTTTCCGCTGATGTCATGCGGAGGCGTACACTTCGCCCCGAGAGCCTTACCCTTTGATACCAGGATATGCCGGTAGCTCAAACCGGTATGAAAAGCCGCATCAGCGCCGCCGAGGTTTTCCTCGAGGAATAAGATCAGTTCGCCGGCTTCGGCAGTGGTGATATGGCCGGCCGAAAAGTCGCGCATGACGCCGTCCTCGATATAGACGAGATTGCAGCGGAAGGCGATGCTGTCGCCCGGAAGGTTGATATCGAGGCTTGCGGCCTCAAGCGGGGCCCTTCCCGTGTAATACAGGTGAGGATCATAGCCAAGCACGCACATGTTGGCGACGTCGCTTCCCGGAGGAAAGCCGGCAGGTATGGTGTGGGCCAGCCCCACCGTGCCCTTGCTGGCCAGGCGGTCCATATTTGGAGTGGCCGCCGCCTGCAGTGGAGTCTTCCCGCCAAGTTCATCGCGGGGCTCATCGGCGGATCCGTCGGGAATAAGTACGATGTATTTCATCGAATATTATAAATTGAGGATTTTGACAACCTGATCGAAATCGGCAGCCACGCTGTTCACTTGCGGGCCGGTGCTGATGGCGGTGTCCGGATCCTTGAGGCCGTGGCCGGTAAGCACGCAGACGACGCTGGCGTCGTCGGGCAGCACGCCTTCAGCCTTCTTTTTGATCACGCCGGCTATACTGGCGGCCGATGCCGGTTCACAAAATGTGCCCTCCGTCGAAGCCACAAGGCGGTAAGCACTCAGTATCTCATCGTCAGTCACTGAGTCTATGAGTCCATCCGAGTCATTCGCCGCGGTAAGGGCCTGGTCTCCCCGGGCCGGGTTGCCGATCCGGATCGCCGTGGCAACGGTCTCGGGATTATCTACAGGATGACCGAGTACCAGCGGCGCCGCTCCGGCGGCCTGGAAACCGATCATGCGGGGCAGCAACTTATTCCTGCCGGCGTCCCTGTATTCGTTGAAGCCCTTCCAGTATGCGGTTATATTGCCGGCATTGCCCACCGGTATCGCCAGATAATCGGGGGCGTCACCGAGCGCGTCGATAATCTCAAAAGCCCCGGTTTTCTGCCCTTCCAGGCGGAACGGGTTGATTGAATTCACCAGCTGGACCGGATACTTCTCTACGATCTCCCTGACCAGGTCCAGCGCCTGGTCGAAGTTGCCGGCGACCGACAGCACCTTGGCGCCGTGTGTTATCGCCTGCGCAAGTTTACCGGCGGCGATCTTGCCCTCAGGTATGATGACTATGCAACTGATGCTGGCTCTGGCGGCATAGGCTGCGGCTGCCGCGGATGTGTTGCCGGTGGAAGCGCAAATCACGGCGCTGGCCCCTTCCTCAATACCCTTTGAGACTGCCAGTGTCATGCCGCGGTCCTTGAAACTGCCGGTCGGGTTCAGCCCTTCAAGCTTGAGATAAATATTCAGTCCAAGCTGTTTGCTCAGATTTGGTGCGTGAAGAAGCGGTGTGCTGCCTTCCGCGAGTGAGATGACGGGTGTTTTTTCGGTGACCGGAAGAAAATCCCGGTACCTCTCGATCAGGGCTTCTCCCCTAAACCTGTTGCTCATCGCCGCCCTCCACCCTGATAGGCCGCGGAGCCGATTTCACCATATTCTGCTCGGTGATTTTATCCAGCGCCGCCCTGAATCTTTTTTCCTTGACCGGATGGAAGACCATGACGAGTTCCGCGTGCGCCCCCCGGCCCTTCTGGATGACGCTCTCGACGCTGACCTTCTGGTCGGCGAAGACCCTGGCGATCGAGGCCAGCACACCGGGTTCGTCCTCGACCTCCAGCCTCAGGTAAAACTTCGAGACCACCTCTTCGTCCGAGAAAAACTCGAGGTCACGGTGGGCGACGAGATACTCCAGGGGCCCGGGAGTCTTGCGGGAGATTATCGTGACGATATCGCCCACGACAGCCGATGCGGTTTCCATACCGCCGGCGCCGGGGCCGGAGAGCATGATCTCATCGATTGCTTTTCCCTGGAGGAATACCGCGTTGTAGGCGCCGCTGACGGTGGCCAGGGGATGATCCTGTTCAAGCAGGGCCGGATATACCCTGACGTTTATCTTGTCATCGTATAGCCTGGCGACACCGAGTAACTTGATAGTGAGCCCCAGCTCCCGCGCGTATGCGATATCGAGCGAGCTTATGCTCTCGATTCCCACGCAGCCGACGTCATCGAGGCCCACCGGAGTATGGAAAGCAATGGACGCGAGGATAGCCATCTTGGCGGCGGCATCCTGGCCGCTGATGTCTTCGGTTGGATCGGCTTCCGCGAAACCCCATTCCTGGGCGCGGGCGAGTGCGTCCTCATATCTGGCGTTGGTGCGGCTCATTTCGGTGAGGATGAAATTGGTGGTACCGTTGACAATTCCGTAGACGCTTGTCAGGTCGGCCGCCACCATCGATTCCCTCAGGACCTTGATCACCGGGATCGCTCCGGCCACGCTTGCCTCGAACCTTATCTGTGTCTTCTTCTCCTGGGCAAGCCTGAACAGGTAGAAACCCTGCTTGGCGAGGAGTTGCTTGTTGGCGGTGACGACGGACTTTCCCTGTTCGAGCGCGGCGGTGATGTAGTCAAACGCCGGATCGACTCCGCCCATCAGTTCGACGATCATGGAGATCTGCGGGTCATTGATAATATCATCGAAATTGTCCGTCAGTAGTTCACCCGGAGCATCCGTGCGCGGAATGGTGACATCTCGAACAAGTATTTTTTTAACCTCGATGGATGCACCTGTAGCCTGTGCGATCTCATCGGCCTGGTTCTCGAGCAGGCTGTAGACGTTCGAGCCGACGGTGCCATAGCCCAGCAGGCCGATGTATATCTTCTTCGGGCCGGATTTACTGGAAACCAATTTGCTCCTCACATGAAAAAGTTTCAGAGTTCGGCTGATTCAGAACAGCCAACGATAAATGTTATCAGGAGAGGGGGAGAGAAAAAAGCGCCTGTTTTCCGGCGGCGGTTGACACAAAGGGTCGCTAAGCCCTTTTTAGAGCCTGCAGGCCCCTGAGTAGCTGCCCCCGCCGCCGACGCCCGTGATGGAGACTACAGCACCTTCAAACGGCGCATGGATCATGCTGCCGCCGCCGATATAGATGCCCACGTGGCTTATCGGGCGTCCGAAGAATACCAGGTCACCGGGCATCAGCTCAGAGTAGCTGATTGGTGTTCCGGAGTAGTATTGGGCGGCAGCCGAGTGCGGCAGGTAGATGCCGGCCTGGGCATAGACATACAGCACGAGACCGGAGCAGTCGAATCCGGATGGTGAAGCTCCTCCCCAGACGTAGGGAACTCCAAGGTACTGCATGGCAATGCCGGAAATTCCACTTGGCGGGGGTTCCGGAGCGGGGCCCGGATCAGAATCCGGTGCCGGACCCGGATCGGGCGCTGGAGTCTGGCCCGGCGTGTCCTCTCCGGCGTTACCTGTCTGCCCGTTTGCCTGGCTTTGAGCCGCCGAGGCCTGCTGCTGGGCGAGGATTTGCGCCACTTCTCCCTGGACGCCGGACAAAACAGCCTGTCTGGCGGAAAGCTGCGATTCGACCGCCGACTTTTCAGCGGCCAGGGTGTTTAAGAGTTCCTCCTGCTTCTGCTGAGCCTGATCAAGTGCGGTGCGAGCCGTTTCGACTTCGTCCTTGTAACCCTGGACTTCCTGTACATCGGCCCGGTCCATTTCCCCTATTCTGCCAAGCAGGTCGAAACGGGACATGAAATCATGGAACGTCGTCGTATTTACCACGACATCAATAAGGTTCATCGGACCCTGGCGGTAGATATTCTCGACCCGTCTGTCCAGCCGTTTCTGGGCTTCAATCAGTTTGGCGGAAGCGTCCGCCAGTGCTTTTTCGTTCTCGGTTATCTGCCGTTTTGTGTTTTCAAGTTCAGTGTTCGCCTGGTTGAAACGTTCGACTGCCTGCTCGGCTGACTGGTTGATGGAGGCGACTTCAGCGCTTATCCGGTCGGCTTCAGCCTGCATTGAAGACAAGTCGGGGCTCGCGAGGGCGGGAACGGCAATCAGAAAGAGGGGGATACAGATTAAACAGATGGTTACAGCAGATGTGATTCCGCTGAAATGGCGCGTACCTTTCAACCAGGTGATCTTCTTCATCTCAGATGCTCCGTTTCTGTCATGCCTGGTTTCAAACCGAGTAATATCAAACACGCACATGGCGTGACTTTTCCGTATTCTCCAGCCATCACTCATACCCTTCCCGGAAGGAAGTGGCCAGGATGGTCATAACTCATCGTTTAAATGCTTGCCACATGTTGTTGTTTCAACCCTCGGGCGTTAACCCCTGCATAAAGTCGAATCTTTCTTAAAGGTTTTTTTTGCCTGTACCGATGGGGTTTGAGCAGGATTTCCAATTTAGGGCGGTCATGAAAACTCAGGTTTTCAAAACCAGGGCATTTAAATTCAGCATAGCCGCAGCATTCGCCGGGCTTCTTTATGCAACCTTTGCATATCTCGTCGAAGAGAACTACGGTGCTGATTATGAGGCGATGCATATCATGCTGGCGCCCGTCATCGCGGGTGCTGCCGCCTATTTTATTGGCAAGGCATCCGACCGTATCCACCAGCAGACAGAAATGCTGGCCGACGCGAAAAAGCAGTTCTCCGATCTCACTCACTCGGCAATCACACAGAGGGACTGGAACGTCAGCTTTGAGGATCCCGCCATTCCTACGTGCTGGGAAGTCAAAGGCTGCAAGGCAGAGGATTGTCCGTCCTACGGCAGGCACCATGTTCGCTGCTGGCTTGTTGCCGGAACATACTGCCGCGGCGAGGTTCAGGGACATTTCGCCCAGAAACTGGGCGATTGCGCCAAATGTGAAATATACAGCGCGGCAATAGATCGTGATCCGATCGACGAGATTGGTGAGAATTTCAACAGCCTCATGTGGGTCCTGAAGGAAAAAGAGGAGATGCTCACTCAAACGAACGGGCAGCTTCATGAACAGTACGAGGAACTTGAAGTCATGCATCAGCAGGCTCGGGAGATGGCGGAAACCGATATGCTGACCGGTCTTAAGAACCATGCCCACTTCCAGGAGCAGCTGCTCGGCGAAGTCGAGAAAGCAAGGCGGCTCGCGCAGCCACTATCACTGATCATGCTCGACCTTGACCATTTCAAGAACGTCAACGACGAGTTCGGCCACCAGAAGGGCGACGAGGTATTGCAGCATGTAGGCAGGCTGATACGACTTGAAACCGATGAAGATGCGTATTCTGCCCGATATGGCGGCGAGGAGTTCGTCATAATTCTGCAGGGAATGATCGCTGACGATGCGATGAATGTAGCCGACGACCTGAGACGCAGCCTGAAGCTCGTTGAGAATGACGTAGATCTTCCCGAAGGCTTTGTGGGCGGCAGTTTCGGGGTTGCCGATATGCCTTCATGCGCCAGCGACGCCGACAGCCTGATATCGGCAGCCGATGCGGCGCTGCTTTTTGCCAAACGCAAGGGCCGCAACCGGGTCGCTTACTTCCGTGATCTTGCCGACACCGAGCTTCGTGACGGTGATCTCGACAAACTTCACAGCAGGCTTGAAGGGGCTAGCCTTCAGACGATCAGAGCCCTGGCTGAAGCAGTTGACGCAAATGATCAATATTCCGCTGTCGACACTTCGAAGATGACCGAAGTCGCCGCTGCCATGGCTGAAAGACTGAATATGCGCCAGGAACAGGCGGACGCACTTGCCCTAGCGACGAGACTGCACGACATCGGCAAAGTCGGGGTACCCGGTTCTGTTCTGAGAAAGAAAGAAAAACTGTCACCTGAGGAGCTTTCCATGGTGCAGCGGCATCCACAGATAGGCAAGCGCCTCTTAAAGGAAGCGGAACAGATTCAGGATCTGATTTCGGCGATCCTATATCACCATGAGCGATGGGACGGTAATGGCTACCCCGAACGGCTCAAGGGTGAAGAGATACCTCTGATGGCGCGTATCGTCGGCATCATGGATGCATATCGAGCGATGCGCAGCGACCGCCCGTACCGCAAGGCTCTGAGTATCAGGCAATCGTTGGCTGAACTGAGCAAGGGCGCCGGCACGCAGTTCGATCCTGAGCTGGTTTCAATGTTTGTCGAGCTTCTGGATGAAGGCGAGGAACAAAGTTGGAAACAAGCAGGTTAATAAAAGTTCCAGCAGTCAGCCAGGTGACATCGTGTTGAATTCTATTGCCATGCGTCTGACTTCGATGAGACGCATTTTTTTTGTGATGATCGCCTTCGGTCTGGCCATGGGTATCGCTTTCCCATATATTGTCAATCCCTTCGTCACGTGGGATTCCGGGCGCAAGTTCTTCTTCCAGCTTGCCTGCCTGGTAGCCGGATTGGCCGTCGGCTCGTTTTGTTTTCTGCTGGCCAAGGTCACTCTTTATGACAGGAACCAGCGGCTTGCCAGCCAGAAAGCCGGGCTGGAACTGGCCATGGAACGGTTTTCAACTCTTACGCACACGGCAATAGAAACCCAGAACTGGGAAGTGAGCTTTGAGGATCCCTCCATACCCTCATGCTGGGAAATGAAAAACTGCACCGCCGGCGAATGTCCTGTTCACGGGCGGGAACACATCCGATGCTGGCTGGTAGCCGGGACTTTTTGTGGCGGAGAAGTCCAGGGTCGGTTCGCCAAGAAAATTGGAAACTGTTCTCACTGTGAGGTTTACCATGAAGCCGTGGAGCACAACCCCATCAACGAGATCGGCGAGAATTTCAACAGCATCATGCTGGTGGTCAAGCAGAAGCAGGATCTGCTGGAATCTGTCAGCTCCGAGTTGAAGGACAAATATGCCGAACTGGAGATGATGCACAGGCAGGCACGTGAGATGGCCGACACCGACCTGTTGACCGGCCTTCGCAATCACGCGCATTTCCAGCATCACCTGCGATGGGAGGTCAGCCAGGCCGTACAGAAGCACAAGCCACTGTCGCTGCTTATGCTCGACCTCGATTATTTCAAGTCGATCAATGACCGGTATGGCCACCAGAAGGGCGATGAGGTTCTCAAGGGTGTCGGCAGACTGCTGCGCAATGAAATTAAGAACGGCTATACGGCCAGGTACGGCGGTGAGGAATTCGTTGTTGTTCTTCCAGAGCTGAAATACAGTGGGGTGATGGAGATAGCCGACAGGCTCAGGGTCGGCATGAAAACGGTGGCCCATGATGCCGATCTGCCCGAGGGGGTCGTGGCTGCGAGCTTCGGCGTTGCCGACATGCCGGCCTGCGCGAACGATCCGGACAGCCTGATCTCCGCGGCTGATTCAGCCCTGCTGTTCGCCAAGCGCAAGGGTCGTGACAGGGTTACTTATTTTCGTGACCTGTCGGGCAGCGAACTCGAGGAGGGCGATATAGACCGGCTGCACAGCCGTCTTGAAGGCGCCAGCCTTCAGACGATCCGGGCTCTGGCGGAAGCCGTCGATGCGAACGACAGCTATCCGCTGGCTGGGGTGTCATCTCTCACGAGGCTGGCCACGGATATGGCGCAGACGCTGGACCTTAATGATGAGCAGGCAGACGCACTCGTGTTGGCGACCAGGCTGCATGACATCGGCAAGATCGGCGTGCCTGGTTCCATCCTGAGAAAATCGGAGAAGCTTACCCCGGAAGAGCTGCTTGTAGTTCAGCAGCATCCCGCCATAGGGCAGCGAATCCTCTGGGAGGCCAGGCAGCTGTCAGACCTTATTACGGCGATCCTGTACCATCACGAGCGCTGGGATGGAAAAGGATATCCTGAGAAGCTGCAGGGCAAGCAGATTCCGCTGATGGCGCGTATCGTCGGCATAATAGACGCATATCGGGCCATGCGCTGTGATCGTCCATACAGGAAGGCGCTGACGGAAAAGCAGGCGATCGCTGAGTTGCGAAAGGGCGCGGGCAGCCAGTTCGATCCCAGACTGGTTGACCTCTTTGTCGGGCTTGTGGAATCCGGGCGCGAAGATTCAGGCATCCTGCAAGCCGGCTAGAATAAGGGCGCAACAGCGGCCCCGCGAAACAATTTCCACCGGTATTAGTTGAAATCCCCGTTCAATTTCAATAACATATTCGTTTGATGGCCTGTGAATTCTCACATTCCGGATTTACGCGCGTAACGGCCTCCCCCGCGGGAGGCGGCATAACGCTGCCTGCCGCCGCATTCCTCCTCGACTTGCTTCTCCTCCCCCAGGTGGGGGAGATTATCTAACAGTTTGCCCGTGCGGCAAACCCGTTATCCTTACCTTTCTGCAATTTAAACCTTTGAGGTTTTAGGAGAAGCAATGGATCCTCATCGCATAAACATATTCGATACAACGCTGAGGGATGGAGAGCAATCCCCCGGTATCAGCCTTAATTCATTCGAGAAGCTGGAGATTGCCGAACAGCTGGCGAGACTGGGCGTCGACGTCATAGAGGCTGGTTTTCCGATCTCTTCGCCTGGTGATTTCGAGGGCGTACAGAACATAGCCCGCAAGGTATCCGGTGTGACGGTTTGCGCGCTGGCACGCGCCATCGAAAAGGACATCACAACCGCCTGGGACGCCATCAGGGAAGCCGAACGGCCGCGCATCCATACATTCATATCAACGAGCGACGTTCATTTGAAGCACCAGCTGCGCAAGACGCGCGAGGAAGTGCTGGAGGCGGCGAAGCGCATGGTCGCGCTGTCAGTGAGCCTGTGCGACGACGTGGAGTTCTCCGCCATGGACGCCACCCGGAGTGATCCGGACTACCTGGCGTCTGTGCTGCAGGCGGCTATCGACGAAGGCGCACGCACGATAAATATCCCTGACACGGTGGGTTACGCGATACCATCGGAATTTGGTGACTTCATCTGGGAGCAGTTCAAAAAGGCTCCGGGGCTGAAGGATGTCGTCGTCAGCGTCCACTGCCATAACGACCTGGGCCTGGCTGTCGCCAACTCGCTGGCGGCAATCGAGAACGGCGCTACGCAGGTGGAGTGCGCCATCAATGGCCTGGGCGAGCGTGCCGGCAACGCGTCCCTGGAGGAGATAGTCATGATCCTGGAGACGCGCAAGCGCATGCTGGGCAGGGTGACTGGCGTCAGGACGAAAGAGATCACAAGGACCAGCCGCCTGGTAAGCCAGCTGACAGGTTATGATGTGCAGCCCAACAAGGCGATTGTTGGAAAGAACGCCTTTGCCCACGAATCGGGTATCCATCAGGACGGCGTGCTGAAAGAGCGGTCTACTTACGAGATAATGAACGCTGCCAGCGTCGGCCGGGGGACCAGTGATATCGTCCTCGGCAAGCACTCCGGGCGCCACGCGCTCAAGGCGGCGATGGAAGAGCTGGGTATGACCCTCTCCGACGAGGAGCTGAACCAGGCCTTTGTCCACTTCAAGAAGGTGGCTGACAAGAAGAAGCAGATCACCGCGGCGGACCTGGAGGCGCTGGTCGGCGAAGAGGTGCGCGAACAGACCGACATCTATGAGCTGAAGTCGTACGAGGTAAGCTCGAGCTCCGACTCGATGCCCGAGTGTCAGGTAGTAATCGAGAAGGAAGGGGAGCAGTTGCTCGGAAGGAGTTTCTCCGGTGGCTCGATGGAGTCGATCTTCAAGGCCATCGATGACGCAGTGGGCACCAAGGGCAAGCTGATGGACTACCAGGTGCATTCCGTGACCGAGGGCAAGGACTCTCTTGGCGAGGTGCGTGTCGTGGTTGAAGTTAACGGCAAGACGTATGCGGGCACGGCGCTCTCCATCGACGTTGTGGAGGCCAGCGCCAAGGCTTATGTCCGCGCGCTCAACAATGCATACAGAGCCGGGGCGGTGACTTGAGATGGGAAAAGCGATGACTATCACGGAAAAGATACTGGCGCGCGCCTGCGGACAGGAAGAAGTGCAGGCGGGCGATTTCGTCAATGCAAGGCTGGACCTGGCGCTGGCGAACGATATCACGGCGCCGCTGGCCATCAAGGAGTTCGAGGCGGCGGGCATGACAAAGGTCTGGGACAAGGAAAAAGTCGTGCTTGTCTGCGACCACTTCGTCCCTAACAAGGACATAAAGTCGGCCGAGCAGACCAAGCTGGTGCGCGAGTTCGCGCGGCGGCAGGGGCTGACCAACTTCTTCGATGTGGGACGGATGGGCATCGAGCATGTCATCCTGCCGGAGAAGGGCTTGGTGGTCCCGGGTGACGTCGTCATCGGCGCCGATTCGCACACGTGTACTTATGGTGCGCTGGGAGCCTTCGCGACCGGGGTCGGAAGCACCGATCTGGCGGCGGGAATGGCCACCGGTGAGGTCTGGCTGCGCGTGCCGGAGACGATCAGGTTCAACTACGAGGGCGAGCCGGGGCGTTATGTGACCGGGAAGGATTACATCCTCTTTACGATCGGCATGATCGGTGTCGACGGCGCGCTGTACGAGGCGATGGAGTTCGGCGGCGGCGCCATCAGGTCGCTGTCGATGGATGGCCGGTTCACCATGTGCAACATGGCGATCGAGGCCGGCGGCAAGAACGGCATCGTGGAGCCTGACGCGGTCACAGAGGAATACTGCCGCGGACGGGCGCTGCGCGAACCGGTCATGATAATGAGCGATGAGGGCGCGCAGTACGCGCGCGTGATTGATATAGATGTCAGCACGATCGAGCCTCAGGTGGCGAAGCCGCACCTGCCGTCGAACACGGTGCCGGCTTCGGAGCTGGCTGACTTAAAGATCGACCAGGTCGTGATCGGCTCGTGCACCAACGGGCGCATCGAGGACCTGCGGATGGCGGCCGGTGTGCTGAAGGGCCGCAAGGTGCATCCGGACGTGCGCGCCCTGGTCTTCCCGGGGAGCCAGCTGGTATTCCAGCAGGCCATGAAGGAAGGGCTGATCGACATATTCATCGACGCCGAGGTTGCCGTAAGCACGCCTACCTGCGGTCCATGCCTGGGAGGGCATATGGGCATCCTGGCCGAAGGTGAGCGTTGTGTCTCGACCACCAACCGTAATTTCGTCGGACGCATGGGCCATACCGGCAGCGAGGTCTACCTGGCGGGGCCATATGTGGCGGCGGCTACGGCCATAGCCGGCACGGTTGCGGTTCCCGAGGAGGTGACGGCATGATCTTCGAAGGCACGGCGCATAAGTATGGGCGTGATGTCGATACCGACGTCATCATCCCGGCGCGCTATCTGAATACGCATGATCCGGATGAGCTGGCCGAGCATTGCATGGAGGACATCGACGCGGATTTCATCGGGCGCGTAAAGCCGGGCGATATAATCGTGGCCGAGGAGAACTTCGGCTGCGGGTCGTCGCGCGAACAGGCGCCGGTCGCGATCAAGGCGGCGGGTGTATCCTGTGTCGTTGCGGCGTCGTTCGCGCGTATTTTTTATCGTAACGCGATAAACATCGGCCTGCCGATACTGGTTTGTCCGGAGGCGGCGCGAGAGGTTAAAAGCGGCGACCGCCTGCGGGTCGACCTCGACCGGGGCGAAGTCGTGAATATAACAGGTGACAAGTCATACCAGGCGGACCGCTTTCCTGATTTTATGCAGGAGATCGTGGCGGCGGGAGGCCTGATGCAACATGTCAGGAAAAGAACCGCGGGGTCGAAATGATGTCCCGGGTTCACGGACCGCGGGCCGAGCGCCCGCGTTACTGGAGGAGCGCATGCATAACATAGCAGTCATGCCTGGTGACGGTACCGGGCCGGAAGTTGTGATGGAGGGGCTGAAAGTGCTGGAGGCCGCCGCGGCCCGGTTCGGCTTCAAGTATGAGACAACCGATTACGATTTCGGCGGTGACCGGTATTTAAGGACCGGTGAGACGCTGCCCGACTCGGCGCTGGACGAGCTGAAAGGGCACGACGCCATATTCCTGGGAGCAATCGGCCATCCCAAAGTGAAGCCTGGCATCCTCGAACAGGGAATCCTGCTCAAGGCGCGCTTCGAGCTGGACCAGTACATAAACCTGCGTCCCGTGAAGCTTTTTCCGGGCGTTGAAACGCCGGTCAAGGACAAGGGGCCGGACGATATCGACTTCGTGGTGGTGCGTGAGAACACCGAGGGCCTCTACGTGGGCGCCGGCGGCTTTCTGAAGAAGGGAAAGCCGGACGAGGTGGCGATACAGGAAAGCATAAACACCCGCAAGGGGGTGGAGCGCTGCATCCGTTACGCCTTTGACTATTGTCAGAAGCGTGGTAAAGACAACAAGCTTACCATGTGCGGCAAGACCAACGTGCTGAATTATTCGCAGGACCTGTGGATGCGGGCTTTCAACGAGGTCGCTGACGATTATCCGGGCATCACTACAGACTACGCCCACGTCGACGCGATCTGCATGTGGTTCATCAAGAATCCGGAATGGTTCGATGTCATCGTCACCGACAACATCTTCGGCGACATCATCACCGACCTGGGCGCCATGATCCAGGGCGGCATGGGAATCGCGGCGGGCGGCAACATCAACCCGGACGGCGTTTCCATGTTCGAGCCGATCGGCGGCTCGGCGCCCAAATACACGGGCCAGAATGTCATCAACCCGCTGGCGGCGATAGCGGCGGTGCAGATGATGCTCGAGTTCCTGGGAGAAAATGAAGCCGGCGCCGCGGTTGAGAGAGCCATAGCCGATATAACCGCCAACAAACTGCAGAGCCTGGCCGTGGGCAAGACCGGCTATTCGACCACCCAGATAGGCGACATGGTGGCGCAGATTGTTCGTGAAAGCTAAACCGGCCTGAACGGGAAGTCAGCGCCGGAAAGTATTTGAAAGGAGTCTCATGCCGATACCGGAGGTCTCAAAAATCTGGATGAACGGTGAGATGGTGGACTGGAAGGAAGCAAAGGTCCACATACTCACGCATGCCCTGCACTACGGCTCGGGCGTTTTTGAAGGCATACGGGCATATGACACCAAAAAAGGGACACATGTCTACCGCCTGACAGAACACATCGAGCGGCTGATGCGCTCGGCGAAGATCTACATGATGGACGTGCCGTTCAGCACCGAAGAGCTGGTGCAGGCGACCAAAGACGTCATCAAGGCCAACGAGCTGGAGAGCTGCTATATCCGGCCGATAATCTACCGCGGCTACGGCGAGATGGGGCTTTTCCCGCTTCATGCTCCGGTCGATGTTGCGATTGCGGTCTGGCCCTGGGGTACGTACCTGGGCGACGACGGCATCAAGCATGGTATACGTGCCAAGATCTCCTCATTCCGGCGCTTCGGACCCAACAGCATGCCACCCGCCGCCAAGGCTACCGGGCAATACATAAACTCCAGCTTGGCAAAGGTGGAAGCGGTCAAGGGCGGCTACGAGGAAGCCATCCTGCTCGACGACCAGGGAAACATCTCGGAGGGCTCGGGGGAGAATATTTTCGTGGTCAGGAATGGCGTCGTGGCGACTCCGCCCACGTCCTGCGACGTGCTCGAGGGCATAACCGCGGATACGGTTTTCACCATATGCAGGGACGAGGGCATTCCGTTGCAGCAGAAGGTCATGGTCCGCTCCGACCTGTATGTCGCTGACGAGGCATTTCTTACGGGAACCGCGGCCGAAATAGTGCCGTTGCGCGAGGTGGACGACCGCGTTATCGGTGAGCCGGGTCCGATCACGAGGAAGATACAGGATATCTTCTACGGGATCATCAAGGGCGAGAATGAGAAGTATGGGGATTATCTGGAGTGGGTATAGGCTGCTTGAAGTATGGATTGGTGTAAGCGGGAGCGGTTTGTCTTGATTCCATTTCTGTGTTTTTGATAGCAAAAACAAAGACTGCATATCGGTGGAAGCCGGGACAGGGTGCCTGGACTTCCACTCAGGTCTTCGACAACCGTTCCAGCCCAGACACCCTGTCCCGGCTTGGGGCCGTTTGATAAATTGACGGGAAGAACGTTTGTTATGAAACTCAATCAGGGGAATTGATATGACCCGCAGGATTGAAATATATGACACAACTCTTCGTGACGGGATGCAGCGGGAGGGGATGAGCTGCTCTGTTGATGAGAAGGTCCAGATCGCGCTGCGGCTGGACCGCCTCGGCGTGCATTACATCGAGGGCGGATTTCCCGGCTCCAATCCCAAGGATGTGGAATTTTATAAAAGGGTGGCGACGCACAGGCTGCGCTCCGCTCGTCTGGCTGCTTTTGGCATGACCCATAAAAAGGGCGTTCGTCCGCACCAGGATCCGCTGCTCAAGGGCCTGCTTAAAGTGGATACGCCCGTGGTCACCATCGTCGGCAAGAGCTGGAAGCTGCATACCCAGAAAGTGCTGAGGGTCGGCCTGGAAGAAAATTTGAAGATGATAGAGGGCACGGTCAGCTACCTGGTGCGCAAGGGGCGCGAGGTTTTTTATGACGCCGAGCATTTTTTCGATGGATTCCTGGATGACCAGGAGTACGCGCTGCGCACCCTGAAGGTTGCGGTTGAAGCGGGGGCGAGCCGTGTGGTGCTCTGCGACACCAATGGCGCCACACTGCCATCGCAGGCGGCTGCGATTGTCGGGCGCGTGGTCTCCGAAGCCGGCGTTCCGGTCGGCATCCATGCCCATAATGACGCTGATTGCGCCGTGGCGGTTTCGCTGATGGCCGTAGAGGCTGGCGCCGGCCAGGTCCAGGGGACCATCAACGGTTACGGCGAGCGCTGCGGCAACGCCAACCTGGTTTCCATCATACCGGCGCTGAAGCTGAAGATGGGATTCAATTGCGTGAGCGACCGGCGTCTGGCGGAGCTTGCCGAGACATCTCATTATGTGGCCGAAGTGGTCAATGTGAGCCCCGAGACACACCAGCCCTATGTAGGCGAGAACGCGTTCGCGCACAAGGGCGGACTGCATGTGAGCGCGGCGCTCAAGGACGCGAGGACTTTCGAGCATGTGGATCCGGCGCTGGTGGGGAACCGGCAGCGCATCCTGATCAGCGAACTCTCCGGTCGGGCGACTGTGCTTAAAAAATGCACCGAGATGGGCCTGGACTTAAACGAAGACAAGGATACGCTCAACCGGCTGCTAAAAAGATTGAAGGATAAGGAGCATGCCGGTTATCACTACGAGGTGGCGGACGCTTCGCTCGAGCTTTTCCTGAGACGTGAGCTGGGCCTCCATACGCCGACGGTCGAACTGGATAACTTCCGGGTGATCGTCCAGAAGCGCAAGAGCGCCGTTATCAGCGAGGCCAAGATCGTCCTCAGGAGCGATGCCGGCGGTGAGCTGCCGATCGCCTTCGCCGAGGGAAACGGCCCGGTAAACGCGCTCGACAACGCGCTGCGGAAGCTTCTGCCCGTCAAATATCCGAAGCTTGTCGAAGAGCTTTCACACATACATCTGGTCAACTACAAGGTCCGCATACTTGACGAACACAAGGGGACGGGCGCTGTCACCCGTGTGCTGCTCGATTCCAGCAACGGGCATGATTCGTGGGGGACCGTCGGCGTGTCGGAGAACATCATCGAGGCGAGTTGGGAAGCCCTGGTAGACAGCATCGAGTACGGGCTGATAAAGCGCCGGCGCCGCCGTTAGCGCGCGTTTCGCGCGGCAGACAGCACATGGCGCAAATAAAGCTACAGCCGCCGGGCAAGATAATCGCTGTCGGACTCAACTACCGGTCGCATGCCGCCGAACTGAATATGGCCGTGCCGGAAGAGCCGGTCCTTTTCATGAAACCCCCGTCGGCTGTCATCGCGGCCGGCGAGGCTATAGTCCTTCCTCCTTCCTCAGCACAGGTTGACTATGAGGCCGAACTTGCGGTTGTCATCGGAAAGACCGCACGCGGGGTGGGTGTGGATGAAGCCGCGGCTTATGTGCTCGGTTATACCTGCGCCAACGACGTGACCGCCCGCGACCTGCAGAAACTGGACGGACAGTGGACGCGTTCAAAGAGTTTCGATACTTTCTGCCCGCTGGGGCCGTGGGTTGAAAGCGTGGCACCGGCGCCGGACTCGCTGGTGGAGCTGGTGCTCAACGGTGAGGTACGCCAGAGCGCGCCTGTTTCGGACATGATATTTTCGCCGCTGGAGCTGGTGGCGTTTATCTCCGGGGTCATGACGCTTGAGGCTGGCGATGTCATCCTTACGGGTACGCCGCCAGGGGTAGGGGCGCTGACGGCCGGGGATGAGGTAACGGTCAGGGTTGACGGGATCGGCGAGCTGGTCAGCAATGTTGTGACGCCCGCATAGTACCGGGAGATAATAATATACGGGACTGACGCTGTCAGTCCCGTCCGGCGCCTGTGATATAGTTTCAACGATTCTGATTCTTTGAAAGCGGAGCTGTTGAAACAGAGTGAAATATTGCAGACTGAGGGTAGTGCAATCGACGTAATGCTCGATTACCAGCCGGCGCTCGAGCTTCTTGGTTTTGAATCATTCCGCGCCGGCCAGAGCGA
>Ga0265292_1000376_pt1 | contig 68265 bp, 69 predicted proteins | sample Munlanlewell296A_FD_189080 | JGI IMG/M metagenome (GOLD analysis project Ga0265292, IMG submission 189080) | Leachate microbial communities from a municipal landfill in Southern Ontario, Canada - Leachate well 296A | ecosystem: Engineered > Solid waste > Landfill > Unclassified | place: Canada...
GCCTCCACGGTTGGGATCAATGAAGACATCATTCGAAGGTACATTCAGAGACAGGGAGAAGAAGATGCGGGCCAAGCGCAGCTTGAATTAGGTTGAAACCCCGAGCGTAAGCTCGGGGAGGTTCATAAGAGCATTAAGAAAGTTAATAGCCCCTTAGGTTTGAGCGGAGGTTAGCTTCGAATGAAGCTGAAAAGGCTATACGTTTAGCGCATGTTTTCTTGGCTGCGGCTGAAGACATGTTTTGGATGACCTCCGTCGACAAAATCGTTCCAATGTGCGCGTGGTGAATTTCAATCCTAATAATCAGAATACGAACGTCAACAATACTTTCGCCGAGAGTGCTTCTCCATCTTTTTGTCATATGCTCGTTTGCTTCTGTAAAATGTTTATAAAGCTCGTAACTTTTATTGATGATCGGTAGCGAATCCATAGATTTGGAGTTAGGAAGTGTGTGGAAGGCTTGGTTTGAGTTTCGCAAAGGCAAGCGCATGAGCGAGGAGATGCATCAGTTTCAGTATGGCTTGGAAGAAAATCTCTTCCAGCTTCACCAAGACTTGAACAACGGGACCTATAAGCATGGTTCGTATAGGCACTTCATCGTTTGCGACAACAAACGGCGTGAAATTTCCGTGTCCTATTTGCGATACGGTGATGATTTTGTTTTGTTTGAAATGGATAAAGATAAACTTGAAGACATGCGAATGGAAACGATAAAAATCAGAATTGCGAATAAGCTCGATCTTAGAAATACGTCGAGTTACTACGGAGTCGTTTCCAAGCATGGCGGACCAAAAATTCGGGAATGGCTTGATTGGCAAGTGCACGAGCTTATCAGTTAATCTGCCGCTTTTCCTCTCAACACCACCCAACAAGTTTTCACGAGAACCTTTAGATCCATCCAGGGGGACCAATGTTTGATGTAGGTGGTGTCCAGGCGGACCTCCTCTTCAAAATCCAGATCGCTGCGGCCGTTGATTTGGCTGAGGCCGGTGATGCCGGGCTTGATGGTGAGTAAAAAGTGATGATGGTGTTCGTACTTTTCCACTTCTTCGGGCAGATGGGGGCGGGGGCCAACCAAACTCATGTCGCCTTTCAACACATTCCAAAGATTGGGAAGTTCGTCGAGACTGGTTTTGCGCAGCACACGACCGAAGGGAGTGATGCGAGGATCATTTTTAATTTTAACGAGCGGCCCTTTGCGGTGATTTTTTTCCGCCAGTTCGCCGTAACGCAAATGATGCGTGTTGTGTTGCATGGTGCGGAACTTGTAAAACTTAAAGATTTTACCGGCTTGTCCGATGCGACAGGCGGGGGAGCCATCCTCCAGTTTGGCAAAAAATACCGGACCCCTGGAGTCCAGCTTAACTCCGATGGCAACCAAGAGAAAGATTGGAGAAAATAGGGTTAAGGCTAGGGCACTGAACAGCACATCTGCGCTGCGTTTATAAATGCGCCCCCAACCATCCAGCGAAGTGGGTTTAAGGTGAATGAGCGGATACCCACCGATGGTTTCAATCTCAATATTACTGCGTTCCACGGCCAAAATGTCCGGTACAAAGCTGTATTTTAAATGATGTTCTTGGCAGAATCCCAGAATTTCATGATCTTGCAGGGTGGTGAAGTCTTGATTGGTCTGTATAAGCCCTTCCACATGGTATTTTCGAACGATACGTTTTAATTCTTTGAGATTGCCAAGCATTTTTGCACTTTCGATGCGTGCGCTGCCCTCCGTGAGATAACCCACCACAGTATAGTGAGGATCTTTTGCCAATTTGCGAGCCAATCGTTCCGTGATTTTATTTGCACCGATCAAAAGCACTCGGTGGCGACCAATGTTGGCGTTGAGAAGTAAAGCTTCTATTTGATGAATGAACAAACGGGCCAATATAATCAGCAGCACACTAATAACTGCGCCAAAAATCAAAACGAGACGGGAAAAGAAAACTTCACGTATGAGGAAGAAATAAGCCATTATAAGCAGCGCCCAGACCACGGAATGTTTTATGACGCTGCGGGACTCTCGTAAGGGTCCGGCGGTGTTGTGAAGTCGGTAGAGTCCGAAGAAAGCAAAAGTCGCTACCAGCATGACACCAAAAAGTAGACCGAATTGCATATATTCTTCGATGGGAATGAAATTGGCCGGCACTACTTCAAATTGGTGACCCGGGATAAAATCACCCATTAAACGCAGTTTGTACCCCAGTAAAAATCCGAGGACTACCATGGTGAAATCCACGGGGATTCGGAGCAGGCCAAAGGTAATCTCGGAACGCTTCATGGCTGTAGCATAGCAAAAAGAAAACACTCTTTCGAGTGTTCCTTTCATCTCCCTATAAGCCGAGTTCTGTACTGGTAGAGAGCAAACTGCTTCGCTCCGCTACGCAGTGGTGACCATCTCTCTGGGCCTTCTATTGCTAGAGGGCTCAAGCGGTGGGCGTACGGGGGTCTTAGGCGGACCGAATCCCGAACTCCATTCCCACCTTGCAAGGAAAAGGGTTTACCTAGCCAACTCTTTCGAGAGGGCTCCCCGTGGTCCGTGGAGCGCTTCGCGCAGCTCTTTTTATGGAGCTTGCTGCGCTGCGCTCTACTAACTAGAGGGGGCGTTTCATGTTGGTGCGTCTCTGTGGTACTTTCCCTACGCAGTGTTTTTGAGGTCACCGCGCGGCCGCCGTTAGCGACTTTTCTGCCTACCTTGCTCGGACTTTCCTCAAAAATTTTTAGCGGTACTTTCGTTCCGCATTTGCGGTACGTCCGTTCCGCTCAAAACTTTCGCGGTCACAAGGAGCTCAGCTAGTATGCGAGCTTTTATGATTCGAGTCAAGCGGCGAGCACGTGAATCTTGAAACCTGAGCTACAGTTTAGGTAAGCCGCATGTTCACAGCTCATGGATTTAAGTAATAAAGTAGAGGGCTGTCTGAGTACTGGTCCTTAACAGGTTACGATTCCTCCCTAGGGAGGAATTTACAGATCAGATCTTGCAAAACCAAAATCGAGGTTTCAAGATTCACGTGCGAGCCTGTATGACTACTTTTCTTCCTTCAGCTTTTTGAATTCACGTTGGAAGAACTTGGCGGTTTCAAGGCAATCTTTTGCCTTTTCGTTGTTGGGTTCCAGGTTGAGGGCGGTTTCCAAAAGAGCGATGGTTTGTTCGAATTGGCGGTCGTTGAGGTAACACACGGCCAAATCACACATAATAAGCGTGTCGCTGGGGGCCATAGCTTTGGCGCGTTCCAAAATAACAAGTCCGCGCCTTCGATCTCCACTGTGGAAAATGGACCAACCAAGGCAGCGTAAAATTTCCGGGTGATGAGGTTGCACGCGGTTAGCAAGTTCCAAAGTTTCCACGGATTTCGCAAAATCTCCCAAAGAAGAATAAAGGAAGCCGAGTAAATACAATGCGTTCGGGCTGTTTGGGCGAAGTTTGAGCGCGTGTTTGAGTGCTTTCATCGACTTGTCATATTCTCGCAGGCTGAGGTAGTTGTCCCCGATTTCCTCATAAGCTTCCACGTATTCGAGATCCACGAAGAGCATCTTGTTGGAAAGCGCTATGGCTTCATCATGCCGTCCGGCTAGTTTGAGACTGTCCGCCTGTTTGAGGAGGTCATCGAACATGTTTTGTTTTTATTATTGGTGCTCCTTCAGTCAGTCGCCCTATTGCTTAGCTTTCGCTACGCTTCGGCCTGTTTGAAGTATCTTGTCATTATAGCAAAAAATCCGACTTTTCTCAAGGGGGGTAGGCTTGGCAAACAGGGGAATTGTGGTGGATTCGGTAGCCTTTACTTTTTCAAAAAGTTCTCGAGCCGCTCCTTGAGATCGGGATCTTTTCGGGCAAAAGCCATATTGACCTCCAAGAGCCCCCAGGGAGTGCCGGTGTCGTAGCGGGTTCCCTCCACTTCAAGAGCATAAATGGGCTGACCTTCGGCCAGTAAGGTGCGAAAGCCGTCGATAAGGCGAATTTCGCCATCAGGTTGGCCGGGCTTACCTCGGGCGAGCGCAGCGAGCACATCCGGCGTACAAATGTATTTTCCAATAATCCCCAGGTCTGAAGGGGCTGTTTCGGCCGTGGGTTTTTCTACCAAGGCGGTTACCTGAATATGGCGACCTTCCACGGTACCCGGGCTGATGATGCCGTAATTACTGATCCGTTCTTTGGGAACGCGCTCGGTGCAGAGTACACAGCTGCCCTTTTCCTTATATACGTCCAGGAGCTGGGTAAGGGCCGGACGAGGACCGTCTATGATGTCATCGCAGAAAAGTACGGCGAAGGGTTCATCACCGATCAGATCTTTGGCGCAGAGCAGGGCGTGACCGTCTCCGCGAGCCTCGTTTTGGTGTACATAAATGAATCGGGCGGCCTTTTCCACCTTTCGGATTTCCGTCAGCAGATCTTGTTTTCCGCGTTTGATCAGATCGTACTCGAGTTCGTAGGAAGGATCGAAGTGCTCTTCAATAGTGCGTTTTCCGAGTCCGGTGACAATAATGATTTCTTCAATTCCGCTGGCCACGGCCTCTTCCACCAGGTATTGAATCACCGGTTTGTTAAGGATGGGAAGCATGGCCTTGGGAATCACCTTGGTCATGGGCAAAAAACGGGTCCCGAGGCCCGCTGCCAAAATCACGGCTTTTCGAACAGGTTTATTCATACTGCTGTGCCGCCTTCTTCTATATGAATGATGCGGGTTTTAAAGTCTTCGGTCTTAGGAATGGTGATGATGAGCATATGTTCATGCACATGAGCATTGATGTTTTTACGATCAATATGATCCGGAAGAACGATGGAACGGGAAAATATTCCCCAAAAAAGCTCCTGCACCAGGGCGGAATTGGCCTGGAGGTTTTCAATCCGTTTCCGTTCACCGCGAATGGTGAGTACGTCGTCTTGAATAGCCACCTTGATGTCGGCTTTTTCCACGCCGGCGATGGGGCAGATAATGATCATTTGCTCCTCACGTTGCAGAATATCTACGGAGAGTTGACCCTCTTGAGCGGCCTCCGCTTCTTTGGCGGAACCGGTTTCATGAGCACGCGCATTCAACTTAAGTGCCGGTTTTTGCACCGTTTGGACAGGTTTAGCGTGTTTGAGTTGTCCGATGCCCACTTGTTGATTCATGGGATTAGTTTAGCCTAAGCTTTTACTTTCGCCAATTTTTTCCCTTCCATGAGATCAATGAACTCTTCACGGGTGAGGGTCTCCTTGTCGATGAGGGTTTTGGCGATGCGGTCGAGTTCTTTGTGATGCTTGGTTAGTGTTTCTTTGGCAAGTTTGTAGGCTCTTTGAACAAAGACTTCCACCTCTTTGTCGATTTGAGCGGCGATTTCCTCGGAATAATTCTTGGCATGGCCATAATCGCGACCCAAGAAGATTTCATGGCTCTTTTCACCGAAGACGGTGGGGCCGATCTTGGTACTCATCCCATATTCCGTCACCATGCGGCGAGCTATGGAGCTTGCGCGCTCCAGATCGTTGGAAGGTCCGGTGGAAACTTGGCCGTAAATCATTTCTTCGGCCACATAACCTCCGAGCAGGGAAGCCATTTCGTGTTCAAATTTTTGCTGGGTGTAAATGTGCTTATCTTCATCCGGAACGAACCAGGTTGAACCCAGGGACATCCCACGGGAAATGATGGTGATTTTGCGCAAAGGATCACAATCTTCCATAAGATGACCCACAATGGCGTGACCGGTTTCGTGGTAGGCCGTGACTTCCTTTTCTTGTTTGGAAAGTACGTGCGATTTGCGTTCAGGCCCGAGCTGAACTTTTTCAACAGACGTTTCAATGTCGTGCTGAGTAATTTCCTTTTGATTATTTTTTGCGGCCAAAATCGCGGCTTCATTCATAAGATTCTCAAGATCCGCACCGGAGAAGCCCGGAGTTTGTTTAGCGACGTGCTCCAAATCTGTGTTTTTAGCGAGAGGTTTGTTTTTGGCATGTACCTTAAGAATCGCTTCACGGTCTTCAATGTTTGGGCTGTCCACCACCACGCGGCGGTCGAAACGGCCGGGACGAAGCAGGGCAGGGTCGAGCACGTCAGGGCGATTGGTAGCGGCCATCACAATCACATTTGTGTTGGTTTCAAAGCCGTCCATTTCCGTGAGTATTTGGTTCAGCGTTTGTTCACGTTCATCATGACCGCCGCCGAGTCCGGTTCCACGTTGGCGTCCCACGGCATCGATTTCATCTATAAAAATAATGCAGGGTGCATTGCGCTTGGCCTTTTTGAAGAGGTCACGTACACGGCTGGCACCCACCCCCACGAACATTTCCACAAACTCGGATCCGCTGATATTAAAGAAAGGCACATCCGCTTCTCCTGCAACGGCGCGAGCGAGCAAAGTTTTTCCGGTTCCGGGGCCTCCAACCAGCATTACCCCTTTAGGAATTTTGGCGCCCATGGAAGTGTATTTACTGGGGTTTTTTAGAAAGTCCACAATTTCCACAAGTTCTTCTTTAGCTTCGCGTACGCCGGCCACGTCATCAAAAGTGGTTTTCTCCTTTTCTTTGTCGTGCAAGCGGGCATTGGATTTCCCAAATGACATCGCTTGATTGTTGCTGTTCGTCGCGCCGCGCATCATAAACCACAAAAAGCCTACGATGAGCATGAAGGGGATTATGGCAAGTCCTATATTAAGCCACGTGCCTTTGCCAGAAGTGTCTATGATGTCGATTTGGACGGGGTCCAACACTTCCTCATCCACGCCACTAAGCACCTCAGTTATTGTCTCACCGGATTCTTTGTAAGCGTATTTTTCACTGCCATCGGTCAGAGTGTAATCCATGCGTGAGTCACTAACTTTCACGCTCTCCACATTCCCGGCTTCCACGTCCTCCACGAATTCACTCAGAGACACTTGGGTTACAACAGTTTTGTCACCGGAATTCCAAATAGAATAAACACCGGAAAGAAGCAGTGCCACCACAAGCAGCGTCACTAAAGGGCTCGGACTTTTTCTCGGTAGAATATTTGGCATGTTTTTAATTTATTTAAAGTGGCCTCCATTCTAGTAGGAATATCGCCCCACGACAAATCCTAGTTTTTAAAGTGCAGGATCGTAGCGCTTGGAAGCCTGTTTGAGTAGAGTTTTGTCTAAGGTCCAAATTTCCATTTCCGATTCATCCGCTGCCGTTAAGATTGCACTGTCCACTAAACCTAAGCCTTTGTCTTTCCATTTTCCTTCACCCGATTTGAGACCGCTTTTTATCCAGAGCTGATCCGTGGTTAATTTTTTGATACTTTCCCAATAGGCCAGGACTACCGCCCGTTCTTTTGGATTTTTTGCACCTTGCAAGAGCTCTCCAAAAATGACTTCCAAGCTAACAATCTCCTGTTGTTCCAGCAAAAAAAGCATATGTTCAAAGGTGGGACTTCTTTTCCTTAAAAACTCAATCCAAATAGAGGTATCCACTAAAATCATCGGCGGCGATTGAGTTTACGAATGGAGTCGGCACTGTAGCCTTCGTGGAATTCTAAAGGGTGCAGTGCAATCTCCTTGTTGAGCCGTTTGATTTTCTCTATAGCCGTCCATTCTCCAAGAGCGAGGAGGAGAGCGTCCGTTAAAGTTTTCTCGCCACTGATCTGGCGAATGTCTTTTATAAGCTCATCGGGGATGAGTGCCGTAACTTTCATAACTCCATTATACGATAAGCCATCGTATGAGTCAACTGATTGTGTGTTTTCTCAGCCGCACCTTTTCAAGGACTTTGACTTGTACTACACGTAATATGTGTTATAATTAAACCGATTTAACCTAAAATTATGGTCTCACATACGCCTTCTGAAGCACGTCAAACTGAAGTAAACCGAGATGCCCATTTGGGTCGTATCGCTTGGCGTGCCGAACGTATCCCTGTGCTTCAGGGACTTCTTACAGAGACCGATAAAGGAAATGTACTTGCTGCTCTTCGCGAAACCGGGTTAGGTCTTCCAGAAGGATTTGAAGATAAAGATTTGCCAGCAATGCAGGAAACAATTCGTGAGACTATTACTGAGTTGCAAGCAATGAATGATGAAAACCCTGGACTTACCACAGCAGTTGAAGAGAAACTTGTAGTCACTTCTAAGGCTGCTGCTGATGTAGTTGGAAACAGTGAACCTGCTGAACTTTCTCCAGAGCATCAGGCTACGCTCACTCTCCTTATGACTCGTTACGATGAAAACTTGGGTAAAAACCTTTATACCGCAGAAAGTGCGCCTAAAGCTGAAGTTGAAAAGTGGTTAAAAGCAGACCCTACTCGGCTGGACAAGGCTGCTCGCTGGGAAGCTCGTGGAGGAAAGCCTTCATTCACAGGTGAAGAAAATGGTGAATTTTGTATTGATGAATGTTCTGCAGAAGTTCCAGGAGACGTTCGAAACATTTGTTATGGTCCTAATGCGGCAAAGCAACAAGGTCTTGGAGAAGATCGTAATGCTTTGACTCAAGCAGAAAGACTGGGAGGCACCTTGATGACGAAAACTCGTCGAGCAAAACTTTTTGTCGCAGGTCTTATCAAAGATGTTGATACATGGGAGTGGTTGTTTGATCCCAAAAATAGAGATTTAGTCATGAAGGGTGACAAAATAGAAGATCCCGGTTTAGTCTGGAATGGGGGCTGTGGCGGTGTTCGTTTGTACGATGCGGCTGGTCACGGTGCGAATGGTGGCCTGCGTTGCTCGCTAAGGGGTAAGAGACCTTAGTATTTGGATCTTGTTCTCCTTTTTACTGGCAGATTAAAAGTGAGGTTGTGGACACAGTGAATGCTTCTATTTACTGAGCTTCGCGCGTTCTCGGCTCATTACGAGGAAACGTTTGCCTTCCCATTCCGTTTTTTTTCTAGGTTCAAGAGTGCGGATGGCTTCGTCCCAGCGATCGAGAGTGGCGTTATCGGGGATGCGTTTGCCGGTGCTTTCCAAATACCAGAGTTCGAGTACGGTTGCGCGGAGCGGGTAGGGCAGTTTCTTAAAAGCTTCACGGTGGAGGCCGTCTTTGGAGTCCCAAAATTCCTGCATAAAATTGAGGGCGGCATTTTCGAGCATTACTTGCAGTTCATTCCAATAGCCTTTTTGAGTTTGCCAGCGTTCGGCGAGGCCGGGGTACACATGATTGAGCACGGGAATGATTTTATGACGAAGAAAATTGCGCATGTAGCGGTCGTCCTCATTGGTTGGGTCATTACGGAAAGGAATTTGCTGTGCTTCCACATAAGCCGTGATGTCACCGCCCGGCGTGTAGAGTAGAGGACGGATGAGTTTGTCGCGAATAGGCGCCATGCCGGCCAGACCTTTTACTCGAGTCCCACGCAAAACATGGAGCAGCATGGTTTCAAAATCATCATCCTGGTGGTGCGCGGTAAAAATAAAATCAGCGTGGTGTTTTTTGAGGAGTTTTTCAAAAAATTCGTAACGCTTTTCACGGCCCCACTCTTCAACGTTACCGCCTTCGGGAAGATGAGGTTTAAAAAATTCACAATCGAGCCCCCAGCGTTGCATCATGCCACGGGTGAAGAGTGCATCGTCATCGGCGGAGTCGCGAAGACCGTGGTTTACATGGGCGGGAATAATTTTAAGATCGGGACGTTGATGAATAAGCGCATGTACCAGGGCCATAGAATCGCGGCCACCGGAAACACCGACAATAACGGTGGACTCCTTGGGAACTGACTTCAGTTCAAGCTTGAGTTTCATATTCGGCTTCAGATAGAATTCTGACTGAGGCGGGCAGCGAGGACCATGTTATCATCATCTGCCATTTTATTGCGAATAATCACGCCACATTTTGTACATTCATGCAAGAGAATCCACCCTTTTTTTCCCGACTGGGTTACGCCGATTGGCTTCATTAAGCCGCGGCAGGTGGAGGCGCGATCACCCGGGAACTCGGCATCCACATGCAGCGAATACAAACACTCCGTGCAGTGGTTGCGACAACTCCCTTTTTGCGGTGACACTTTGGCCTTACAGTTTCCGCATTGAAAACCTTCGTTGATAACAGTAAAATTCATGCGACCTATATTATACAGGACTCCTCACGGTGTCTAATCCACGCGCCAAATGGACACGCCTTACGCCGCCCCTCGGGGCAGACTTCTACCGACTCTCGTCGTATTCATCTTCGTCTTGGGGGTGCTTTACACTTTATTTTTGGTTTTTCAGCGGATCAATGTGAATGGAAATATTAAGGATTTGGAAGTGGGGAAGGTGGACGTGCAGATAAAAATCGATGACCTCCGCGCGGAAGAAATTGAAGCATTGTTTGTAGCGCAAGAACTTAAAGGGCGAGTCGAAGAAGGCACGGTGGAATGGTCTAAAGTGGTACGCAGTTTACAGGATCTCACGCCGGTGACCGTGTTTTTGACGTCCTACAGTCTCAGTGAGCAAGGTGGTATTCAAGTGAGCGGTCTCGGCGACAGCTTTGGAAGCGTGGCCGATATTATTTCCGGTCTGCAAAAAGCTCCCAACTTCGCGAATGTTTTCGTTCCTTCCGTTACCGCCGGTACAACTTCCGACGGACAAAGTGTAGTGACCTTTACTCTTAAACTTGACTACCTCCCTCAGTGAAACCTAATTCTTTTTCACAACTTATTTCCATCGTTCTGCTTTTCCTGATGATTTTGGGAAGCATAATTTTTGTACTTCCGATGCGCGGTAAAATCACCGCTGCTGAGGCCACGGAGGATACGTTCACGAGTGAATTGACAGTGTTGGAAGCAACTTATGAAAATTTGAAAGCGCTTTCGGAGGACGTGGCGGGTAGCGAGACTACGCGCGAAATATTGAAGACGGCAGTGCCCAGTGGCTACGATCAAGATGCTTTGCTTTTGGAATTATCCGCCCTGGCCTCCGACGCCGGATTTACCCTCAATGCAGTAACCTTTTCCGACACAGTGAGCGAAGAATATGGGAAGACCATAACCATGGCGATGAGTCTCGCGGGAACTTATGATGACTTGGTTGCTTTTTTGCAAGCGGTTGAAGGCGCTGAGCGCCTGATGCGAGTGACTAGTATGAGTATTCAGCGCACGTCCGGTTCAGCCATTTCGTTCAATCTCAGTATCGAGGCCTATTACCAATAAAATCCCATGGAACTTTCTTCTAAGCTGATCCAAAAAGCGTCGGAGAAGGAAACTTCGGTTGTCTATGGTGTCTACAGCAGCGTGGGACAACCGTTCTCCGTGCGAATGCAGGATTTTTTCATCGATCGTAAGAAAGTGAGCGTTAAAGAAAAGTCGTATTTTTTCCACTTGCTTGCCGTGATGATTGATGCAGGGATTCCGATTATGCGTGCGCTCAAAGTACTTTCAAAAAAAACGGAGAATCCGAGGTTTGCGCGAATCATCAATACTTTGGCCTATGACGTGGAACGAGGGAAAGTTATGAGTGCGTCGATGCTCAAATTTCCGGATGTATTTAAAGATTCGGAAGTGGGAATTATTCGCAGTGGAGAAAGCATTGGAAATTTGGGACTTTTGCTTTTTAAACTTGCGAAGCAGACCGAACGAAGCCATACACTTTTTTTAAAGGTGCGCGGGGCTTTGATTTATCCCATCACCGTTTTGATTGCTCTTTTGATTTCAGGCGCGATTGTAGTTGTGGTGGTGATTCCGCGTATCAACGAATTTTTTGTGCAGGCAAATTTTGACTTACCGTTTTTGACTCAAGTAGTTTTGAAGGGAGGAACTTTCTTCATCAACTTTTTGTGGCTCTTTGTAGTCTTGATTGTTTTTCTGGTTCTTCTAGGAACTTTTTATGCCGGCACGGAAAATGGAAAAAAGCGCATGGATGTTTGGGCACTCTCCCTTTTCTTTGTAGGGGATTTGGTACGGAAACTAAATGTGTCGCGTTTTATTCAGTTGCTCAGTTTGTTAGTGGAAGCGGGAGTGCCGATTCACGAAGCCATTCGTATTGCCGGAGGAGCCGTGACGAATACTCTCTATAAAGAATTTTTAGACGAACTGCGCCTGGGCGTGGAACGCGGAGAAAAAATTGCGGATAATTTGGCAAAAGCGCCTTTCTTATTTCCGGAGACGGTGGTGGCCATGATTTCCGTGGGAGAGGGTACGGGGCAGCTCGGAAAAATTTCCGAAAAATTGGCGACGCATTATGAACAGGAGGTGGAGAATTCTTTGGAAAATTTTACAACCATTTTGGAACCCATTGTGATTGTGATTGTGGGAGTGGCCGTGGGAGTCTTGGCACTCGCACTTTTGGGTCCGATTTTCTCACTTTCAACCCTGGTTTCATGAAAAAATCGGCGTTTACCCTCCTTGAGCTCCTTATAGTGATCACCATTATTGGGGTGCTGACTTCCGTTTTGGTTTTGGATTTTGTGGGAGTGAAACAGCGTCAGGAACTTTCACTGATGGCGGATCAATCCGTGGCCATGCTGCAGCAGGCGCGAGGAGAAGTAGGGGCCGGAAAAATTCGTGGCGGAATATTTTTATGCGAAGGTGCTTTTTTTGAAAAAGGTGAGGCGCCGCTTTTTGCTATTGCCGACTATGATGTGGCGAGCGAAAGCTGTTCAAATTTTGAAACTGAATTTTATGGTCTTTCCACAGGCGGCGCCTTCGTTTCCACTATTACAGTGGGTGATATTGAGACAGAATCCGTGTGGGCTCTTTACAGTCCGCCCGAAGGCAAAGTGATATTTTTTTCCGATGAAACCGGAGCCACAGAAGTCTTGAGCGGAGACGGCATAGTTCATTTTGGCCATGGTACCGCCGTGGATTTAGATCTCTCCATAGAAATTTCCTCTATCACCAACTTGGTCACCTTATCCCTCGGTACTAATGAAGAATAACTGCGCGCGAGGCGCTTCCGCATTCACCTTAATCGAAACACTAATAGCTATCACGCTCACTACCGTGGTGATTACCGCCGTGACCGGACTTATTTTGTCCACCCTCTTTGCCAATCAACGTAACCTTCATTCGTTGCAGGCTATGTATTTGGCCGAGGAAAGTTTGGAAGCGGTGCGTTTTATGCGTGATTCCAACAGTCTCCAAAATTATTCATGGAACGGAGGCGAAGCTCTTTGGGGTGCAAATTTTGACGTGAGCGACGGCTCTGAAATTGAACTTAAATTGAGCGAGGAAGAAATCTGCCCTCCTTGTTTTAGTTTTACTACCTCCGATACGGACGCAACAGTAACCACCGATAATGGCATTGAATATTTACGGACCCTCACGTTTAAACCCGTGGAGGATGGGGATGGAAATGTACTTGCCGGAGCGGTGGAAGTGACGGCCACGGTTTCTTGGTCCGAACGCGCTCTTCCACGCAGCGTTGAACTGTCCACTTATTTAACGAATTGGCAATGAAGACTTCACTAAAAAAATCAGCGTTTACCTTGCTTGAAATGATCATTGCCATCACGGTCTTTACGATTTTTATCGGATTTGCCATTTCCACTTATTTGACTTTTCATCGCGCGGATCAGGAAGCTTTAGCCATGCGCAGTCTAATGCTCGAAACTCAGGGGACTATGGATGTGCTCATTGCAGCCGTGAAAAAAAATACTATTGATTACGATTATTATGGAGGAGATGAAGACGAATCTACTTTGGCGTTACTGAGCCCCGATGGGAAAACTCATACCATTTATGTGTGGGATGGAACGGAAAAAACACTCAGCGTTCATACTATGGATAGTGACGGTAAGGAAAGCGAACCTACCGCGCTTCACAGTGAAACCACCAGCGTGAATTATATGCGCTTCCGCATTTTTCCGAATGCAAATCCTTATACACTGGGCCCTGATGCCGAAGATGCTCAGTATTACCAGCCCACCGTACAAATGGAAGTGACTTTTGCCATGCCCGGGCGTATTCAAGAGGAAGTCACGGTGGATTTTCAAACTTCTGTAACCAGTAGATTTTACCAATGATCTTTACCCTCCATCCAGGGGACAAAAAGCCTTCAAGAGCTTCGCTGGGAGCGAAGAGTTCTTCATGCATGATTCAGAACTCTTCTTCCTTTAATCACGCTCAGCTCTTTTCAGACTTTTCATTCCCTGGGAAGAATAAAACCCTGGTAAGATTCATTGAACAGATCAGGAAGTGGAAACAAAGAACATGTTCTTTGTTGGAGCGCTCCATGGATCGTCCGGGGTTTTATTCTTCCCGTGCCTCAGCCCTGCTCCTTTCTTTCTTCATGATGACCATGCTGATTTTGGTCGCCATTTCGGTGAGCGTGTTGGTGATTCGGGATGTGAGTGCGGTGCGCACTATCGTGGGAGGCACGCAGGCTTTTTACGCGGCGGAGGGAATGAGTGAACTTGGGCTTTATGCCGTTAAAGAAAATTTGCCCGGCTATGAGCCCAGTTATTCGGACTACACTTTTACCAATTCCGCTTTGGCTTCCACCGATCTGCAGGCTCGAGGAGCTGTGGTGCCTTGCGAGGGCCAGAGCGAAGACGGTTGGGGTAGACTGGGGTTGAATGAATCGGTGCAACTTGCGCTGTTTGCTCAAACGAATCCCGAGGGCGACTTTTTGAAAAATACTTCTTTTAAAGTGGAGTTTTACGTGGGGGACGAAGATGGAAATTCTCTATTCAACGATATGACGCAATTCCTCACCCAACAAGATGTTCTACGCTGGAAAATTTTGGGGCTTTATTACGCACAGACCGAAGCGATTTCTGAATACATTCCGCTCGACACTGAAAATACTCGTATTGATCGCACCAATCCCTCTGTTTTTGGGCCTGGGACCGATGGTCTTAAAGAAGGATACCAATGGGGAAAATATTACGATTCCGGCACTCCTTCACGCTTCTTTTCGGATTATCCCATTAGCACTTTTTTGGCCGATCACGATTACAGTTATTTGATTCTCACCAATATCATTCAAGATTACGACGAATTTGACGTTACTCCTTATATTTTTTATCGTTTACATTGGGTCGCCGGCTCCAGTCTTGCCGCCACTGAACTCGACATTTTTTATCGTTTACATTGGGTCGCCGGCTCCAGTCTTGCCACCACTGAACTCGACTCTGTGGTTTGTGAGTACACCGAGATTAATTCCGTGGCGGATTCCGCTCAGGGCAATGCCCGCCAACTTCTTCAAACTCTCGTGAGGGAAGGCGAAAACCTACCGGTCTTCGACTTTGTGCTGTACCACACGAAAGAATGATTAAATATTATCACTAGCCAGCTTTTGCTGGATTTATTTATATGATATAATTGTCAACGACAGCCCTTAGGATGAGATACCATCTCAAATAAAAGGCCTTCCATGTGGAAGTCTTTTATTTTGCCAGTGGTACCAGATCAGCTTAGGGCTAAGAATCCATTCTAAATTGACATTTTCTTTTACAGGATGTTAGTCTTACAGCTTAGATTTTAATTTTTACGTATGAATCAACCAAAATCTTTCCCCGAAGAACTTTATTCTCCACACCTTGAACAAGTTCTTGCAGAACATAGAGAGGCTATGGAAAAAGAGGGGGTAGATCTTTTGGTAATTGGCTCAGGAGGTTCTGAAGTGCTACATTACGACGATGATCATGGGCCTTCGACTCCTGTTGCCCCAAATTTTGTCAGACTCGTTCCGACAAAAGAAAAACCTAATAACCATGTTGTCGTTGTAGGGACTGACGGCAAACCAACGCTTCTCTTCCACTCTCCAATGGGTAATTTTTGGCAGAAGCCAGCTACGCCTCCGGATAATTTAAATGAAGCCTTTGACGTTCGTGAAGTTCCAGATTTAAGAGCGTTAGACGAAGAAGTGACACGCATTTCTGTCGGGAGAAAAGTCGCCCACATCGGCCCAAGAGGGCCTAAAGATAGAGATCCTGAAAAGCTGAAAGCAAGGTTAGAATGGGCGAGGAGATTCAAAACTCCCTTTGAAATAGCATGCATCGCAGAGGCTTCAAGGACCGCTGCTTTAGGGCATATAGCCGCTAAAGATGCATTTTTAGCCGGTGGCTCTGAACTGGACATGCACCTTGCTTTCTTGGGGGCAGCAGGAGCTACAGACGACAGGATGGCCTTCCCGTCCATTGTTTCTCTCGATGCTGATACCGCATGGTTACATCGTCCGGAAAAAGATCCGGGTCATAGTAATGGCGGTAGGGCACTTATAGATGCAGGGACTAGGTTTAGGGGTTATAATTCAGATATTACAACCACATGGGTTAGAGAAGGAGCTGGTGTTCACGCTGTGTATACTCGACTGCTTCTGGGGCTGGAAGGGATTCAGAAGAATTTATGCACGGCAATCAGACCTGGGGTTGATTTTATTGGGCTTCACGAAAAAGCCCATTTAGAGATTGCCAAGCTTTTATTGGAAACTGGAATCTTAAAAAATTGTTCTCCGGAAGAAGCAGTCGAGAAACGTTTTACGACTGCATTTTTACCTCACGGATTGGGTCATCCGTTGGGTATTCAAACGCATGACAAAGGGGGAAAACAAGAAGCACCTGAAGGAGGCATGCTAAAACCGCCATCTGGAGACGGAGAAGATCCATTGTATGATTGGTTGAGAAAGTTAAGCCCATTAGCGGAAAGGGAAGTTGTTACAATCGAACCAGGAATTTATTTTTTCCAAGCGCTTTTAGCTCGATTCAGAACAGGAGAGCATTCATCAAATTTCGATTGGCCATTAATTGATCAATTGGACGGAGGCATGCGCCTCGAAAGCAACGTACTCGTCTTGGCAAATGGATTTAGAGATATGACTGCTGAAGTACTGGAGCGAAAGACGAACGTATAGATTCCTGAAATTTTCCTGACAAATTTGTGTAAAGCTGAGATCGGCTTTATAGTGTGTCCACTTTTATTGACTATATAGACAAAATCAAATGAGCAAATTTTACCTCGGCAATGCGATTCCGTATGTGAATGCCGCTCCCCACATGGGACATGCGCTTGAGGCGGTGCAAGGAGATGCGCTCACGCGCTATCACCGCATGATTGGAGACGATGTGTGTTTTTTGGTAGGAACAGATGAGTATGGGAGCAAGATTCAACAAATAGCCAAAGAAAAAGGTCTCAAGCCGCAAGAATTGGCGGACACGAACAGCGCGCTTTTTTTGGAATTTCATAAAAGAATAAACGCGGCGAACGATGATTTTATTCGTACGACGAGCGAACGGCACAAAGCCGGGGCGCAGAAGTTGTGGCAAAAGTTGGAAGCGGCGGGGAAGTTTTATGACAAAGAATATGAGGGGAAATACTGCACCGGTTGTGAAGCTTTTATTTTGGATAAAGACTTGGTGGACGGACTGTGTGCCATCCACAAACGTGCGCCGGAAATTTTGAGAGAAAAAAATATGTTCTTTAAACTTTCGGAATATTCGGATGCTATTAAAGAAAAAGTGAAGAGCGGCGAACTGCTTATTCGTCCGCAGTCTCGTCGAAATGAGTTTTTGTCTTTTTTGGAGGAGGGACTGCAGGACGTGAGTTTTTCTCGTCCCAAGAAAACTGTGGCGTGGGGCATTGAGGTGCCCGGGCATGAGGATCAAGTTATGTATGTGTGGTGTGATGCACTGAGCTACTATCTTTCTGCAATCGGTTATAGTGAGGAAACCGAGGAGTTTAAAAAATACTGGCCGGCGGATGTACTCTTGATTGGAAAGGACATCATCCGTTTTCAATGTGGGGTGTTGATTGGGATGCTGATGGCCGCCGGCCTTCCATTGCCCAAGGCGGTTTACGTGCACGGTTTCATCACCAGCGAGGGGCAAAAAATGAGCAAGTCGCTCGGTAATGTGGTGGACCCCATTGCGCTACTGGATGAATGGGGCGCTGACCCGGTTCGTTACTACCTGCTTCGCGAAGTTCCTACCGACGAAGATGGTGATTTTTCTCGTGAACGTTTTGCGATTGTGTATAAAGACGAATTGCAAAATACCATCGGAAATTTACTTCGCCGCGTGGTGACACTTTCGGTCAAAAACTTTGAAGCCAGGCGACCTGTGGGTGATGGTGCGCTCAAAGAAAATATTGAAAAAGCCTGGAAAATGTATCACGAAGGTTTCACGACTTTTAATATTAAGAGTGCATTGGAAGCTATGATTGGACTCGCACGCGAAGGAAATTTATACGTAGATCAGCAAAAACCCTGGGAATTGGCCAAGACCGATAAAGAATCTTTAGAAAAAGTTCTTGGAAATTTGCTTGAACTTTGCAAAGCCCTTGGCGAAATGCTTCAGCCCGTCATTCCCGAAAGCGCACAAAAAATCCTAACCCAAGTGGGTGGAGAAACCATCACTCTTGGAGATCCTTTGTTTCCGTCACGCGATCACTCCTGAACCATTGCTTCAGCTAAATCGGCAGCGCTCACACCACTGGCGGTGAGGGCCTCGGCACAAGTAGCTTCCAAATGTGTGCGAGCGGCTTCAGAGACTTGATTAAGAGCCTCCGTTCCGCGAATTTCAGCAAGATAAGTGTCGATTTCTTCGGGATCGTTGTAGCCGTATTTATTCATAATATCTCCGGTTTCAGCTTCAATGTCTTCCAAAGCAACGGTCTCATCAAAAAGAAGACAAGCGGTTTCAGCCATGGCTTTCCCCGTATCCTCCGCTTTATTGCCGGAGCCTCCTCCGCAAGCGCTTAGAAATAATGCTCCCGTAAGAAAGCTGGCAAGTAAAGGTCTGAACATGCTTTAAAGGTTAGAAATAAAAGTCTGTGCGCACAGAGTACGCTTAAAGAGCTGATTCGTCCACCTGGAGTATAATCTGGAGAACTCCTTGTACGATGGCATAAGAAAGTAGAATAATAGCGAGACCCACGAGGGACCATACAATCCCAAGTTTCCCTTTTTCAATACGTTCATCTTTACCAAAAGCTATGACGTAATTTACCCCCGCGATGATCAAAAAGATGATGGTAAGGGCACCCGCAAAAAGCAATACCTGACTGATGATATTTCCCACAAACATAATGAGGGTTTGCGTGGCGGCGGTTTCGGGATGGTCGTCGTTTACCGCTTCTTCAATCTCTATAGTAGGAAGGTTGTTGGGACGTAGATTGTCGTCCAATTGAATGGCGGCCAAAGCGCTGTCCACGCTGAAAGAAAATAGGACGGCGGCCAAAATGGTAAGAAGGATTTTTTTAATCATTGCGTTCTTCGGTGTTAACAAAGATTTCGTCCGTTGTGGAATTATCATTTTTATTGAGATTAAGGTTGGCAAGCCCGTAAACAATTGCATAACCCAGTGAAATAAGAGCCAAGGCAAGCGCCGAATAAATAAGAATACTTTTTGCTTTAGTCACCGATTCTTCGTTTCCACGTCCAATTACCAAGAGCACACCTCCGTACATAAAGGCCACGAAGACCAAAAAGGCAGTCGCATACATAACATTAGTGATCACCGCGGGGACAATTTCCCCCAAAAAGTTTCCACCGGGTAGGGAGACTCGATTGTCTTCATCTTGATCTTCAATGGTTTCTCGTTGGCTGGGGAATAAGATATCCACGTCCTCCTCCACATCCACTGCGTACGCGGACGGGATACTGAAGAAAGAAGTATTCGGATTACTATCTTGTTCGTTAGGCAACGCGACGGAAACCACCACGGATACGATTCCATAAGCTAAAATCACAATCACAAAACCAAAAATTCCATAATACAAATTGGTCTTGGCTCGCTTCACCTTGTCCTCATTTCCATAGGCCGTCAGCATCTGAACCGATGAGAACAATATTCCCAAAAAGGTGGCGATTCCCAAGATACCGATAACGATATTAATCGCTCGAGGGATGGTCTCGTTCAAAATGTAGTTTTGCGTGTCATAACCGCGTTCTCCCACATCCGGTGCAGGCAGAAAATCCGGGACAGGAATGGTCGGTTGCGTTACTTGACCTGTGGGGGATGCATCATCCACCGTCGTTTCAGCCTGACTCAGTGGAACCGAAACGGCGCTTAAACTGAGTAAGCTCAGGCCGAGTAAAAATCCGACAATGAATTTACGCAGCATCATGAGCCGAAGAAGCTAGGATTAATAGTGTACAAAATCAGTCCGGAAAGAAAGAGCAAAATAAGTCCCATTATGGATTGCAAAATTACCTTTTTAGATTCAGTGATATCCCCGCTCACTCCCGAAACGGAAATCTTAATACCTTGGTACACTATAATGACTACCGCAATGGAACCCACGGTCAAAACTCCAAAGGTGAAAATTTGCTTCACCATAAGTTTAATAATGCCAATTCCGCTGGAGCCAATGACCCACTGACGTTTTTCACAGTTTTGTAGGTCATCAGTACATTTGTCGAAGGTGTCGGTATAGAATGTTAATGATTCGTCACAGCCCAAGATATTCCCATTTTGATCCTCCCTTTGCAGTGAGCAACATATACCGGCATAAACCGTGACGACTTTGCTTTCAGATTTCTGACCTTCTTCGATGATTGTGTCCGGAGCGATGACTTCGGAGATCTCGGTAACCACTTTTCCCGCCGCTGAACAGTCCCCCTTTTCTAAATAGGTTGTATATTCATTCGGAATTCCACAGGTTGATTCGCTATATGCCGCGGCAACGGATTCATCGGCCGCACTACGGCTCTCTTCATACATTTTTATCTGAGCCTCTTCATCCGCTTTCATCTCATCGTTATTAGTTCCATTGTTATTCGAGTCTGCGATGCTTGTATCCACAGTCAAAGGATAATAGGCCCATGGACACGCGGTTATTAAGTCTTCTCCCGCCGCCATCGCTAAGGTCGGGACGGTAAAGACCGAAAGATAGGAGGCGAGGATGAGAATAAAAAGTTTGCGCATCAGTAGAAGAAAGATTGAATGAAGGCGGTGATGAAATAGGCCATAAAGGCCAGAGAAAGGCCTAGGATTGATTGCACCAGAATGCTCTTGGAGCGATCTATTTTGTTTTGATCGCCACCGGCAGTCACCATCAAAAGACCTCCAATCATAATAACGACGAAGGTAAAGGTTCCAACAAGCAAACTTAGCAGATTAATGGCACGCAGAATAATAGCGCCGGCCACAGAGGTATTTTTTTCTTTGGCAGATTCAATAATGTTTTCAAAAAGATCTATACTTTGACCATTGGTTTCGGTGTCACCATCATTGATATTCAAAATTTCCGAAACATCAAAACTACTGTAGTTATTATCGGCAAGGGCGAGTGGCGCGCTGAGAAGGCCACAAGAAGCAAGAAAAAGGGCAATGGAGGCGAAGATTTTTTTCATATGGGGCGGGAAGGAGACTCGGTTTCACCGAGTATCACCCTTTATTATACCTGATCTGGAGCTTTTCTTCAACCAGGGAAACGGCGCGACCATAGCGCTGCGCGCTGCGGAGTTTAAGCTCTTGGGCATTTATGAGCGTTGTGTAGAGGGGTTTTTGAACGTCCATGCGAAAAAGCGGGAGAGGACTTTGCTTGCGTAGCAGCTTGGCATAAGCCTGAAAAGGGGCAAGTTGAGTGAGGTCTTCCTCGATGAGGCCGAGCGAAGGGGCGAGGATTTGTGCATCCGCATAACTGGCGCGGAAACAAAGCAAAGAACCGGCATTTCCGAGTACCGCATCTTGGATTTCAGGTGGAAGTTGAGTGAGGTATTGGTTGGCCACGGTAAGGGCGAGGCCGTATTTACGTGATTCGGCGAGCATGGAAAGCAAGGTTTTAGTCGTAAAATTCTGAAACTCATCAATGGTGAGGCAGACGGTTTTGCGTTTTTCGGGTGGTAGTTCGGCACGGCGGAGCAAAGTGGATTGAATCATGGAAATGAAAATCATCCCGAGCATGCGGCTGGCGTCTTCCCCAAGTTTTCCTTTGGATAGTGAGATGAGAATAAGTTTGTTTTCCTCAAAGGCGGATTCGAAAGAGAATTTACTCTTGGGCTGGCCAAAAATATTTCGTAGCAGCGGCAGAGTGAGGAGGGGGCCGACTTTGTTCAGAATAGGTGCGGTGTGTTCATGACGGGTTTTAAGGTCCAGGGCCAAAAATTCGTCCTTAAAAAAGCGGTGGAGTTCAAAGTCGCTTGTGAGATCGAGGAGGTGGTGGCAGTAAGCCTCATTGGTGAGGAGGCGGGGGAGATCGAGGAGCGTGGTGTTAGGCGCGAGAGTTAGGAGGAGCAACGCATTGCGAAGAATATATTCCAGGCGCGGACCCCAACTGCCCCTGGCCAGCACTTCAAACATTTCCACAAGGGCGGAGGTTTTCAGATTCGGATTTTCGCCGGAATGAAGTTCCAATGGATTTATGGCCAGCGGGAAAGCGGAATCACTGGGGTCGAGGAGGATAAGGTCTTTTGTGCGACTTTGTGGCGTGAGACGGAGTGCGTCCTCAATGAGATCCCCATGAGGGTCCAGGAGTACGGCGGTTCGATTTTGATCTGCATCTTCTTGGAAAAACTTCAGCAATACGGTGGATTTTCCCATTCCGGTTTTCCCCACCAAGTAGAGGTGGCGCTTGCGATCTTCCTCTTCGAGCAGAGCGTTTTTTGGGGCGGGCAGATAAGTCGTGGGTTCGGTGTGTAGATGCGCGGCAAGCTCCTTGGCGTTAGGGAGCGAAAGAAGGCTGGCGAGTTCTTCGGCGCTAAAAATAAGCGTGCCGGGTTTGTGGTGAAGGCGCAGCTCGCCCAGATAAGGCAGGGTGAAACCGTGAATAAAATCGGTGAATGGATGGCTGAGGGAAATTGTCGTTTTAAAAAGGGGGCGAGAGAGTTTGTCGAGCACAGCCCGGCGAGGATCTTCACGTTCATGGAGCGATTCCATTTGTTCCTGGGGCGGTGTTTTGAGCGGTGTGTGGAGCAGGGACTTCCGCAGTAGCGGGCCCAGGAAACGTCTGATTTTTAAACTGAACCACGCGCGGCTTTCCCACTGATCGAAACGGCGTTCCGGTTCAAAATAAGGTTTTTTGGCTTTTTTGAGAGCACGTTCACGGCGGCGATCGGAGAGAGGTTCCAGGTGAAAGTGGACAACGGCGTTGGGAGTTTTCGCGAGAAGTGGAATAAAAGTGTCGAGCGGGGAGATATGTGTTTTTTGCGTGCGATCTTCAAATTGCGAGTAGCGTTTGATGGGGAGGAGAGGACCCTTGGGTTGGCGAACGTGGAAAATCGGCCGGGCATTTGGACGGGCGATTGGACTTTTTGTCGTAGGGATGAGTCGCGATCCAATCAAATGATCACTTAAATCTTCACTACATAGCAGCTCCACTTTTTGTTCTCGTTCGCGGATCCAAAAATCGATGGGGCGGGGATGTTTTTGTAAAGTATGGAGCCAATGCTCGAGCAGCCGAGGAGAATACTCGCGGGTTTCACAGAGACGAAGTTCGTAAAGGATGCGCATCCTCTTATTTTACGGGGCTGCGTACGGTTTTTGAAAATAGGCCCGTGGCGCCAAACCTGGAAAATTGCGTTGTTATGAGAGTCACAACAGGGGTGAGGTGAGTATACCAGGCACTGTATACCATCACCCCTGTTTTTGTCATTTTAAAATCAGCGACAAAGTCATTCTCTCGCCCTATAATAAGCTCATCTCCCCACTGCCATGGATAATCTTTTATCTTATGGCACGACTTAACCCCCTCGAACAGACTTTCCATCAGCAATTTTCTGAATATGGGCGTAACGCAAAAAAATGGGCGCGAAAATGCGTTTTATTATTACCCGAAATCGAACGGCGCCAGATTTGGCGAAAGAAAAAATTCTCCAGTATTTATGAATATGCGGCGAAATTGGCGGGAATGAACCATGCTACGGTGGATGAGGCCCTGCGAGTGCTTCACAAGTTGGAAGATATGCCGCTTCTAAAAAAGGTGTTGGAGGAAAAGGGTCTTCAAAGGGTGCGTCCGGTTGTGTCGATTGCAAGCCCTGAGACAGAGAGTTTTTGGGCGAAGAAAGCTCTAACTATGAGCAAAAATGCTCTTGAAACTTATGTACACGATTACAGGTTGGAGTTTCTCCCTAGGGAGGGGACTCAATCCGTAAAACTCACCATAGACTTGAGTCCGAAAGTTCTGGCTTGTTTGGAAAAAATGAGGGGCGAGAGGTCTTGGGACGATCTGATGATTCAACTGTTGGATCCGATGGATTCGGTTGAAAAGCCTGAGGTGGTTCATGGCGAATCGCGATATATTCCTAAAAAGATTGAAGATTATGCTTGGGGGAAGATGGGTGGCCTGTGTGCGCATCCAGACTGCATGCGGGTGGCCACTTCCTTGCATCATACCCAGCGTTTTGCTCTGGAAAGAGTGCACGACCCCGCTCGGTTGCAACCACTTTGCACGGCACATGAGCGCATTGCCCATAAAGGTCTGATTGAAAATGAAGAAGAGTCACCAGAGAAGTGGCGCATTCGCAAAGAGCCGGATAAGAACGATCCAAAATTTTATGTTGATACTCTCGTGAGCCTTTATCGACAAAGTGGGTGAGGAAGCGGCTTAGGGGGGGCAGTATCTACTTGGAAAAATACGTGCTGGAATTGCCAGTTTGGTCCAGTTTATCGGCGCGGAGCTTCTCTACAATTTCATTCAGGATACAGCGTGCCTCCTCGAGAGTGGAAATCTGGACGACTTGAGCGCGGTAGGCGCTGGCACCGTTGAAGCCGCGAAGAAGTTGGACGAAATGTTTGCGCATTTCTTTCATACCGCGCTCTTCCCCTTTGGATTCCACGCAAAGTTCTGCATGGCGGAGATACGTGGACACTTTTTCTTCGAAAGTGCTTGGTGGGGAATAAGATTCGCCATAAAAAGCAGCGGCGATTTCGGCCATGAGCCAAGGATTTCCCATAGTTCCGCGGCCCACCATTACGCCGTCCAACGTAATGCCAGCGCAGGGTGAGCCAGGGGGAGCTGTGAGTTTTTCCACGGCGTCGGCCGCGCTGCGAATGTCACCGTTCCCGATAACCGGAATACTTACAGCACGTTTCACCTCGTAAATGGGTTCCCAGTCGGCGCGGCCCGTGTACATTTGTTTGGCCGTGCGTCCGTGAATACTCAAAAGCTGTGCGCCTGCACTTTCCATGTCTTTACAGAACTGAATAAACCAGGGGAGGTCGAGTTTATCGGCACCGATGCGCGTTTTCACAGATACCGGGAGTTTGGTAGCTTTGGCCACGGCCTCCATGAGTTCCGCGGCACGGCCGGGATTTTTCAGCAAGGCGCAACCGTGATCGCTGCTCAGCACTTTTCTGGAAGGACAGCCCATATTAATATCAATTGCATCAATACCCATTGCCTCAATTCGTTTGGCGGCTTCGGCAAAATGTAGCGGTTTTTTTCCAAAAATTTGCGCCACCAGCGGGCGTTCTTCATTCGGGTTAAAATCCAGCTGCTTCAAGGTCATTTTGCTGTCATAAAAAATGCCGTCCGCGCTGGTGAACTCGGTAAAACAAATCACCCGCGGCTCGATCCCCTTAATGAGCTGGCGGTAAGCGGTGTCCGTGTAGCCGGACATGGGAGCAAGCGCAAGTATCGGGCGCTTCGCGCCCTTCCAGGAAAAAATCATCTTAGTATTGTTGTGGCCGCCGGCCACCTTATCGCTTAGGCCGTAGGCACTCGCCTCGGCTCGCATCCGCTTCGCTACTGCTTAATTATTGGGGTTCACTTTAGGTTCACTGTCGCTATTTTTATCGTCGCTTGGTCCTTTTCCTCCCTTTGTAACTTCGTCTTCATCGCCCCCGATAAAGGTCACATTCACCTCTTCGTACTCGCGGTAATTAGGATAGTTTTTTATGGTTGCGCCTTGAGCCCACGGAGTTCCGAAGCCGGCATTGTCTTCAAAAAGTGCTGACAAAATATAAACGGAATTTTTGCCTCCGATTCCATCATAAATTGCGTAGATATAACCAAACGCTTGCCCGGCCTTGTCGATTTCACCTTGGCGAGGATCAGAAGGAATTTCCCCGATAATGTCGCTTTGGACCAATACACTTTCCACTTGTGAGAGGGAAGGATAGACTCCGTTTTCTTGCTTATAAGTTTCCAACACTTTGGTCATTTTCTCCATATCTTCTACGCGCTGATCGTTTTCTTCAAGATAAGTAAGCTCCTCAGAGGACCCTCCGTCTGTCAGATTATTGTCGATAATTTCCGTACGTTCGCGATTGGCCAACCACCAAATAACACTACCTCCGATGAGAACCACCGCAATAGCCGGGATCAACATAGCCAAAAAGAGTTTTCGCTTTTCGCTATTTTCGTCCTCTTCCTCCGGCAAAAACACTTCGGATTCATTAGGTTCAGGCTCTTTGGGCTCCACTGCGGGAGCTTCTTGAAGTTTCTCTTCCTTCGTTAGCTCCGAATGGCGGCGCTCTTCGGCTTGGCGCATTAAAGAAAGGGCCCGAACATTACCGGGTTCCAGCTGCAAAATTTCCTGACAACCTTGAATGACTTTGTCGTATTCGCTTGCGTTGAGCCACGATTGAACTTGATTCAAGGCCTGTGAGACGCTCATTTCATTACTGTTTTCCATATAGATTTGGATGTGGGCTTGGTTAAAAACTTTCTTCGGCATTATACGCTCCGCCTCCTACGCTGGGAATCACCGCTTCAATAGTGCCCCACATGGATTCGCGGTCTTTGGGGACCAGCAATACCACTTCGTCACCGGTATTTCCTTTGTAATAGGTTACGGAAGCGAGCAAAACTCGGTAAGATTTTCCATTAGCCACCACTTTGAATTGACCGTCTTCCTTGAGTAAGGTGCCCTTTACCGATTCGCGCTCGATGGGAGCGATTTGTTTATACACAAAACTGCCGTTGGGCATGATAGTGAGCTTGAGGCGATCGCCTTCCACCAGTTTGGATTTGCTGGCGTAGTTGGCGGGCACGGGAAAAATCTTTTCATTCGGACCAATCATATTCTGGCCATCAAAAGCTCCTTCGACGATCTGGGTTTCTCCTTGCTCGTAGGCTTTTGCGTCATCCGCTCTGACATGAGAAGGACTGAAGCATTCCACACCCTCCACGCCCAATAGTTCACGGGCGGATCGCAAAGAAGCTTCGGCAGCTTCAATGAGTCGGAGAATCTTGGAAATTTGTTGAGGGTCAGCCATAGTTTGTGTGTTTATTCTACCAGCTTATATATTACTTTTTCGCCATTTTGTCCAGAAATTCTTAAATCGATATATTCAATGGGGGCTGCGTAAATATCGATTTCCGTCAGTGCTTTTTTGAGTTTGGCCAGCTGAACAGTTACGTCCTGAGTCAGATCAATCCAGACGGAAAAATAACGTTCTGTGTAGAGATGCAGTTCCCGCGCTCGTTTCAAATAACGGATTTCGAGCACTTCCATATCGAATTTTCCTTCAAAATTCTCCGCAGTGTCCAGCAGAGTGGCGAGCACCTCCTCGGGGATGAGTTCTTCATTTATCTGGTCCGGCATGGTATCGGGTTCGGTTTCTGCCACGACCCCTTCTTCAGTTGGTGCAGCCTCAGTTGGCGTGGCTTCAACGGGGATATCCATATCGGTCCCGGTTACATCCATAACGATGAGTGGCAAATTTTCCAAGTTGTTTCCAATGCTGGCGATGAAACCGCGCTCGTTGATCACAAAATATTGATTCGTGCCGTTTTCAAACTCCATGCGCACGTTAGCCACGGGCGGATAGGTTTCCAGTGTAACTTGAATGGTGTGGAAAAAATTCCGACTTATATCCAGCGTTTTTAAATAGGCGTAGCCTTTTAACAGGTCTGTTTCTTGGATTGAAACATTAAAAAGCAGCAAATTATCACCTAAATATTCCTGAAGGGTTTCTTTGATGGCGGTCTGCTCCTGGATGGTGTCAGCCTCACCCTGCACTTCGATATTGCGAATTTCGAAAAGAGAAGTGAAAAAAAGACCATATAGTGCACCCAACAATACGGCCACACCCAGGAGAATCTTCAAATACCAAAAAAAACGTCCGGTTTTTTCATTGCGGCGGCGGCTCATGCGGTCATTTTCAATGTGGCTGACTTTGGGTACAAAAGGTTTGCGACTCGAAAGGCGCGCGCTTTTGTAACTAGTAAAGCTTGTGTGGCTTGTGCGGCGTTTTCGTTTAAAAACCGAAAAGAGACCCATAAATGGGGCGTGATTAGTTACCCTTAGCCAGGGCGTCTCGCATAGCGTTCTGGCGAGCTTCCGCACGGGGGCGGGCCTTCGCTTTATTCTTACGCTTCCACTGCTTGGACTTGGGCCGAGTTGCGTTGGCCGTCGTCAATCCGTGTTGTAAACCGTGTTTGTTGACCATAAGTATTTGAGCCAGGTGATTGTAGGGGGATTACCTGTTGTCGTCAATACTTGATTTGAAAGAGACCCCACCGTGGAGCGAAGGATCTCTTTTTATAATTGGAGTAAGGGTGCTTTGCGATTTGACTGGGCTTCGCCCAGGGTTCGCCCAGGATTCGCCCAGGACTAGGAGCACCCCATGCTGTTTCCGCAGTTCAGACATTTGTAGCAGGTGGCGTTGCGGACGGTCACGTGGCCACAGGTACTGCAGAGAGGGGCGTCGCCCATCATACTTTTAAGACCTTGGTTGAGTGCGTCGTGGGAGGCGACTACGCCCGCCGCCATGTCATCCGCCTCTTTCGTTTCTTCTTCAGCCACTTTCGCTTCCTTTTGGATGGCTTCGGTGATTTTCCCCTTCAGGGTGTTTTCCATGAATTGGGTGGACTTGGGCTCCACATGCACAAAATCGGTGCGGCCGAGGTATTCCATGCCCAGTACGCGGAAGATAAAGTCCACAATGGAAGTACAGGTTCGAATATTGGGGTGAGTGGTGAATCCGCTTGGGTCGAAACGAGTGAAGGTAAAGGAATCCACGTATTTTTCCAAAGGCACACCATATTGCAAACCGATGGAAATGGCTACCGCGAAACAGTTGAGCAAACTGCGGTAAGAAGCACCTTCTTTGAAAGTATCGATGAAGAGTTCGCCGAGTTTACCATCCTCGTATTCACCGGTGCGAAGATACATTTTTTGTCCGGCCACGGCGGCTTCCACTGTGATTCCATGACGTTTGGTAGGCAAGGACACTTTGGATCCGCGAAGAATGGCGCCTTCGGGCACTGCGGCGTTAGCTGCAGTTGTTCCTGTTTCTTTATCTTTCTTGCTTGATAGCGGTTGAGAGTACTTGCTGCCGTCACGATACAAAGCGATGGCCTTGAGCCCCAATTTCCAAGATTGCATATAAATGTTTTGAATTTCTTCCACAGTGGCTTCATGGGGAATGTTTACCGTTTTTGAAATGGCTCCGGAAAGGAAGGGCTGTACGGCGGCCATCATTTTTACATGACCAAGTGGCGCAATATAGCGCGTTCCCTTCCCGCACTTGTTCGCGCAGTCGAAAATGGCGAAGTGTTCTTCTTTAAGTCCGGGTGCACCCTCGAGCGTTTCAGCGGCCTCTTTTTGATTTGCACTATCATGCGTGGCCTCCGGCGAGCGTCCCATCACATAATCCACAATTTCTTTGATCTGGTCTTCGTTGTAACCGATGCGTTGTAAAATGTCGGGAATGGATTTATTGATAATTTTGAAATGCCCTCCTCCGGCGAGTTTTTTCCATTTCATAATGGAGAATTCAGGCTCTACTCCGGTGGTATCACAATCCATGAGGAGACCGATGGTTCCGGTAGGTGCCAGCACGGTGACTTGCGCATTGCGATATCCATTTTTTTCTCCAAGTTCCACCATGAGGTCGGCGTCTTCACAAGCGGCTTCGTAGAGTGTGGTTCCGGCAAGGTTTTTATCAATCTCGTGGGCGGCTTTTTGGTGTTTACCCATAACACGAAGCATGGCTTTGCGGTTCTTTTCGTAGCCGGCGAAGCTTCCCACGGCTTTAGAAAGTTTGGCTGAAGTAACAAATGCATGGCAGTGCATAATGGCGGTGAGGGCGGCGGCAATGGCGCGTCCTTTGTCGCTGTCGTAAGGGACGCCGAGCATCATGAGTAAAGTTCCAAGGTTCGCGTAGCCGAGTCCCAGCGGACGGTAGTCATGGCTGTTTTGCGCGATGTTTGCAGTGGGATAAGAGGAAAGGTCTATCAAAATTTCTTGAGCGATAAGGAAAATTTCCACGGCGTGACGGTAGGCCGCAACGTCGAAACTGCCATCGTCATTGAGGAATTTCACGAGGTTCAGAGAAGCAAGGTTGCAAGCCGAGTCGTCGAGGAACATATATTCGGAGCAAGGGTTGCTTCCGTTAATACGTCCGGTAACGGGGCAGGTGTGCCAATCATTAATAGTGGTGTCGAATTGAAGTCCGGGATCGGCACAGCTCCAAGCCGCCGCGCAGATTTCTTCAAAAAGTGCTTGAGCATCAATTTCTTCGTACTTACGTCTATCGGTGCGGAAGCGAGTCCAGAATTTATTTTTCCGTTCAACTGCCTCCATAAATTCATCCATTACACGTACGGAGTTGTTGGAGTTTTGTCCGGACACAGTGTGGTAAGCCTCTCCGCGCCAGTCTCCGGAGTATCCGGCATCCATCAGCGCCTTGGCTTTCTTTTCGGATTCCACTTTCCAATTCACAAAATCGCGAATTTCGGGATGATCCACGTCCAGCACCACCATTTTGGCGGCACGACGAGTGGTTCCTCCGGATTTAATAGCTCCGGCTCCACGATCGAGCACTTCCAGGAAAGACATAAGTCCTGAAGAAACACCTCCGCCGGAAAGGATTTCGTATTTGGAACGAATGGCTGAGAAATTGGAACCCGTTCCGGATCCATATTTAAAAAGTTTAGCTTCATTTTTAGCAAGTTCGAAAATGCCCATAAGCGAGTCATCCACTTTTTGAATGAAGCAAGCGCTGCATTGAGGACGGGCGTAAGCATTATCGATTTCAATAATTTTAGCCGCTGCAAAATCCCATGCGTAATTGCCGGCGTCTCCAACCACTCCATATTCGTGATACAGGCCACAGTTGAACCAAACGGGAGAGTTGAAAGCTCCACGCTGCGTGATGCACATGAATTTGAGTTCTTGTTCAAAAGCGTCGGCATCTTCTTTACTGGCAAAATAACCGCGCTGTTCTCCAAAAGTACGAATGGTGTGAGAGACACGATGTATGGTTTGTTTGGCACTGGTTTCACTGCCGGCGGTACCGTCCACGCCCCTTTTGCGGAAATATTTTTGAGCTAAAATGTCGGTTGCAAGTTGAGACCAAGTCTTAGGTACTTCCACATTTTTCATTTCAAAAACCACTTTTCCATCGGGTTCGGTGATAAGACTCTCGCGGATTTCAAATTCGATCATACTGAACGCATCGAGGCCGGCTTGCGTGAAGCGGCGCTTGATAGTCAGGGCCTTTCCGACTGGTTTTGGGGCAGACTGGGCTTTGCCCAAAATGGGACGCTCCTTGTTGCTTAGCAAATCCTTCGGATTCGCTTGAATGGGGTCAGGAAGAGTGATCGATTGAGCCATACAGCGTGGAGTAAGGGTGAGGAATAAAGTTGGTGTGGCCGTGGCCACCTTATTGCTTAGGCCGTAGGCACTCGCCTCTGCTCGCAAACCCTTTGGGTCCGCTTTATCGTAGCAAAACCCCAAGCCAGATATAGTGGGATCTTTCTGCGGGAGACACAAGATATAGGGGATTTGTGCCAGGTGTGCCCCAAGATACGGGATTTCTTTGAGGGGGTCAAAGCCATTTGCGGAAGTTCCATTTGACGAACGGCAGTAAACTTTTCACTGTGATAGAGTCATGCTTTGAGGCGTGTTCTATGCAAGGTTTGGAGGCGTCGTTTGGTTGGATGTCAATTGCACTTCACATGAATCCAGAAATTCCTTTATTCCCAAGTCCCCCCTGGGTTGTTTTAGCACAGGAGCGCTTCGAAAAAGATACATGATCTTTTCCTCCGCTTCCTTTAGATTTATGTGCTTCATCAACCCAGGGGGGGGAACGCAATAAAGGGAATTCGGAAATCACAGTTAAGCTTTATGAGGGAAGGTGAGGTACATAAAGGCTCCCGTACTGAACCATCCCTCATAAAGCTTTTAGCTAGTGGGAATTTCCGAATTCACATGAACTTCGGATTGTTTATTTTAAATCCGCTGCCGTAAGAACTTTCGATAAAATCCACCTCGGCGCCAAGAAGATTTTGCAAAGACTCCGGGTCCAAGTAGATCTTTACTTCGTGAAATTCAAAAGTCAACTCATCGGTCTTACCCTTTTTAATAAAGTCCATAGCGTAAGCGGGCTCGTAGCCGGAATTATTTTTAGCCGTTATGCGGAGTCCATAGCCGGTCTTTTTTTCAGCCTTGGCAAATTCTTTAATTTTGTTGGCGGCAAATTCAGTAACATAAATGCCGTCATTCGGCGCGCGCTTGCGGACAAGAGCCAGCTCGTTGATGCGCTGGATCATTTCGTCTACCACTTCTTCGGTGATGCCATGAGACATGGCTCCTATTTTAAGTGGCTCAAAAGTATTCACGCTGCAATCAATGCAGTGCAAACCAAAGTCCTGCATGATTTGGGCGGACTCAGGCAGGCGGCTAAGTACGTCGCCAATCAACATGTCGCCGTTAATTGTTTGTTTCTTCTTGACCCGCGGCATCGCTAGATTTTAAGGACCCTGAGGATAGCAGAAAAGGGGCCATTGCACTAGCCAGCAAGCCTAAGATCATGAACACCACCAGTATCTGAAAGATACGTTTGTGCATTAGAGAACTTGGGTATCAATATAAATCATGCCCAGCGTGAAAAGCATGCCGATAAAACCAAAAATGGGCAGTCGATTTTCCGCGAGAAGCTTCACCTTCCATTTGCTGATACCGGGTACCAAAATGGCAATTCCTTTCAAGGCTGTGATCACGGCAATCCAAGAAAGCGCGCTTTCCCAGTCCCATTTGAAGCGAACATCGGACGTGGTGAAAATGAGGAGGGCGAGAGTGAGTAAAACAATGCTGCTGAAAAATTGCAGCCCTTCGGAATCGGACCAATTCTTAAGAACGCGGCGCATGCCCTTAGGGTCGAGTACCAACTTGAATTCAAGCGGAAGCAAGAACAGGGCGAAGAGGGTGAGTGTCATGGAGCGTGGTTAGGTGGAATCATTTTACAGGATCAGCATGCTGTCGCCAAATGAATAAAATCGAAAGTCGTTTTGAATGGCGAGAGCATAGAGGTCAACGAGGTGTCGCTTAGCTCGTTTATACTGCAGAAAAGCTTCCACGAGCATCATGAGCGAGGAGTTGGGAAGATGAAAATTGGTAATGAGCTGGTCCACGAGAGCGAAGTGAAAAGGAGGAAGTATGAAAAGATCGGTGGCACCAGAAGACGGGGAAGACCGGGCTCCGCCCAGGACAAAGCTTTCAAGTGTGCGAGTGGTTGTGGTCCCCACGGCGGTACAAAGGCGGCCCTCTTTTTTGAGCTCGAGAATCTTGGCAGTGACAGTCGATGAAATTTTGTAATGTTCTTCGTAAAGTGTGCGACTATCGAGGTGCTCGGGAAGCACAGGCGCAAAAGTTCCCAGTCCCACATGCAAAGTTATGAAGCAGCTGGGAATTCCGGCGGCGGTGAGTTTTTTAAACACCCGCGGCGTGAAGTGCAGGGAGGCGGTGGGGGCGGCCACGGAGCCGGGATTTTTTGCAAAGATGGTTTGATATTTTTTGCGCAATTCTTTTTCGCTGAGTCCGGAGTTTTGAATGTAATTAGGAATGGGGGTCTCACCAATTTTGAGGAGGAGAGTAGACAGGTGATGAAGATTGAAATGCGCTTTAAACGTGAAAGCTTTTTGCGTTTCTTCAATTACTTCCAAAACATAGCCGGGCGCAAGAAAAACTTTTTGACCGCTACGTAGGCGCTTATTAGTCGTGGCCTTTACGGTGCCGGCTTTGTGATCCACTTCACTGGGCAAGATTAACATTTCCAGGCTGTCGCCGTTCTCATGTTTAGCATGGACGCGGGCAGGTAATACTTTGGTTTCGTTCATCACTAAAAAAGAATTCGCCGGTAAATGGTGTGGCAAGTTGAGAAAACGATCGAAAAAAACTTCGTCCGTTTTAGTATTATAAATCAGCAACTTCGAATGATCGCGTGGCCGAGCCGGCTTGCTTGCGATGCGGTCTTCGGGGAGCGGGTAAGAATAGAGCTTCATTAAGAAGCGGCTTTCACGAGCTCGTGGGCTTCTGTGAGGCCCTCTTCAAATTCTTCCATTTCGCTTTCGAGAGCGGAAAGAATTTCTTCGTAGCCTTCTTCGTCGGACTGTTCGAGCTCATCCACACTAAGACGCATGTTTTCCAGACTCATGCGGAGATCATGAAGTACCTCGCCGTGTTCGTCGTCGGTGTCGCTCCAGTCTTCATCAGTATCATAAAGATTGTCGAACTCTTCCTGGAGTTCGTCGAGTTCTTCATTCCATTCGTCGAGTTTGTCCTTAATGACTTCAAGAGTTTCAGTGCGATTCATAGGAAAGGGTTAACTTTCGGCTTTTGGTAGGTTGTGGCCATTGGCCACCTTCCTGCTTAGCCTCCGCTACGCTGCGGCTTCCGGAAGAATATCACAAAAATTCCCCATGCCAAGAGAATTATTATGGCTCCTGTTAAAATGGCTAAATTTTCATTGATGGTGATCAGAAATCCTGCCACGAGGGAGGGGATGGCTTGGCCCAGAGCGCGTAGAGATTGGGTGACTCCCATGGCCTCGCCTTGTTCGGTGGGCTTGGCGATTTGAGAGACTACAGCGGTAGTGTTGGGGAAAGTGAGTCCTTCAAATAAAGCGACGAAGGGTTGAATTAGATAGAGTAAGCCGGCGGTGGGCACGAAAGGCAAAATGAAGAGGGTTAGAGCGAGGCAAAATATGGAGAAACGAAGAACCTGTTCGGAACGGAAATAGCGCGCGGCGATGCGGGTGAAAAGACCTTGGCTGAGGGCGATCCAAATCCCCACAAAGCCGAAGAGCATGCCGATTTGAGTGGTGGTCATGGCGAATTTTTGCACTAAGAAAACCGGCATGAACTGAGCGTAAAAACAAAAGCCAAGTGTGTGCAGAAAAACGACCAGGAAAATGGTGCGTAAATCGGCCATTTTGAAGGATTTTTTGACGTGGGAAAATCCCAATAGAAGGTGCACCCGTTGGTGGGAGGGTTCTCTGAGAGTCTCTTGAAAAAAGAAAGTGAGCAGGCTGAGGCTGAGTACGGAGAGGAAGGCCGCAAAATAAAAAGGAGTGGCCGAGCTGAACCAAGAAACGACATCGGGATTGGCGAGGAGGCCTCCCAGGGAAGGGCCAATCACAAAACCAAAACCGAAGGCCATTCCAATGAGTCCGAAATTTTTTGCACGATTGTTCTCGGTGCTCATGTCGGCAATAGCGGAGTTGGCCACGCCGATATTTCCTCCCGTGAATCCGTCCAGTGCGCGGCTAAAATAGAGCAGCCAAAGTTGACCGGTGAGAAGTCCCACGGCAAAAAGCAAATAACCGATGAGCGTTCCAATAAGAGAAATAATGAGCATTTTCTTTCGTCCGTGGCGGTCGGAGAGCGTACCTAAAATGGGGGCGCCAAAAAACTGAGCCAAGGGATAGGCCGCCACCAATACACCCAGAGCAATATTGCGAGTGGCTTCGGTCCAAAGAGCCGGTACCAAAGTGCTAGCGGGGTCCAGCATCATCGGCGCCAGTACGGGAATCATAATCCCGATCCCCATTAGATCGAGGAAAACGATGATGAAAAGAATAAGTAAGTTGTTTTTTTTCACGTATTTTGAAGAAAGGCGGGCGTAGTGTATCTTTTCTACCTCTTTTAAACAACCATGACCAGGAGGAAACTTAAACATTTTGCGGACATGAAGACCATGCCTCACGTGTTTGAGCCGACTTTGCTTTGGCAAAAGGAAGAAAAGTTGAAGTTAAAAGGTACGTGGGGGGAGCGCGTGATTTTGGAATTGGCTTGTGGCGGGGGCGATTACACGGTTGCGTTGGCGCAACGGGAACAGGAGCAGGAGCAGACTGCACTTCGTGCAGTGGTGGTGGGAGTAGATATTAAAGGGAGTCGCATGTGGTGGGGTGCCAAAAAGGTCGCTGATTTAAAACTGCCGAACGCAAAATTTTTACGCACACAAATTGAAAACTTGGGAGATTTTTTTGCCGAAGACGAAGTGGACGAAATTTGGATCACATTTCCCAATCCGCATCCTACCAAAGGAAACGCCAAACGGCGCCTCACCTCGCGGCGCTTTTTGGAAATTTATAAGCACATTTTAAAACCGGGCGGTTTGCTGCATTTGAAAACTGACGATGCGGCTTTGTTTGCATTTAGTCGGGAAACGTTGCCGCTTGAGGGATTCACCGTGGAGCTGGCGTTGGAGGATGTGTACGGAGCGAGGAAAGTAGACCCGCTTTTAACGGAAGTGCAAACTCAATATGAGAAAAAGTACCTGGAGCAAGGGAAGGCGATTAAATACCTCTGCTTCTCAATGCCTAGCTCACCAAACCCTTTAGCACGTCCGACTGTATGCCTGCTTTCATGAGCTTCTCAGCGATTTTTGGGATGTCTTTGCAGCCTTCGTAAAGGAGGGCCGTGTTGAAGCTGAAGGTATCGCCGTGTTTGGCTAGAGTGGTGATGTACATCTTTTTGTCCTTGCCTGAAGCTAGCGGTACCACTCTCTTTTGGAAAGCTTTCGCGGTTCCTTCAAAAGTTCCCATGAAACTTAGCATGGAGCTTTCGATGGTTTTATTTTTATAAAGCAAGTCGTACACGGTCATTCCCGTCATACGGAAATTGGGATCTATAAAATAAAAGCGCTCATCTTTGGTCATGAGCACATCGAAACCCCCGATTCCATACCAACCCTTTCGGCGAATTTCAGGAAGAATCTCTTCGAGCAACACTTTATCGAGCATCTTGAAATAGGATTGATCAGTGTTTTGCTCTATCACTCCCCCCACAAAGGCCCCCCTCTTATCTATCAGTTGTTCATGCCAGTTAATGATATCGATAGCTTGATCGGGGTCGTGAGAGATCCCAAACTGCACTCCGAAGTTTCTTTCAATCTCAATGAGCTCCGTTACAAAAATGATCCCCTCCAGGTGCTTAAAGTCTTGCTTAGCTTTTTCAATATCCGCCTCCTTGCGGCAAATGCGCACACCGTCTCCTGATGAGGAGGAAGAAACTTTTACCACACAGGGCAGAGGTAGCTGTTCTTGAGAATCAATAAAACACTGTCCATCCAGGAATTCATCATAAACCTCGGGTAAATAGGCCTTGGGAATATACGAGCTCATATTCCGCTTGTCATTGATCCAAATAATGCGGTGAGAGGGAATACGGTAGTAGGTCTTAAGGCGTGTGTCCAAATAAGGCTGAGCCATGATCAAGCGGCCTGGTGTGGCTAGACCTACCAGGGCCTGTTTAATGAGCCTATTCCGATCTTTACCCCGCTTGCTTACGTCGATTTCTTCCGGAAGGGAAATGATTTGCTTATCGGGCACCTTAATGACCCCTAAATCATCCCGTAGGATGTTGAAAGTTTCCGGCTTGAGAGTATCCGAAAAGCAGATGGTTTTCACATTAGGACCGGCGCAAATAATGGGACGTAAGGCTACCAATTCCTCAATTTCCGGAGATACCCCATTATAAAAGTGAGAATCCTCCTCGGCAGGGTATCCGTAGAAGTATTCCGTTCCCTCGGGAAAGTATTGGGATAAACTGTAAGCGGCCTTTTTCATAGCTTTTAGTCGAAAGGAGCAAGGCATCCTCGACATTTTGCCTTAAATTATGCTATAATTCAAGGAATTAGAGAAAACAAAAAGAAATATGTTCACTCCGGAGGCGTTTATATTTGGCTTCATTCAGGGCTTTGTCATCGGGCCCATCACCTTGTATGGAATTAGAGAAGGCCTGAATCCTAGGCGTGGCTTGTGGTTTCAGTTGCAAGTGACCTTGGGAGCGACTCTTGTCGATGCCGTTTATCTGATCCTGGCAACCAACGGTATGATCCATTTTTTAGACTATGGATGGATCCGTCTTATGATGTGGTCCGTGGCAGCCTATATGCTTCTAAACATGGGGATCGATTCTTTAAGGGGAGAAAATGGTAAAAAGAAGCTGCAGCATATTCACAGACATAAACTGCAATTTTTTGATTCCGATTTTTTTAAGGGCTTTTTAATGTGTATGACCAGCCCCATGGCCATTACTTACGCCGTGATAGTAGTGGGGGGCCTTTATGCCGGTTATGCCGCCTCCGTGTCTCCCACGGTTTTTGCTTTGAATGTAAACATGGGCGGGTTCTTCACCTCTCTTCTTATAGTGAGTTTAACTTTTATGTTACGGCATGTTTTTCACCAATGGATGCTCAAAAAGCTCATGATGGCGGGTTCGCTTGTTTTGGTGGGGTACGGGGTGTATTTCTCTTGGAAGGCGATTTTGGAGGTCGGGCCCACTGTTGAGGCCCTCTCCGCATCTCTCTTGAACTAGCTTCCCAACACAATCAACTGTCCACATGCGGCGGCGATGTCATCGCCCATGGTTTTGCGCAAGGTTACCGGGACGCCGCGCTGTTCCAGGATGTTTTTGAAACGTTCCAGTTGGGCGCGAGTGGAGCGTTCCAGGCCGATGTCGGTGAAATTATAAGGGATCATATTCACTTTTAGGGGCTCTTCGCCGTGGCGGCGATTGCGGCTGAGTTCACGGACCATTTTGGCGAGCACTTCGGCGTGATGATCGGTGTCATTGATGTTTTTAAGCATCACGTATTCAAACGTGAGGTGGTGGCGGCGATTGCCGTGGACATGTTGGTAACGCTCAACCCAATCCTTAAGTTTGGGGATGAATTGATCGAAGGAACTGGGCACGATTTCTTTGCGGGTGAGGGGATCGGCGCTGTGGAGAGAAATGGCGAGGCGGGTGTCGGGCCAGTCTGGATCAACGAGGATTTTCTCGAGAACCGGGAGTACGCCCACGGTGGAAACGGTGATATGGGTGGGGCCGATATCGGTGTATTTGAGCCAAGTGTGAATGGCCGTTTTCACATTTTCATAATTGGCCAACGGTTCGCCCATGCCCATAAACACCACGTTGCTGATGCGCTGGTCTCCTCGCAATTCCGTGGCGATGAACTGCTGCCAAAAACGATACTGATCTACTATCTCGTCCGCGGTCAGGCTGCGCAACAGGCCCATTTTTCCGGTGGCGCAAAAAGTGCAAGCCATGGCGCATCCAACCTGGGAGGACACGCAAATGGTCCAATCACCACGCATGTTTTCCATGAGCACGGTTTCCACTTTTTGTCCGTCTTCCAGTTCGAGCAGAGCTTTGTGAGTGTCTCCGCTGGCGTTCCGCAGTATTTGGGAACCGACGTAAGAAACCCAAGGAACCTGCTCGGCGAGGGTTTCACGCATGGGTTTGGAAAGATTCGTGATGTCCTGCCAGCCGGTTTTTCCGGGTTTAAATAGGTTTTCTTCGACCTGCTTCCATCGGAAAGATTTTTCGTTGGGGAAGAGGGCTTGGAAGCGTTCGAAGCGGGTTTTAATGAGGGTCTGCATATCTCAAAGTAGAGAGATAATCCCATGAATAGGCAAAACGGGCAAATCTGTCAGGTGAAATTTCAGGTTTTTGATTTGTAGTGCCTTTGGGTGAGTACTTGCTCACCATACCACATTCTCCGCCGAAGGCCACTCAAAGTGCCTGCTTTTGGGCTGAAATTCAAGTGGTTTTTTGCTAGAATTCGGATGTCATTTAACCTGTTATTTATGGAAAACACACTTGCAAAAATTACCAATGAAAAACTGCTCAGACTTTGTGAGTGCTATGGTAAGCGGACACTGCTCTGGCGAAGAAAGTTTATGGGTTTGTTGCCGGAGGTGCAGCGACGACGACTCTACGAGAAGCGTGGATGTAGCTCGGTGTTTGAATTTGCTGCTAAGTTGGCGGGACTTTCAGAGGAACAAGTACGTTTGGTGCTTCGTTTGGAGAAAAGATTCGAAAATAAACCCGCTCTTCATGAAATACTGGTGGAGGGACAGGCCAGCCTTTCTAAATTGGCTCGAGTTGCTTCTTTGGCCAACAGCCAAAATGAAATGGAATTGGCGGAGAAAGTCAGGCTTTTATCGCAAAAAGCCCTGGAGACTTTAGTGCGGGATGAACGTGATTTCAGAAATGGAAATGGCTCAAGCCAGCCGTTATTTGAAGTAGGACCCGTGCGCACGCACGCTCTCGATTTCGCTGTTTCCGAAGAAGTTGCTGAAGAGCTCAACCGCCTTCATAAACAGGGCCAGGACGTGAACAAGATTCTTTTGGATCTCTTAAAACAACGAAAAGAGAAAATCCAGGAGAAAAAAGACGAATTGGCTGAAAAGACTCTGCCCACCGATTCCAGATATATTCCTGTCCGGGTGAAAGCCGTCCTAAAGGAGGAGTTCGGTCAAAAATGTTCTATCTCCACTTGCCAGAAGCCTTCTGAAGAAATTCATCATTCACAAAGATTCTCGCTCGCGCATATGCATAATCCTCACTACCTGGCACCCCTGTGCAAAGAACATCACCAACTGGCACACTTGGCGGACCTAAGTTTTCGAGACATCAGAACGCGGTGAAAGAAGCCGGAGGGGCTTCATTCGAATTTCCTAAATTAAATGGTCGGAGTGGCGGGATTCGAACCCACGACCTCGGCGTCCCGAACGCCGCGCGCTAGCCAACTGCGCTACACCCCGATGGTGGCTTTGATAAAGCGCAGCCTAGCTTAACGAAAATTGTTTCACTGGGGAAGTATTTTCGGTTCAATGACCGGATCAATAGATTCGATATTTAATTCCGTGGGTTCGAGCTTAGGCTTCCATTCCTCTTGAAGTCTTTCTTGTTGTTCGACAAGTGGCTCAAATTCTATTTCCATCTCATCGGCGCGTTCAGCCTTGCCCTTGTTAGTCAAATCTTCCATGTGACCTTCGAATGATTGTTTATGTTTTTCTATCTCTTCCTTAATTTTGGACTTAGATTCCGAATTCAATTTTCCTTGATCTTTGAGCTGCTCTGCTTCCTTAAAACGGCGCTGCATGCGCTCGGCATCCCATTCAGCCTTTCTTTCGGGGGTGAATCGGAGCGCCCCCTGCACTTCTTCCACCACGTCTACCTTAAATGAATAAAGAAAATCTCCGGGGAGGGAGGATTCGGAGGCGTAGGCTACTCCGCCGGTGCTTGCAATGAGGAGGCCGAAGGCCATGGCCGAAGCCAGAACCGGGCGACGCATACGCAGGTAAAATGAACTAAAAAAACCGGAGCCAGCCTCTTTTGGCAGAGAGTTTTTCTTCATGAACTTTATAAAAGCATGGCGACCTTCCGCTTTTTCTTTTTTGGAAAGGTGGATGCCGGAGAGCGCGTGTTTGAGTTTATTTACTTCTTTCATAGATTCTTAAATGTTTACGGAGTTCTTGCAGGGCGCGATTCAGCCGTACGGAAACCAGATTTTCACTGATTCCCAAGGCTTCTGCAGTTTGTTTGAGGGATAAGTCGCTGAAGTATCTTAGTATCAACACTTCACGATAATCTTCTTTTATATAGGCCAGGACCTTCAATGCGTCTTTGGCGTCCAGTTCGTCTTTCAGTTTATCGCTGCGATCTTCGCCAGGTTCAAAGCCGGCTTCCGCCAGGTCTTCCAGGGAATCGGTTCGCTTGGATCCCGGGCGGCGACTGTGGTCGATGATCAGGTTTGTCGCAATCTTATAAAGGAGCGCTTTAGGGTTCTCAATTTTTTCACCTTCTCCTTCGGAATAGTATTTCCACGCTTTCATAAAGGTTTCCTGCATGAGGTCTTTTGCCAGCTCCCGGTCATATACACGCAAGTAGCAATGTCTGAATATGGCGTCTGCATGTTGATCGTAAGCTTGAGCGAACTGTTCCTGTGGCTGCATAAATGCCTCACGTGAGATATGACGAAAGGGTAGCAAAAATCTTACAGGAAAAGAAGAGGGAGGAAGAGGGCACACTCGTCTTCGACGAGTAAAGCCTGGCGATGCGGCTCGCAGGGGTGTAAATTGAGCCCGCCATAACCCTCCAAAACCATGTCTAGACAATGCCGCGTGCCGTCCTTTCAAACTCAATTTAAAGTTACAGTGATCGGAGCGGGAAATGTGGGAGCCACCGCGGCTTATGCCATGCTGATGGATGGTACGCCCACGGAGTTGGTTTTACTGGATCGCAATAAAGAAAAAGCGGAAGGCTTGGTGCTCGACATGGGACACTCTATGGCCTTTTTCAATGCAACTAAGGTGGTAGGCACCGACGATTATGCGGTGGCAAAAAATTCTCATTTGGTAGTGATTACCGCAGGAGCCAGGCAACAAGAGGGCGAAACCCGACTGGATCTTATTGCCAAGAATCGCGCCATCATCCGCGACATTGTCCCCAAAATCGTAAAGGTTTCGCCCCACGCCATTCTTGTGATCGTGACCAATCCGGTGGATGTGCTCACTTATGAAGCATACAAACTTTCAGGATTTCCCTGGGGAAGGGTTTTTGGTACCGGAACGCTTCTCGACACCGCCCGATTCCGCTTCCACCTGGGGGAGGAGCTCTGCCTCAGTCCCAAAAGCATCGAGGCCTTCGTTTTGGGAGAGCATGGAGATACTTCTTTCCCCGTATGGAGCAGCGCCAATGTTGCCGGAAAGCCTCTCCTCAAATGGGACGGTTTCAGCCAAAAACTGGGCGACAAATGTTACAAAAGTACTCGTGAAGCGGCCTATCACATCATTCATGACGTTGGCTACACTTGTTATTCTATTGGGACGGTGGTGAAGGAAATTATGGTGCATGTTTTCCAACATTCCAGGGTGGTTTTGCCTCTTTCCATGCCGCTTGAAAATTATTACGGAATTTCAAATGTTGCCCTAAGCGTGCCCTGTGTACTGGATAGCGGTGGTGTGAGCGGTGTCATTAAAGTTCCTTTGAACGCAAAGGAACAGAAACAACTCAAAAAATCCGCAAAAACTTTGAAGTCTTATCTCAAAAAGTAAATCTTTTCGATATATTTAAACGTATAGTCAAGGGATCCTCCTTGTTTTTCTCGTCGGATTTGTTTAGATAGGCCTGTCGACTGGCATCTAACAACATTATGGCTCACCGAATTGAAATCATTTACAAAGTTCCTGATACTCGCGCCTTGGTACGAGCGGGCCAGCTCAAAAAAATGACATTCGGACCTAAGGTTGAAAACGTATCTTTGGTGGACGTTTACACTTTGGACAGGGAGTTTACGAAGGAACAGCTCGCTCAATTGGGGGAGGCGCTTTCGAATCCCGTGGTCCAGGCTTTTTATATTGATACGCCGGCTCCGGCACTTTCTTTTGATTGGGCCGTGGAAATTGGTTATTTGCCCGGAGTGACTGACAACATTGGAAATACGACCAAGGAAATGGCTCAGGATCTTTTCCGTGTTTCTTTTGGGGCGGAAGAAAATGTATACACTTCTCAAATTTCTTATATTAAGGGGGCTTTGACTGCGGAAGAAGCGCGTGCCGTGGGAGAAGCTTTAGCTAATCCTCTTATTCAGCGCATTCATGTGAAAAGTGCAGCGCAATGCACTCAAGACAAAGGAATGGACACGATTGTTCCCAAAGTTAAACCGAGTCATGCGCCGGGGGTTTCTGAGGTAGATTTGGATGTGAGCGATGAAGAGTTGGCCGCCATCGGAAAACAAGGAGTCCAGAGTAAAGACGGTACTCGTCGTGGACCTTTGGCTCTGGATCTCGAATCCATGAAAATCATCCGAGATTATTTTAAAGCACTTCAACGTAAACCGACGGATTTGGAGATAGAGTCTCTAGCTCAAACTTGGTCCGAGCACTGCAAGCACACGATTTTTGCCGCTTCTATGGATGACATTCAGGATGGGATTTATAAATATTTCATTCGACGTGCCACGGGAGACATTCGCAAAAAGAGAGGTGCGGAAGATTTTTGTGTATCGGTATTTAAAGACAATTCGGGAGCCATTGATTTTGACGAAAACTGGTTGATTACGGATAAAGTGGAAACTCACAACAGTCCCTCGGCTCTGGATCCGTTCGGAGGAGCTATCACAGGAATTGTAGGAGTTAATCGAGACACTATTGGTTTTGGTAAAGGGGCTAAACCGGTTTTGAATCGGTATGGTTTCTGTTTTGCCGATCCTTTTGATGAAGAACCTTTGTATAAAGATGCGGCTTTGAGTCAAAAACTGCTTTCTCCCCGACGTATTATGGAAGGGGTGATAGCGGGAGTGAATTCGGGGGGAAACTGTTCGGGTATTCCCACGCCGCAAGGTTTTATGTGTTTTGAGCCTCGTTATAAAGGAAAGCCCTTGGTTTTTGTGGGTACGGTGGGACTTATTCCTAAAAAAATCGGTACGGAAAATAGCTGGGAAAAAGAGGCCAGGCCCGGCGATAAAGTCGTCGTGATTGGAGGCCGAGTAGGCCAAGACGGTATTCACGGGGCTACCTTTTCCTCGGAATCTTTGAGCGCCGGCAGTCCTTCCACCGCCGTTCAAATCGGAGATCCGATTACACAGAAAAAATTGAGTGATGCCGTGGTCAAAGAAGCGCGAGACCTCGATCTGTATACGAGTATTACCGACAACGGTGCCGGAGGGCTTTCTTGTTCGGTGGCGGAGATGGCTAAAGAGTCCAACGGTTGTTTCGTGGATTTGGACAGCGTTCCGCTTAAATATCCGGGCCTTGACCCTTGGCAAATTTGGATCAGCGAATCTCAGGAACGCATGACTTTGTCGGTTCCTCCCGAAAAGCTGGAGGCCTTTGTGGACCTTATGCATCGCCGTGGCGTGGAAGTCACAGTGATCGGAGATTTCAACGATAGCGGACGATGCGTGGTGCAATACCAAGGAAAGAAAGTGATGGACATTGACCTCGGTTTTCTTCATGACGGCTTACCTCAACGTTCTTTGAAGAGCACCTATACTAAGGTGCGCCATGAAGAACCTGCGGACGCTTGTCCTGCCGATCTTGGGCCGGTGCTTCTTAAAATGATGGGGCGTTTGAACATCGCCAGTTTTGATTTCGTTTCTTATCAATACGATCACGTGGTGCAGGGCGAAACTATTTTGGGACCTCTGCATGGGAAGGGCCACGTGAACAGCCGCGCTTCCGTGATTGCGCCGGTGCTCTCTTCTCACAAAGGAGTGGTGGTTTCTCAGGCGCTCAACCCGCTTTATAGTGATATTGATACTTATGCGATGGCGGCTTGTGCGATTGATTCCGCGGTTCGCAATTCACTCTCCGTCGGAGGAAGTCTCAAGGAATTGGCGCTCTTGGATAATTTCTGTTGGTGCAGTTCCAATGAGGAAGAAAGGCTCGGGCAACTCAAAGCCGCGGCCCAAGCTTGTTATGACACCGCTGTAGCGTATGGCACGCCCTTTATTTCCGGAAAGGACAGCATGTTTAACGATTTCAATGGGTACAATGCCAAAGGAGAAAAAGTGAAAATTTCCGTTCCACCCACGCTTTTGGTTTCAACGATTGGCGTGGTGGAAGACTATCGTCGCTGTGTGAGTTTGGATCTCAAATTGCCCGGAGATTTGCTTTATGTTTTGGGAACAACGGCGGATGAAATGGGTGGCAGCGAGTACTACTCCATGCTGGGTTTCCGTGGAAATTCCGTACCTCACGTGGAAATCGCCTCCGCTCTTAAACTCTACCAGGCATTTGAAGCCGCTTTGCAAGAAGGCCTGTTGGCTTCTGCAGAAAGTGTTGTTTTGGGAGGGTTGGGAGTTTCTCTCGCACGCACCGCGATTGCAGGCCGAACAGGAATCGAAGTGGACATTTCCAAAGTTCCTCAAACGGCTCCTTTGCGGAACGGTCATCTTCTCTTCTCCGAAAGCCAAAGCCGTTTGCTGGTCAGCGTCGCCCCCTCCAACCAAGCTGCTTTTGAAAAGCATTTCCAGGGGCTGCCCTGCGCTTTGATTGGAAAAGTGCTTTCTGATTCACGATTCACGATTAAAGATGCCGCAGGGAATAAAGTTGTGGAAACTAATGTTAGCGAATTAGAAAAATCATATCGTTCAACCTTTAAAGGATTTTAATATGACCCCCAAAGTTTTAATTTTTGCCGGTTACGGGCTCAATTGCGAAGAAGAAACTCGCTTCGTTTTCGAGAAGGCGGGAGCCGAAGGAGACATTGTTCACGTTAATGATCTCATCGATGGCCGCAAAAAACTGGACGATTACCAAATTCTGGCTTTCCCCGGTGGATTTTCTTATGGAGACGATACGGGTTCCGGAAACGCTTACGCCAACAAAGTGCGCTACAATTTGTGGGACGACCTTCTGAAATTCATCCAGCAAGATAAGTTGATTATTGGTATTTGTAACGGATGTCAGATTTTGGCCAATCTGGGCTTGGTGCCTGCTTTGGGTGGCCGTTATGGCGACCGTCAGATGGCGCTCATGCACAACAACACGGCTCGTTACGAGTGCCGCTGGGTGGACATGAAGGTTCAAAGCCAAAAATGTGTGTGGACCCGAGGAATGGACCGACTCCGATGCCCCGTTTCTCATGGGGAAGGCAGATTTTATGCCGAACCGGAAATTATTCAGGCTTTAAACGCGCAAGATCAGGTGGCATTTCGTTATGTGAAAGAAGACGGTTCTCCCGCCAACCAAGAATTTCCTTTCAGCCCCAATGGTGCGGTAGAGGATATTGCCGCCGTATGTGACGGAAGCGGAAAAATTCTGGCCATCATGCCTCACCCCGAAAGAAACTGGTCTCCCTATAACCAGGACGATTGGACTTTGACTCAGGAAAAAGTGAAACGAGGTCTTTTACCCTCACTTCCGGAGGAAGGCCCCGGCATGAAGATTTTTGAAAATGGAGTTCGCTATTTTCAGTAATCCCGACCAATTCAGACATTTTGAAAATTGAGAAGCATTTGATTGCTCGCTCGCATTTTTTACCGAACCGCATCTACAAGCCTTTTTTTAAACATAGATTCCAACATTAAAATGTAAACTGCATTTCACGGCTTACCTAAGCCAAAATTAAACAAAAATAGCAGCCCGAAATTTCCCTTATCCCAACAAATGATACGGCGCCCACTCCTCATAGATTGATGGACAAAATCTGTAGATAATGTTATTATTATCTAATTATAAAATACCATCTTTTAAGATATGAGCGATTCAGTTATACCTAAAGGACAAAATCCAACTCGACCTTCTGAACCAACTGTGGTTTATACGATTGATCTTCAAGGACCTACACCTGTTGTGGCGGAAGGAGCTGATGTTAAAGCAGTTACAGGATCAATTCGTGAAGGCGTTGGGAGTAACTTGGCCAATGCGGCTAAATTAGTCGGAGATGAACGTGTCGGAAATTTTGCTGTTGCTTCTGCAGTGGCTTATGCTGCCGCCAAGGCATTAACACGTGATAAAGTGAGTGATTTAGATGCCCAAGCAGTTGATGGTGAAGAGATTGATGCTAATGGGTCAGTTCCGGATGAGGGGGTGATAACAGAACCGGTACGACCCAGTTTTACATATAGTGAAGTTGGTAAGATAGTAAGTAGCGGAAAATATGAAGATAAGACTGGAACCGGCGATATCCAGGCAAGATTTACAGATCTTTTCCGGGATATTTTTGAAAAAGATGGAGAGTACGCTTTTTACTTTGATAAATATGGAAATCTGCTTTTGCAGGTGGAATTCCCTCAAAATCTTAAGGAAAATCGTGCAAATATAAGACTTTTGAGAGATGAAATGACAGGGAAAATGGGGGCATTATCAAGTGCTAAGAAAAAAGATAAAGAAAAATTGAGGAAAGAAATTACTCAATTGACGAAAGCTTTAAGTGATTTAAAGGCCAAGAATAAAGCGGAAACACAAGAGTGGCACAATCAAAATCGTCTTGCTTGTCAGGTTGATGGAGAAACCGTGATTCCAAAAAATTACGATGATTTGGGTTATCCTTTTGTGCATACTACGATTCTTTCGGAGGAAGAATATGATGAAAATCCAGGTCTAACTATAAAAGAAGTTGTTCTAAAACGTTTGGAAGAAAATGTGTCGAGCAATAAAACTCATCCAATTTATTTTAATGGCGAACAAAGAAATCTTTATGACGCAATTATAGAAATTGCCACAGCATATGATGTGCCACGCGCTATAGCCCTTGGTATACCGGCTAACGAAAGTATGTTTAGAAAAAAAGCGGAATCCGAAGCCGATGCGAAGGGAATTTATCAGTTTACGAAAGATGGGTTTGAACAGGCAAAAAGATATGCACAAGGTCATCCGGAATTTGGAAGGAAATTAAGGAGTGAATCAATAGGAAATTATAATGATTCGTGGCCGAATCGTTTTGTAAGTGCGGAACTTTTTTGTGCATATTACAGAAGTATCAAGGACAGTTTGAAGGATAATATTTCAAGTTTGGAGGAAAGAATCAAAAAATTAGATCCGTCTTTGCCAAGTGGAACTTTTGGTGATCTTGTGGCTATGACAGCTTATAATGCGGGTCCGGGTAGGACAAAAAGATGTTTGGCAAGGTTTACTGCGCTTTCCGATGAGCAAATCAAACAAATCGTAGGAGAACCTCCATATGGTGTGGACGTTTGGATTGGCTTAATAGCCTATTCGTTTGGTATGAAAATGAATGGAGAGTCAACTGGGGTTGGTGCGGATGTATTCATGTATTCGCAAAAGGCGATTGCAATGGGTTCAATAATCCGAGATGAAGAAAATATGTTGGAGGTTTTAAATAGAGATAAGCCCGGTTTTAGTACTGAGCTCAAACCTGATGCTTCCGAAAATAACGGTTCCGCGGATGAGCATAAAGACAATCAATCTTCCGGTAAGCGTAATTGGTTAAGAACAGCATTCGGTTTGTTGGCCGTAACAAGTGCGGCCACGGCCGGAGCCAGTATTGCCGCAAAAAGACAATCTGCTCAGGGTGGATTAACTCGTAGGGATGTGTTGAAAGGGTTGGTGGCCGTTGGTGCTGCTGCCAGTTTGCCGTTTGGTTCAGGTAAAGCTACAGGTAAGGACAAGCAAGAACTCGGTGCAGATGTCGACGCACAAATACCTGAAACAGGGGATGAGGTTGGTGCGGAATATGTTTATAATCAGACCCTCGTACAAGGAAGTAAAAAATTGGATGCGGTATATGCCGACTTAAGAAGGCGTATAAAAGATAGGGAAACGGGCGGGATTATGAGTTATACCCCGGATGAAAGTGATGACCTTAGGAGATATCTTATGCCACAACAGACCGCTCTTTTGCGAGGGCGATTTAAAGATATGCTCGGGGATAGTTTAGAATCTGAATTTGAGCGTATGACAACCGCACAAATTAGAAGAAAAGTACGTGGGAATCCGAATGGTGACAATATGCTTCGTCAGGCACAGGAAAAACAAGGTAGGTATATAGCTGAACAAGTCGACAGAGGAGAAGTTATACGTCTTTCCGAGAATGATTCAAAAAAGCCTTATTTTTGTGAACAAGTTGGGAGTTCCAGTGGATCTGGAAATAATCCTGAAAATATGCTTGCCGGAAAAGAAATGGAAAAAATCATGGGAACACTTGTTACGCTTGTGAATCATCAAATCGATATTTTTAATGGTGATAAGGTCGCATATGGTATTACGGATAAAAATTTTCCCGCTTTGCCAAGGATTTCAGCGATTAGAGTCACCGGGGCACTACGTACGCCACAACAAAGTTTAAATTATTTACAAAGAGGATTGCCGGCTACACTGGATTTAAGTTCACATTGGGCAGGCCGAGCAATAGATCTTGCAAGTAAAAAAAGTGCGAATGGGAATATGGTAAGACTCGCTGATGATTTGGTAGATCCAACCACAGGTATTCAATTTAGAGCCGGAGAAAAATTGCCAAACGGTGGTTATGGAAAACGTACGAGAGAGATTTATTCACACATGATTGGGCGTGCGTTGTTTGCAATGGAAATTCCGTTGAAGACGGACGGAATAGTTTTGCAACCGTTGTGGGAACAAGGTCAAAGGAATTGGCACTTAACATGGGATTCCATATAAATCATATGCTTTTGCGGCGGTGATTTTGATGTTTTTCCAATGAATCTATTACAAGTTCAACCTAGACAAGCTAAGTGAGCTTCAAAGTAGGGGTAGAACCCAAAAAGAGCTTACTGAAGCTGAAAAAGAGTTTTCCAAGTCGTTAAAAAAGAGTAATGGTCGGAGTGGCGGGACTTGAACCCACGGCCTCTTGCACCCCATGCAAGCGCGCTAGCCAACTGCGCCACACCCCGACGTGCAAATGTTTTAGCAGATTTTTAGGGTTTGTGAAATCTTTTTGAGCCCCAGTAGCGTGATAGTGCTTTCTGCGGCGATGGCGGAGAAGAGGATGAGAGCGGTTTTTATGGCGGTGTCTTGGATGAACAAAGATGCAAGGAGAAGGCTGAGCCCTACCAGTAAAGACAGGCTTTCTCTTTTTAGCAGCCAGATGTCTTTTTCGAAGGCGAAGAGGGTGATGAGGATGAGATCGTAGAAATAAGAAACGGCGGCGAGGACAAGAAGTAATGGGAGGATAAACCAGAGTTCGGGGATGACGAAGTCTTTGCCGCTGAGGAGTTTGATGGCGGTGGGGGCGACGAAGGAGCCCCCAAGGATCATAAGTACAGCCATAAGAAGGAGACTTTTTTTGAGGGTTTTAAATAAGTTGCGGATTTTTTGTGTTTCTTGGCGTTCAATAGCCTGTTTAATTGCCGGAAGGGACGAAAACATAAGTAAAGTGGAGAGCAGACTGGCGGTGCTCGCGATGTGGAGGCTGAGATTATAGGAACCGTACTGAGCGTCCGTGAGTGCTTTGGCTACAAAGTAACTGGGTAGAAAGCGGAAATATAAACTGTTGAGAATATTGATGATTCCGAAGGGGAGGGCGGTGAGGAAAAGCATTTTCATCAGGTCGTAATCCAGTTTCCAAACGAAGCGGATTTGCAGCCGTACAAAAAGCAAACTGAGGCCGGCGGTTACGACGGCCCCCGTCAGGGGGCCTAAAAAGAAAAGAGGCGCGCTTCCGGGTACGCTGAAATAAATGAGAAGCACGATAAGCCCCAAGTTGGCGATTCGTCCGGCTACCAAGGCTGCTGTCGCGCGCCCCATCTTATAATTGGCCTGTAGCATCCCGTCGCACACCGAAGTGAGATAATCCAAAAACAACGAGCTCATAAAAAAGAGCATGCCCAAGAAAAAAGTACTGCTTGGCACCCAAAACCAGGCGTAGAGCGCGCCGGCTCCGAAAAAGATCAGTGCCGTTACCATGCGGAGCGCCAAAGCATTCACGAATAACTTGCCGTCGCGCGGACTTTCCGACATCTTGCGTACCGTATTCCCAAAAATTCCCAAATTTGCTGCCACCGAAAAAAACAATGCATACTCCGAAATCTTTCCGTAGAGCCCGTACTCCTCGGCGCCCAGGGCGTTGGTCACCAGCTTAATACTTACCGTCCCTAATACAATTTGAGCCGCTTTGCCCAAAAGTTGTACTACGGTGGACCAAACAATTTTATTCATGGTAGTACTTCAATGATTCGGGGAGTTCCCTTAAGCATATCCGTGTTGTTCCAATCGTGCAGGGCGTTTTCAATAACAGCCCAATCATAAACGTAATCCGCTCCGTTACGCGTCCCCACATCATGCGTCACAATCTGCATTTTTTCCGCGTCGTAACCTTTCACCACCATCATATGATAGATAGGTCCGCCATTGAGATAGTTGGGGTTGCCTAAATATTTTCCGGCAAAAGGCGCAATAATCAAATGTCCGTCGGCCAAAATTTCCTGAAAATCTTCAAAAGTCGGATTATCATGTATCACCGTTTCCAAGCCATACTGAATTTTGATCATTTCCGCAGTCTGAGCCACGGTGGTGTGTTCATAAGCTCCAAAATAACCAATTTCCCAGTCTATCAAACGCAAAAGCTCGGTGTTGTAAGCCTCCCGGTCCAAATTGAGGCCCTTATATACGTTGGCCACCAGAAGTACGCTAGCCTCCTCGCAAGCTTCCTGCCAGGGGTAATCCCAGTTGGAATAGGGGGCCTGAGTGTAAAAAGGCAGATCAATATTGATGCTGGTAGGGAGCTCCTCCTGGACCCTGGGCAAGTCATCGATGGATTTTTTACCTTCAAGCAGGTCTTCCAAAAGGATCGAATCAGGCGCGTCAGGACCTTCCAGTTTTTGCTGTTGCCGGTACTCGTGCACTAGATAAGTACCGCTTCCCAAGATTCCCAATGCGAGCACAGCTAAAATAAGCTTTTTCATATGCCAGAGTATAAGGAAGAATCACCCAATCGACAAGGTGGGGCCTTAAGGTATTGCATAAAATGAAAAGTATGCTATTATATCAAATATGCCCTCTCCAGAAGAATCGCTAAAAGCACGTGAACAGTACCTGGAAAGTCTGTCGAACTTGGATTTCCCGGATGATTTTCCCAATCGTGTTACTCGTGAACGCAGGCCCGAAAATTTGCAAATTATGGCCGCTTTTTCCAGGAGCATCCTTTCTTATTTAAGAGAAGCGGGTTATCTGGACATTTTTGATGGAGGATTTGACCCTGAGATCAAAGTAATTTTACGGGAGATTTTAACGGAGGTGAGCCATACCATTCCGACAGGCTCTCTTATGACAATTAGCCCATCTGAGGTCTGGGGTGGACATGTATTGCCGAATAAACGATGGATCTTAATGACCTTGCGCACCAATCTAAGAAGTCTCTTGAGAGCTAATCTTGAGCGTAAAGAGAAAGCAACCCTGACCAGCTTTATAAGTGGACATCAGGAGACCCATGCGGTTGCTGTAGGTGATCTTAAGACAGCATTCCAAGAACAATTGACACAAGTACTGCAACAAGAAAGAATCGATCCCCTGACCGGGTTACCCAGACGTGCATCTTACGATGCTTACGTTGAGTTGATTACACGCGAATACCCGGAAGACTTTGTCGCCTGTGTCTTCTTTGATTTGGATCACTTTAAGGAAGTAAATGATACTTATGGCCATCCTGCGGGAGATACAGTTCTTCGTGGAGTAGGTCAGCTTTTGCAAGGACTTACTCGCGAAGGAACAGCCTTTAGATATGGTGGTGAAGAATTAGTAGTAGTGCTTCATGGAAATTCTCAGGAGGAGCTGGAAACGAGAGCGCGGGAAATCGCGTGTTTTTTAAGAAAACAACTTGAGGAAAGTAGGTTTGCAGATGATAAGGGCAGTGAAATCAAAGTAACCGTGTCGGCAGGAATCGCAGTGGGAAAAATGCCGGATTATGATGAGATTTTGGGTCATGCAGATGCGGCAATGTATGCGGCAAAAGGAGAGGCTGGGGGCGAGGGGAGAAATCGAGTGTGGGTGCATGGGGAAGAGGAGCCTGAACCCAGAGAATAGGATGAGTTGAAAAGAAAAAGCCCGCCGGAACGGCGGGCTTTTTTAGCTGTTTGACAGCTAATTAGTCTTGATAGAATTCTTCGTAAGCCAGGTCTACGATCTTGGCGGCTTCTGCGCGTGAGAGGTCGTCGTCAGGACGGAAAGAACCGTCGCTGTAGCCCTCTACAAGGTCGAGCTCATCGGCGAGTACAACGGCCCAAGCAAACCAGTCGTAAGTCTCCACGTCGGAGAAGTCGATGTCGTGAGAGTCGTAATCGTAGTCATCTTCACCTGCGATGCGAAGCAAGATCACGAGTGCTTCACTACGGCTGATATCTTCGTTAGGACGGAAGTCTCCATCATCATAGCCTTCAACATATCCCTTAGTTGTAGCGTAGGTAACGTAGTCGTAATACCAAGCGCTGGAAGAAACGTCGTCGTAATGTACCCCTGAAGTTGAATAAGGATCCTTATCGGCACCCAGAAGGGCCATTTTAAGGAACTCGGCGCGACTCACGTCTGCATCAGGTCCAAAGTAATATTTGCTGTATCCCTGAACCACTTCACGGTCGAAGAGATTACAGATGTATTCTTCACCCCAGTGACCATCGATATCGGTGAAGTCTTCACAGGTATCGTCTGATGAACCAGGTCCTTCTTCGAGTTCTTCATCGTCTTCTTCACGGCAGTTGTTGTCTTCGTCGGCTTCATCAACCGCATCTGAAACATCCACACAAGCTTCCACATCGTAGTTGTTTCCGTGGTCATCGAAGACATTGTCTCCAACGTTGATCTTGCTGGTTTCGCCTTCCTGGAAGAAGTCAGCCTCATCTCCGTCGTTCTCGTCTACTACGAGGGTGTATTCAAGGTCTCCATCCACGTAAACGTAGATTGCAATGGTTTCGCTGTCGTCCACGTCTTCATCACCAGAATTGGTGACCTCAATGACCAAATCTTCGTCATCCATGTACATGTCTTCCATTTCAAGATCGACTCCGTCTGTTGAAGTATTACCAAGTTCGAGAGTCTTCTCGTAACAGTTGTTGTCTTCGTCGGTTTCATCCACCGTGTCCGTAGCGTCCACACAAGCTTCTACGGTGTATTCTTCATCCTCATCTGCGAGGAAGTCGTCACCAAGGTTAATAGTTTCATCCTCACCAGCATTGAGAAAGCTGCTCGAAGAGTCGTTTTCGAAATATTCATAATATTCACGGTCACCGTCCACATATACGGAAACGTATACATTTTCGTCCTCGTCCACATCTTCATCGCCTTCATTTTGAAGAACGAACACGAAGTCACCGTCGTCCTCCCAGTCCATAGATTCCACATCGAGGTCGACTTCATCATCACCGGTGGATCCACTGCTGCTAAGCGTAAAGCTTTGAGTCACCTGAGGATCAGAATCGGAATCACGAGGGGAACTGAAAGTAGTGGTCGTAGTGGTGTAACCGGAAGCACTGATTTGGACTTTCCCAAGGTCATTAGAAATAGGAGTGATGCATCCGTATTGGCCGTTTGAAATGTAAGTACAGTTAATAGAATAACTGTCGTCACCCATTTTTACCGTAGCGTCCGTAATAGTGCTGCCACTCGAGTTTTCAACCGTTGCGAGGTAAGCATAGTCAAGGCTTTCGCTGATAATGCTAGTAGTTTCGCTGAAATTTCCCGTAGCACTTTCTTGTACAAAACCGGGAACTTTAATGGTGTAGGTATAAGAAGTGCTGGAAGGGGTATAAAGAGCATAAGCATGGTCGCTATCAGACATGTTTTTTGCGGCATAAACGTTGACGTCTCCGGTACTAGAACTGAAATAGACATTATTAAGCGCCATTTCAACATCAGCTCCGAGTGGATTTTCAATATCAAGGTCCACATTGTAGTTCAAAATTCCCAATTGGTCGGCCTCTGCCGTGGTTGAATAGTCGGAAGTGATTCGAAGACGAGCAAAATAAAGACTTGAAGAAGCCTCTTCAACGTCGCTGTCTTCAGCGAAGTCCATATTAATGGTAGTCTTAGCCCAAGAATCAGGACGTTCCCATTGAACGTTGAATACTCCGGTAGAGCTGTCGTTTTGAATGCTTGCCGTGGTTTCAGAAACCAAAGTAGCCCAAGAACTTCCATTCCAATACTCTATAATGTATTTACCACCGCTTGCGGCAGTGCCTACGTCAATAGTGATACCATCAAACTTTTGATCGAAACCAAAATAAAGAACTTCACCGGTGTGTTGACCAATAGTTACATCGTTTACACCGGTATCGCTCCCGTCGGTGGTTTTTTCGAAAGTATCGCTCCCGTCGTTATAAATAACAGCATCTGCGAAGGCATTGGATAGATCAATACCTGAATACGTTGTTGTGGCGTTCGCAGGAAGAGCCACATTACCGGCCAAGAGCATCGCGAGGCCTAGCAGAGAGATAAAACGTTTCATATAAAGGGTTAAAAATTGAAACAAGGGATCGATTCTACTACAATTTAAAATAAAAGCAAGTATTTTCTCAGTCCATTGCTATAATGCAGGACAAACTACTTTATTACAGGTTTTAAAATAAGAGCCAGAAAAAAGCAGATTATGGAAACCAAAACGATGGCACTCCCGCTGGGAGTGTCGAGTATATAAGAAAGAAAGAGCCCGGTGACAACGGAGATCTCGGCAAAGAGAATGGCCAGAACCACGGTGGAACGGAAACTGTTAGCCATTTGCAGGGCGGCCAACACGGGGATGACCATAAGTGCTCCGATAAGCAGACCCCCTACTATTTTAAGAGAGAGTGAAACGGTGAGGGCCGCGAGGATGCCGAGACTTGTTTTTATTAAATTGGTGCGGAGGCCGGAGGCTTCGGCGAGTTCTTCATTAAAGGCCAAAGTTACGAGAGGCCACCAGAATAGAATAACTCCTACGAAAGTGGTAACGGTTAATAGCGCCAGGAAAAAAAGGTCTTGATGGTTTACCGTAGTGATACTTCCGAATAAATAAGTTTCAAAAGAAAGGGAAGTGTGGGAGAGGCTGATGAGAGTGACAGCGACGGCGAGTCCTCCGGAAAGGAAGAGCGCCTGCACGGCTTCAATACTCAGACGTCCTCGTGTTACGATTTTCTCGATTCCTGTGGCGGCTAAGATGCTCACAAATAAGGCGCCGAGTAGAGGAGAGATGCCGGCTATCACGCCTACTCCTACTCCTGCGAGTGCGGTGTGGGAAAGCGTATCGGTGAGCATGCTGGAGCGGCGAGCCACCAAAAAAGTTCCAAGCAGCGGAGCCGAGGCGCCGATGAGTACGCCGGCCATTAGGGCGCGGGTCATGAAACTGTAATCGAAGAAATCAAACATGGTGCGCGCGGTGTTTTATAGGCTTAAATTCTTCGCCAAAAGTTTTATCCCACATGTTGTGAGTACTAAGTTCAGCCGGTTTACAACTGGCGTGCAATTGGTGGTTGAGGCAAAGCACTCGGGAAGCTTGAGCGGTAACCATTTCCAAATCGTGGGTTACCATAATGATAGTTAATTTTTTCTTTTTATTAAGCTTGGAAAGCGTTTCGTAAAAGTTTTTTTGAGAGGGAAGGTCCACGGCACTAAGCGGCTCATCCAAAAAAAGAATAGAGGGATTGCTAACCATTGCCCTGGCGATTACTACGCGTTGGCGTTGACCGCCGGATAAATCGGAGAACATGTTTTTTTTAAGACTGCCGGCCGATACCATTTCCAGTGCTTCGTCGATGGCCAGTTTTTCTTCCTTTCTCAGCGGTCCGAATGAATGGCGACTCACGAGGCCGGTAGCCACCACTTCTTCCACGTTCATAGCAAAATTGAAACTGTTGGTGGTGGTGAAGTGCTGCGGCACATAACCGATACACTTTTTAGCGGCGAGACTGTGGGCCCTCCTCCCTTTCACATGAATTTCGCCTTTGCTGAGTACGAGTAAACCAAGCATGGCACGGAGAAGTGTAGTTTTTCCCCCACCGTTCGGGCCCACGATCCCTACATATTCGCCGGGTTGAATAGTGAAACTAATGTCTTCAAGAATACGATGCTTACCCAGCATCACGCTCACGTTGTCCGCTTCTAATATTGGGTTTACTTTCATTGGCAGGAAGCACAGAGGCCATAAAGATTTAAATGGTGGTCTTTGGAAAGATGCCCTTTTCTTTTTAGACTCTTACCGATTTTTATTATTGTCCGCTCAAGCTGCTCGTTTTGAAAATCAAAAACTTCTTTACACACTTCACAAATAAAATGATGATGATGCCCGCCTTTCTTTTTAAGCTCATAAGTGCGGAGGTCTTGAAAAAGTTGCGTCTCTTCCACCACGTTCACGTTCGCTAGCGTCTCCAGCTCACGATACAAAGAAGTTTTATTTGGATTTAATTTCATTTTTTTGAGGCGAGCTTGAATGTCGGGGATGGAAAGGGGTCCGTTTCCTTTTCCCAAAATCTTTAAAATACCCTGTTTCAGAGGGGTGACACGAAGGCCAAGTTCGCGGAGGGAAGAAAGAAGATCAGTAGTTTTCATAACCATTCGTTAATGCAACTTGGTTGCATTATGAAGTCTTTTGATGTCCGGAGCAAGTTTTTATAAAGTTTCCGGCTCACCGCCTATGTAATCCGGTTTTAAAATGTACACGTCGAGAAGGGCTTTATAAGTAGCGAGCCATTCGCGAGTTTCATAGTAATCGGTGAACACATAGGGCTGGCGATCTGCAATAACGCCGATACTCTCCACGCCGAGTGTATTGCAAGTAAATAGAGCGCGGGGGAGGTGAAATTTTTGAGTTACGAGTATGGCTTGCTCGATATTCCAAATTTCTTTTGCGCGAATACAGCTATCGTAAGTGCGGGCACCGGCAAAATCCTGAGCGATGACATCCTCCGGGATACCCCAGTTTATTAGGAAGTCGGTCATGGCGGCGGGTTCGTTGTAGTACTCGTCGGTTATGTTATCACCGGTTACCAGGATTCTTTCCACAGTACCGTTGTTGTAAAGTCCCGCCGCCGTGATAAGTCGGTCTGTGAGGGCATCCGAAGGGTGCCCGTTCGCATTTAGCCCTGCGCCAAAAATAATTGCCACGGGCGCCGGCGGAATGTACTGTTCCGCGCTGTACATTTTTCTCGCCTCAATGGTTTGAATGAAGGCCGGGAAAAATCCGGCGCCTACGACGGCTAGAATGAGTCCGAGCAGTAGATAACGTTTCTTTATTCTCACGGACTCATCTTAGCATATTTATTATTCCTCATCGAAATAGTTCCATGGATTTTTTCATCATACTGTTTGCATGTGGGTCCGTTTTAGCACGTCGAATGAGACTCATTGTTTATAAAGATCACTTTTTAAATTGTTTACTGCAAGTTTCTAAAAAATAGAGTAGCACGATTTTTGATTTATTTACATGCGCATCTTATCCATAAAATATTTTTTCATTTGCGAGAGGGATTTTGGAAAAGAGTTCTTGTCGAGTTCTGTGAAAAAGAGGACATTTTTTGTAGTTCTTTTTTTACTCCATAACCCACTACGCCATGCCAGTAAAAAAGAAAGCAAAGAAATCAGCACCTAAGAAAAAGGTTGCTAAAAAATCAGCTAAGCGAAAGGCTCCCGCAAAGAGGAAGGCAGCAAAACGACGTTAAAGCCCTCTCTACGCCAAAACTCCATCCGTAAAAAGGGTGGAGTTTTTTGTTATTCTAATTTGAGTGGGAAATAATAGTGTGCAAGCCCTTCGTTAACAAAATCCACCTTTATATTTAATGCAATTTCCGTTTCATCTGTCGGGAAAGGTTCTTCAAATAAAAAAGTATGATCATCAATGACGGTGTAAGGCAATTCACGATGAGTGGCTTCACCGTTTTTATTGTAAGTTTTTATGCTGAGACTGCTAATCTCATCTGTGAAAGTGACCGTGAAAGTTAGATCGGTCCCGTTTATATAAGGAGTGTAGGTGAGGGCGGAAAAATCGATAGGTTCTTTATCAAAACACACGATGTCCGTGCAATAACTCCATGGGAAACCTGCAATTTGAGTTCCGTCTTCTAATGTAAGGCTCACCGTTGGGCGTACATTCAATTCATTTTGCAAATCCACGTGCAGACTGTCGTCCGCACACCCATTCATCAGCAGAAGCAGCAAAATCGTAAGCAGTTTCTTCATATCGCTTGATCAAAAAGATTAAGATCTTCTGGAAATATAGTCTTTCAAATTATGAATTTCAACAAAAGCATGTAAGCGCTAGAATGCATGCATGAAAATTACTCGCCTCGTTTCCTTCATTCTTCATCCACAGTTCGTTTTCCCGGTGGTTTTGTTTTTGCCTTTTTTGAAAGGGGAGGTGATCCCGGATTATTTTGCCGTACTTGCCATTAGTTTTATATTTTCAAGTGTCGGTGTGGATTTTCCTTTTGGTCCCACTCATTGCGGTTTCGAGACTGATTTTAAAAAGACACCAAATATCGGAGGTACTTTTAGGAGTGGGGATTCCGTTGTTTTTTCTGCTAGTTTAAAAAAAGTAGGTTCCATTTACTTTGAGTCCATTTTATTGTATTCTTCCCACATGAAATGGCTCAGCACATTCATTGTGGTCCTTCTCACTTTTGGCGTCTTTTGTCCGATGACGTTGGATTTGCACCATGCTTCGGAGAATGCAGGCGAACCGCAATGCGAAGTTTCCGATTGTTTCGTACACGTTGACGGACAAGAACCTCTGTTGGCTTTGGATATGCAGACATTTATTCCGATGCCGATTTTCGAATGGTTGTTAAATGAAGAAGTACCTCATGACACCAATTTATTATCCGACAGTTCGCCGCCGGTGAAAATTGCTTCCACCAAGACCATTGTGCTACGACTTTAGAAAGAGATAAGAATTTTTATTCTTAATTCTCTTTCTTAATATGGAAAATAATAAAGAAAATTTCTACATCAAAGGCATGACTTGCGCCAGTTGTGAGCTTTTGATTGAAAGAAAACTTAAAAAAGTGCCCGGAGTGTTGGATGCTCATTCCAACTTTAGAAGCGGGTTTACAGTAGTGAAAACGGATAACAAAAATCCGCCTTCTGCAGGAGCGATTGAAGCGGCCATTGAAGAAGCAGGCTACTCGCTTACCGAAAAGTCTTTGGAAGCGTTGGAAGGGAAAAGCCAAAAGTGGCTGGAAATTGGTGCCTGTCTCCTTTTGATCTTTGCACTCTATAAAGTACTTCAGGGCTTTGGCCTGTTTTCACTTAGTGGTGCGGTTGAAGGAGTGACGGATTTTGCTGGAATCTTTTTAATTGGACTTGTGGCGGGGACCTCCAGTTGTTTGGCGGTGACCGGAGGACTTCTGCTCAGCATGGCGGCTAAGTATAACGAAATGAATCCGGAGGCTTCGCGCTGGCAAAAGTTCAAACCACTACTCTCTTTTAATGGAGGACGTCTGCTTTCCTACTTTTTTTTAGGAGGCCTCGTGGGGCTACTAGGTCAGTCGCTTACGCTGAGCCCCGCCGTGACGGGTTATCTGAATATTGCCGTGGCGCTGCTCATGTTTTTTCTGGCACTTTCGATTTTGAAAGTCATTCCAAAGAACCATTTTGTTCTACGTTCACCCAAGTGGCTTACGCATTGGATTTCCGGAATTTCTGAACACTCGCATCCTTTCGCACCGATGCTTTTGGGCGCTTTAACTTTCTTTTTACCGTGCGGCTTTACTCAGTCTTTGCAGCTTTCCGCACTGGCTTCCGGTAGCTTCATGGAAGGTGCACTGACTATGTTTGTGTTTGCACTAGGAACATTACCGGCCTTGCTTGGCATTAGTGCCATTTCTTCTTATGCTAAAGGCAGAACTTCCCGGATCTTTTTACGTTTTTCCGGAACGTTGGTGCTGGTTTTGGCTCTCTTCAACTTAAGGAGCGGATTGATTCTAAGTGGAGTGGACGTAAGTGCTCTGGTACTCGAGTCTGAGGTTGAGGTGACGGAAAATGTTGTGACAGAAGAGGAAGGGATTCAAGTAATCCATTTGAAGGCTTCGGCCTACGGTTATTCGCCCGGCTCGGTAAGCATTGAGGCCGGCAAGCCCACGCGCGTTGAAGTGGAATCGGGCTCTACTCTTGGAGGCTGTGCCACGGTAATTACTGTCCCTAAATTTGGTTTAGTGGAGTATCTTAGCCCCGGGACTACCACATTATTGGGTCCCATTGAAAACCCTCAAGACGATTTTCTCATCACCTGCTCCATGGGCATGGTCAGCACTAAGGTTAAAGTAATTTCTAATCTTTAAACTCTTTTTTATGAAAACGACCATTTTTGTTCCCGGAATACACTGTAATTCTTGCGTTACCATGATTAAAGAAATCAGTGGCGATTTTCCCTCGATTCTAAGCGTCGATGTGGACATGGGATCGAAGAAAGTTTCTTTAGAGCATACCGAGGATTTTGATTTCGACGCTTGGTCGCATGAAATTGAAGCACTTGGTGCGGAGTACACGGTAAAGAAAATTTCTTAAAACATTTATTTATGACAGAACGCACAATCCTTTCGATTAATGGGATGCACTGCAGCAGTTGCGCAGCGTTGATCACTCGAAAACTTAAAAAGACACCCGGTGTGGAAGAAGCCAATGTGAATTTTGCTTCCGCGCGGGCGCACGTTCGCTATGATGCTGCAAATGTGAAAGTTGAAGATTTACTCGCGGCCGTGAAGGCGGCGGGATACTCCGCAGATGTTGCAGATGAGAAAAACCGTGAAGCGGAAAAGAAGCGGGCAGAGAAAGAAATTAAAGGTTATAAAAACAAATTTTTAGTGGCGTTGGTTTTGAGCGCGCCGATGATTTACCTTATGTTCCTTACCTTTGACCCGATCATGGGTTGGGCTTCTTTGATTTTGGCTACGCCGGTGCAATTTTGGTTGGGCGGTGGATTTTATAGAGGTATGTGGTCCAGCTTGCGCATGAAGACTTTTAATATGGATAGCTTAATTGCTATTGGGACAAGCACGGCTTACTTCTACAGTCTTTATAATTTTATTACCGGGGGTGAGGAACTCTATTTTGAAGTGGCGGCTTTGCTCATTACTTTTGTACTTTTGGGTAAATGGTTGGAGGCTAAAGCAAAAGGAAATACCGGTGAGGCGATTCAAAAACTTATGGGTTTGCAGGCCAAGACGGCCCGAGTGCTGCGTGATGGAGAGGCGGTAGATATTCCTATGGAAGAAGTGGTGGCCGGAGACATTGTAGTGGTTCGCCCGGGCGAAAAAATTCCGGTGGATGGAATCATCACAAAAGGACTTTCGTCTGTGGATGAATCCATGTTGACGGGAGAAAGTATTCCGGCTGAAAAAAAAGTGGGTGACAAAGTTTTTGGTGCCACAATGAATGGTCATGGAAGTTTTGAATTTCGTGCGGAAAAAGTGGGAGCGGAAACGGCACTCGCGCAAATCATTCGTTTTGTGGAAGACGCACAGGGTTCCAAGGCGCCCATCCAAGCTTTTGCGGACTGGGTATCTTCATGGTTTGTCCCCGGGGTGATTGGTGTGGCCATTTTGACTTTAGTGGGTTGGCTGCTGGTTGGGGCGGAGCCCGGTTACGCGCTGCTTGCTTTTGTTTCAGTGATCGTGATTGCGTGTCCATGTGCGCTGGGATTAGCGACGCCCACAAGTATTATGGTGGGAACCGGGAAAGGCGCTGAAAACGGTATTTTGATTCGTGGTGGAGAGGCGCTGGAGGCGGCAAATAAAATTGATACGATTGTTTTTGATAAAACGGGAACCCTTACGAATGGAAAACCCGAACTCACTGATTTGATTCCGTTTAAGATTGGGCGCAACGAAGCCTTAAAGTTGGCGGCGAGTTTGGAGCAGGGCTCCGAGCATCCGCTGGCGGAAAGCATTGTGCGTTATGCCAAGCAGGAAAAAATACAACTTGCTACGATTGAAGACTTTAAGGCCATCCCCGGACACGGCGTGGAGGGAACGATTGAAGGTAAGAAATATTATTTAGGGAATCGAAAACTTATTGAAAAGATCGCTGTTTCTGAATTGGTCGCGGAGGAGGTAGTACATCAATTGGAAGAAGAGGGGAAAACCGTGATGTTTTTGGCGGATGAAAAACAGATTTTGGCACTGGTGGCTGTGGCAGATACACTCAAGACAACTTCCAAAGAGGCTCTACTTTATTTAAGAGCCATGGGCATGAAGCTCTTTATGATCACGGGAGATAATCGCCGCACGGCGAATGCGCTTGCGCATGAGCTGGGCATTAACAATGTACTTGCGGAAGTGTTGCCCGAAGAAAAGGCTAATGAGATAAAAAAACTTCAGGAACTTGGGCATCGAGTGGCCATGGTGGGGGATGGGATTAACGACAGCCCCGCGCTTGCGCAAGCGAACTTGGGTATTGCCATGGGAAGCGGAACAGATATTGCCATGGAAACCGGTGGAATTATTTTAGTGAAGAACGACCTCCGCGATGTGGCCACAGCCATACAACTGAGCCGCGCCACTGTGAGTAAGATCAAACAAAATATGTTCTTCGCGCTCTTTTATAATGTGATCGGCATTCCGATTGCGGCGCGGCTTTTTGCTAACTTTGGAGTAGTACTGCGTCCCGAGCTTGCCGGTTTGGCTATGGCGTTCAGTTCCGTTTCGGTGGTGACCAATTCTTTACTCCTCAAAGGATTCCACCCTGGCAAGCGAAACTGGATCTCTGGGCTCGCGCCATTTGCAATGGCGCTCGCCTTCACAGGCCTGTTTTTATTTTTTATAAGTGTCAGCTCCTAGTTCGTAGATTTTTTGAGAGAGAGGTGAGGCACACAAAGGCTCTCGTACTGAGCCTCCTCTCAAAAAATCTAGCGATAGTTTGTAAAATCCACCGGCAGAGGCAGCGTTTTTTCCGCTCGCAACATGGTGATGATTTCCTGTAATTCATCGCGAGACTTAGATGTGACGCGCACAGTGTCGCCTTGAATGCTGGGCTTGGCCTTTGGAAACTTGTCGCGAATGAGTTTGGAAATTTGTTTGGCCATTTCCTGATCCAAAGTCTTGATGAGTTGCACAACGTAGCGCACTTGATTCCCTCCTATTTTTTCCAATTCACCTTTCTTTAATACTTTGGGCGAGAGTTTTCGGTTGATCATTTTTTGCAGCAAAATACCCCATGCCGTTTCCAACGACATGTCCGAAGGCGCAGTGATCGTTACTTTTTCATCCGTGAGTTCCAATTCAATATGCAAATCTTTCAGGTCGTAGCGTACGGCGATTTCTTTTTTAGTCTGTTCAAACGCATTGCGAACTTCTTGGAGGTCGAACTGACTGACAATGTCCATGGAGGAGTCGGAAGCCATAAGTAGGGATTATTTCCTTTAGAGTAATTAAATGCTTTCGCTTCGGCAAGTGAGCCTATACGTTCTTCTCCAAATCTCGATAGAAATTTTCTCGACCGGCCACTGTAACGATAATTAAGTTTTCTTTGACTTGGTAGGCGATTCGATACTGTGTTTTCGTGAAGTGGAAATGGTGCGACCGTAGACCTCTTAAATTCCCGCTCAACATTTCCCCAATTCGTGGATTTTCTTTTATTTTTAAAATTTCTTCTTTGATCCTCTCTTTCAAAGGAGCATCTGCCCTCTTAATAAAATGATGAACCTGTTTTAGGAAAAGAATCTCCATTTTCAGTTGAACGTTTCTTCAAAGGTATAAACTTCCCCTGTATCTTCGTAGTGGGCCAACTCTTTTAGAATAAACTCTTCTTCTTTTTGCTTCAGAAGAGCCTTGGAATCGAAATAAAATTTGAGAGCTGTGTTCACCATCCTGCTTTTATTGGAGGCACTTTGAATTTTATCCCAATTGTCTGCAGTGAAGGAAATAGACGACCGTGAAGCGGGCATAGTAATGTGGTTACGTTTATATTATATCATAACCACATCCAATCTGTCAAATGGGCGAGGCTATGAATCAAGAAATAGCGTTGTTATAAGGTCCACAACACCCTCTATTTTGTGCTAAGCTAAACGCATGCGCACTCTTAAACACCCCTTGGTCTTTCTGATTTTGCTCGACTTGATAATGGTGGCGGGTCGAGTTTTGTACACAAGTGAAATCACTTACGCGTTTCTTGTATGGAATTTATTATTGGCTCTTTTCCCATTTCTACTCAGTTCTTGGGCGCAGCAGAAACAATGGCCTCAAGGGAAACGACTTTGGCTGCTCGCGCTCGGTTTTTTGTGGCTCTTTTTTCTCCCGAATGCGCCTTATATCTTGAGCGACTTCTACCATCTTCGCACCAAAACGGATATGGCCACGATTTGGATCGACATTTTGATGATTTTTTCCTATTCGTTGACGGGTCTCATGATGTTTTATTGGTCCCTATTACAGGCATTTGAACTTTGGAAAAAAGTTATAAAAAGAGGTGCAGAGCCTTTCATTATTGCGGTTTTACTACTTTGTTCGATTGCCATTTATCCGGGTCGCTATCTCAGACTCAATAGTTGGGATCTGTTCACTCAGCCCGATGAAGTTCTTTCCGCCTTTTTAACGGCTTTATCAAGCAGCTCTTTTTGGAGGATCACGCTTCCTTACTTTCTTTTCCTCACATTGGGTTATGTGTTTGTGCGCTTGCTTAAATCGTCGAAATCCTCTACACTACGCTAGTAATCACCACGAAGAGCGCCTTTTAAGGGTCGGTCCTTACTAGGTTCTCTTCTTTTTTGTGGTGTCTCGTTTTAGGTAGCTCAGTTTTTTACGCAAGTCACTGATGAAGGCCAGCGTTTCGGAAGGGAAGCGCTTGAGGAGAGCGGAGTAAGCTCTTTGGTTGGGAATCAATAGTTTTCCTAACTTTTTTTCTTGCATCAAGTATTTGGCCAAACAGTGAAAATCGCCGTCGCCGGTTACAATAACCGCTTTATTATAATTTTTGGATTCAATCATAGCTTGCAGCACCAGTTCGGCGTCGCAGTTCCCTTTAGTAATACCATTATGGATCAGGGTGGGCTTGTAAACGCAGGTGAATCCAGCCTCGGTCAGTGCCTTATAAAGCTCGGCATTCTCTTCGAGGAAACCAATAAATAAAAAGGCCTTGGAAATTTGGTACTTATCCTTCAAATAAGCCCGGAACTTCCGATAGTCCAGTTTCCAGCCGAGTTCCCTAATGCTTAAGTTGAGGTTCTGACCGTCTATAAACGCGTAATTATTCTCTTTATTTTTCATTTTTCTATTACTCTCACTTAATAAGTATACTCCTTTTCTCCTTATTTGGCTATTAATCAAAAATCCCCGGGTTTAACCCCGAGGACTTTTTTAGATTAGTTGCTAGAACTAAACAGCTGCAGATTCATCTTCTTCAGGTGCTGCTTCTTCGCTCGTTCCCGTGTCGAGAACTACGTTGATAGCCTTGGGACCTTTTTCAGATTCAGCGGTTTCAAAAGAAACTGCGTCACCCTCCTTCATGTCCTTGAAGTTGCCATCCGGACAGTCGTTAGCATGGAAGAAGATGTCCTTCTTTCCTTCTATCGTAATAAAACCGAACCCTCTGTCGTCTAACTTTTTGATGATACCTTTCATAGTGATAAGGTAAAAAAATAAATTTCCTTTAAGTGGTGTTTTTTGAGGAATTTATTTCTAAAACCTTAAAACTCTACCTATTAGAAGCCCATTCTACACTTTAATGGATGCTTGTCCAGGGAATAGAATAATAGTTACTCACAGCTTGTTTTACGACACCGTTTTTGTTTATAGTATTTCTGCATCTTAACTTCCACGTTTTTATGGCAAAAGGAATGAACGCACGGTCCAATTCGAAAAAAGCTCCCAAAATGAGCAAGGACGAAAAACGAAAAGCCAAGCGAGAAAAAAGGGCTTAACATAAACGCAAACCGCTATAGCCTATTCATAGCTATTCCCCGGCTTTTATGATAGCCTTGGTCGGTGAAAAGGAGGTATTTATCATCTTTCTTAGACGGGTCAAATTAGCCGCTAAGCAGCTTGCCAACCGGGCTCTTTTCAGGTATAAATGCAAAATATTTAAACAATAATAATGCGAAATTTAGCAACTCTTTGCGCGCTACCCGGCCTGCTTTCCGCTTGCAGTGTGTTGGAGCAATCGAGGCATCTCAATTCCGAGGAAGATTCGCAGGTTGTTTTTGTGATAGGGGAAATAAGAAGGGCGATGCCTATTATGTGCGATTTTGTAGATTATGCAGATCCGCTTTTTGATGCTGAGGGGAATTCGGTTTCTTCAAATAGTGTATTAAAAACAGCTATGTGGGATACATATGAATATATCGTTTCCTTATATGAAGAGGACAAAATTCTGGTTTCATCCACAGCTATTAATACGGGATATGAAGCCGACGGTTTGGCTCCACGCGAGGATGAGGAATGCGGACTATGGGGAGGAGAATTTGGGAATTGGATGATACTTTCACCCAAAGTGTTCGGCGGTCCTTATTTAGTCAGGTGCATCGCGCACGAAGGGGGCCACCGAGACTATAATGCGGGAGATTATGGCCATTTACCTGAAATTATGGCGGATCCGGATAATGGCGCATTAATTGTTGACGTCGGTGACTACCCGTCTTTTTACGGTGATTTTGCGCAAAACGTGGTGGATTCAAGCCACATTGCCGACGCGAGCGTATTTGGTTGGGACGAAAATTCTGCCGTTGAAGCCGTGGACGGATCAAGCAACTTTTCTGAAAACCCCGGTTACGATCCTCGTTTCCATTTTGTCTACAGAAATACCTATGCGGCGTTTTTTGAAGACATGCTCTATAATCCGGAGTTGGCCGGTGACACACTCGACGATCTTGACTCGAATGCAGGGCGGGACGTATCTGATGATTTGTCCGCAGCTTTTTATGATCGCCCCGCTACGGTTTTTGGACCGATGGGAGTTACTTCGGATGAATTGGCTACAGTTGTTAAGAGACATCCTGACTATTATGCCGATCCAAGAAAGAACATAATCAAAGCGATGGACAAAGCACTTGTTACCGAATTTGATTTAGATGGCGGCTCCGGCGTGTTCGAATTCTAATCAACTGACGTAGTTCCCCGGGCGTAAGCCCGAGGGATGTAGTGGATGCCCGCATCTTCGTGGTGGTGTAAAGTGGAGGCATGGAGAAGCTACGAAAAAGTTCACACGCAGTTTTCATTT
>Ga0265292_1000377_pt1 | contig 68126 bp, 74 predicted proteins | sample Munlanlewell296A_FD_189080 | JGI IMG/M metagenome (GOLD analysis project Ga0265292, IMG submission 189080) | Leachate microbial communities from a municipal landfill in Southern Ontario, Canada - Leachate well 296A | ecosystem: Engineered > Solid waste > Landfill > Unclassified | place: Canada...
CATCTTTGAAGCAGATTTCAATTTCTCAAAATCTATAGTTCTTTTTCGCCGTTCGACCATGTTTTTTACCCTTATAGAGTGGAGAAAATAAACCCGTCTTATAAAGTTTACGATGCTGCGAGTGCCGTCCTAAAAGTCGGTTTTGCCATCAATGATGCGAACATCTTTTGACCAAGCATGGAGAAAAAAGGAGATACCAAGAGGAATTTTTTCTTTCGAATAACTATCAAAATGTGAGCCGATGGCAGAACAAAAAAACTTAGGATGGCGCCGATGCTGCGATTCGCAACATATACTTTTATAAATATTACCATATATCTCTTATCATGATTAGGACCATCCCGTTAAATAACGCCCTCTCAAAACGCTACGAACAATTAGGATGTGCGTGCTCAGAGCCAATCACTTTACGTAATGTACTGCGTGTCAACACATTAAAGATTGATGAACAGGAATTAGTACAACGATTAAAAACACTCAAGATCAGAATTGAAAAGATCCCGTTCCTTGATCACGGATATTTCTATGATGCACCATTCTCACTCGCTTCAACAACAGAATATCTGCTCGGGTATTTTTATATCCAAGAAGCAGCATCGCAACTTCCGGTGCATGCACTCGATATAAAACCCGGAATGTACATTCTTGATATGGCGGCAAGTCCCGGAAGTAAGACCACACAAATGGCGCAGTGTCTTGAAAATAAAGGAATCATTATCGCACTCGATATTGATTCACGCAGATTACTTTCATTACGTAATAATCTTGAGCGATGCGGAGTCACGAATACTGTTCTCTATAAAAAAGATGCGCGCTTTGCATTCGACTTGCATATGCAATTCGATCGGGTGCTTTTGGATGCGCCGTGCACAGGAAATTACGTCATCGAAAAAGAATTTTTCAAGATAAAAAATATTCCCGGGATCATGGGGCGTGCACGTATCCAGAAAGAATTATTGAAGGCAGCAGTAAAAGTCCTCAAAAAGGACGGAATCTTCGTCTATAGTACCTGCTCACTCGAACCTGAAGAGAATGAATTAAATATTAATTGGTTCCTTAATAAATTCCCGGAAATGCAACTCGTCGAAACTGGTATAAAAATCGGCGATCCGGGACTGACAACAATCTTTAAAGAAAAACTTGACCCTTCCATTTCTAAATGTCGTCGGCTTTGGCCAGAAAAGACTGGAACGCAGGGGTTTTTTATCGCAAAACTGAAGAAAGTGAAATGAATAATATAATTCCCTTAGTTTTTACTTATTAGTGGCTAATTTAAGAAAGTTTTATAAATTCTTATTGTTTTCTTTACTGCATGAGTATTATTATCAGCCTTCAAACAACAACAGGAGAACCTGCACGTGTCCTTGCTGCAGATAAATTATTTTCCCGCCTACCATTTGAATCATACCTTTCTGAACTTATGTCTTATGGGTATAGTATGTATAATGATCTTTTTGAAGGACTAATTTTTATGATGCGTAAACACAATCTTGATCATGTTTCTTTTAATTATGAGCACAAACTGTTAATCTCCCCTGACGCGCGCAGCGCATTTGCATTCTCTGCTGGATATCACCCCATCGATTATACTCGCGATCTTCTCCTCGAGCCTCGTACATTCTTTTCAAACATTCCGTTGATGAAAAAATTATTTTTTCCGATTGTTGTTCCAGACAATGCTGAAGAAATTATTCGTGATTATGGCGCTTCTTTTAATTTAGAAACTCGCTTGAAATCAGGATATTTCCCTGAAATACGACGATTGATTGAATCCGAATCAGTACATGCAATTACTGAAAATATTGGTGGGCAAGAAGTTACCTCTTATGGTACTGAACATATTGGAGTAATTTTTAGTTATATTTTTTCTTCAGCAAATTTTTGCAATTCCACAAATCATCCACGAGCGCTTCATATCGCTTCAACAGGCGCAGTTGTTGAAGGATTAACAATGGCTTTCGGTTCAGGCGCAAATGATGCGATGGCTTATCTTCACAAAGAAAAAGTCCTCTCACGTTTTGGAATTCCTGCTAAAGATATTACTCTTGCACGTGCGATTGATATTGTGCGCTCAACCATTGAATATGTAAATACGCAAAACCCTTATTGTGACGGGTTTGAGTATGTTATTATCAGAGATTCAGGCATGGAATCACATCTTAATGAAGATACGGGTTCACGTAAGGAGTATCCACTCACTAAAGTAATTGATGATCGTAAAGCATACCTATCTCAATGTATTTCGCGATTAGAGAAGATAAAGGAAGAGTATCACTCATTAGGTGACGTATCTTCTTCCACTAATAAGATTATCGAATAATTCGTTTATTTTCCTTATACACATCCCATGTCGTCTTAATGATCTCATCAATATCTGAATGCTTTGTCTTCCATCCGAGAAGTTCATATGCGAGTTTTGATGATGCAAGAACAATTGCAGGATCGCCAGGCCTGCGCGGAGTAATTTCATAATGGATCTTTTTTCCGGTGATTTCTTCAGTCTTCTTAATTATTTCAAGGACACTATGTCCTTTCTCTGTCGATAGATTTACAATCAAATTTTCACGGTGCTTTTCAAGGTATTGTAATGCGCGATAGTGTGCATCTGCTAAATCAAGGACTAATACACGAAGCAGCAAGCAAAACATAGGCATACCAAAAAATGAAACGTTATGGAGAGAAATAAATTAGTCTATGCCAAGGCATCAAGGGTTATGAAACACAGCATCGCAGAAATCTATTTTGGAATGTAATCATGAAATCTATATCCTGCGTTCTTTCCTATTTCTATGAGATTTTTGATTTTTTCAGGTAAACCCTCATAAGGTTGCTTAAGTACAATGCACCGCGCTGCCTCTTGAACTTCTATAACTGTAAGTCCATTTTGCATGATATAATGGGTTGTTTCAGATACGCGAGCCGTATGTTTATTTTGCTTTGACATTTTTTTAACTACGTTATCAATTGTTTTTAAAAATTTTTCTCTTTCAACACTTCCCATAAAAAACAGAATGTGTGTTGCGATTATATAGTTTGCGTTTTTCTGGCATCTTCATTTAATAGAAAAAATCTAAAAGTGAAACAACTTGGCAAAAAATAAACATACGCAAGTTCTAGAGGATATTTTAATTCTTATACACATCCCACGTCGTCTTAATAATCTCGTCGACTGTTGAATGCTCTGCCTTCCATCCGAGAAGTTCATAGGCGAGTTTAGATGAGGCATAGATTGTTGCAGGATCGCCCGGCCTGCGCGGAGTAATTTCATAGAGAACCTTTTTCCCGGTGATTTCTTCAGTCTTCTTAATTATTTCAAGGACACTATGTCCTTTCTCTGTCGATAAATTTACAATAAGATTTTTATGGTGTTTCTCCAGATACTGTAATGCACGATAGTGTGCATCTGCTAAATCTAAGACATGAATATAATCACGGATTCCTGTACCATCGGGTGTATCGTAATCATTGCCATAGACTTTTACATCTTTACGCGTTCCTGCTGCAACTTCCATAACGATGGGGATGAGGTTTCCCGGATTTTTTTCCTTGCCGCGGATTGTACCGTATCCTGCAGCATTAAAGTACCGGAGTGCCGCATACTGTATCTCTTTAAGTTTACTATACCATTCGAGTAGTCGCTCAATTTCTAGTTTTGTAAATCCATAATAATTTTCAGGATTAAGCGGATGCTCTTCATCCATGGGGAGGTATTGCGGGCTTCCATAAACTGCGGCTGAGGATGAAAAGATGATGCGCTTGACATTATGCTCGACCATCTTTGCAAGAATATTGATTGTTCCGGAAATATTATTTCGTGAATATTTTTCTGGTTTGTGCATGCTCTCGCCTGCATCCTTATGCGCTGCAAGATGGATTACGACATCAGGCTTTTTTGAGAATACTTTTTCAAGATCATCGATATGCATAATGTCGCTGATGACAAGTTCTGCACGTTGGTCGACGTTTTCTTTAAATCCTGAACTGAGATTATCAAAAACCGTAACTGTGCATCCTTCATCACAGAATTTCTTGACAACATGACCGCCGATATATCCTGCTCCGCCGATGATGAGAATGTTCATAGTATTCTGGAAGATGGGGGGATTTATATGTTTTAGTATTTTAGACCGGAAATTCTCTGCTTCTTGTCGAAAATTATTCGAAAAATTATGCGACAGGTTTATGAAGAAGTTTCTATTCACTTATCTCGTGCATCACAACATTTAAATAATCCATCGTATACTTAGATATACGGTGGTATACTATGGGTGAAACAACGATAAAACTGCATGACGAAACAAAACTTGCACTTGATACATTCCGCGAGTATAAGAACGAGAGCTATGATGAAGTAGTCGTTAAAATCGTATCAATCGCGCGTACGTGTAAATCACAGCCTGAACTTGCACAAGAAACAATTGTTGCAATTGAAAAGGCGCGTGAACGTATCAAACGCGGACAATTCGTTACTGCAAAAGATGCACGGAAGCGACTGAGACTTTGAGTTGTCAAGAACTGCAAATTAGATCTAGCATCGCGCAGTTCTTGATCATGATCATAAATCGCTTTATTTGTTATGTTATCGAGGGCGATTTATGACATATGAAATCATTTTTGATACTGTGGCAATCGATTATGTGAATACATTCGAAGTACATTTGCGTAGACGTATCTACGAGAAAGTTCTATCTACTGCAACTAATCCCTTCAGATATTTTATTCGTCTTGAGGGACGTGCAGATTATAAATTACGTGTTGGCCATTATCGTGTGATTGCTGATATTGATCAATCGATGAAAAGAATTTCTGTAACATTGATTGGACATCGAAGAAATGTCTATAAATAAATAAGCAAAAATCCGCAAATCTTCTGTTTTCTGCCGTAAACTTTGCGAAAAATTATGCAATAGATTTATGAAGAACTGCTGCTTCCTTTACTCATGGAAAACTATATAAATACAAACTCACTCGATATCACTCAAGGTGATACCATGACACAAATTAGTTTTCGCGCAGATATTAATGAATACACAAGCAGAGTTCTTGGTGTAGTAAAAGAGAAGTATGGTCTCCGTTCAAAATCTGAAGCATTGGATAAATTTGCAGAAATGTTCGGCGAGAAATTTGTTGAACTTGAAATACGTGAAGAGATTATTGAAGAGGTCGTACGTAAACACGCCGCACATCTTAAGAAATATCCTCATCGAAAAATGACGCTGCAAGAACTTCATAAATTGCTCGGGAAGAAAGATGTTTGACTTTGATATGGATGAGGAATTGCGCGTGCAATTACGCAAACTTGCAAGAAAAGATCCTGTATTACGTGAGGCAGTGTTCAAAAAAGTTTCTGAAATCATCTCTCGAGATAAACAAACGATTGCGGCATACAAAAATCTCCGCCATGACCTTCATCAGTATAAACGCGTACATATTACGGCGCAGTATATCCTCATCTTCAGTGTCGATACTGCGCAGAACATGATCCATTTTATTGAACTTGGTCATCGTGATCGTGTCTATAAAAAGAAGTCTTGACACTATCCGTAAATCTTCTATTCTCGACCGGAAATCCTTCGAAAAATCTTGCGATGCGTTAATTAAGGAGTATGTATTCTCTTTTCTTGATACAATCTTTGTATCGGAGAATAAAAATGGGATTAACACAAAAACGTGAAGAACACCTGAAGAAGATGCCGATAATCGAGAGTAAGATTACGACGAGCAAGAATGGGAGATTTCTTATCCACCGGACAATTCTTACCCATATCATGCCCATCGATTATTATCGCGCAGTCCTTGCAAACACCGTCAAAGTTGTCGAAGAAGACCTTTCTGACGACGAGATTTCAGAAATCATCAAGGAAGGACGCGAATATCTGAAAGCAGGAGAATAAGCTACTGTTTATGTTTTTAGTGCAGTTTTTATTTTTTCTTTTATTATTTTTATGAGTTCTTCGTCCATATAGGAATAGCAATCCATAATATTGAGACAGAGAATCCTTTTTTTAAGGTATAGTTTTGGAAATCGCTCTGAAATAATTTTGCGTTGAAAATCTTCCATCACAAAAATAATATCTGCCCATTCCACCTGTTTTTCAGTAACGAGGTTTTGATATAATCCTGCGTAATCGGTATTGTATTCATTTGCAAGAATTTCTGCTGCAGTCCTACTGCGATGTTTTCCAAGATTACAGATAAAGAGGAGGTTCATACGATTAGGCGTATAATGCGGGGCTTGATTCTGTTAATCGCGGTACGAGAATAGGTGTTGTCATTCGATCGCGGGATAGAAATATGAGTAAGATTTTTATGATAAAAAAATTGTGCTTATTGATGATTTCTATTTGACATTCTTTAATATCTCCAAGAGAAATGCTGCCCGATTTTTCAAAACTGAGTTCTTTTAATAATTTTGTGGCATCGAGCAATTCAATTCCCGTGACTTCCTTTTTTCCATTATAGTCAATAATCATATCATTAACTTCTACACTTGCTTTTGATTTCGATTTTGGATCGTAGAGAAATAAACTATCATTTTCTTTATCATAATCAAATTTGAATTTGCGAAACATGTTATTTCCTCAGGAGTATCTTTTTTTCAACAATATGTTGCCATCTGCGATTAATTTTAACAACAGTTATGATGACAATGTTCTTTTCGATTGCAAGGATATATCGGTGGCAGAGATTTTTGCTATAATCAAAATAACAATCAAATTTCTGCTTCTCTTTACGTATAGCATATACTAATCGCTTCGGGTTTAAAATGTTTTCTATAACTTCGTTTTCAGATATCTGCCGCTGAATCATTCGAATATGTGCATGCGGTGTGATAATAATTTGTTCTCGGCGAAATGGTTTAAGTAGCGTGATAAGTTCATCTTTGCAATTCATCATAGAGAAAAACCGTTATACTTTAAATGTGTTATGCGCACTTGACCAGTGTGTATAGTGAAAAGAAAAGGTGGACAGCGAACCTCGGATAAGGCAATTGCCTTATGAGCTTTCTTTCCAGTATGGCATACTTCGTAGCCATACGATAATGTTTGTATTTGTTTTACTATGTAGAATGAATAATAAAAGAAAAGGTGGACAGCGAACCAAGGTTCCCAATCGGAGATCAGTACAACTTGGAACGTGAGGTTTCTTAACTTCCGAGTTCGAAATGGGATCGGGTGTAACCAACCTGCTATGACCGTCCAGATAAAAGGGAATAAAATAACATTTATAAATCTTGTGGTTTACCTCTTCGTAGGGGACTATGAATACTAAAAACATTTTTATTGTTATTGCCGCATATAATGAGGGCAGAAGCATAAAGCATGTTCTTTCAGGATTAAAAAAAGCAGGATACAAAAATATTGTGGTTGTTGATGATGGAAGCCGCGACAATACCTTTGATATTATTTCTCAAGAAGGCATATTTGCACTCCGCCACGTGGTTAATCGTGGACAGGGTGCAGCTTTGAAGACAGGCATAGAATTTGCACTCCGCAATGGCGCAAAATATATTGTCACCTTTGACGCTGACGGGCAGCATCGTGTCGAGGATTTACCTGCGATGATCCGGCCAGTGATGAATGGTGCGTGTGAGGTAACACTCGGAAGCCGTTTTTTACGGAAAGTAGAAATGCCGTGGTTTCGCAGATTCACCCTCAAAATTGCGATTCTCGTCATCTGGATATTTTATGGTGTTAAAATGACTGACGCGCATAACGGATTTCGGGTGATGTCGCGAAAAGCTGCGCAGCAGATTACTATTACTTCTGATCGTATGGAACATGCCTCGCAGATTGTTGAAGAGATCAATAAAAAGAAAATCAGATATAAAGAAATCCCGGTCGTTATTCAGTATACGCAATATACGCTGCAACATGGTACGGGAAGCTTCTTGCAGGCAATCAAAGTATTTACGCGTATGATTTTGAGAAGGATAATACATTAAAGGTCATGTGATGAAATATACTGAATCTGAAACTGTGGAATTGAAGAAATCTACTGCAGAATTAAAAGAAGCGATTATTAATGCGTTTTGTCACAGAGATTATTGGGGTGGTGATTCAGTAGATATCGCTATATTTAAGGATTGTAAGGATACTCGTATTACTGTTACGTTTACTTATATTGGAGAAAACTTTTTTGTTGAAATGAACGATACTACCCAAAAGACTACCCAAAAGACTACCCAAAAGACTACCCAAAATCAGTTGAATGCGGTACAATTACACATTCTTTCATTGCTCAAAGATGATCCTTCAATTACTCGGGGGGAAATTGCAAAAAAAATAGGAACAATAACCTCTGATGGAGTAAAATATCATCTTAATCTTTTACAAAAAAACAAGATTATTAAACGAACCGGCGGAAGAAAACAAGGAGTATGGAACATACTAAAGGTGAAACCATGATATCAATAATTCAGATTGTAATGATTATTTTTGCGCTCTTTGCATGGAGCAGGGCATTTGTCCGCTTGCGCGATAAGGATGTTGGTCTTAGAGAATTTGCGTTTTGGAGTATTATTTGGGTCGCAGTCATTGTATTTGCACTTGACCCCGGGATTCTTGGAGGAGTATCGTCCATTGTCGGTATCGGGCGTGCAGTTGACCTTGCAGTATATGTCAGTATCATCGTATTGTTTTATCTCTTGTTCCGGATGTATGTACGCATGGATAGACAGAATCAGGAATTGACTACACTCGTACGGGAGATAGCGATAAAGAACGGGAAAAAGAAGAAGAAATAAATTTATGTATTGCGTCTGCAGAGTATCACAACATTTATAAACAATCCTATTTATAGGAGTGATTATGCCTAAAAATAGGATTAATCTATCGCGCAAGGATTATGAAATAATCCTCCCTTTTATTAAAGAGCCGTGGAGCAAATATACATTCAAGGATATCAAGCGAATCTCTGGTAAACGTTCTGAAAGTTATGTGTATACCACTCTTAAAAAATATGTTAAGGAAGATGCGTTAATTGAGGAGAAAGTGGGCAATACACTCATTTATAGGGTTAATTTTGAACAATATTCGGCGCTGAGTTATTTTGGTTTTATTGCTGAACAATTCGCATGGAATTCTAAACAATTGCCTCATGATACGATTAAAAAAATTTTATCAAAGATTTCAGCAGCCTATTTTACTTGTATCATAACAGGAAGTTATGCATCCCAGAAACAGCGCAGTGATTCTGACCTTGACATTGTTATTATCTGCGATGATACGCAGGATACAAAAAATTTACTCGCACGGATACATTATACCTGCGAGCTCTCAATCCCGCACGTTCATCCATATATTTTTAAGCGATCAGAATTCATAGAAATGCTTCTCAATAATCACGCAAATTATGGCAAAGAAATTGTGAAGAATAACTTACTGCTATTTGGCGGGTCATATTATTTTAAGATGATGGGTGAGGTGATGCAACATGGATTTAATGATACGAATCTATCTTGAACGGGCTCAAAATGAGATTATTATTGCAGATGCATTAACGCGATTAAGCGAAGATATCTTTCGGGATTCATGATTAATTTCTGATTTTTTTTATGGCTTGCGTTATTTCTTCTTTTGTGATTACTTTTTTTCCTTTGATTTCAGATATTCGTGCAGCAGTATTTATTAAGTTATTTATCTCTTTAGCAATTATTATTTCTATTTCTTTTATTGTTTCATCATTAGCCTTAAAATGCTTCTTTTTAATTATTTTTCGTATTTTAAATCGAATTAATAAATTAGTCATTTTATTGTCTTTAACGGCTTTTTTACTAATGTATTAGTATATATCTTTTTTTGAATAATACGGCGTTTATTTTAAATGCTTCGTCGAATATTTCTTCATAAGCAGTATCTGCAATAAACGTCCCATCAGTAATCCATTCACCATATTTTTCTACTAAGCCTTTATTTTTTTTTCCACGAAATAAGGTTGTTATCTTGACTTTTTGCTTATTGTCCATGTTTTTCATACTATACGTGTATAAAATTTTGCTCTCGAAGCGAAATATTTCTGAGAACTTTTTATTATTTAGGATACTATATCCTTCGCGAATTAGCGTATTTATTAATGTTATAGGCTTGACAAAGAAATCTTCAATAGTAATAATACTTATATGGTATCCTGTGAGGTTTATCTCTAAATCTTTGTTCGTAGTGATTATTGCAACATCTATGTCTGAAGGATTTATTTTGCCTTTAACCGCGGATCCGAATATGATGATATCTATGATATCTATATTTTTTACAAATTTTTTAAAATCATTTCTTATTTTTGATGATAGTTCTGATTTCATATGAATATGTTTTAATACTAATGGCGTCTTTTTGTTCTAATCTTAAATTATATGAATCAACATATTTTTTAAATAAATTGGAGACCTTCAAATAAATATCCGGAAAATATTTTTTTAATAATGAAAATCGGTCATTATGATTTTTAGGTAAAATGCGTATCTCTTTATAGATGAGATAGTCGCAAGATATCACTATTGCTTTGAAGAAATCCGAAGCCGCCGCATTGAATCTATTTTTCTTTAAATTTTCTTCGCCCGATTCGATGAATTCTGCAATATTATCTAATAATTCTTTCATAATACGTTAGTAATTACTCTCTATTTTTAAACTTTTTGCTAATGCATTAGTTTTCCATCAAAAAATTAATAAACTACTATCAGTGTATTTGTTTAACTGCCCTACGAACATAACGATGAACTCGGTTGCGAAGGCGAGAAATTAAAAGATAAGGGTGTGAAGGCTACCCCCCAAGCTACCCCCCAAGCTACTGCAATGGAACAAAAGATCATAAATGAAATGATACGTAATCCAAAAATATCCCGATCGGCTATTGCAAAAAAATTAGGCGTATCACCCGATACAGTCAAAGAATATTTATCCCGCTTAAAACAAAAAAAAATTATTGAACGCATAGGCATTACAAGCAGCGGATACTGGAATGTGATTAAAAAATGAAACTCTTAATCTTTACAGCATACTATTATCCCCATGCAGGTGGTGTTGAGAATTATGTCCATGAATTATTCAAGGGAATGGATGTTACAGTTGTTACCTGCAATACTGAAGGCGCTAAACCATTTGAGCGGATCCATGGATTTAAGGTGTACAGATTTGATTGTTATCATCTCATGAATAACACCTATCCGGTATTGAAATATTCTTCTTTGAAAAAAATTGATCAACTTGTTTCTCAGGGGGGATTTGATTATATCGTGACCAATACGCGATTCTTTCATACCTCGCTTATCGGTGTTCGTGCAGGTCTGAAGTATCACATCCCTGTCATCCATTTCGAGCATGGGACGCAGCACTCGCCGATAAAGAATCCGTTATTGCATCTGCTGGGAGTATGGTATGATCATACAATTGGAAGATATATTGTGAAAAATGCTACTACTGCAGTTGGCATCAGTCATGCATCTGAGCAGTTCATTAAACATTTGTATAATCGGAAGACATTCTGCGTCTATAATGGCGTCGATACTGCACTCTTTAAGAAAAAAAAGACTGCGCTGAAGAAAAAATTAGGGATTACGGGTCCGGTCATCATCTTTGTCGGGCGATTAATCTACGCGAAAGGTGTTCAGGATTTACTTGAAGCAGCACGTGGACTTGATATGACGGTAATCGTTATCGGTGATGGACCCTACCGCAAGACACTTGAAGAAACGTATCCTTGGGCTAAATTTGTCGGAGCAAAAAACAGTTCTGAAATCGCTGAGTATTTATCCATTGCAGATATCTTTGTGAATCCCTCCTATGCGGAAGGATTACCGACGTCGGTTTTGGAAGCAGGCAGTTCCGGGGTTTGTTGTATTGCAACAGATGTCGGAGGGACAAAAGAGATCATCACTCATCTCGTGAATGGATATTTGATCAAACCCCAAGATGCTGAAGGGTTGCGAAAACACATTGTAACATTGTTAAATGATAAGAAGTTACGAGACAAATTCAGTAAACGCTTACAATTAAAAATAAGAAAAGAATTCGATTGGAAAGTTGGACAGAAAAAATTAAGGGAATTGTTATCTCGAAATCGAAATACATAAAAAGAGTGCATGATTTTGACGACTATGAATATACTCATTATCAAGACAGGAGCATTAGGTGATGTCCTTCGAACATCAGTTATTCTTGAAGGACTTATTGAGAAATATGTTCATCCAAAAATCTATTGGCTAACAAGCGAGGCTGCAAAATCATTACTCGAGAACAATCCTTTTATAAAAAAACTGTTTTTTTCAGAACAATTAGAGGAAGATCTATTTGACATCTCTTTTGACCTCGTTATCTCTTTAGAGGAAGATAAATCGATTCTTGCACTCCTTGAGCGGATACATGCTAAAAAGACCTTTGGCGTGTACTTAAAAGAGGAATTGGTTGTGTATACTCCTGATAGTGCTCCATGGTATCATATGAGCCTTGTGAGTAGTTTGGGAAAATCTACTGCTGATGAATTAAAAAAGTCAAACCGTCATTCGTATCCTGAATTATTATATACCATGCTGGGATTGCGATGGAGTTTTCAGCGATACAGGATTTTTCTTAACAAGAACAGTTTACAGTATGCACGCATTCTTGAATCACAAATCCCTCAGGATTCTATTGTCATCGGTCTTGTTGTTGGTGCAGGCTCGCGCTGGCCAATGAAGGCATTGCCATTAGAAACGCAGATAGCATTTGTAAGAAAAATCCATTCGAAATATCCTGCTGTTAAAATAATATTATTGCATGGTCTGTCAGAACTTGAATTATCCCATGCGGTTTTGCGCGATTGTCCTTATGTCATCAATCATGATATTCACGATCTTAATGAATTTATCGGCATTGTTAATCTCTGCGACTGTATAATCACTCCAGATACCCTTTCTATGCATATTGGGATCGCACTAACTAAATATGTTGTTACATACTTTACAGTAACCTCTGCCCAGGAAATAGAAGTATATACGGGTTCTAAACTTGTTGCGCAGCATCCGGACTATTGCACGTATACCAAAGAGGATAAGCAGCATCCTAATATCACTGATACCATAACTGCTGATCAATTGTTCTCTGAAACAGCGAAATTACTTGAGCGTCATCATGGCTAAGAAAAAAATATTCTTTTTAGGATTGAACGGCCGCGGGGGAACGTTGCATTATGCATCAAGTGTCTCTTCTCACATGACCGCATATGCTGAAACGCATTTATTATTGCCGTCTTATAGTGATACGAAGCTTATTGATAAAAAAGTTAAACTTTTGCGTATTACTGCGCCGCCGAATGCTTTGAAGACAGTGGTGCTAACATTTAATATTTTTGCGCACGTACGGACAATACGCGCGATTAATGCGATTGATCCTGATGTGATTGATATTCTGGATATTCATCCCTGGTATATGCTCTGGTGGCCATTTTTGAAGGCGAAAAAGATAGTTACTATTAATGATCCTGAGCTTCACAGCGGAGAAACAGGAGTAGTTGAAGGATTTATTTTACGCCGGATTACTAAATTTCTTTTAAAACATGCACAGGAGATTATTGTTCTTGGCGCAAAACAAAAAGAGACAGTCCGTCGATTAGGATATAAACAACCAGTTATTGTCTCACGTATAGGACATTATGGTTTTTTTGCCAAGAATGCGGGACACGTGCAGATGGAACCGCGTACTATACTTTTTTTTGGACGGATAAAAGGGTATAAGGGATTAGGGTACTTACTTGATGCATTGATTGGGATGCCACGGAATTTTAAGCTGGTTATTGCAGGAGATGGTGACTTGAAACCATACGAGGATCAACTCAAAAAACTTAATAGACTCGTGGAGATCCATCAGGAATACATCCCTGACGAGAAAGTTGCTGAATATTTTAATCGTTCAGCATTTATTGTGATGCCTTACACTGATGCGACACAGACAGGTGTTGTACAGATTGCTTATTCATTCTCTAAACCAGTCATTGCGACTAATGTGGGGAGTTTACCTGAAGTTGTTATAAACGGGAAAACTGGGATTGTTGTTGAACCAAGAGATGTTGTGCAGTTACGTAAAGCGATAACGCGATTGCTTGATAATCCTTCTTTAACGAAGACCTATGGTGCAAATGGTCATCAATTCATGAAAAAAGAATTAGACTGGAAAAAGATTGTGAAGAAGCTGTATTCAAATATTTTTCATTGATCCTCTACTTTCAGAACCAAACTCTATTTAACCCTGTTCATTATTTTTTTCCTGGAGACTGACTTTCTTGCATGGTATATTGTGCAATAAGTCAGTGGAACAATATTCATAGGTATTTGTATCCGCGTAAAAGGAATTTGAATATAACTGCCTTCTATATTAAAAGGTTCGAACCCATACACATTAAGAAGTGTTATCATGTTGGTTGTCGGGAATTCATGAACGTGATCGCCTTTAATTCTGTAATTAAGATTATACCCTTTTACCCAATGCCAGAAATGGATAGCGACTTCAATTGGAGACTCGGGATTCGGAGTAGATAATGCTAATACTCCTCCTGGTTTTAATAGCCTATACACCTCTTTCATAAATGAATCAAGATCCGGCAAATGTTCAATAGTCTCGCCGGCAATTATACAATCAAAAGATTTATCTTTAAAGGGATATGGATAAGGCTTATCCATGTCTATGGTAAATATTTTTGAATAGTTCTTAGGTTTATTAGATGGAACAAAAATATCCAAGCCATACGCATTTTTTATAAATGGATTAGGGATAGCTGCATATCCTATATCCAAAACTTTCTCTCCTCCCCTCAAAAATCGAGCAAGTCGCTTCAATCGATACCTGATTCCCCAATTGTAAAAAATATTATACTCTTTTATGACTTCATAGTTTTTTTTTGTAAACTTATCTGTTCTTCTCTTAGTAGTTGTCATTTCGTTCACTCATATTTTTTTAAACATAACTCCTCAATCAAAGCAAATCAATGATACACCTGTATGGGAACAGATCAAAATTGAGATATCTCATTTTTGTAGGATGAAGTCTATTTAAATTTATTCATTATTTTTTTCAAATATTTGTTTCTTAAGAAAGAATTCTGGACAAATTCCATCACAAATATGTGACCTGCTACTTTGGCAAATGACCCTAGATATGCGTATCTCTTAGCAATTCTTTTTTTTATTATCGTATTGCTCACTTTTTTTGCAAGCTTAAATGCTTTGACCCGGTCGTCATAACCCATTTCCGGTGTTATGAAGCACGGGATATTTTCTAGGGGCGAGGATCTATTGAGATAGTTTTCATAAGGCTGCAAAAGAAAATTATTTTCAGAAAGATACTTGTAAAGCGGAGTCTCAGGAAATGGCATTAAATTATAAAAATTAGCATATCCTATCGGATATTTTAAGGCTAATTTAAACGAATTTTCCAGATCCTTTAATGTTTCACCAGGGTATCCAATGACATAAAAAAGTCCAACAATATACCCTAATTCTACAGCATTTTTAATCGCTTCTTCAACACATTCTATTGATTCTGCTTTTCCCATATTCTTTAACACATGATTATTTGCCGATTCAACACCGAAGCAGATGCTGTAAAATCCGACTTCTTTCATTCTTTTTAACAAGTTATAATCTGCCTTATCAGCCCTAATCCCATTCCCGAGGATCATTCTTAATTTCAGATTTCTTTTTTCTATCTCATCACAGATTTCAATGACCCTTTCTTTATAGAATGAAAAATTATCATCAACAAAGCCAAAATTGTTAATCCCTTGTTTGGACCAGTATTCAAGTTCATCCACAACATTTTTAGCGCTCCTTACTCTAAAACGTCGTCCAATCGATTTTTCAACAGGACAAAAGCCACAACCATAAGGACATCCCCGTGAAGATACGACGTGAATCAAAAATTCCGGATATTTTGAAAGCTCAAATTTTTCATATGTTGGAAATGGGATGTTATCAAGGTCTGTGATGAACCCTCTATCTCCAGTATACACAACATTATTTTTATTATGATATAACAAACCTTTGACGTCTGCTATGTTTTCTGCTTTGCATAGATCTACTATTGTCTGATCGCCCTCGAGCACCACACCGTAATCTATCTGTGGGCATTCTTTTAGGACCTTTTCTCTGAATAATGAAATATGTCCTCCGCCTGCAACTATCTTTATTTCAGGAAATCTCTCTTTGAGTGTTTTTATGATGCGATACGCATAATTGTACCTTAAAGAGAGGATCTGAAGACCTATTAAATCCGGCTTGTAATCTTCAATTTTCTTAATAACATCCTTGAGTTCATATCCTAAATTCATATCTATGACATCGTATTCGATATGATGTTGCCTAAGCGCTTCTGCTATGTATCCGAGCCCGGCATAGATCAGCGGAGCATATTTAACCTTCTCATACTGGGCATTCAATAGTAACACTTTATTGAACCGGTTTACCATGTTATTTTTCAATTGGTGGTCTTATATAAATTTTTCTAAAAAATAAAATTTTTTATTGTTCGGTAAAAAATAACGCTATTACCTTTTCTCATATTAAAATAATAAAAATATGGACAGCGAATCAAGGTTCCCAAACACAAGTGTAGTACAACTTGAAACGTGAGGTTGCTTGACTTCTAAGTTCGAGATGGGGCCAGTGTGACCGACCTGCTATAGCAATCCAATAAAAAAGACTTTAATAATATTTATAAAGGTCATGGTCTACTCCAAAAAAACGATTCGTTTAAGGGAAGAAATTAGATCAATATAGTATTATATGTTTTGCCGCATTATTATCAAAAATTTAAAAAATATCGGGGTAAGTATTATGACAAAGGAATTTAACTACAATTATGCAGACACTGTGAAAAATGCGGATATTAATGTAAAATTTCCTCATCAGGTTGAGCTACAACCCGGAAGAGGGTGCGGATTTTATAAATGCCCATATTGTTATGGTATAAATCAAGCAAACAATAGTGACGCTGAATTAACACTTGAACAGTACGAACAATTATTCAGCGATATAAAAGGAAAGGTGCCATTAGTTACAATTGCAGGTATCAGAACAGAATCATTAACAAGTAGACATATATCCGGAATATTCAAGAGTATAAACAAAAATGGATTAGATTTAGGATTAAATACAAAAGGGTATTTATTTACCGACGAAATAATAAATTCTATGATGACTGGCATAAAAGAAGGCAGTTTTATTACCTTTAGTTTGGACTCTGCCATAAATGAATACTATGATAAAATCCATGGGATAAATGCCGGAACTAACTCGCTTAATAAAGTATACGAGAATATGAAAAAGGTTTTTGAGATAAAAAAGCAAAATAATCTAAATATATTTATCACGGGTTCTTGTTTGCTGTTTGATGGGAATAGTTCATTCGAAGATATGGAAAAGTTCGTAACAAAATTCGGACCATATTCCACAAGAATAAGGTTTTCATTTCCACAAACACCTAATTTCAGTAATGATATACCCGCATATTATGTTGCACATAAAGAAGATGTTGAAAATAATATTATCAAATTGAGAGAAAAATACCCTGAATACAAAATACATTTTTTAAAATTCAATACTGACAATCATGCTACGGAGTTTAAATATTGTTATGCACAAAGATTTTTATTTGCAATTGATTATTGCGGTAATGTTTATCCATGCCCGCAGGTTACTGTGAAGGAATATAAACCTTTGGTAATCGGCAATTTACATAGAAACACATTTGATGAAATATTAAATTCAGATATACGGAAAAAATTATTTGATACTCCAATAGATGATATGAAGTGCCGTGTTTGTGACAGAAAGGATGAGGAAATAAACACCTATTTGAACATAAAACATAGCGACTACCACAAATGAAAAAAGTATATTTAGATGGAATGGGGAAACGAGGCACAAGAATTGCTGAAGAGATAAGAAAAAACAATATGTTTGAAATTGTTAATAGCCCAACTGAAGCTGACGGCATAATTATTTCAACACCACCAGAAACGCATTACAGTGAATATTTGAAATATAAGGGTGCAAAAATGCTTATAGAAAAGCCCATGTGTCTTTCTTACAAAAAAGCAACGTGTATGAACAATATTATGATGGGAAATAATTATATGTTCAGCGACGTACTGGTTTTTCTCACAGCATATTTCCAGAAACATAATGTAAAAGTAAAATCTATCCATTCCGATTGGCTAAAATCCGTAGATATAAAAACGGATGTTTGTTATGATTTGGGATACCACCACATCTATATTCACGCTAAAATATTCGGGAAAATTTTTAAGAAAATGAAGATCACCAACGTTAGTGATAAAACAAAAAGCATAATTTTGAGCTTTGGCGAAAATAAATCCATAATCAATGTTTCACACAGCAACAATCATAAATTTTATAGAAACGATTTTAATATCGAGACCAATATCGGAACATTTTATATACTTGAAAAAAATAATATTATGAAGTTGTATAGTCCCTCTGAAAATCTGATTTGTTCATCAGATACCGGATTATATAATGAATTGAAATTGTTTTCCAAATTTATCGATGGTAAGTATAAGTATGATAATTTAATTGATAAAAATATAGTAAAATGGCTGGAAAAAGCAGTTAAAACATAAACGATGTTTTTCAATACCTACTATACGATTCTGTATTAAAAAAGAGATATCACAGGGGGAATTATCAAAATAGTATTTGTTTCTTTCTAAAATGAGAGACACACTAATGCGTTTTGTGTTGTGGTCGTAGTTTGGAAAGATTTTTAAATAATTAGCCATTTTAAAAGCCATGAATTTAAATAATAGAAAGAACAAAGTTGAAAAATTTTTTATTCAAAATTTATCGATATATTATAATGGTAATCTAAGTATGCTAGAGAAAGAAGATTGTGTCGCACTTGTATCTAATATAATGGCTGAAAATGGATTCAAATCATATATTGCAGCGATAAACATTATGGGACTTAAATCACTCAAAACTCCAGATGATGTACATACATCCCACTCTGTGAATATAATAAATTTTAAGAGCAAAATATCATATTTTAGATTTATGCTAAGTCATCCGCGAGCAACTGTTTTTGGCAATTCACGTACATATATCGGACTATCAGCATGTTTTTTTGGGGATTACAGGATATTCATGAATCATACTGCTACACTACCCAAATTGTGGTGGCAGCGAAAAATATTAAAATTTTTTCTCAAAAGATTTGATGTTATAAAGGCCGAATCTGAAGCGGAAAAGAGAGAATTATTAAAATTAGGAAACTTAGACCCAGAAAGGATAGTTATTATTCCTATACCTATTGATCATAAATATCTATCAATAAGGTCGGATGAAACAGTCTTCAATTCATTAAGGAAAAAATTTAAATTGGAAAAAAAGGATAATATTTTGATATTCCTTGCCGTGATGCGTATGCATAAGAGACCCGATACGGTATTAAAAGCAATAAAAGTATTAAAAAACCGCGGGATAAAAGTTAAACTGTTGCAAGTTGGAAAAGACGGACTAACAGGACAGATAGGAAAGAGCGTGATGGATTTAGCTAAAGATATTGGAGTGGCTGATGAAGTCACATGTACTGGCAGAGTAAGTGATGAAGAGTTGAGATGTCTTATACAAATGTCAAAGGTAGGCATACAAAGTTCTGAAGTTGAAGGACAATGCATTGTTGCTTTTGAATATGCAGCTGTAGGAATAGCAGAATGCCTATCAGATATACCTTCGTTCGAGATATTCGGAGAAAAAATTTTAAGACATGCACCTGATGATTATAAAAAATTAGCCAAGAATATAGAATTTTATATTAAGAATCCTAAGATTGCAAAATCGCATAGTAAAGCAAACCAGCAATTAGTCAGAGAAAAGTATGATTATAAATTGATAAAAAGTAAAATGAGGGATTTGTTGATTAAAAAGAAGAACAAATTCAAGAGTGCTTAAATTTTCTCAATTGTAATATATTCATAATAATAACTCTTATTCGAGTGATATTAAAAAATCTTCTCCTATCTAGAAAACAGATACTTATTTAAATAGATTTATATTTCTGAACTTAAAATCTTCATTCATAAAATGATATTAAGAAACCAAATACATAGCTTGAAAGTATTAAGTCATACAATCCTAACTATAAGAAACTGGTCAGAATTCTTATGGTCACATGTCTCCAAAAGCAAAAAAAATATGGTTGTAACCCTGAGAAATGGATATAAACTCGAAGTTCGTCCATGCCTTTCAGATGTCACTATGTTAATGGAATCATTCGGGATGAAATATTATACGCCAAAAGGCTTTGAAATTCATGAGAACGATACAGTAATAGATATTGGTGCGCACATCGGGTCATTCACACTTTATGCAGCAAGATTTGCTAATAAAGGAAAAATTTACTCATTTGAGCCACTTCCAGAAAATTATTCCATATTAATCAAAAATATAAGACGCAATAATATAAAAAATATAGCAACTTATAAAATGGCTATTTCGAGGCATACTGGAACATCGTACCTCCATTTATATGATGGCGTTCACACAGGAAGTAGCAGCCTGTATGAAAGAAATTCAAATAAAAAAATCCAAATAAAAACCATCACTCTAGAAAAATTCATTATAGAAAATGGTATTAAACAAATTGATTTTATAAAGATGGATTGCGAAGGAGCAGAATATGAAATATTATTCAATACACCTGAAAAAATCCTAAGGATGATAAAAAAAATATCTATGGAATATCATGATAGCATAAACAGACATAAACATAATGAATTAATGACTTTTTTTAGAAAGAAAGGTTTTAGTGCAAGACTTGATGGCGAATTCATATATGCTACAAAGAAAAAAAATGAATAAGCAAAAATATTTAATGAATGGGTTTCCATTTTTGTCAGAGGCATATAAGAAGGGCCTTCCTAAGTACGAGTATTACAATATTGCTCCACTTAACACTAAATCTGACTTTGAATATTACATAAAAGACATTCTCGGATTTAGACAATTAATGACGTCTGGAAAAATCAAAGAATATAATGTCGTACACATTAATAACTGGGAAAATTTTATACAATATAAAAAAATGAGTAATCAAGTATCGATTGCAGAATCACATGCATTTCATCTTGGGTTGGATTTAAGAAAAGGTCTTGCAGATTCAGAATGGTGGAAGAAAACCGTAGTTTATGGATTAGGTGGACCGATATTTCACAAATTAACCCAAAGAAATATCAAAAACTTCGATCTATATTATGTTGCCATACCTAATCTTCTAGAAACTGCAAAAACTATTAGAAGTGATGCCCAATGGCTTCCAAACCCGATAGATACAGGCATATTTAAAAAATCTAGAACGCAATTTGAAGTAGAAGGCGATCCTGCAATATTTTTTCCTACACGAATTCATAAAATGAAAGAACCAGATAAAGGCTTTGAGATATTTTTAAAAATAAAGAAACATTTTCCGAAAGCAAAACTTCACCTCATCAGATACCCAGATAGGTATTGTCAATATAACGTATATAAGCCATACCTTGATAAGATGCAGAAAGATATTATCTGGCACCCATTTGTAGATCGTAAAGATTTACCAAAATTTTATAACTCTTTTGATTTAATACTCGGAGCATTCGGAAAAGGCTTGTTAAATCTCGTTGAACTAGAAGCAATGGCCTGTAATGCGACAGTTGTGACTTACGATAAATATGAGTTTGTAAAAAAAGAACTTAATGAACTTCCCGAGTTTGCAATAGATTTACTTACCCGTCCCACACTAAAGAAGCATTATACGCAACAATCTTACGGTTATGTGATAAATGTTCACAGCCCGAAAAATGTGTGTAAACTCCACTTGAAAAATTTACGCGCTGTTAACCCACAGTTGTAATATTTTTTGTCTAGATTTTCTTTAATCGAATGATTTTTACTTCACCTAGTATCCTTAGCATTGTCGGTATCTTCCATCTGACAATAGGGATGCGTATTCGATTATAGGCACGGTTTTCGACTACGAATTTTTTATGTGTTAATGCATTTAATTGAAAATCGAATAGCGGATTGAGATGTCCCATGCCGGGTGATTTATTATTATAAGCCATATCTGATTCTAAAAAACTGAAAAATCGCGTTTGCAACGCAAAATGAATCCTACTTTGCCAATTTTCTACATTGGGTGTACTAATAATTAATCGGCCGCCCTTTTTAAGGATACGATGAATTTCATCTAATAATTGCGCGGGGCTTCTGACATGTTCAATAACTTCAACAAGCATAATGACATCAAAGCTCTTATTTTTAAATGGTAATGGCGATCTATTAAGATCTGTTGCGATAAATTTTGTTTTTGCTTTAAAATTTTTCTTAATGAAATCTGCGCCCGTGATTTGAAATTTATGAGGATAGGTTGATGCAATACGTTCACAGAGTGCACCTGCGCCACATCCAAGGTCGAGTAGATTTCCGTGCAATCCCTCTAATAACGAAATAGATTTTGCATGAACATTTGGTGCAGTCATTTCAACAAGCATATGTTCCAGAGCGTTCAATAGTTTAAAAATGTTGTCTTAACGCGGGCGATATTTTTGCTATTTCTTTTCTGTGTTGCGCGCTTTTGCTACATATTTTAACTGATAATATATTTTTCTTAGAAAGAATTTTACAAATTTTGGGACCTTGAGATAGACATACCATTTTAGAAATTCTATCTTTTGTTTTAGCGGTCTTTTTTTTGCTTGATAGTATAATAATAATATTTGTAGATGCTCGAGTTCTTTTAGTGTATGCTCTGCAGTGTAATAAATCTCCTCATTTGTTTTAAGCCAGATTGAATCGTTAACAAGTTTTTTTTGTTTTGCAAGGTCGTAAATTTTTGTTCCTGGTAGTATCCACATAATTCCTCCGTAGGATAATTTCTCAGGCAGTATCTCATTGAGAAGATCAGCGGTCTCCTTAATTGTTTCTTTCGTTTCTCCAGGACTACCGACGATAAGTGATCCGCCAACATCGATATGATAGTTCTTTACGAGCATATATGCACGTCTTATCTCTTCTTTAGTTTGTGGTTTATCAATATTTTTCAGGATGATATTTGACCCTGATTCCATTCCAAATCCTATTCCAATGCATCCTGCCTTCTTCAGCCAGTATACTCGTTCATCATCAATGATTCTTACACTGGCGGCTATAGAAAATCTAATCTTTTTATGCATTTTTATGATGCCTTTACATATCTTGATCAACCGTTTCTTATCTATGATAAAGTTATCATCATAAAAAAATATATTATATGTGTGATATTTCTTTACGTAATATCTTATCTCTTTGAGTACATTCTCTGCTGAACGCGCCCTGAATCTCTTCTCCCAATATGGTGATGATGAACAGAATGCGCAACCATAAGGGCATCCGCGTGAACTCATGATTGGAATAAAATCTCCGTTAAATGCAGGACTAATATAATTAGAAAATGTGATGTTTGAATAATCTGGCACAGGAAATGAATCAATATCTTGTTCGAGTTGTCGACGTAGTGTTAGTGTGATTTTGTGTCCTTGACGATAAGCAATTCCTTTTATGATAGTAATATCTTCATTCTCTGTAATTGCTCGTACTAGTTCCACCAGTGTATGATCCCCTTCATACAGCACTACATAGTCAATCGGCGCAAGTATGAACATCTGTTCAGGAAATAATGACGCATGCTGCCCTCCGAAGATGATGATGCATTCAGGAAATAGTGTCTTTACGAGTTTTGCTAATTTGTATGACATTCCGCGCTCGATTGTTAAGCAGGGTATTCCAACAATATCTGGTTTCTCCTCTAATAAGATGCTTTTAATTTTTTCCTCATTCATTCCTGCAAAATCCCATACTTTAGAATCAAATCCGTATTTTTTCAGATTCGCAGAAAGATAACATAGCCCTATCGGTGCAACGAGGTGCGAATATCCTGTTTCGCTCGGGGGACTGAGTAATAATATTTTTAATTTTTTCATGTGTGTATTGTATGTATTTTTTTAGTCAGTATTATTTCTGTTCAGGCATCAATTCACTTTTTCCTGATCTTTTTTTAATATTAATTTCGTAAAAAATAAGATGTCCTGAAATTTAATTATGCGCAGCACTAACAGCAACGCGGCGTATACGATTGCAGTGATCGCAGCAATGACAATGAGTTTAGGTATTATTGTCAGCAGTATTATCCCGCGCAGCCAGTTGATAAAAAATATCATCCCGATCGATATGAGTGTGAGCATCCCCCATGCATAATACGGGAATGAGAATGCGATTTCTTTTCGTGCGTAAATTATAGATATGATGGTTCCGACGATAAAACTTGCAAGTGTTGCATATGCTGCACCAATAATTCCATAGCGTGGAACAAGCATTATATTAAGTAACAAGTTTAATACAGCGATACCTATCATGATCCGTGCAATCTTGTGAGGTTTTCCTATTGCAGTCAATACCGCAGTATTGATCATGCATATGGAAAAGAATATTGCTGATATGGATAATATCCGCAATACGGGGGCGGCAGCAGTATATTTTGATGTAAATAATATATTGATGATAATATCAGGGAACGCGTACATCATAATGGTGATAGGTAGGATGACAATGATGAGGTAGGTGTATATCAGTTCAAGGCCCGCAATAAGCTGTTTATACCCTTTCTTTGAATATAGCTCTGTTGCAAGAGGGTAGACCACTAGTGAAATCGAACTCGTGATATACAGAATCAATCCTGAAATCGGAACCGCAATCTGATATATTGCAACTTGCACAGGATTAGTAAAATATGTGACTGCCATAGTATCAAGTTGTGTAATCAGAAACCATGCGAGATTAGTGAATAATATGAACATGCCAAATTTGATTGTTTCAACAGTTAACGCTTTGTTGACTTTGAATTTGAATGATATTTTTCGCAACCGCTTTGCAAATAAATAGGCAATAATAATGAGTACGAATTGGGCGATTAGATATGCATATGCTGGTGCTGCAAACCCAAACCCGAGCAATATCCCGACAATGCTGAATAGCATGATTAAAAAATATTTCAGCATATCAATAAACGCGAAAATCTCTGAGCGCTGATATCCATAAATCGTATATACAAATGAAGATAGTATAGGCATCGACACAAGCCAAATTGCAAAGATAATTATCAATGATGATGCATTAGCATGAAAATAGTATTGTGATAAATATTTTGAAAATACTACCAGTAGCACTCCAATAATCAATGAAACACTTAATTGGAAACTCATGATGTTCATGATGAGATCATTAATGAGAGGTGTTCTCTTCTTTATCGTTAACTCAATAATCTTTCTTGCTACTGCTTGTCCAAGTCCTGCGTCAACAAAATAAGTGATGAATAGAAAAATAGTAACGACGCTATAGAACAATCCGAATTCTGCAACACTCAGGTTTCGCGCAAGGACAATACGTGTCAGGTAACCGAATAATCCTCCCAGAAGCGATATCATAAACACAATCAGTGTCCCTCGTAGTGCTTTCTTGAGATACATATTGTTGTAAGTATTTCTCTTTTTTTAAATCTTCTCTCTTTGACGTTATCGTCAAATGCTCCAGTATATTATTTTTCATCAAATTTATAAATGAATTCTTATGTGTGTAACTATATTAGGGGGTGTTATGGTGAGTACACAGCAGCGTGATTCAGATGATGATGTAAGTATTGACTTTTCTAAATTGAAGAGTTTTTTTAGTCCAAAAACAATCAGTATCTTATTATTGGTTCTCCTTATCGCAATCCCTGTTATTCTTACTGCATATATCCGTTTGCAGGCATGGAATATTCCTGCAACAGATGGTTGGGCAAAATCTTCTGTAGATAATTATTATCGTAATCAAATAGCACAATCAGTCACTGCACAATATCCAAATCTTCCGACAGCACAACGCGAACAATTAATCACCCAACAATACACTGAATTCAAGAAAACAAATAAGGCGCAGATTGATGCGCAAGTTCAGCAAACATCTGCTTATTTTAAGACAGGGATGCAGTATGAAGAAAACGGCAATACTTACACTTTTCTTGGAGATTTAGATTCCTATTTTTATTTGCGTTATGCTCGTAATGTGGAAAAAACAGGCGTGGTTTGTGATATTGTGGATTCAAAAGGCGCATGTATTGATACTCACATGTGGGCGCCATTAACTTCTGAGGCAGGTGCATCACTTCATCCTTATGCTACAGTCTACCTCTACCGATTCCTCCACTTCTTTAATGCAAAAGTTAATCTTATGCAGGCAGCATTCATCCTTCCAACAATTATTGCAATGATTGCAGCTATCGCAGCATTCTTTATTGGGCGAAGATTAATGAATAATACGGCAGGATTTTTTGCTGCAATATTTATTGCAGTAAGCCCATTATTAGTGACGCGCACCATGGGTTCTGATACTGATATCTGGAATATTATGTTTCCCATGGTTATTATCTGGTTATTCCTTGAAGCATTCGAAACAAAACGTTTATGGGTAAAATTAACACTTACTGCAGCAACAGGCCTTGCATTAGCATTCTTTAACTTTGCATGGGGGGGATGGTGGTACATCTTCTACTTTATCCTTGCAGCACTCATAGGATACATTGGTTTTATTGCACTAAAAAAATATTTAAAGCATAAATCATTAAAACATATCTTCGATACTGAAATGCGTGATACCCTTTTCGTTTTAGGGATATTATTCTTTTCAACTGCATTTTTTGTAACCATTATCTATTCATTCAATAATTTTACGAATGCACTTCAAGCACCATTCATGTTTTCTGAAACATTAAAGGTTGCTGTTGCAACCCAATTATGGCCTAATGTCTTAACAACAGTTGCTGAACTCAATGAAGCAGGACTTACAACAATAGTCGGCCAAGTATCTTTTGGTATTGCAATACTCTTCAGTCTCGCAGCACTCGGCATTATCTTTACGTTAGTCAAAAGGAAGCCCGACACTAAAGATTATATTCTCATCGCTATTGCAGCAGTAGTATATTTATTCTTGATATCGACAACTGCATTAAACCTTAATTACAAACTGTATCTTGTGATATTACTGCTTCCAGTACTATTGGGTTTATGGTTTGTTTTACGTGATGAAAAGACGCACGATATTAAACCTGCATTGATCTTAATGATATGGTTTATCGGAATGATCTATACGAGCACGAAAGGTATACGATTCATCCTCTTACTGATTCCCGCGTTCAGTATAGCGCTTGGTGTTGCAATAGGGTATTTTTATCAATACTTTGCGCGTATATTCAATGAAAGTTTTCATATGAAAGAGAAACTTGCACAATTTATCGTATTTATTCTCCTCTGCTTGATTTTGATTGCACCAATCAGTATTGGTATCAATGCAGGAAAATCTTATGTTCCATCAATAACTAAAGGATGGTGGGATTCGCTCTCAAAAATCCGTGAGGAATCAAAACCTGATGCGATTATCACCTCTTGGTGGGATTTCGGGCATTGGTTCAAATATGTTGCAGACCGTCGGGTAACATTTGATGGCGCTTCACAATTACCGCCAATTGCTATGTGGGTAGGACATAGTCTTCAGACGAACAGTGAACAAGAGACTGTAGGAATACTGCGCATGCTTGCCTGCGGCAGTAATAAAGCATTTGAAGAAGTAGATAAAAAATTTAATGATACAGAAAAATCGCAAAATATTGTAGCAGACATCTTACTCCTCAACAGGGCCGATGCAGAATCCTATCTCAAAAAGCACGGATTCACTAATCAGGAAATAATAGATATCCTTCAGTACAGTCATTGCACTCCACCTGACGTCTATTATATCACTTCAGAAGATATGGTCGGCAAAGCAGGCGTTTGGGGACACTTTGGAACATGGGATATTGATCGCGCATACATCATTAACAATGTGAGACCAGAATCATTCGAAGTAGGAACACGATTACTTAAAGAACGGTTCAATTATTCTGATGAAGAAGCTGCTAAAATCTATTATGAAGTACAAGCGTTGTCAACAGACAGGCAAATGAATGATTGGATTGCGCCATGGCCGGGATATGCGGGAAACATGGTCACTTGTACTGAGAGTAAGAACATGACAGGTATCATTCTTTGTCAGACAAATCTTAATCTTGGAAGTAATGGTCAGGCAAATGTAGTTATTGAACGTGCAGTCATAAACCTCACTAATCCACTAGAATCTGTTGTAAGTGTCGGATTCTTTGATGGTACGAATAGACGCGTCGGGCAGAATGTCGCAACATTCCAAAAAATAGTTATCGCAGATAACAACTACACAACATATACTCCACAGAATGCAACATTCACATTCGGACTACTCTTAAATATTAATCGTGCAAATAATCAGACAACCTATAGTGCAATCGTCGCAGACCAGCTCTTAATAGATTCAACATTCACAAAATTATTCTTTTTAGACGGAAAGAATATGAATCATTTCGAGAAGTTCTCAGAGATAACAGATATCACCGGAACAAAGATTATTGTCTGGAAAGTCAAGTGGTAGAATTAATAATAAGTCCATAGCATAACTAATAACATGAAAAATGTCGTTATTTTAAATAAAAAAGAAATTAAGGACAGAATATATTTAATCCGGGATATGCAAGTAATACTTGATAAAGATTTAGCAGAACTATATGGGGTAAAAGCAATTCGTTTGAGAGAACAAGTTAAAAGAAATATTAAAAGATTTCCTCCAGATTTTATGTTTCAATTAACTAATAAAGAAGTAGATGTTTTGGTATCGCAAAATGCGATACCATCAAAAAAACATCTTGGAGGATATTTGCCTTATGTTTTTACAGAACAGGGTGTTGCAAATCTTTCAAGTGTACTTACAAATGATAAGGCAATAGAGGTAAATATTCAAATTATGCGAACATTTGTAGCAATGAGAAAATTTATCTCTTCAAATGCGCAGATATTTCATCGATTAGATACAGTTGAAAGAAAGCAGTTAGAACATGATGACAAATTTGATCAATTATTTGATGCAATACAGAGTAAAGATATTAAGCCTGAAAAAGGGATATTTTTTGATGGGCAAATATTTGATTCGTATAAATTTATTTCGGATATTATACGAACAGCAAATGAATCTATTATATTGATTGACAATTATATTGATGATTCAGTATTAACGCTATTTAATAAGAGAAAGAGAGATGTAAGGGTTATTATATTTACTAAAGAAATAACGAGACAGTTAACACTTGATTTGAGTAAATATAATTCTCAATATTCACCAATAGAAATTAAAGAGTTTAAACAATCACATGACCGGTTTATAATAATAGATAATAAAGAGGTTTATCATTTTGGAGCTTCATTAAAAGATTTAGGAAAAAAATGGTTCGCATTTTCAAAATTCGATAAAGAAGCATTCAAGATAATAGAGAAGTTAAAATGAGTATAATAACGACGTGCTCGTATTCGGTTATAGCAAATAACATTATTAATCATATGGAAAGTAAAGTGGTAACGTGTTAAATCATCATGAGAAAACTGATTGAACGCCTCAAACAAACACCTCGGCAGACATACATCATTATCGGGATACTTTTCTTAATCATGGTATTTGCATTCATTCTGCGATCCTACCATATGAATTATCCGACAATCGGATACCATAATATGAAGGAGGATCATTACCTTAGTTTAGCATTAAACATGCGCGAAAGCGGCAATTACCTAAGAACAACATGGTTTGATTGTTCAGGATACTTTGTTAATAATTATTTCGGAGATTCTTATCAGTCCTGTAGCGCAAATAGTGACGAGAGCCCTCCTGCGGTGTGGTCGCTTCTACTTTTTTTTGGAATTTTTGGATGGAAACTATGGGTTGCGCGGCTATTCATCATTCTTCTTGCAGTACTCACCATTGTACCAATTTATCTTATCATAAAGAAATTATCACATAATGATTATCTTGCATTACTTTCAGCATTTATTTACGCAGTTCTTCCTCTCGCAATCTTTTTTGGGCGCAACATCCAAATGGATGCGCCATCATATTTTTTTAGTCTTTTCGCGTTATATTTCTTCATGGAATTTATAGATACTAATACTACAAAACATTTCATTCTAGGTGCAGTCATGTTTGTACTTGCTGCATGGTATAAACCGTTATCGCTTTTTGTCCTCGCTGCATTAATTTTTATTATCCCTTGGCAGACCTATAAACAATATGTTACCCGCGCCCGTAAATACAAAATCGAAATTTTTGTTCTTTTGATTGCAATCATTTTAGCAACGATTTGGCCATTATATCTTGCAGGCGCAGTGATGCCTGCTGCAAAATCTTTAGGCGCTGCAGGTGTAGATTTCAGCGCAGCATGGTTTGGAAAGAATGGCTGGGTTGATATCACGTTCTCATTATTTAGCGCAGAATACTGGCAAAATTATAAACCAATACTCTTTTCCTATTTTGCAGATAACTATAGTTGGATTGGATTCTGGCTCATGATTATCGGCTTTATACTCTTCTGTTTAAAGTATCAATCAAAAATCTCGCGATTCATTTTTGGATATGCTCTAGGGATAGCACTGTATATCCCATTATTTGCATATAAATGGAATGCGCACGCCTATTACCAATACCCATTCTTATTATTTGCAGCATTATGCATTGCAAATGTATTTTTCCAGGCGGGAATGCTGCTGAAGTCGTTTACCTCTCATAAACTTGCAAAAACACTTATACAATACCTCCCACTCGTAGGGTTGTTGTTTCTTGTCGCCCCATTCACAGAATCAACTGCACGCGTATTTAACACCCAATTCTTCGGCTCAGACATTGCAGGAACATACATTAATCAACATACGAATAAAGGCGAGATCTTCTTGATAGAGCGCGGAATCCAAAGCCAAGTCTCCTGGTACGCGCAGCGATTCTATTACGCCCTTCCTGATAATGAAACCATTATTGAGCGCCTCGAAAGCGAAAGAAATCTGAAATATATTGTCCTTACACATTCCGGAGTATCTACTGCACAACAAAAAAAGAGTTGGCAATATATTGTAGACCATTATCGTATTGTACAAGTAGGATTTATTCAAACACCTCAAGGACCAAAAATATATCATCTTGTTCTCGAGAAAGGGGGAACTGTTGATTGGGATGGTCTTAACGGTAAACCTTCACGTCTTATAACAACTTATGAATTTACGAGTATGAAGATTCCTTATTATGTTATTGAACCATAATAATTATTTTCTCCAGTGTTTCGTTATAGGATCAATAAAATATTCTACGAATATGGAAATTCCTAATGAAATAAATGCATACCGCGTACTTCCTTTAGTCTCGGTCTTTCTCTTTCGAAGTGCATCCCGCAAACTTCCCGTAAATACCGTATATCCTCTTCCAATATCTTGAGGGATATGTGCATCACTTCCGCCAGTCTGCGCGAATCCATACTTTTCTGCAGCATGACGTGCAGCAGAATTGAGTTTGCAGGTATTTCTTGAATTAATTGTTTCAATAGCATCAACTATTGAACGTAATTTGTTGAATGGATATTGCATGGACATGAATCTGACATATGTTATTGGATGAGGGATGATGATGAGCCCACCCTGATGCTTTATTTCACGGATGACTGTAAAGAAATCCCTGCTCTTAATCTCTTTCTTAAGATATAATCCTATCACATCACCGTATTGCGTGCGCATCTCCTCACCCGGGATGACTTCGAAATATTTATCCTTATTCAGTTTCTTAAGGACAGGGTATGCGCGCATGGTCTCATGATCCGTAATTGCAATGCCATCAAGCCCTGCTTTTTTTGCGCGTCTAAGAATTTCTTTTGGAGTGATGATGCTGCAGGGTGAATAGTGGGAATGGATATGTAAATCATATTTTTTGAGCGCCATAGATTTCAAAAGATGTAATAATTTATTAATATTGTTATCTGTGTGATTATCTTCGATGATACTCGTTCTATCGTCGAAATAATAACCTTTATAAAAACAATATCTTTTAATTTATTTAGGGGTACAGTATGTTTACTACACGAACAAAACTATCTATGGGAAGAGCGATTCTTACAAAGAACTCTCCATTCTATATCCAGTTCTATATCACAAAAATGTGTAATTTTAAATGCAAGATGTGCAATATTGTTGAAGCAAATGCTGATGTTGACCCGTTTCATCATGATAAGATAGATGCTATCGCAAAAAATCTGAGAAAGATCGGTGCAGGAGTCATCTTACTGACTGGCGGTGAACCATTTTTGCGTACTGATATTGATTATATTGTAAAGGCATTAAAATCGCAAGATCTTGATGTGCGTTTGCAGACAAATGGTTTTAAGACAAATCGTGAAAAAATAATTGCATGTGTGGCAAATGGTGCACGCGATATTAGTATCAGTATTGATTCATTAGATGAAGAGTTATTCGATTATATCAATACAGCTAAAGGATCGCTTACTGCAGCACTGGAGACTGCAGCGTTTGTCTCAAGAAATTTTCCGAAGAAAGATTCAATCTGTGCCTTCGGATGTGTACTCTCACGATATAATGTAGATGAAATAGAAGCAATACTTGAATTTGCAACACGGATCGGATGGTGGATTTCCCTGGTGCCGGTGCATATCACGAAAACCGATAATCCTCTTAATTTTAGGGGATATGATGAATATTTTGAATTCAAACCAGAGGATTATCCGAAGGTCAAAGAATTGATTGGACGATTAAAGAAAAAGAAACGTGAAGGTTACCACTTGTTTGATTCTGATGATTATCTTGATTCCATATATCATTTTATATCAACAGGAAAACCTAATTGGCGGCATAATGATGTGTGCGATTCGCCAAACATCTATTTTGCAATACTCCCTGACGGGCGTTTTGCGCCGTGTTGTGATCATCGATTAAAAGAAAAGATCTATCTCTATGATCCTGAATTTCCCAAAATCTACCGCAGTACAATGTTTAGGGATACGGTGCGTTGCATCACCACAAAATGTCCGGGGTGTAATTTTGGAAGCTATCCTGAGATGACGCTTTCTGCAAGATCATATTCCACATTATTTGAACGATTAAAACTGCAGCAAAAGACAAAAAAAAGTGGGCTTGTATCTCTAACAGATGAAGAGATGTTGGATATACTTGCTGATGTCAAATCAAAATATCCAATCTATGCGCAGAAACGCGATTTACCTCAACGTGAGAAAAAGAAGTGGCCGCGGGTACCTAATATCCCTGAACGATTATGGCAGACTAAGGAGGAATTGGCGCGTAATAGTGTTGCAAAAATAGAACAGGATAAATTACAGAAGGACAATAACAATGATAAGTAACGCGTACTGAACGGGCAATAGTGATTGATATGCGCATTTTTATAACAGGGGCATCAGGATTTATCGGATCAGCGTTTATCGCTAAACTTAAGGAGACGCTTAAACATCATGATACTGTTTTCGTATTATCACGTCAAGCGTGCGAATTTAATGATAAGCGATTTCATACCCTTATCGGAACACTTGAATCAATAGAACAATATACGAAGATCATTCTTTCTTGCACGTATGTTTTTCACATTGCTGCGAATGCAACTTTCGGGAATACTGCAGATTATGATTCAGTAAACTATATTCCTACAAAAAAGATTGTGGATATCCTTAAAGGAAGCAAGCGACTAAAAAATTTTATTTTTATAAGTACGATTGGTGCAATTGATCGGCATAAACATGACCAGTGCACCGCACCGCTCACTACGCAGAGTGTCCCCTCTCCGAGATCTAAATACGGATTGTCAAAATTGAAAGCAGAACAATACATTACTGCAACGCATATCCCTTATACGATCATTCGACCAACATGGGTATATGGAAAACATATGCGGCAGGAGTCACATATCAACTTATTTGTTACACTTGCGTATAAGAAAAATCCGTTGATGCGCTGTAATTTTCCGGGAAAAGTATCCTTGATACATGTTGATGATCTTGTGACATCATTTGCTCATTGCATCGGAAATGATCATATCATTGGAAAAACATATTTTGCAGAAACAGAAAACAGATCGTTTGGAGAATTATTTTCTTTGATTGCTAAACAAGTCCATCCTTCCAAGGATGCATTTACCCAAATACCAGTCCCTTCATTTAAATTATTTATTGCGCGCGTACATTCACTGCTTCCTGTTCCTATAGCGAATCTATTCATCAATTATTTATATGTCACTGATCCTGCATATCATGCGGATTTATTGTCAGGCATTCCCTTAAAAAGAATCGACGCTACAATTCCTGATGTCATCTCTACCAATACCGCTGTTTCAGGATATTGGGTGATTACCGGAGCAAACAGCGGAATAGGCCTTGCATTAGCGCGAAAACTGCATATGCAAAATAAAAATTTGATACTTATTGATAAGGAAGCTTCTGTCTTAAAAGAAGAATTCACTCACTCAAATATTATTCATCCAAATATCAATCACTCGAATACCAACCACACAAAGATTATTATCGCAGACCTCTCTTCACATGCTGAAATCTCGCGTGCTGTTCAGGAAATACAGCATTACCTGATTTATTGTTTAGTCAATAATGCAGGGATTGGTTATCGCAAGTCATTTGCTGAATTGAGTGCTGAAGAGATATCCCGCATCATTGCAGTCAATATCAATGCGCAGGTATTTATTACAAAACTACTGCTTGATAAACTGAAAAAGGACCGCAGCGTTATTGTTAATATTGCAAGCAGTGCGGCGTATAATCCGCTGCCCAATATGCTCTTATATTCCTCAACGAAAGCATTTATCTCTAATTGGTCGGAATCATTGACCTTTGAATTGCGTGATACAAATCATGTCATCACATTTTCGCCTTCAGGAACAAATACTAATTTTCAGCAGACTGCAGGTGTGCGAAAAGAGAACAACGGCAAAGGTCTTAAGACACCTGAATATGTTGCTGATAAGATCATTGACGCTGTAAAAAAGAATCGCAGCGTAGTAATCCTGGATTTTAAAACCAATATTTTGCTTTACGGTTCAAAATTTCTTCCACGAAAACTCAACATCCTTTTCTGGGGGAATCTCTTTAAAAAAATGCGGTAGGTGAATTTATGAAAAAACACACATTAGATATCATCATTCCCATATATAATGAACAGCAATGTATTCCTGAATTAATGAAACGGCTTTTGGCATTGAAGAGAAAAATGAAGACAGTTGAGATAGGTTTCGTCTTCATCAATGACGGTTCAAAAGATAAAAGCCTCCCGATGTTGTATTCCTATGCGGATAAATACAAGGGCATTACAGTCATTAATTTTTCAAGGAATTTTGGCCACCAGCTTGCGGTCACTGCAGGGGTTGATCATACGACTGCGGATTATGTTGTTATTATTGATGCAGACTTACAAGACCCTCCTGAAATCATCGCTGACATGTACGCGAAAGCGAAAGCAGGGTATGATATTGTTTATGGCCAACGTATTGTTCGGAAGGGAGAAACAGTCTTTAAAAAAGCGACCGCAGCACTATTCTATCGGTTAATCAATATGTTATGCGATGTTGAAATCCCTGTCGATACCGGAGATTTTAGGCTTATCACGAAAAAAGTTGTAGACACACTCAAATCAATGCGCGAGAAACATCGATTCATCCGCGGAATGGTTCCATGGGTCGGATTCAAAAGCTATCCCTACCAGTATCATCGCGATATCCGTTATGCCGGAGAAACAAAATATCCTTTGAGAAAAATGCTTAGACTTGCTAAAGATGCAGTATTTTCTTTTTCTGACAAACCGCTAAGACTGGCGACCTATATAGGATTTATAACACTTATTATAGGAATACTTTCCTTAATCGTATTATTATATCTGCGATTTTTTACCGCATCGTATATCTCCGGAATAACTGCAGTCATTACTGCGCTCGTTATCCTTTCTGGAGTACAAATCTTCATTATGGGGATTATGGGTGAATATATCGGAAGGATATTTGAGGAATCAAAAAAAAGGCCATTATATGTTGTTGAACATATAAAAACAAGCAAGTTCAAAACAAATAAATAATACTCTGTAGTGTTGCATATGAGGAGAATCATGACAAAAATTTTGCCAAAAGATAAGAAAAAAAAGATTATTTTCAAAAAAGAAGAAAAATTTCATGATGCATGGGCAAATAGTATTGATATTAATACACTCATGGTTGACGAATCTTTTGAAGCATGCACTGCTCCTGAAAATAAACTCATCTTAAAAAAATTGGGCAATATCCGCAAAAAAAGGATTCTCGAACTCGGTTGTGGTGCCGGAGAATCATCAGTATATTTTGCAAAAAAAGGCGCCATAGTAGTCGCAACTGATCTTTCAAGTGGAATGCTTAAGGTCGTACAAAAACTTGCAAAAAAACATCATGTACATCTAAAAACCACCCGATGTCGGAGTGATAAAACCCCCTTTGCAGATTCAAGTTTTGATATTGTTTACGCGGCAAACCTTATGCATCATGTTGAACATGCACCTACATTAACTGAAGCATACCGTGTATTAAAAAAAAGAGGGATTTTTGTGTCTTATGATCCGTTGGCATATAATCCTTTGCTTAATATTTATCGAAAAAAGGCAACGCAGGTACGCACTGAAGACGAGACACCTATAAAACTGTCTGATCTTAAGAAATTTAAAAAGATTTTTTCTAAAGTGGAATATCATGCAACATGGCTTTGTGCATTATGGATATTTATCCGGTTTTATCTTATCGAAAAAGTCGACCCTAATAAAGAGCGGTACTGGAAAAAGATTCTTATTGAGCATAAGCGACTCGAGAAATCATATACCCGACTGGAAAGGATCGATAAAGTATTATTCAGACTATTCCCCTTTTTGAAACGCTTTGGGTGGAATATTGTTATTATTGCAAAAAAATAATTGATTATGCATGTACACGCGATTATGAAATTATCCACGAAATCTCATTCATCTTATGCGGGAGTAATACTATTAATAATTGTATGTACCCTATTCACGTCTATTGGTCAACTCTTATTAAAACTTGGTTCAAGTCATACAAATTCAATTATAGAAATCGTCACTAACATCCCGCTTATTTTTGGACTCATCTCTTATGCTTTTGGTGCAGTCCTACTCATCCTTGCATTAAAGTATGGCGAACTTTCATTAATTTATCCATTCATCGCCTTAAGTTTTATCTGGGTGAATCTACTTTCATTATTTATCTTTCATGAATATATTGCATTCATCAATTGGATAGGTATTATCGCTATTGTTATCGGTGTTTCGCTTATCGGGTATGGTGGGCATGAACATCGTAAGGCGGTGAAATCATGAATATCTTTGTAGTCATCATCATCATGATTGTTGCAACACTTATTGGTTCATTAGGATCTATCTTCCTTAAACTCGGAGCAGCACATTTTACCATCAGATTCACATTCAAAAATCTCATACATCTATTCCGGAATTGGCGTCTCATCCTTGGCATATTCCTTTATGCACTTTCAACAATTCCCTTCATCTATCTATTACGTTCAGTCGAACTCTCCGTACTCTACCCGCTTACTGCCCTAGGATATATCTTTATCATATTCTTTTCGAGATTAATCCTTAAAGAACACATCACATCATATAAGATTGTAGGTATACTATTTATTATTCTTGGTGTGATCTTTGTAACACTCTAGTCACACTGGCGTTTTTTAAGCTCAAAACGAAACATTTATATACTTTTAAGTGAACACTTGTTCATATAAAGGTGAACACATGTATATTAATAAGTCTACAGCTAAAATACTCCAATTATTTATTAGTCATATAACTGAATCATTTACTCTTAGGGAAGTAGCAAGAAGATTAAATATGTATGTATCCCTTGCACATCGAGCTATACGGCCGTTAATAGATGCTAAGATTGTTGAGCAAGATAAACATAAAAATCTTAGCCTAAATTACAAGATTCATCATGAAACTATTGCTTTTGCTGAATATCTAAGGAGAGATCATTTTCTTGATAAATTCAAGGAGGTTAAATTTTTTGCAGATGAAGTTATTAAAAAAATTGAACAGAACAGTTTTGTTTTGCTTGTTTTTGGTTCATCAATTGAATCCCGTAAACCCAGAGATATTGATATATTACTCATTGTAGATAGTACTGATAAAATAGCATTCCATGAGAAATTCTTACACAACATCGCATCGAATTATGATTTACCATTTGAGGAAAGAGTTGTAGGATTTGAAAGTGTTTACGAAATGCTTACCAAGCGTGATGAAAAAAATGTTATGAACGAGTTATTGAACAAACATATCATTTTATATGGTGCGGAACTGTTTTATAGACTAATTCAAAGGGGGCGGTTATAACATGTTAGATGAAAAAAAGCTAAAAGAAGCAGAAAGCAGGATTAAGCAGTTTATACGTGAAGGAATAATTAAGTCAAAGGGAAAGCCAGAGCAGGTAGATTTTTTTATTAAGAATGCTGACGATTCAATTGATTCTGCAAAAGCATTATTTGAGTTATCAACCAATCCTGAAAAACAGGAAGTAATATGTTCATTATCTTATTGAATTCAGGTTTCATGGAAAAGCAAAGTATGAAGTCAAAGAGTTTAAACAATCACATGATCGGTTTATCATAATAGATAATAAAGAGGTTTATCATTTTGGTGCTTCATTAAAAGATTTACACTCAAAAATCTTGTCGCTCTTATCAAAAATTGGCGTCTCATTCTTGGAATTGTACTCTATGCTCTTTCAACAATTCCATTTATATACCTTCTCCGTTCAGTCGAACTCTCCGTATTATATCCTATGACGGCCTTAGGATATATCTTTGTCATATTCTTTTCGAGATTAATCCTTAAAGAACATATTACTTTTTACAAGATCGGAGGAATCATCTTTATCATTCTTGGCGTAGTGTGCGTGACACTCTAATGTGTTGTAGTATATAATGTACCAGTGTTCACTTCTCACACTGGTCATGCACGCGTGAAGTTTATAAGTTCATAGATATTTCTTAAAGCAGGTTGATGCGCATGGATATACATTATTCGATAAAATTATTTGAAGATAAGAAAGTTAGAGTTCAATGGGTTGAGGAAGAGGAAAAATGGTATTTTTCAATAGTTGATGTTATGGAAGTACTTACAGAAAGCTTAACACCGCGAAGATACTGGTCTGACCTAAAAATCAAGCTCAAAGAGGAAGGTTTTGAGTTGTACGATAAAATCGTACAACTGAAATTAGTATCTTCGGATGGTAAAAAGTATGAAACGGACTGTGCTGATACGGAGCTAGTATTAAGACTGGTCCAGTCCATTCCTTCAAAGAAAGCTGAACCTTTCAAAGTTTGGCTTGCAAAAGTGGGGAATGATCGAATAAATGAGACATATGATCCTGAACTTGCCTTTGATAGGGCCATGAAGACGTATTTGCAAAAGGGTTATTCTCAAGAATGGATTAATCAGCGACTAAAAACTATTGAAATACGTAAAGAACTCACTGACGAATGGAATAGGTCTGGAGTAAGTAAAGAATCAGATTATGCAATACTCACTAATGAAATAACTCACGCATGGTCAGGAAAGACGGTTCAAGAATACAAAAGATTAAAGAGTCTTAAGAAGGAAAATCTTAGGGATAATATGACGAATCTTGAACTCGTATTAAATATGCTTGCAGAAGCCACAACCACTGAGATTTCAAAAAATGAGGATCCAAAAACATTTCCTGAAAATAAAAATGTTGCGAAAAGAGGAGGAACAATCGCAGGAAATACGCGGATAGATATAGAGAAACAATTAAAAAGAAGTGTGGTGACCACAAAAAATGCAAAAGACGATATTAAAAAATTAGATTCCGATCGTATCAAAAAAATAGGACACAAAAAGAAAGGATGATGATATATCCACATTCAAAAATCTCATCCTTTTACTCCGGAATTGGCGTCTCATCCTTGGCATATTCCTTTATGCACTTTCAACAATTCCATTTATATACCTTCTCCGTTCAGTCGAACTCTCCGTACTCTACCCGCTTACTGCCCTAGGATATATCTTTATCATATTCTTTTCAAGACTAATCCTTAAAGAACATATCACATCTTACAAGATCGCAGGAATTATATTTATCATTATCGGCGTCGTGTTTGTGACGCTCTAGTCACACTGGTCATGCACGCGTGAAGTTTATAAGTTCAAAGATATTTCTTAAAGCAGGTTGATGAACATGGATAAACAAATTATCTCTAAACTTCAAAAGACATTTGAAGATTATGCAAAAGAGACTGAAGGAATAGAATTCTGGTTTGCAAGAGACTTACAAATTCTTCTCGAGTATGAGGACTGGCGAAATTTTTGGAATGTCATTGAAAAAGCAAAGATGGCCTGTAAAAATTCAGGTTACGACGTAAACCATCATTTCGTTGATGTCACCAAAACGATCCTTATGCCAAAAAGTGCAAGTAAAGAAATTCCTGATATTGTTCTTACGCGATATGCGTGTTATCTTGTTGCACAAAATGGTGATTCAAGAAAAGAACCAATTGCGTTTGCCCAAAGTTATTTTGCAGTACAGACGAGAAAACAGGAATTAATAGAAAAACGGATAGCATTACAGGAACGATTTGAAGCAAGAAATAAACTCATTGTTTCAGAAACAGAACTTTCTAAACTGATTTATGAACGCGGTGTTGATGATGCAGGATTTGCAAGAATTCGGGGTAAAGGAGATGAAGCGCTCTTTGGAGGGTTCACAACAGCACAAATGAAAGTCAAGCTTAAAATCCCGCAAAACAGACCAATGGCAGATTTTTTACCGACAGTAACAATAACTGCTAAAAATTTTGCTACTGAAATCACGAATTTTAATGTAATAAAAGAAAACCTTAATGGAGAAATCGATATCACTCACGAACATGTAAAGAACAACACAAAAATCCGTGGAGTGCTTATAGAGAGTGGAATTGCTCCAGAAAATTTGCCTCCGGAAGAAGATTTAAAGAAACTTGAACGAAGGGTTAAAAAAGACGAAAAGAGTATAGCCCTCCATGCAAAACATCACATTAAACTAAAATAGGCGTTTTGTTTAGCATGCTCACATTTTATATTGTTTTGCGTTCGTAGCCGAGTTATATTCACTTCTCGCACTGGACAGGCACGCACGAAATTTATAACAAGAGAGATGCTTCTTCAAATGTGCCACTATTTTACTCATTCTCTTCATATTATTAGCTTAGAAAGTTATCAAAAGCGATAACTTTACACATCAGGAACAAGATAACTATCTTATGCAGACGATATTATTACTAAAACAATTGGATGAAAAGGCGGTATTTACAATACAAGATATTAAGAGAATAACTCATTGTAATAGTTTGTACGCTAAACAGATCATAAATCGATTGCACAAAAAAGGATTCATAAAAAAGATTGATAAAAAAGGGAGCATATGGGTGAGTGAACTAAGTCCATTAATAGATACTGTTCCAAAATTTAGCGAAGTAAAAAATAAAATACTCAAAAACATCAGCGGATAAAATAATACGCGAAGATTGTTACGATTACTCTATCAAAAGCGCTTCCGTAATATTTTTAAACTCCTCACCGTATAAGCATATGCTATGGATACACTTGAAGCGATTGAGACGAGAAGGTCGGTTCGTAAATATCTTGATCGTCCTGTAGAATTTGAAAAATTGACGACAATTCTTGATGCTGCACGCAAAGCACCATCCGCAGGTAATTTGCAGACTTGGCGTTTTGTCATGGTTACTGAGAAGAATCTTATTAAGCAGGTCGCGACCTATTCAGTCGAACAATACTGGATTGCAACTGCCCCTGTCCTGATTCTCGTGTGTACTGTTCCGGAAAAACATGAACTCTACTATGGTCTACGGGGAAAAAGATTGTATGCAGTGCAGGATTGTGCTGCAGCAATACAGAATTTGATGCTTGCAGCAACAGACCTTGGCCTCGGTACGTGTTGGGTTGGCGCGTTTGAAGAGGATAAAATAAAGTCTTTATTCGAGATTCCTCCAGATATCCGCCCTCAAGCAATTATTACACTCGGATATCCTGACGAAGTATTAGAACCTCGTGTTCTTGACCCGATCGAAAATCAGGTCTATTTTAATCGTTGGGGTATGCGTGTCGAGAAACTTCATATTGTCCTGCGTGATTATTCTGTCGAATGGCAAAAACAGAATAGTCGCATGAAGAATGCATTCAAGAGCACTGGCCGCAAGTTCCGCGAAGAACTGAATAGGTTCACCGGTAAAATGCGTGAACGATTCAGGAAGAAGAAATAGTATGCCAATATTACTTTATTCTCGTTATGTCTCCTATTCTGATGATCTCAAAAAGCGAAAGATTTAAATATCAGTTACCTATAAGGTAACTAGATGACAATCGAAATTCCGCAATATGGATTAAAGGCATATGCGTTATTGTTTTCAAAACATCACACGCATGGAGAATTCAGGCAGTCTGAATTAGACTGGATAGTATCTATCAGCATGAAAAAGAAAATATTCTCTTTGTTATTGAGGACAGGATGGATTAAAAAAAATCCCGAAGGAACATATTCTTGTACAAATCCTACAGACGCAATAAGAGGATTATTGGAGTTTCGGGTTCCCGAGATTATCAAGAATGCAGAGAAGACATATGCATTTACACGAGTTTCGGCTGTCGAAATTTGGTCTGATTTTTCCTATGTACAACGAGGATTAGAAAAGTCTCCCTATTTCATTAAGATTTTGAAAAAAGACTTGAACTATTGGAAGAAATTTTTTAATAGTAATGAAATACCGAACTATGTTCATTCAGGAGGAACAATAGGAGAGTTTATTATTTTTATTCCAGTAAGTTCATTATCATTTGAAGAAAAAAATGGATTCAAAGTCGATTCATTAAAAGAGACCATCACGTATGCAAAATCAAATGACATCTATGCATATGCATCAGAATATATGAAGAATAAATATGGTGCATGAGCATGATTAAAGATCTTTTTTCATTAAGAGAAGGAGAAATATTTAATACGCTTAAAGAATTAAGAGACTGTGATTTTTCTATTATCGGAGGTTATGCAGTCAATGCATACACATTACCAAGATTTTCAGTAGACTGCGATATCGTCATTAAAGACGAAACCGTGCTGAGAAAAATAGAGAAGATCCTCTTAAAAGTTGGCTACAAAAAAGAAAAACTTCCACAAGAAGCACAATATTCCGGAAACTTTTCCAGATATGAAAAAAAATTGAGTAATAATTTTGCGGTAAGTATGGATATCTTGATTAGTCATGTAACAGACCGAATGACTGGGGTAGTATTTGCAGCAGATTGGATTTTTGAAAACTCGAGTATGCAACTATTGAGAGGAAAAACCATTACTGAAGAACTCAAAATGCGCATACTGCACATCGATGCATTGCTTGTGATGAAAATGATATCATGCAGATCCACAGATATAAGGGATGTATTTATGATGTTTCCAAACGCTAAGGATAAAGAATGGATAAAGTCAGAGATATCTTTACGATATTACTTTAAAGACAGAATCACGAAAATCATTGAGAAAATCTCCTCAAAACAATTCAAAGACGGACTCTCAGGAGTCTATGGCTATTTTGACCAGAACGTTTTTGAAAAACACAAGAAAGCGATTATAGGTTTTATCTCTCTATAAGAAAATAATAAAAAAAAGAAAATTTTAGAACTCTTCAGAATCTTGCGATGCGTCGTAATTCTCTTCAGGTGCTGCTTCTTCTGCTTGTTCTGCAGGTGCTGCTGCATCTTCACTTGGTGCCGCTGCTTCTGATGTTGTGCCTTCTTCATAGCTTCCGACAACTTCAGCAAATGCAACCTTTTTAGCAACTTTCTTGACGCGAATCTTTACCTTATCGCCGACTTTTGTTCCGGGTACAAAAATGACAAATCCTGCTTTTTTAGCAATACCGTCGCCTTTTTCTGCAACTGCTTCAATCACTGCATTGATCTCTTCACCTTCTTTTACCGGTGAAAATCCGTGATCTGAGCCGCCACGATAACCGCCACCGCCCATGCCTCTACTCCCGCCGCCGCGATCGCCGCCATATCGGTTGCCACCGCCGCCACTAAAACTTCTTCGTTTTTCTCCATACTCCATTATTACACCTTTGTTTTTAGGGTTTTTTTAGTCCTGCAAAAAGAACATTATGTCTATTCTAAAAAATGTAAGAACACTACAATGCTTCTTTTCATCTGTTGACTAAACCCCAATATAACATCTTAAAAGGAGGGATTGTTTATAAATTTTATTAAAAATGCCTTTTTTAAGCGTGTTAAGGAAAGGACTTTGTAGAAATTGTTGGTCGCCTTAAGATGAGCAGATGCAAAGAACTATTCGAGAAAAACGGACAGAATTTTCACTACGTTCAAATTTCCTGCAGGGAAATTGCAAATGGTACGTTTTTCAATCAAATAGCATATAAATCTGCGAATGGCGACTACGAGCGAAGTGAGAAATTCTACAAAGTCTAAGGAAAGGGTATTTCTGGATAGTTATCTTCACGTGTGATCTGTCCATCCCTTTCTTCTGCACTGAGAATGATATACTCCTCGCGTTCCATCCCCATATATTGTCCTGGAATGTGGAGGAGTTTACGTGTTCCTGATTCTTCATATGCAGAACCTTTTGAGTATTCAATGACTGCAGTAAATGTGTTGTTGTTTACTAATCCTGTAATAATTATTTTTTGTTCAGAACCTGTCACGGTTTTTGAATACGTCGGGGTATGATAATAGATGTGCAGCCTATCTTTACGTAATCTTTCTGTTGTCTGAGGATAGTTTTTCGCGAATATGCTATCAATACTTGATTGTTCATCAATTGTTGGTGCCATTTGATTTATTAAAGAGGTATCTGCGTATATTCATCAATACGCTTATTATTTACACGGATAAACTGTATCTTCTTTTCTTTTGAATTCTTTTCAAGAATAGCTGCCCTATCGATAGTTACCGTACGGACATAATCAGGATTTTGAGAATCATTTTTAGGAATAATTTTTTGATATTCAAGCAATCCTTTATAACCTATTTTATCAATCTGTAGACTGATAATATTTTTTTCTGGGAATATTCTGTAATCGATAAAGTCAAGCGTATATTTGCGCGTTTCCGTAAGATACGCGATGAATTCCGGGAATAATTCTTTTGCAAGTTCTTCTGCTTTAGCGCTTCGAATGGCTAATTCGTTATCTTTTTCTTCCTTAATAATTACTCCCATGAACCCATCGGAATATTGTCTTATTTATAATTCTTACTATGTTTCGGTTTTTAAACCAGGGTGATTTTTCGGCTTTGTGTAAAAACGCATCCTGTGTAAAAATAGAGGATTTTGTGTAAAAATGAAGCAGATTATTATACAAAACCATTTCTATATCGAAAACTTTAAATATTCGCGTATGTGGGGAGTATTATGGTACAAGACATCAAATTAATAAAAGAACTTGCAAATGGTTGGGTGGTACAGGATAATCTTCGTGAGAAAGGAAGACCTGAGAATTTAAGGATCTCTTACCGGTTTACATTAGACCAAGCTATTTCCTTTAGAATAACCGCAAAGACTGAAGAATTCGGTGATATTTTTGAGCTGTTATATATTGGATCCGCTGCTAAGGACATCTCTATGCAAAATACTTGGAGGTTTATAGGGCTCAAAGACTCCTTTCGTTTTTTTAGTGAGGATAAGGTGCGAATACAAAATCTTGCTGTAGAGATGACAGGTTTAAGAAAGATTATGGCAGCGCAAGGATGCAAATTCGACGAGTGGTATGGACACTGATTTTATTAAAACATCTTCTTATAATATGGATTGCTCGCCTGTCTTTTTGTAGCTTTAATAAAGACGTGTAGTAATCATTTTTTGAGTGAAATCGAATTTTTCGAATCCTGTGTAATAACAAACGCCCTTTTTACACAAAGCCTCATCTTCCACAAAATATATAAACTAGTTCGTTCTACCTCTCCCTTGTTGAGTTGAAATCAACTGTACGCACGTAATTTAAGGTGATAACCAAATGTCTAAATTAAAAAATTCGAAAGAACCACTTCAGGATTTGTATACTGATTCACAAGAAAATGAGCAGACAACTAATCAAGTGCCTGAACAATCAAGTGAGCAATCATCCTCATCTGGACAATCAGAACATGCATCTAAAAAATCTTCTAAACATCCTGATCATTCACATAAACAAGATTCTCAAGATACAAAAATCGAAGAACTTACAGATACATTAAAACGTTTACAAGCAGAATTTGAAAATTATAAGAAGCGAACTACAAAAGAAAACGCTGAATTTGCAAAACATGCAAACGCAGGATTCATCAAAAAAATGCTCCCCATCATCGACACATTCGATACTGCACTGAATACAATACCCAAGAATTCGAATCCTGAACTGCAAACCTATCGTCAGGGGATGGAATTAATCCATGGACAACTCCTTGCATTACTTGCAGAATCCGGCCTTCGCGTTATTGAAACTAAAAACAAGAAATTTGACCCATTCAAAAACGAAGTACTGATGATTCAAGAATCAACTGCAGATGACGACACCATCCTTGAAGAAGTCCAGAAAGGATATATGCTCGGTGAATATGTACTGCGCCATGCAAAAGTAATCATCGCAAAAAAACAGGAATCCCAAGATAAAACAAATAATAAATAAAATATTCGTGAGGTAAACAACATGGCAAAAGAAGAACAACAAAACCAGATAAACAAGATCAATTTTAATATTACTGACGGCGACAGTTTTTACTCGAATGAGATGAGTATCACCTTTGTTCCGACACAATTTTCGTTCGATTTCAAAAATATCAGTCCACGCGTTGATATGAGAAGTCAGGATGGAAGCAGGAATTTTGTCCTCAAACATAATGTCGTACTTATCGACCCATTCCAAGTCAAACAATTTGCAACAGTACTGAATGATGCACTGGTGCGGTATGAAAAAGAATTCGGTCCCATCCAAATTCCTGCACCCATCAAAAAAGCAGAACTCAAAGCAAAACACGCATCGAAGAATGTCGTAACCAGCCACGACGTTCCAAGTTATTTTGGATAAGAAATTAGTATTAAACATTATGAAAAAATAATTATAAGCTATTATTGTTAAAATCATAGTACGCCATAGAAATAAAATAAAATAATAATAACCTATAAGATAAAATAATAAAAATAAAAACAAGACAAGATAAAAATCAGATAAGGCAAAATAAAAAAATAAAATAATAAAATAAAATAAAATAATAAAATAAAATAAAATAAAAAAATAAAACGAGTATATACGGAGGTATTTACCATGGCAAAAATTATTGGTATTGATTTAGGAACATCAAACAGTGCAGCAGCAGTCTTAGAAGGGGGAAAACCAAAAATAATCCCGAGCGCTGAAGGAATGACACTCTACGGAAAAGCATTTCCGAGCGTTGTCGCATTCACCAAAGACAACCAATTACTCGTCGGAGAACCTGCACGCCGGCAGGCAATCAGTAATACTGACGGAACAATCACTGCAGCAAAAAGAAAAATGGGGACAGACCATAAATATAAGGTTCATGGCAAAGACTATACTCCACAACAAATCAGTGCATATATTCTTCAGAAGATAAAAAAAGATGCAGAAAGTTTTCTTGGTGAAAAAATAGACAAAGCAGTCATCACAGTACCTGCATATTTCGATGATAATCAGCGTCAAGCAACAAAGGATGCAGGAACCATTGCAGGCCTTGAAGTTGTCAGAATTATTAACGAACCGACCGCTGCAGCACTCGCGTATGGTCTCGATAAGTCCGGTGCGCATAAGATCCTCGTCTTTGACTTAGGCGGCGGAACACTTGATGTTACGATCATGGAATTTGATGACGGAGTATTCGAAGTAAAATCAACATCCGGTGATACGCAACTTGGCGGAACAGATATGGATGCTGCACTTGTCGATTTTCTCGTCAAAGAATTCAAAAAAACAGAAAGTATCGACATTTCAAAGGATAAAGTCGCGATGCAACGTTTACGTGAAGCTGCAGAAAAAGCAAAAATCGAACTCTCCACAGTACTCGATTCAGAAATTAATTTACCATTCCTCACCGCAACAAACGAGGGACCGAAACATTTTACGTATAAATTGACACGTGCAAAACTTGAACAGATTGTCGAGCCACTCGTCAAACGATGCAAACATCCTATTGAACAAGCAATCAGTGATGCAAAACTTTCATTAAAAGATGTCGAACGCATCATTCTTGTCGGTGGACCAACACGTATGCCCATTATCCACAAATTCCTCGAAGAATTCACCGGTAAAAAGGTCGAACGTGGTGTTGATCCTATGGAATGTGTCGCACTCGGTGCAGCAATCCAAGCAGGTGTCCTTGCAGGAGAAGTCAAAGATATCTTACTTTTGGATGTTACACCACTTTCTTTAGGTATTGAGACACTCGGCGGCGTATCAACAAAACTCATCGACAGGAATACAACGATTCCGACTAAGAAATCGCAGATATTCTCGACTGCAGGCGATAATCAGAATGCAGTAACAATTCACGTCCTTCAGGGAGAACGTCCTATGGCAACTGACAATAAGAGTCTTGGACGTTTCGATCTTATTGGAATCCCTCCTGCGCCACGCGGTATTCCGCAAATTGAAGTATCATTCGATATTGATGCAAATGGAATTGTCCATGTCACGGCAAAAGATCTTGGAACAGGAAAAGAACAGAGCATCAAAATAACATCTTCACAGAAATTGAATAAGGATGAAATTGAGCGCATGAAAAAAGAAGCAGAAATGCACGCTGAAGAGGATACAAAGCGTAAAGAAGAAATCGAAATCATCAACCAGGCAGACAGCCTCGTTTACTCCGCAGAACAATTATTCAAGGACTTCGAAGGAAAAGTTGATGATACAAAACTCGGCGATGTGAAAAAAGAAGTTGATGAATTAAAAACACTCCTCGCGCCAGAAAAGAAAGATGCTCTTGCAATCAAGACTAAACTTGAAGAGATCAATAAAAAAGTTCAGGAACTCAGCATGGAAATGTATAAGAAAGTTTCTGAAGAACACGCAAAATCGCAAGGTGCAGGAACTGCAAGTCCAGAAGGCGAAGAGCCCTCATCAACAAACACTGACGACAATGTTGTCGACGCAGAATTCACAGAAACTGAAGGCACAGAAGAGAAGAAAGCCGGCGCAAAGAAGAAGAAATAAATTATTTTTTTTAATTTTTTTTTAATGAGATATTTTTTATTCACATCCAAACATTTATTAACCGTATCTTATTCCAGTAACAATTATGGCAAACAAGGACTACTACAAAGTTTTAGGATTATCGAAAGGCGCATCGAAGGAAGAAGTCAAGGCAGCATATAAGAAGCTTGCAAAACAATTCCATCCGGATGTGAATAAGGCAAGCGACGCTACAGAAAAATTCAAGGAAATCAATGAAGCAGCATCAGTACTTGCCGACGACCAGAAACGCCAGCAATATGATACTTATGGTTCAGACTTCGAAAAGAAGTATCATCAAAATTTTAATCAGCAATATTCTAATTATGATTTCGAAGACATGGATTTCGGCGATATCTTCGAAATGTTTTTTGGCGGCGGAGGAATGGGCGCGAGTAGTGGACGGAGTAGACGGCATCGCGGAAGCGATTTACGATTCGATGTAGAACTCATACTCGAAGAAGTCGCGAAAGGGATCAAGAAAAATATCTCTATCGAGAAACCATCAGTCTGCGACGCATGTGATGGTAAAGGTGGCGACGATTATGAATCCTGTAAAGACTGTGGCGGTAAAGGAGTAAAACGCGTAACACAACGTACACCATTCGGAGTTTTTGCATCAACTGTTACCTGCAAGCGATGCGAGGGGCGTGGAGAGATCATCAAAAACGTCTGTAGTGAATGTGACGGTCATGGCGTTATCCGGCAAAAAAAGAAACTCGATGTTGATATCCCTGCAGGAATCAGTGACGAGGCCCAACTGCGACTCAAAGGCGAAGGCGAAGCAGTAAAAAATGGCGAATCCGGAGACCTCTATATTTTTATCAGTGTCAAAGAACACAAATACTTTGCACGCGAAAATGATGATATCCTTATTGATGCACATATCAATTTTACACAGGCAATACTTGGCGATGAAATAGAAGTACCGACCCTTGAAGGAAAAGCAATGTTAAAGATCCCTGTGGGAACACAGCCTGAAACGATTCTTCGCATGAAAGGAAAAGGAATTAAACATTTACACAGTCATGGAATAGGCGACGAACTCGTCACCATCAAAGTACAGATCCCAGAGAAATTGACTCGCGAACAGGAGCGTCTCGTCAAAGAATTCCAGAAAGAAGCAGGAAAGAAAACATCATTCTTAGATAGGATATTTGGATAATTTTTTGTGTCTTTATCTTACTTCCACAATCCCCACTTTCCCTTCAAATATTTTTTTAAAGTGATGTAATTCTTTTTCAGAATAGGATTTCTCATCCTTAAATGTATTATCGATCAGATCTTTTTCTGTCTTGAATTGTTGCAACACATATTTTTTTGCTCCAGTAATCCACGATGCGATCGCTTCAAGATCTTTTGGCGAATGTAATTTGGGAAGAACTGTTGTTCGGAATTCATAATCGATTAATCCATCGCGTCCTGCATTGATGATGAGTCGGACGCTTTTTTTGATCTGTTCGATACTTACTTTTGCGCATACAGTCTCTTCATAGCGTTCTTGACTATTTTTGATGTCCATTGCGATATAATCGACGAGTTTTTCATCAATAGCTTTTTGGATAATCAGAGGAAATGATCCGTTGGTATCAAGTTTGACAAGCAATTTACGTCTCTTAATCTCGCGCATAAAGTCGAGAATTCCCGGATGCATAAGCGGCTCTCCGCCAAGCAACACGATTCCATCAATCCATTTACGTTTCTTATCGATGAATGCAAAGAATTCAACAGGCGTGATATCCGGAAATTCCTCCTCATTGAAGATGAGTTCTGGATTATGACAATACGGACAACGAAAATTGCATCGACTAAAGAATACGACTGTTGAAATCTTATCCGGATAATCGATGAGTGAAGATTTCACAATCCCTTTGATGTGGATATCCATCTCTTTCATTTACATCTGCTCCAATAGTTTTGGAAGTTCAGTAAGTGAAGTAATCCTGTTCGGGTAATCAGAATTCTTATTTTTCCGGTCAATAAGGATTCCTTTGATGCCAAAGTCCTCTGCACTTTGCACATCTAAACGTAACGAATCTCCGACCATAATGACTTCATCTTTAGAGACACTGAGTTTTTCGAGTGCGATTTCATAGATACGCGGGTCGGGTTTTTGCATACCGACTTCGTATGAGAGAATAATTTCATCAACGAGTTCATAGAGGGGAAATTTCTCAAATATCTGTTTCATTGATATATTAGTGGTATTACTCAAGATTGCAATCTTATATCTCTTTTTTAATTCTTGCAATACGGCAATCGTTTCCGGAAATGCATATTTTCTTACTGTTCCATTCTTTTTAAAAATTTCACAGAGTTCATGAATAAGTCCTTCGTTCACATCAACTCCGATATTTTTCGTAAATTCATGCATGGTCTGTTCAATATGTGTAATGGGGTGTGCCATGAATGTTTCACTAAATACAGTATAGAATTCTGGATTGCGATATGTTCTTCCTAATTTTGTCGCGAATTCTTCAAAGGGGAGTGTTGTTGCATCTGACTCGAATAATGTCCCCCATAAATCGAAAATAATCGCTTTAATCATTTGAGAATTGCATTCATCTCTTCAAGTGTTGGCGAAACGCCATTCCATTCCTTAACGACATTCTTTTCTTCATCAAGAACTACGACCGAAGGAGTCGCCATGACACCATAATCAAGTGCTTCAGCAAGTCCGTCTGCAGTTTGGATATCATGATATTCAACCATCGTCTTATGCTCGACTTGTGAAATCACCTTCTTTGCTGCTGGGCACTTCGGACAGCTTGGTTGGATAAACACTTTAATGATCATTGCATTCACCTATTTTGAATCTAATCTTCATCAATAACCCCTGCCATCCTTATAATCATATACTATCTAAAAATATATTCTCATCATTAAAAAAATACTGTGACTATAGTAAATCGCTTTAATTTTCGGATAACAAAAAACGCTTTGCGTTTTAGGTTTTCGGGAATCTTTGATTTCCTAAATATCTAAAAGCGATTTACTATCTAGCAAATAACATCGCAGTATCCGAATATTAATGTTATTTGCTATAATAACACCAGTTATTTAGGGCGTCCGCAATCGTCCTCAACTTCATAATTTCCTTTCTGTCGGCTTTTGAATTCTGCTTTCTTTGATTTATTCCAATTATTGATTCGGGAAAAGTACCCGACTACGCGGCTGACACCATACACATTCTTGCTTCCACACTGCTTACATTTTGCTCCCATGACTGCACCTCATCATTTGAATATGACTTACTGTTACCATCGCTCGCATTCTTATTTTAATATTGTTGCTGTCGTTCGTGTTTGCGATTACTGTCGCTCGCATTTGATACATGTTTTTGAATGAAAAACGTACCACTTGCAATCCTGTCCGTTTTTCTTGATTGTGCGTTTGTTGATGCTCGCATCTTGACAGTAATCGTACAGTACACTACTAATTTTTCTTAATCCCGATCGTACCCTCTGGTTACTGAATGGCAATCCTCGCATACAGTAAATTCTGGACTAATCGTTATTTGTGCTGAAACAGTATTTGTCCAAGTCTTCTTTACAAGTTCATAAATCGCTTTTGGGCTTGGGGTTTTTTCACCTGCAAATACGTGGGTGATTGCTCCTGCTTCAATGATGGGATTGAACTTGGCCTGCTTCTCAATGCGTTCCATAATATCTACTGGCGCGTCTGCTGCTAAGTGGATGCTATTGGTATAATAGACTTCTCCTTTACTGATGTCTCCGCGTACAAAGTCGCGGCTTTCAGGATATTCCTGCAAATCAACTTTTGCAAATCGTAGGGATGTTGATTCTCCGGGTGTTTCTTCAAGGACGAGTTTGAGGCTGTGCTGTTCTTCAAGTTGTTTAGCTTTAAGATACATGCTTGATGCAATCTTTAATCCTAATCGATATGCCTGGTCTGATTCATGAAGTGCCTTACCTGTTAAATATTTAACACATTCATTAAGTCCAATCATTCCAATAATATAACTTGCATCATTCAAATCAACATAAGGTCTTCCATCATGCGCTTTCATCCCAATCTGCCATAGCGGAGTTCCTGGTTGGTTACTGATTTTTGTGATGAATGCCTTCTTTTGGAGATGTGCTTTCATGGCAAGATCCATTGTTTTTTTGATTTCTTCAATTGTTCCTTCAACAGTTTTTCCACGGTATGCTGCCTGTGGAAGATTAATTGTTACATTCTGGAATCCGCAGAAACGTAAACTTTCAGGATGCAATAAGAGATAATTATCTGTTATTTTAGTTCTTAACCTACAACATGCAGAAAGTGTTGCCTTATCGCGATCAAACACAAAATACGGGCTCCCATTGTCTGAAGCGATCTTACACGCATATTCTAATAATTCGCGTTGGCTCAAATCATCAAAAGAATCTTGATCAACATGAAGGTCCATCTTTGGGAATGCAAACATTTTACCCTCACTATCCCCCTTATGCCATATTTCCATTAATGCCCGGCAAAATTCTTGCGCCTCTTTTTTGAAATCTTGATACACTAAAATTTTTCCCTCTTTAGGATTGAGCTGTTTAAGGGTATCATCAGGATTACGGGGGATTTCATCAACATAATCAATTGTTCCATTGACTCGTTTAATCATATATTTGCCGCCAGGACCGATTGCAGGAATATTTTGCATATATTCGGGAATGCCCATGTGGATGTTGAAATCAATGAAGAGTGTCTGCCCCCCGCGACTGAACGCATTCTGCGAGCAACTAAAGATTAAGAATTGTGCTTCTTGTTTAATCTGTTTCTCACTTAATCCAACAAGAAGTGGTGCGTAAAAAATGTTGAGATATGCAAGACCTAAAGCGCCCGCATAGTATGCTTGTATTGATGCAAGAAATGTATTCAAATGACTTGTTAATGTATCTGCATGTTTGGCTGGTGTTGAACCGCTATTAAGATTGTTCAGTTTGAGACCATATTTTTTAATATATTCAGGTGAATGTGCTGAGCAGTAGACGCGGATAATATGCCCTAAATCATGGAGGTGTAGCGCTGCTTTGAGATGCGCTTCAGCAACATCTTTACTAAAAACTTCCTTGAGTGCATATTGTTTAAGTACTAATTCAGCTATTGCAAGATTTACCGCTTCAGGATTATTATTGACAACATTACTATCCTCATTATTTTTAGAAAAGATGACTTGGTTAAGGTTATACACACTGATGCCCATGATTTCCTGTTTTTCAAGTTTTTTTGTGTATCCGCGTTCAAAGAGTTCATTATTTACAAGTTCGCGAAGTAGTGATACTGAGATTGTCTTGACACCTGATTTCATGACCTTTTTTTCAATACATGATGCGATTTGTTCTGATTCCTCCTTTTCGAGTTTGATCTCTTTTATGAGTGCATCGACAATGCGCTGGCGATTCCACTCATTAATCGTTCCTTTGACTGGTGTTGATACGAGAAGATTAAAATCAGTAGTGTCCTGACCGCTTCCTTGTTGGTCATGAGATACAATTCTAAGATTTTTGAGTTCATGCTCAAACTCATCTAGATCCTTAAACTGGCGATAGACTGATGCAAACCTAATATATGCAATCTCATCAAGTGCCTTAAGATGTTTCATGATAATATCGCCAATAATCGTACTCTTTATTTCATTAGTCTCTTGATTGTAGACATCTGCTTCAACTTCAGAAACAACTGCTTCAATGCGTTGAGAACTAATAGGTCGTTTCTCGCATGCTTTAACGATGCCTTTAAGAATCTTATCGCGGGTGAATGGTTCACGTCTCCCGTCTTTTTTAATGACTTGGACTTCAACCATCTCAATAGTCTCATAAGTAGTGAATCGTTTACCACATTTGAGACATTCTCTTCTACGCCTATTCGTATCATCATCAGAGACACGTTTATCAACAACTTTAATTTCAGAACTTGAACAAAATGGGCATTTCATGTTTACCAAACTCCGATAACGCAGTCTATATTGTGAATTTTAATTGTTTTGGGCCCAATATGTAGTATTCTTCTAAAATTTTTAGGCACCAGATATTGTGTATTCTTTTTTGAACTAAGATTCTTTTGGTTCCTAGTTATATATAAATATTGTTGTACTTAGATATGGGTGTTATAAGAAATATGACCAAAAATGAATAAAGAAAAAGAAATACTGCATATGTTATTGTTTATTTGCTGAGTAGGCTCACACAGCATATCTTCTCGCACGCCAAACCGAGTTATATTCACTTTGTTCATATTTGTTCACTAACGTTCTCAACCCTCTCTGAGGTTTCCCTACGGGATATTTGTAATCGCATATTACATAGAAGGTTCGTAAGCAGCTCAGTAAATACCTCGCTTTTATAATCCGCACCCACCATTTTTATTTCCACAACCAGGACAGGAATAACAATTAGGTGTTGTTCGATCCATTGCGCTACCGCATTCATTACACATGACTCCGCGATCATTGGTTAATTCAGATTTTTTGAATCCATTTGATTTTTTTCCGTTAGTGCCGTTAGTGTTTTCTTTAGTACCTGTAACAAATCCTCCAAAAATCGAGTCATTGATGACTTCTTCAAAATTCCAGTCATTAATATGCCGCCGAGCATAGGTCTGAATTGCGCCATTCTTTGTTCCGCGTAGTTTGTTAATATCCACTGTTGAAGGATCATTAGCAATGTCAACATCACCAAGATATTCAAGTCGTAAGAGTTTTCCTGCAAAATCAAGCGGTGAAAGCGCGGTTTTAATATAGGAGTGGTCAAAGACTAATCCTTTTGGTTCGAATTCATCACCAATCCATCCTTTTAAGACATCTTCAAGTTCAACGCCACGTTTCAAAGATGCTGATGCTTGAATCCCTGCCTGTCGAAGCATTGCTCCTAATGTAGATCCCCCTTTATAGGATTCAATAACAATCTGACCAATACGTCCGTCTGGATATTCGCCTGTGATAAAATGAAATTTAGTGCCTCCGATTTTAACTTCATATTCATGCCCGGGTCTGTCTGGTGGGAGATCCTCTTTTTCTCCGCGCTTTAACGCAATCATCCTCTTATCTCCAAAGCTGAGTGCGCTAATAGGTTTGCTATCATCACGAAAGATTGCAATTGCCTTTAATCCCAGTTTATAACTAAGAAGATATGCATCATAGATATTTTTAACTGTAGCTGATTTTGGAAAATTACTCGTTTTCGAAATAGCACCCGAGATAAACGGTTGTGCTGCAGCAAGCATACGTACATGACCCTCAAACGGCATTGCTCCTAAACCATCTACATTACCAGTAGCTGTCTCGAAAATTTTGTAATGTTCTGGATTCATGTGTGGAGCGCCTACAACAGTGCTGCGTGCAACTCTGGGTCGGATCTCTTCAGTAATATATTTATTGATCTCACTAATTTGCGCTTCAGTATATCTCAGATTATGCAATGCATTTGGTACCTCATTATTTACCAGTGTTAATGTCCCTCCTCCTGCAAGGTTTTTAAAAATACTTAGTGAGTAGGATGGCTCAATACCTGTAGTATCGCAACCCATCAAGAAGGATATTGTACCTGTCGGGGCAATGACACTTGCTTGACCATTCCGGAATCCATATCTTCGACCGTTATTTACTACCTTATTCCAGGTGTGGTATACTTCGTCCTTTAATGCAGGATCAATATGTTCCCACTGAATTTCATCAAGATTTTTCTGATGTTTTTTAATAACTTCACGCATAGGTTTACGATTAAATTCATAATGGGTGAATGTTCCACGTGCTTTTGCTAATTCAGTTGATTCTTCATATACTGCGCCTGTCATGAGCGCAGTAACTGCGCCTGCAAATGCGCGCCCTTCATCAGAATCATACGCAACTCCTTTACGCATCAATAGTGCGCCGATATTTGCATAGCCGAGTCCAACATTACGGAATTCAGGACTAATTGCTGCAATATCTTTAACAGGGTATGATGATACATCATTGATAATATCTAATGCAATCCCTGTTATCTTCGATCCGTGCTTAAAACTTTGATAATCGAAGTTTCCATTTTGATCGCTGAAACGAAGAAGATTGAGTGATGCAAGATTACATGCAGTATCATCAATGAACATATATTCAGAGCAGGGATTACTGGAATTAATGTTTCCAGAATTCTTTGCAGTATGCATTTCCTGAGTTTTTGATTCATATTGGACTCCAGGATCGCCGATGCGCCAGGTCCCGAATGCAATCTCTTGAAGCATGCGACGTGCAGCTATCTTTCCTACAACTTTTCCATCGGTTACTTGATGGAATTCGACTATTCCGTCTTTTTCTACCTGATCAAAAAAATAGTCATCGAGCCGTATGGAAAGATTAGTGTTTTGGAGTGCGACTGTAGTGTACGCTTCACCATCCATACCGCCACTATATCCATTTTGCATAAGGATGAGTGCTTTATGGTCTTCGCGTACTTTTCGGCGGATGAATTCTAAACTGTCAGGATGATGATACCTTGTGGTGGTCATGCGCGCAGCGCGTCTAGTCTTCCCGCCGGATTTTATTGTTCCCGCAGCATGATCATAGCTTACAAGAAAACTCATACTACCCGAAGATACTCCGCCACTTGATAAGGGTTCGCCCTCTCCGCGCAAACGATCAATACCTTGACCAACGCCTGATCCTGACTTAAAAATCATAGCCTCATTCTTATGATGTTCAGCAATACTTTCAATATCATCATGAGGGCCAGTGATAAAACAGGCATGACTTTGTGGTTTTATCCATGAACCTTTAGTGATTATTTGAACTTCACCTGTTTGTGAATCACGCCAGTACTGTTTTCCCCCGCTTCCTGCAATCCCATATTCATTATAGATTCCTGCATTGAATTGGACTGGCGAGTTGAATGCCATCTTTCGATTAATTTGAAGCCATTTGAGTTCGTCTTTGAATGCTTCTTTGTCTGTAGAAGTCTTGAAATATCCTAATTTTTCTCCCTCATCTGCAATAAAATTTGTGACTCGGGTGATGAGATGAGTAATGGATTGTTCGTAAGGTTTTCCAATCTTTTCTTGTATCTTTTCTTGCCACTCAGGTTTTCGAGGTTTAAACAGATAACGATGTGCGACAATCGTGACATCATTATCACCCCAACTTTCTGGAAAGAGTGCATCATCCATATGAAATACTGTTCTTCCTTTATTATCAGTAATTGTGACTGCACGTTCAGTATAAGGTCCAACTGTGTCAAATGGATCAATTTTTCCATCAGTAAAATACCGTTTGATCTCTATACCTTCACCTTTTTTCGATTCATGATATACCCGCCCGATATCTAATCGATCAAGATATTGCGCGTTATTAAATTGGTGGACAGTAATATTCTTTTTATTTATTGCATTAACTAATTTTTCTAATGGGAGATTCTTATCTTTTTGACTTTTGATGAGGTCATATGCTGCTTCAAGCGGGATATGTCGTTCTTTATCGTACGTATCTAAGCTTGTTTTAGAATAAATTGCGCTTGTTTTATTAGCTTTCATCATGTACACCCAACCCAAAAACACAATATATTGTGTGTGTCTTTTAAATATTACACCAAATACGGGATTGTTGCTCTTAGGTTATATATAAATATTGTTGTAGAAAAACCGCTAGGTTTCAAAGGATATATTGTGATGTTTAGGCTCAGCAATAGGTTTTAAGTACGAGATGTTGTGGTTATGAGGGTTATATCGGAAATCTATGAAAGATTGAGAAATATTTTAATTAGTTTCTTTTAAGTGGTAACAAGATAGAAACTTTTATAAATAAATACTTATTACCTTATAGAATGAGTTCAAAATATGAATTTAGAATCGAATGCGGAAAATCTTGGCGAAGTTACAAGAAATTTCTCAAAGAGACTGTGCCTATAGTGTTAGAAGCTTGCAAAGGATCTGATTTAGAAGAACGGGTAACTGCATTTTATAGCTCAGCGCTTCCTCGACAGTGGGAAAATTCGATTAATTTTTTATCACGAAATGAATCCCTTTCATATCAGAACGAATCTGAATACCATGATACTAATTTAGTAGTCAATAGAATTATGGCTAAGATTTGTTATTATACTGGAAAAGTTCCACTGTTGCGAAAAGTAATGAGATTAGGCACATTATCCACAGAATTATATCTTGGACAAGATATAAACACAAAACCAATGGCATATATTTCAAATGAAGAGACCACCCACAAAGAAGGATTTGGTAATGATTGTATTTCAACAACAATAACTGATTTTAATAGGATTCCGAATTTTGACATTGATGTGGGATTTACAGATGGAGGAAAGAATTATTTTTTCAAAATAAACGCGCACACTGATTCTGCGCTAGTTGTAGCAAAGAAGGTGTATCAAGGCATCAAGGCTAATTTTGATCAAAAACGTAGGAACTATGCAGAGACACAATCTGAAAACAGGGCAGTATTACAGTTGTTCCAGAACCGATAAGCGTATAAATCCTTAATCATTACCGCTTTTTGTGAATGACTCATGAATGATATTGATATCCAAATCCATACGTTGACTGAACACGCACTTGAAGTGCTGCAAGAACGATCCCCGGGTAAAACATTCTCTATCATTATGCGCGTAATCCTGAAGAACTGAATGCAAGCAGCGAATTACTCACAAAAGAACTGGGTAGTTATCTTTCCCATTACGAACTTTTAGTCCAAGATAAAGTGCATTATTGGCGGTAATATACGCCCGGGATTTATACGACACTCAAAAAAAAGTACACGTAATTTTTTTCCATTCTCGAGTGGTTAGTATCATAAACTTTATATAGAAAAACAAAATTACATATCTTATGGTACTTTCAGAATTGATTATGAGTTTATATCTTTCTGCAGCAAATCCCGCAATTTTGCTACAGAATTATTCACAAGAACAGTCTATACAGCAAGAAAAAACATTGCCTGATTCTACACTTTTTACTCAGCGATTAGAGAATATTATTTCTCGTATCCCTAGCAAAGGAGCACCTGGGGGTACAATCGTAACTGAAGGATTTAATGTATCTACAATAGATTATGATCTTAATGGACAATATTTTTTTGAAAAATTTACATTCGAAAAAAAAGATTATGTGGTTGTCGCGCGATTGTTCAGCGATGATTCCTGTAAAAAATATTTTCTTATGGTTTCTGGAGATCGATTTGTTCTCAGTTATGATTTGAAAAGTTTAGATAGTAAGACTGCAACTGATCCTATTCCTGACGCATATGATGTGCTAGAAGGAAAATCTTCAAAGTTATTCAAAAGCGGACCAGACGCTGCAAAATTAGTCTCAGAAAAATTACTCCCTGACGCAGAAAAATATGTTGCGAAGAATAAATAATTCTTTTATTATTCACAAACACAATCCATTCTCTTATTTACCTTAACCTTCGTTATCATTCCTGTCGCTAGATTCACACGGATCATTTCTTTCTCAATTTTTCCTTCGATCAGATACTGCAATGCTATGTTCACCGCAAGCGATCCTACAATTGAAACCATCGAATTCAACACACCGATTTCGCACGACGTTTCTCCTTCTTTATCCTGATTGAAACATGCAAAACAGGGTGCATCAGTGTTTTTTGCATCGATGAAATAGATTGCACCAATTCCATGCACTGCACCCGTATAGATCCAAGGAATTTTTTTCTCAAGACAATACTTGTTAATCACAAGACGCGCTGCAACATTATCAGTGCAATCAATAACTAAATCTGGAATTCCAATAATTTCATAATTTTTCTCGTCAATCATTTGCGTGATTGCAGTTACTTCTGTAAAATCTTTAAGTTTCTCTTTGATTGCAAGAACTTTCGATTTCAATAAATCTTTCATGTCAAAAAGCATTTGCCGTTCAAGATTCGGAGTGTCGACAATATCAGAATCAATGATGGTGAATGGAATTCTCATCCGTCCGAGAAGTTGCGCAATGCTGCATCCAGTACCACCCGCGCCGATAATCACGATTTTTTTTCCAATAATTTTTTCTGCATCTTTTCCAAAAACTTTCTGATAACTCATCTTGCAACTCCTGAATCTGTCTTGCATAATTCTTTCTCGAGTTTGCAGGCATTACATATTTCACCACTACATGCATCACCGCACGCTGTGCAATACCTGAATGTCGTATGCTGTTTTTGTTCTCGATAATGGTCTTTGAGGAGTGGAAGAATCTCTAAAAATGCATTGACAATGCCATTTTTTGCTCCGGGAAGTTTTGATTCAATGGCGTTGATCTCGTCGCGAACAGTTGCACGAAATGATAATGCGATATTGGGGCATTCATTAAATTCAACTTTGAATCCTTTAAGAAGCGCAAATAATCGCGATTCTTTTTCAGAAATGAAATAGAGTGGTTTAACACGGGGAACAAATTTATCATTTGCATTGAGCCCCGTTGTTGGGCCTAATGAGGCATTGTGTGACATATTGCCAAGCAATGTATTCATCAGGAATGATTGCGCTTCATCGTCGAGATTATGACCGGTCGCAAGTTTAGTTGCACCCAATCGTTTTGCTTCGCGATTGAGGAGTGTTCGACGAAAAATTCCGCATATCGTGCAAGGCTTTTTGTTTTTTGCAATACCCTTCTCGCGGATATTATCGAGTGTATCACCAAATTTATTTTTGAATGAAGCGATTTCTAATCGAATATCATATTGTTTACAGAATAATTGTAGATCATCAAGTGTGTGATCACGATATCCTGCAATCCCTTCGTCGATCGCGAGTGCAAAAAAATTGATATCATACGTTTTGCAGTATTTCATCGTCATATATAATACTGCGAGTGAATCTTTGCCACCCGACGTTGCAACACAAATGGTGTCCTTCTTATCGAATAATTCGAATCGCGCAATGGTCCTTAAAACTTTATTTTCAAAATAGTTAAGAAAATGATTCTTACAAAAATTCTGTCCCTGTCCTGCGTAGACTGCTTTTTCTTCACATTTTGTGCATTGCATTTCATCCACCACTCACGACAGAAAGGATCTGAATATCGTTTTCTCTTTCGAGAACTTCATCATCGAGAACAACGGTGCCGTTTTTGACGACGATGACTGTTGATGGATTAATCTTTAGTGATTCGAGAAGTTCACGTGCAGTACAAGTACTATCCTGAGAAATATGTGTATTATCCTTTTCAATATAAATCTTCATTGTAATTCCCTGGGACTAGTTCCCAGACTATTCTGAGGAGTGGGATAGGTTTTATAAATATTATCCTAAATGATGTGATAAGAAATTTGATTATCGCTGAATCAGACTCTCGCCCGTCATCTCTTTCGGTTTCGGAATCTCTAGTAATTCTAATACAGTCGGAGCGATGTCTCGTAATCCTTTGCCTTCTTTTAATGTGCACTGTTTTAATATCTCATCATTACTCACAAGAATACCCGGAACAGGATTGATGGTGTGGCTTGTTCGCCATTCAGGTGTTTGGTCCTCAGCATTTCCATGATCTGCAAATATGATAAGTGTATAATTGTGCGCGAGTCCTGCTTCCACAATCTTTCCTACGGCTTCATCGACTGCAACCACTGCCTTATGTATTGCATCAATAACTCCGGTGTGCCCGACCATATCGCCATTGACGAGGTTTGTGATAATAAGATCATATTTTTCTGTCGCAATCTCTGTCTTCAATCTCTCAGTCACCTCATAGACGGACATTTCCGGTTTTAAATCATAGGTTGCAATCTTTGGTGAAGGAATTAATATGCGATCCTCTTGAGGATTGGGTTCTTCAATTTGACCATTAAAAAAGAATGTCACATGTGCATATTTTTCAGTTTCAGAAATGCGAAGTTGTTTTAGTCCATGTTCACCTAATGTTTTTCCTAAAAGATTATCAAATGCAACATCCTTAAATGCAACATGCGCATTCATTGGAATATAATATTGTGTCATACTAGCATAATATACGTTTAACGCTTTACGATCCCATCCATCAAATTTTTCTTCAACAATGCTCTGCGTGAATTCACGTGGACGATCGGTTCTAAAATTGTAGAAAATAATCGAATCATGTTCGTGAATCCCCGTGTAACTAACCCTCGCGCGCGGTTTAATGAATTCATCAGTTTCATTATTGGCATGACACTGTTTAATTTCAGCAGTCACATCAGTAAACACCGAAACGCCCTTTGCATTTACAATACATTCGTATGCTTCTTTGATACGGTCCCATCGTTTATCACGATCCATCGTATAATACCGTCCAGAGATCGTTGCAATATTACCAAAACCTATTTGTTTAAATTTTTCTTCTAACGCAGCGATGTGCTTCAAACTATCAGTGACTGGAGAATCCCTGCCGTCAGTAATCACATGTACGACCACATTCGTGAATTGTTCTTGTTTACATAAATCGAGCAGTGCAAATAAATGGTCGCGATGACTGTGAACGCCTTCGACTTGTAATAATCCTATAAGATGTAATGTCGTGTTATACTGTTTGCAATTCTTTATTGCATCCAAAAATTCTGGAATACTAAAAAAATCACCATCTTTAATAGATTTATTGATGCGCTCGAGTGATTGAAAAATAATACGTCCAGAACCGATTGTCATATGTCCAACTTCAGAATTGCCTTGATATCCCTTCGGGACACCGACAGCTTCACCAGATGCTGCAAGAAGTGTATGTGGATAATTTTGCATGAGCATAGTATCATTCTTGAGATGCATCTCACAAATTGCATTATCAGTGCATTCTTTACGATAACCCCACCCATCACGGATGACGAGAATTGTTTTATGTTTCATATCTTCTCAGAGGATGAGTTGTTTTTAAAGTTTGTTAATTATACTCTCAAGAGTTTATTTTAGTAAATCAGCGCCACAACAACTCCATGTATTTCTTCGAATCGCACTTTTTCTGGATCGACGAAGGGATTATTATCGCCTTGGTGATAAGAAATGCTCCAAGATTGCCTTGCCCCTTACTGATGACGCGATGGATAATGATGTTGTTTCCTTTTTTATACGAGACAATATCTCCCATAGTAATCGCATTGATGTTTTCGGACTTCTTTTCTATCGATCGCGTATAATGATTGATGGTCGGGAGCATTGATGAACTATTATCACACGTTGCCCAGAACGCATTTTTAAGCGTGATGATAACTTTATCATTCAAGACGAGGATGTTATTATTGGAAATGATTGCCGGACGATTCCCGAAATCTTCAGTAATGAGGAACGTTTCATCCCTCAAGTTGCGGCGTTGATGATTGCATACTTGTTATTTTTTCATCTGTTGTTGCTTTTGCAGTATCTCTTCTTGGCTGATATGCCCGCAATCGCACATGACCGGGAATGTATCTGCAAAAAGTACTGAACCACAATTTTGGCAAGTAAAACCATAGACTTCTGTCGGCATTGAGAATTCTTGGAGTGCGAGTTCCGGAGTTTGAGGAGATTGTTTTGCAAATTTCATACTATCTTTATAGATGTCGATAACTCCTTCAGTTAAGCACCCTAAACAGATATGGAGTTCGCCTTTCGCATAATGACAACTAAACACGGCTGTATCTTGCGATGTGATCTTGCAGAGATCGCATGTTTTCGATTCGAGAGTATTATCGCTCATTGCACTCAGTATACCTTATAGTATACTAATATATAAATGTTTTGTTGTTGCGGGAGGGTTACGAAATTGACGAGCAATTTCTATTTTTACTGTATAATGATTACTCACGAAAAGATTTTTAAGGAGATACTAATACCTAAGGGTGTGGGGAGAATAAAAACAATACTCAAATATACCTTTCTTGCAGCAGTGATTTCAGGAGTAATTAAATATGATATATCTTACAATAAGGATTTTGATAAACAAGTTACTATCCAAAATTTGAACATAAATACTATTGTCCAAAAACCCATTGCAAAGACTAAACCGTTATTGACTGGCAATACTGCACTGTTTATTATTGATATGCAGAATTCCTGGCTCGAAGATATTGATTCAATCGAATTAAAAACAGAGATTCCGAATCAAATCAAGGTTATTAACTATTTTATATCACATCATAATCCGATATATGTTTTTGAATATGCAGATATGGGCAAGACAACACCAATTCTTCGTAAGGAGATTGATCGATATCCAAATAAACAGTATTTTTTAAAAGAGGGGCAAAGCGCATTTAGTACGCGTGATTCACTTGAAAAAATACTCTATAAACAAAATATTAGAAATGTTATCGTCATGGGCATTAATGCATCAGGATGTGTAAAAGAGACTGTAATAGATTTGTTATCTGCGCAATATACTTTCAAAAAATTTAACGAGACAGATTCTTTATCATTACAGTTGAATGTGCTCTTATCTAATGATATTATTGCTGATCCAAGAACTGATTATGCAGTGAGACGTGTTAATGACCGATTAGAAAGCGGTTCGTGGTATCGTATGCAAAAGAATTGTTTTTTTCGTGATACTTATGAAGAACTTTTTACATTGTTAAACCATAAGGAACAATAACATTTTTAATGGGGTTGGGTGTTATATACTTATGCTCCTCGCGTCCATCGTTATCGCTTTCATCGCACTCATTATCGGTTCGATTACTGATCTGAAGAACCGTGAAGTCCCTGATTATGTGTCGTATAGTCTGATATTCTTTGCATTTGCAAGTGCAATCATGTATTCTATTATTCAATGGTCCTATATCCCGATTGCGCAGACTGCAATGGGTTTTATTGTCGGACTCATCATCGCATATACCATGTTTTATCTCGGGCAATGGGGGGGCGGAGACAGTAAACTCATCATGGGACTTGGTGCCGCATTAGGATTCAATTTGTTTGCACTTTTTGGACAGACAAATTATTGGCTCCTTATCTTCCTCTTCCTCACTGTCATTGTCGGAGCAATCTATGGACTTTTTTGGAGTATCGCTCTTGCCATTAAGCATCATCGCGAATTTCGTAAAGCACTTATTGCATTATCACATAAAAAACACATCCTTATTATTCGAAGGATTGCGCTTGTACTCCTTATTGTTTTCACCATTGTCACATTCTTTTTTGTACCGCAAGAATTTCGACTTATTATTTTTTCACTCATCGCCGTCGTATTCTTCATGTTCTATCTCTGGCTCTTTGTCAAAGTCATAGAACTCGGATGCATGGTCAAAGATGTTTCTGTCTCAAAACTCACTGAGGGCGATTGGATCTATAAAAATATTAAGATCGGAAGGAAATATCTTGCAGGGCCAAAAGATTTAGGGATATCCCGTGAGCAAATAACACTCCTCAAAAAATATGTGAAACTCGGAAAAATAAAGAAAGTGACCATCAAAGAAGGGATTCCATTTATTCCTGCGTTTCTTATCGCATTCATCCTCGTCCTCGCATTCTACTATCTGAAGATCGTGCCGTTCTTTTAGAAAAATATTACGGTATCCTGTCCAGACTCTGCAATAAATAATTCTTTTTTTTATGTTTGTGCTCTTTTTTCTCGCCCTCAAATTCTTCCTGAGATGTCTCTTGCGTATGTATGGGCAGAACCTTTTCTACAGGTTTTTCTTCTATGACTTCTTGTTTGGGTTCAGGGGTACTCATACCTTCGCTGATGATGCGCTGCATACTCTCGAGTGCATCAGGCGCTGCTTGTTTTAAGTCCCAATCAAGTTTTAACCCATCATCACTTCGACGGGGAATGATATGGATGGATACGTGAGAAATGGTTTGTCCTGCAGAAATGCCGTTCTGCATAATAATATTTGTACCATGTACTTTTAATAATTCAAAAAGGAGTATTGAGATTTTATTTGCAGCAGCAGCCATATAGGTAAGAAGATCCTGCGGCATCTGTTCAAGAATGGAATAATGTTCTTTTGGGAATAGTTGAATGTGTCCTGATGTTGCAGGATTTGGCGCGAGAAATACTTTGATCTTCTCATTCTCGTAGATGAGATTTTTCTCGAATGTATTTTCACAAATTTCGCAATTCATGCCTTATGCTCCGAATAATTTTGCAATATCGTCTAAATTAGCTTTTTTTTGTTGGGGGATTGTTGAATGTGATTTTTCGCCTTGTGTTTCTGTTTTTGTGGTAGATTTTTTTACTGGCGTTTTTTTTGCAGGCGACTGTTCTTTTTTTGTGATTGTCTTTTCTTCTGAAGAGTCCTCTTCTTCATGAGGTTCTTCTTTGTTTTTCTTTTTAGGAATATCACTGAATTCTGCAGGTTTCTCAAGAGGTTTTTTCGCGCCAAAGAATTGATTTAAATACGGTTTGAGACTTGCGCGTAATTTCATGATTTGCTCATCATCCATTTCATACGTCGGTAATGGGATGAGCCCGTCACCTTCGCGCCTCGGGAATACATGGATGAGTACATGGGGTGCTTTCTGTCCTGCAGCTGCGCCATTTGCAATAAATACCGTTGTACCTTTACATTGTAATGTCTTGAGTAGAGTATGTGACATGAGTTTGACATGGGTAAAGAGTCTGCCGAGTGTTTCATCAGGGATATGCGGAAGGATCATGTAATGTTTTTTGGGAAAGACAAGAATGTGGCCTTCAGATGCCGGATTAATGTCAAGAACACAGATGACGTCGATATCCTCGTGGATGACTTTTGCAGGAATTTGTTTCTCTGCAATCTTACAAAAGATACAATTCTGTTTCTGCAACTCTGCAATCTCTTCCGCAGACATGTTGCTGGTGTCGATTTCTTCGGGCATAATGTATTCTCCGTTACATATTATTTAAAGATTATGATATAAGTTCAGCCATTGTTTCATACTTGTATTCTTCAAGGACTCCATAGACCTCGTAATCCTTGATTAATGCAGAGAAATTCTGCCGCAGTTCTTTCATGACTTCGTTGAACCGACC